>ODAI011288270.1_pt1 | contig 12442 bp, 2 predicted proteins | sample 1539321 | NCBI WGS metagenome assembly ODAI01 (sample SAMN02144231, study PRJEB22623) | gut metagenome | biome: sheep rumen | host: Ovis aries | place: New Zealand
ATCTTCATCAAATAAATATGATTCATTCTTGTTTTTCTCTTTTCTTTTTCCTTTTATTCTTTTGTTTTTCTTTTTCTTTTTTTTCTTTTTCTTTTTTTTCTTTTTCTTTTTCTTCTTTTTCTTTTTCTTTTTCTTCTTTTTCTTTTTCTTCTTTGGAATTTGATTTTTTTTCTTTTTTATCTTCAGTTTTTTCATCTTTATTGTGATTGTTAATAAACTCTTGTTAAAATTAATAAATTTAGGCTTAAGTATTTCATCCCCACCTAAAACATTATATAAGTCCATTGCATGTCCTACTGTAACATTAAAACATTTTTTCATTATTTCTATTTCCTTTTCAAATAAAGGATTAATGGCAAAAGAATAATCCCAAAGTTCTGGCTTTTTTAATTCTTCAAGTAAATCTCTATCATCTTTTATTATAATTTCTTCTATTAACCCTGATAAATATTTTGAAATATATCTTCTCAAAGCAGTTGATAAATTTAGTTTATTAATTAAGCATTCTCCATTAGGATTATTAAAATATTTTTCTAAATTTTTCTTTTCTTGTTCAGTTAATGGCTTTTTGTATTGTTCATTAATATTTCCTTTTATTTCATCCCAGCATAAATGCTCAAATTTATTATATAAATCTATAAAAGAATTTACTGTAAATAATTTTTTATTATTTTTAATTAATTGCTCTATTTCTTCTAAATGAATAAATTTAGGCATTTTATTAATAACATCACTAATGGTATATTCATTAGAGAAATTTTCTTCTTGAATATAATAAATCAATTTTTGAATATCGAATAAAAATTCCTTATACTTATTATTATTAGTTCCTAAATAAATATTAAATGCATCCGATTCTTCCTTATTTAGTTCTCTTTGAGAATATTTTTCCATATATTTAATCAATATATCTGAATTATGAGTATAACCTTCAAATCTATAAGTGACAAAATGTATATCAGGTTTAAAATTTTTCACTTGAGATAAAACATTTTCACATAATAATTCTTCTAATTTATTTAAATCTATATGAATATCATTATAATTATTGTATTCAACAGTGTCATCTTCATTAAAACATTTTCTAATTGAACTTAAATTAATTAAATCAATTAATTTTTCATCTGAAATTTTTTTAACTATATCCTTTTTTTCTGCATCTTGAATGTAAATTTTTTTATTCAATTGAATTATATAATTTTTATGTACAGAATCTGCTTCATCTTCTTTGCTGAAATTTATTAATCCTTCTATGAAGCTACTTTGTATCTCAATTAAGCTTTGATAAGCTGCAGCTAAATACATTCCATAGCCAAAATCAGATTTATCCACTAAAAAATAGGCAATTTTTTCCTCCTCATAATTTTTTATTTCATGAATTGTCATTTCAGGTTGACAGCCATATTTAATTGCAATTTCTTTTATACTGTTCCAACTTTTTGTATAAAGATCCATCAATGCTTTAAATTGATTTTCGTCACCATTAAATAAATTATCAATTATTGTTTGTTTTTCGGTTCTTATAGACTTTTCTTTTGCCTCTTTTCTTTCTATATTGAATGAATAATAATTCCTGAACAGATTCGAAACTTTATTGATTATTGGAATCGTTTGAATAAATTCAAGTTGTTGATTATGATTTAGTATATAATTTATTATTGGATATTTTTTATAACCATCAACAACATATTTGAAAATATTTTTTAATAAATCTATGTTAGGACAAGAAGATAACATGAAATATTTTAACTCTTTTAATATAGGATTATTTATGTATTCTTCTTCAGTAGGTGGATATTCTTGATTTATTAGTTTATTTAAAGACTTTTTGTCTAAATTTAAATATATTATATTTTGTTTATAAATTTCTTTCAATTTTTTAAAATGCTCATTACCTCCTTCAATTATATAACAATTATCAATTAAATCATTTACTTTTTTTTCATATATATTTCTCTCATCTTTGGTATCGAATTTTTCTTCAATATCTTGATTTTCTAATATATATAATAAAATATTCATAAATTCTTTGATATTTTTTATATGCTTATAATCTTTAATTATTTCTTGGATGATTCTCCAATCCAGTTCTAATATATTAAAAATATTTAATTCATCGATTCTAAATTTATTTATTTCCTTATCAGTAAAAATACCAGTTAAATATGAATAAAAAATATGAGAATATAAAATAAAATTCAATGTACGAAAAGTAAGTTGGTCTATTGTTCTTATTTTTAAATTTATATTTGAAAATTCATCTTTGCTTACTAGGAATAAATTTTGCTCTTTTTCGATGGGTATATTCTTATCTTTTTCTTTAATATATTTCTCATATTCATCTAGTAACATATTTGGCATTTCTTTATCAGCATAGTATAATTCAAATTGATCTTTTCTTGTTTGCTCATTCAGAAAAATACGAAAGTGTCCTTCTCTTCTTACTAAAATATGTTTTTTACCTCCTATTTCTTTTTTGCAGAAAGAGCATTTACTTATCTCGGTAGGAAAACCACATGGAGCTATGTTATAAGACGTGCCACAAGAACATACATAAACACCTTCTGAGGCTTTTTTTGTTTTCAAATGAACTTCAATTTTTTTGAATTGCTCTAAATAATTAGATTGTGATGCCTGGGTGATACCTGGTAAAAATGATTCTTTTATTATTTGTTGAGCTTTTTGATTTGATAATAAATTATTATAAATATTTATTTTTTTGTTTTTAAGTGAAAAAAGAATAAATTTCAACATAAATAAAATAATTAGTACCTTATCTTCGTTTAAATTTAAGTTTATATCTTCATTATTTTTTGACGGAAAAATTTCCAATTTTAATTTATTTAAAAATTCAGCTGATAATATATTTTCAATGAATATAATTATTTCTTGTGATATATTTAAATTGCTTTCTTTAATAGTTTTCCATATCTTGAGTATATTTTCATCTTTTTTAAATTCACCTTTTTCTATTAAATTACTATATAAGTATTGATTAGCTAATAATGAATAAAAATTATCGAGTAAATTATCTAATTTTTTTTCATCGTTTTTTGCTTCATTTATTTGCTCTAAAAATTTATTATCTAAATAATTTTGTCTTAAATTAAATATATATGCATTTTTTAAAATATTATTATTTCCAGCATCCTTATTGTTATTATTGTTATTTATTTCTTCTTCATAATTTGTGATAAATTCTTTCAAAAAAGTCAAATATTTTTCTTCCAAAGGATATTTGAATATATTAAATCCTTTATGATTGATTATTTTAAGCATATATATTTTTATTAATTTTATTTCATTAGGTTGATTTGGAGAATTATTATTAAAATTCAAAATAGGATCATTTTTTAAACTATCTGATTCGAATTCTCCTTCAAATTTTAAATTTATATAATGTTCTAGGTACCTTTTAATATATGCAATTGAATAAAATTTTGTTAAACTTATATAAGCATTATCTTCTTTAAATTCATTTTCTTGTATTTGTTTATATGTTTTTACAGCAGTTTTAAAATAAATAAAAGGAGTCGAATTGAATATTATTTCAAAGAATTTCTCTTTGTCATTATTGTAATATTTATTTTTTAATTTAAAAAAATATTTTTCAATTTTATATTCAAATAAATATAATAAAACATGTATAAGTGTATTATTTCGTTGTTCATTAATAAATTCATATATTTGGTTATCTACATACTCTTTAGTAAATATTTCTATAAGCTCATCTTCTTGAATAACTTTTGTCTTATCATCAGGTTCCAAATTTCCAAATAAATATTCCAAAACAGGAATTGACTTTTTCATTAATTTATTATTATTACAAATTATTGTTAAAATTTCAAGACGGTGCTGATTGCTTTCAAAAATTTTATATTCATTCAATAAAATATTTATAAATATTGCCGCATATTCTTCTGTATTTTCTCCAAAATTTTTAATTAAAATATCTTTTATTTTTTTTAAATTTTCTTCCAATTCTTTAAGGTTTTCATTATTTATATATTTACGTTCATTATCCAAAAATTGACTTATTATAATAAAATCATCATTATCAAATTTATTATTTTTTTTTCTAATGAACGTAAAGTTAAAATCAAATTTTGAAAGATAAAATATTCTTTACTGAAAAACGAGAATTTCGAATTTAATTGGCCCATTTTAATCATATTAGATTTTATGAACTGAATGAATTTGAGCAATTTTTCTTTTTCTTTGCCAAAAGAATATAAAATTTTTTTCATAGAAAAAATTAAACATTCATAGATTTTATATAATTTACTATTAACTTCAGCATAATATTCTGGAACTCTTTCTCCTTTTTCATACATAAAATTTTCTGTCTTTAAAGCTTCTATGAATTCAGATTCAATTTTTGTTGAAAATTCATAAATATCTGAGTATATATCTATCGTATAATAAATGAAATCAGAATATGATTCGAAAAATAAGAAAGCTTTTGTTATATCATTATAATATTCGTCATATTTATTTTCCATGATTTCTTTTTCATGATTTTGGATTATTTTCTCTGCAAAATTAATTTTAATGTTTTTCTCATTTAGTATATATATTTGAATCATTATATCTAAAAATTTTATTTTCTCAGTTGATACAATTTGATAATTATAAGATAAAAATATTATATATAAATCATTGAAAAAATCTTTAATAACTTGAGTGTTTTTTATTTTCAAAATTTCATTTAAATCTTTTATCTTATATATTTGATTTTTGGTATTTTCTTCTAATAAAATTTTTTGATTTCTATATTCTATTTTCCATTTTTGTTCATCATCATCATCAGGTAAATCAGTTCTTAGCATGTCTTCATTCTTCACATATTTTTCTAAGACATTTTCTTTTATATATTTTTTAAAACTCATTAAATTTGGTTTTATATTTGGAATCTTTAATTCTAAAATGATATTCATTTTCATTATTAAATTAATATCATTTAAAGTAATATTATCCATGAAAGAATTAATTATCTCTTTATAAATTTCATTTTTATTAAATGCATATGTTGATAAAATCTGGTTTCTTTCTAAAATGTAAAAAAGCTTTTTTAAATTAGATTTCATATCATTTTTTAATTGTTGTTCAATTATAGTTAATAAAGCAGTATCATCGTTATTAATTTTTATTTTATTTGTTAATATTTCTGTCATAATTTCTAGAACATTTTTGCAATTTTTAACTAAAATTTGATTAATCTTTTGGCATAAAAATTCTTCATTTTTTATTATTTCAGAAATTTTTTCTTTATAATTATTTTCATTAAAATCGTTTTTCTTATTTTTGAATATAAGATTAAATTTATTTATACAATCAAATATATTTTCTTCTATGATTGATTTGATATCGATTACTTCATTTATATTTTCATTATTGGTTATTAAATCAAATATATTATAATTAATAATTTCTTCATTGAGATTATCAATTGAAATTTGGCAAAAATCTGTACTTAAAGGAATTTGATCTTTAATTATAGTATATTCCCCTTTATTTTTTTTATCGTCTTTAAGCTCTGAAAATAATTCCCTTTTCATATAGACAATAAATAAAAAATATTTAAATGAATCTTTATTCATCGTTTCAATTCTTTCTAAATCATCAATAATATTTTTGACATAATTCATCTTACTTAGATCCTCTTCTTCGAACTTAATTATGCATAAATTATTTTTTCCCTTATAAAAATGTTCAATTTGAAATTCAAGATCTTTAGACTTATCTATAGAATCAATTACTATTTCAATAGTTTTTTGTTTATTAAATGTAGAATCAAGTGAATCATTAGAATTATTTGAATTAAATGAATTAATTGAATTTCTAATTTTTTTTTCATTTTCTTTAAATATAGGTTCTGCTATGTTAGAAAATGTATATATGATATGCCTTAATTTTAATTCTTTTTTTTGTTCAGACAATTTTTTTAAGAATTGAGTAATATTTTGAACATGAGAACTATTGTAGGATTTTTTGATTGCTTCTGAAATTAATGGTTCTTTAGCAACGAAACCATTTGTATTAAAACATGATATAATATCTTGAGTTAATATCGGTGAAATTAATTCAAAAATTTCTTTTTCATAATCTTCTCGCGATTTATTATTATCTATACTATTTTCATTTGTTAAATCAAACACTAATTTTTCAATAACTTCTTCATCACAATTTATTAATTGATTTTTCAAATTAATATTTATATTTGTAAAGCTAATTAAATCCATTAATTTTTGATTTATATTTTTTACTAATTTTATATATTGTGGTAATAGAATATTTTGAAAAGAAATAACATGCTTTTCAAATCTATTAAGAAAAGGCTTATCTTCATAATGCACCATTTGAGAATCTATTAAAACTATTATTTTAAATTTATCATTTATTAAGGAAGTTGACTGATTGTTTGCAAATGTAATTTTTGTGCATTTATTACCATTAAATTCTGAGAAATTTTGATTAAATAAATCATATAAAGAAGGGTAAATAATCTCTAGACCTTTTAAAATAAGTATTGTTTCATTTTTCATTTCTGTTTGAATTTTATATAAAATTTCTTCAGTATAATATTCGTTTTTATCGCCTTTGAATGGACTTCCAATGTATGTAGCATTTAGTCTTTGCTCTTTTCTTATTATTTGTTGAATTAGATTTTGACTAGTTGAATTTTTAGATACCAATAATAAAAAACGACTATTCTGATCTTTTAAATTATCATTAATACATTTGATAATATCATATCTGTGTTCAATTTTTCTAAATTTAGATTTATCATAAAAAATGTCTATAATATCACTTACTGAATTTTCATATCCGCCAAAATTCCTTTCAAGAGCTTTTATTGCTGCTTTAGTTTGGATAAATTTGATATCTTCATTATTATTTGGTTTAATTTCTTTTAAATATTTCATTGTATTTCTTATTAAATTATAAAAATCCCTATTACCATGAAAATCTTTATATCCTGTCCTGTCCTGTTTATTCCTAAATTCTAAATAAGTTTGAGATAAAAATATAAACAATTCTTCATTATTTTTAAAAATATTTTTTTCGTCTACTGACTTTGCAATTTCTTTTCCAGTTAAAATTAAATCTTCTTCATCAGGATCTTCGACACAATTAAGAATTACTCTGTTCATTTTTGAAGCGTCTAAAGTCCAATAGAAAGACCTAAAAAAGCTACTTTATTTTCTTCATTTTCTAATTCAGCATGCAAAACTTTCAAAGGATTTTCTGGTGAGTCTTCCGCAAGACCCATCTCATCGAAAAATACCAAGCTTATCATATCTTTATTTTTTTTTGCAAAATTTCTGGCTTTATTAAAGGTTTTAAGTACACCTTTTGTAGTACAAGTTGCACTACCTTGAAAAGGATATGTCATTATTTCTTTATATTCTGGATTTTTGAAAAACTCGCTTAAACTTGATTTACCTTTCATACTATCTAATAAAAGTTGTACACTTAAAGTTTTACTATTTCCAGGCTTACCACAAATAATAAGAGGTATTTTGTTTATTAAACAAAAAAATTCACAAAAAATATTTTCTCTTAATGCCTTGTTTTTAGCAATTCCTCTTTGAGGATTTATTTCAATTTGATCTATTAAAAATTTACTTTCTTTTTCAGGTATATCTAAAAATCCATATTGGAACAAATGTTCTTTATTTAATCTTTCACAAAGTTCCTTCCTTAATTCTTTTATAGGTAGTCTGAGATAATATGAAATATAAAGGCTTAAATTTATTGAATTTTCTTTGAATGATTTGTCTGGTATAGGAGATATTTCTTTTAAATGTGTTCTCATTGAATTATTACATTGAATAAGCTGTTTTTTATCATTTATTTTTTTTGATAACTCCTTTAAAAATTTATAATATTTTATAAAACTCTGATAAAAGGTTACAAAATATTTTATTTCTCTTAAGCTTACATTAGAAGTATCACCTTTTTCTTTAATGAATAATTGGCATTCTGTCACAGCTTTTACAGCTTTTAATAATAATTTAGCATCAATATCTCTAAGTTCTTTATAAAGCATACTTTGAATATATTTTTCAGTATCTTTTGGGGTTAACTCTCCAAAATCTATTACATAATTCAACAAAGAATGAGGTAAAGGATTCACAGTATAAACTAAATTTCTTTTTTTTTTATTCTTATTTAAACCAAATTCTAGATTTCTACTATTTTCAGATAATATACGATAAGGATTACAAGCTCCTATAAAAATATATCTTTCAGGTATAGCTTTACCCCTATATGTATGATTACAAAATATTTCAGATATTAAACCCATTGAATTAGAAGTATTAATTTCATCGAAAAATATCCACATTTGTTCATTTTTTACTTTATTTTCTATTTCTTGGTAATTTTGTTTCCTTTTTTTTTCAAATTTACTCACTTCTGTATCCCCATCTTCAGCTTTTACTACTTTTTTCTTTTTTTTATTAGAATTTTTATTTTCTTCTTTTTCTAATTCACTAATTAATTTTATTTGTTGAATATATTCAAATTCTTCTATATTGTCATCATCATATTCTTTCTTTTTTTTGCGAATTTTTTCTTCATCTTCTTTTTCTGTTTCTTCCATTGCTTTCTTTAAAAAATTAGATATTTCTTCATCGTCAACACTTTGATGAATATTCAGTATTTTCATCCTAAAATTCTCTCCTTTATTTTTTATTAATGAAAGCATTTTTATTAAGCTTGTCTTCCCGCATCCTGTTTCCCCAATCATTATAATGGGTATTCTTGCTCTTGTTTTCATTAAAATATGAATCATTTTTATGTAATTATCAGTAGTGAAAATATAAGTTGGAAACTTCTCTTCGATTTTTATCCGATATTCTTCTTGCTTTATTTCATTTTCGGCTCCACATAAATCTAATAAATCAAAAAGTAATTGTTCTTTAGTTTTAAATTTGGGTTCTATAAATCTTTCTTTTTTTTTAAGGAAATTTTGTGATTCAAATAATTCAGTTAATTTACTAAGTTCTTCTTTAGTGCATCCAGCCCTTGGTATAATTTTGAAAGAGATACTTGATTCATTGTCATCGAAGGCAATTATACTTTGCTTTATATTATCATATGTAATCATTGTTTTCTGCTTTTTTTTCACAAGGTCATCTATAGCTTTACGATTTTGGTTTTCATCAGAATAAGAAGAGATAATATTTTCTGTTGTTTCTTGTTCTTTAATTAAGTTTTCATAAGGTCCTTTGATAAATAATTTAGTATTATTAATCAAAGAATTTATTATTAATTCTCTGATTTCTTTAGTTTTTTGTTTTCCTATATTACTATTTTTATGAATAATGGATAAATTATGAAATAAACCATTAGGTTTCAAATAATCAGATTTAGTGAATCTTATAAATTGGTTAGATAATAAATCAATAAATATTTTTTTTTGATAATAATTTGGATTTATTATTTCTAATTTTTCATTATTGTCTTTGTTTTCATCTAACATATTTTTATTAAAGTAATAATCAATTCATTTTTGACATGAAAAAAATTCTTCATTTTTCTTTATTTTATTTTCAACTGGCTTTAAAGGTAATAAATTAGTAGAATATAAATCTATATTTGATAAACCTATTTCATCTTTATATAACTTTTTGAATATTTGTGATACGATTTGTATTTTTGAATCTCCTATTTTTTCATAATTATCTTTTACATCTAATAAACTAGATAATTCAACTCTAATAAGTTTACAAAAATTCAAAATAGGATATTTTTCTAAAAAGTTATATATTTCATCATGTATTTCTATATAAATTTCAATTTGATTTATATTGAAGCAAAAAATGTTATCATTGGAATCATAATATTTCATAATAAGAATTTTGAACAAAAATTCCATTACTAATTCATTTAATTCAGTAAAAGTTAAATCTATATGAATAATATATATCTTATTTAAATCATTTAAGTTCATTTCCTTCTCTATTCTCTCAAATAGATTTTTCCGGGTAAATATTCCTCCTAATTGGAAATATTTATATTCTTTTTTAGTATTTTTAGTTTTTAACTTTATATAAGTAGATTTTCCTGAACCACAAAAGTCAGATTTTATTAGTGTAATATTCTTTAACTTTTCTATATTATCAAGATATTCTTTTTTATAAATATCATTTTCAAATTTACATTTGAAATTTTTCACATCTTTATTATTATTAAATCCTTTTTTTATTTCACTGTTTTCTTCCTTATGAAATATTATCAAAAGACTCTTCATATTTTCTAAATATATATTAATAAATTCTAAAACTTTTTCAATTAAAAATAGTTTTCTCTCTTTTTTCAGAGAATCTGATTTACTTATGATAAAAAGACTCTGGCAAGGACATAAAAATGCTCTATACAAAAAAGAAATAATTTCTTCGTTTGAACTTTCTTCATTGCATATTAAAAGAGTAGCTCTAATAGGAAAAGAATTTGTTAACTCTTTATAAAAAGCGATTAATTTTTTATCATTATTTTCTATAGTGCTTACTGAAGTATATACTCCTATATATTTTTCTTTTTCATCTTTGATTGATATTTGATTTAATTTATAAATATCTTCACATGCTATGTTATTAAACTTAAAAAATTGCTTGCAATATTCGGCTATGTTTGATAGCATTATCATGTAAGATGATTTTATTGATTCTATATTACCATTATTTTTTTCAAAATTTTCAGAAAAATATTCATTCTCATTTTTAATTTCATCTAAAAGCATATTATTTAAATTATCTGTTTTTAATTCAGAATCATATTTAAAATCTTTGAATATTTGAATATTTTTATCATGGCATAATAATTTAAAAATAGGCAATAAATTTTCAAAATTATTAATTTTTAAATTTCTATTTATATATTCTAGATTTTTTCCGTAAAAAAATCTAATATATTCATTTTCTTCATAGAATTCTTCATTACTGTCTTCAATTTCAATTTTAATATTGTATAAATAATCAATTAAATATTTTAATGTAAGATTTTGACTGCAAAAAGAGCAATCTATATTTGAATAATCAAATTTATTTTCTTTTTTAATTTCATTAATACTATCTTGTTTTATATTAATATTAATACTTAATTTATCTGGCTCTGGTATTCCTATATTATATAAGTTTTTTAAATAATTATTTAATATTTTGAATTTTTCTATTAAATCAACAAATATTTTAATATTATTATAATTATTATCTAGAACTATTTCTTGTTCTTTATTTATTTTCATATAAGCTTTCATTATAACAGCTTTGCCTCTCAATTCTTCAAGTTCCTCTATATCTAAAAATGTTTTTATTCCATTATTTTTTTGAAATTCAATTGTGATATTTTTATAAGTCACTATAGCTACTGAATTAGTTAATATGGAAGTTATTATTAAAGATGAAGACCCGGATTTATCCATTGATTCATTATATAAAGCCTTTATACCACTATAATTTTTGATATATATATTTATATAATCGCATAAATAATTCTCATTATTTGGCACTGTTATTGCATCACTCAATATCTTTATTATTTCAGATAGTTTATATTTTTTTTTTAAAATTTTTTCAAAAAATTGAACTGATTTTATAAAACCTTGAACATCATTTTCCTGTAAATTTTTTTTTTCATCTGATTCTACTAAAAATTCAAGTAAAAATTTAGCATTTTTTTCTTTTTGTATTTTTGCGAATTCTACAGCTTCAGGGTTGCTATGAATTAATTTCAAAAATTCAAAAAATCTTTCTCTATTTTGAATATAAAAATTAATATTATCATTTATTTTTATTGTTCCACAACTTTTAGTTCTTATGAGTTTTATCTTATCATTATTGTCATTTTTAAGCCCATTATTGTCTGATAAATTTGTAATATTTTGTATTTCTTCCCCTAATAAATAAATATTAAATTTTTTCAAAAAAGAAATAATTTTATCGATTGTTTCTCTTTGAATATTTTCATTGGTCATATCTTCAAAAAATTTATCAATCTCTTTAATAATATCCTCTTTTTCACTGTCTTGAATAATATTTTCCTTGAATATAGAATTTATTTCTCTAAGGCTTCTTAATATAATATTAATTCTATCTTTTAGAGCCAATTTTATTATATTTAATTTTATTTCATTTATTTTATCTTCCTTCATCTTGATATTAAAATAGTTTTTTAGAAAATATAATTGATCATATAACAATTTTTCATTGTTGTAATCTAAAAATAGGGATGTTAAAATTTTAACATTATTATCAACACTCTCTATTTTTTCATTTTCAAAAATTTTTTTTAAATCATTAAATTTCTTATTCACATTTTTCATTACCAAATTTTCTTTTTCTTTATCTTGATTATTTTCTCCTAGCTTAATTTCATTGATTTCTTTTACTTCATTTTCATATATTTTTTTGAAACAATAAGATTCTTTATATAG
>ODAI011968348.1_pt1 | contig 12442 bp, 9 predicted proteins | sample 1539321 | NCBI WGS metagenome assembly ODAI01 (sample SAMN02144231, study PRJEB22623) | gut metagenome | biome: sheep rumen | host: Ovis aries | place: New Zealand
CAAGAATATACTCAAGGAGATATATGTACCAAATAAACTTGTTAATATTGTTGCAAAATAACGAAATTTCTTATCTTGAAAAAAAGACTTGACATATGCTGAATTCTATGATAAAATAATAATATATTCTTTATATTGTTTTGTATCTGCTATGCTTTTTTGAGGTACAGCTGACTGACACTCTTCGGAGTGATTAGTATAGAAGCCCGGGGTTTCCTGTGGGCAACCTCTGAACAAGGGAGGGAAAGATAAATGGCAGAAGTTCGTGTTGGCAAAAACGAATCTTTAGACACAGCTCTTAAGAGATTTAAGAGATCCTGTGCAAAGGATGGCGTTATTGCTGAGGTTCGTAAGAGAGAACATTACGAAAAGCCTTCAGTTAAGCGTAAGAAGAAGTCTGAGGCAGCTCGTAAGCGTAAGTATTGATCTTGCGGCTTAATAAGATGTTGATAAAAGCGGGCATTGTGTCCGCTTTTTCATTTATGAAAAAAACTAAGCGGCAAGATAAAATCTATACTGCCGGCATACAGGAGCTGAGATAATGAGCTTTAAACATAAGATCACCGGCACTCAGGTGGATTTTGCTTTCAGAAGAACAACGGGAATTACCCCGGAATTTCTGAGAAAATATAAGATAGAAGGACTTATACTTGACGTTGACAATACACTTACTACAGACGAAAATCTCTCACCGGGAGATGGAATACCAGAATGGGTAGAGCTTATGAAGAGCAGCGGAATCAAGCTGGTGATAGTTTCCAATAACCGGGCGGAAAGGGTGAAGCCTCTGGCTGAAAAACTGGGGATAGAATATGTTCCTGATGGGAAGAAACCTCTGCGTTACGGTTATGACAAGGCGTTGGAGATAATGGGGATCGACCGTAATAGAGCTGCGGCAGTGGGCGACCAGCTTTTCACAGACATCTGGGGAGCAAATCACTCCGGACTGAAAGCAATATTTGTGCAGCCAATAGCGCCGGAAGGAAAAGAAAAACGTTTCATACTCTTTAAGCGTAAGCTTGAAAAACCATTTTTACCAAAAAACTTTATAGATAAGGAGCAGCACAATGATTAAAAAGATACTTGTAATACACGGACCAAATCTTAATCTTCTTGGAGAACGTGAGCCGGGAGTATACGGCAGCAGCGGAATTGATACGCTCAATGAGAATATCATTGAACGTGCAAAGAAACTTGGACTTGAATGTGAGATATTTCAGTCCAATCACGAGGGGGCGATCATTGACAAGCTCCATGCTGCAAGAAAAAGCTTTGACGGTGTTATAATCAATGCCGGAGCATATACTCACTACAGTTATGCAATTCGTGATGCAATTGCTGCCATAAAAATACCGGTCATTGAGGTGCATATCAGCAATATTGACGCAAGGGAAGAGTTCCGTTCAAATTCAGTGATCGCTCCTGTATGTAAGGGAAGCATCTGCGGACTTGGCTTTCTTAGTTATTATATGGCAGTACAGGCAATGGCTGAGCTTTGAGGTGAAATATGAACAAATATGAAAAACTATTTGCACAGCTGCCGGAGGGTGTGAGCTGTGCGATGATAACATCTGATATCAACAGGCGATATTTTACAGGAATGAAGTCTTCCGACGGAACAGTCCTGATTTTCAAGGATAAAGCCTATTTGATAATTGATTTCCGCTACATTGAAAAGGCGAGAGCTGCTGTGACATCAGCTGAGGTAATTGAACAGAAAAAGCTTTATCCGCAGATTGCAGAGCTTCTGAAAAAACACGGTGCAGAGAATATGGCGATAGAGTCTCAGACTATGACTGTCAGCCAGCTGAACCGGGTACGCAGCTTTTTTAAGGATATAGAAATAATAGATACTGACGTACTGAGCAATGGCATAAATGACCTTAGAATGGTGAAATCCGCAGACGAACTTGAATGTATAAAAAAAGCCCAGGAAATAGCTGAAACAGCGCTTGCTGAGGTTCTGGAGCTGATAAAGCCCGGCATAACAGAGCGAGAGATAGCCCTTGAGTTAAACCACAGAATGTTTCTTAACGGTGCGGAGGATCTTTCGTTCGAGACAATAGCACTATCTGGTCCAAATACCTCCATGCCGCACGGTGTACCTTCGGACAGAAAGGTACAGGAGGGAGAATTTGTGCTAATGGATTTTGGTGCAGTTTACAATGGCTATCACAGTGACATGACCAGAACCGTGTGTGTGGGCGAACCGTCAGAGGAAATGAAACGTGTATACAGCATTGTGCTTGAAGCTCAGAATGCAGGAATAAGTGCTGCAAGACCAGGAATATCAGGTCAGGAGCTTGATCGCATTGCAAGGGATATAATCACTGATGCCGGTTATGGCAGCTGCTTTGGTCATTCTCTTGGTCATGGAGTAGGACTTGAAATACATGAGCGTCCCAATGCTTCGCCGAACTATAAGCTTCCACTGAATGAAGGCGCTGTAGTTACTGTAGAGCCGGGAATATATATAGCCGGAAAGTTCGGTGTGCGTATAGAAGATTTTGTCATTTTGAACGAAAACGGCTGTGAAAATTTGACTAAATTTGCAAAAAACCTAATATCTTTATAATAATATCCGTTTAGGTATTGCAAAAATTATGATTTTATGATAAAATAAATGTATGTAATATATATATATAGGTTTGAAATTTGGTTTGAGTAAATAATACTCTTTATCTATTTCTGCCACATTAAATATGCGGAGGTAAAAATAATGATTTCAGCAGGAGATTTCAGAAACGGCGTTACTTTTGAGCTGGACGGACAGGTTGTACAGGTCGTTGAGTTCCAGCACGTTAAACCCGGAAAGGGCGCTGCTTTTGTAAGAACAAAGTATAAGAACGTTATCACAGGTTCAGTGGTTGAAACTTCTTTCAACCCTACTGCAAAGTTCCCTACAGCTTATGTTGAGAGAAAGGATATGCAGTACAGCTACAATGATGGTGAGCTTTATTACTTCATGGATATGGAGACCTATGAGCAGGTTCCGATCAGTGCATCTGTACTTGGTGACAGCTTCAAGTTTGTCAAGGAAGAGATGATCTGCAAGATCCTTTCATACAAGGGCACCGTATTCGGTGTAGAGCCGCCTAACTTTGTAGAGCTGGTGGTAACACAGACTGATCCCGGCTTCAAGGGTGATACAGCTACAAATGCAACAAAGCCAGCTGTACTTGAAACAGGCGCAGAGATCAAGGTTCCGCTGTTCATAGATGAAGGCGAGAAGATCCAGGTAGATACAAGAACCGGCGAGTATATGTCCCGTGCATAATTGCGTATCAGGGCGACACAATAATCATAAAATACTACACAGTATTTACTACTGAAAGGGGGAGCTGTTATGAAGCTTACCGAAAAAATGTCATACTTACAGGGACTGCTTGACGGTCTCGATATCGACGCTGATACAAAGGAAGGCAAGGCACTTCTGTCAATGTCAGAAGTAATGTCAGAGCTGGTGATGTACGTTGAGGACTTACAGTCCCAGGTAGACGAGCTTACAGAGCTTTGTGATATACTTGACGAAGATCTGGGCAGCGTTGAAGAGGATCTCTACGGTGACGATGATCTCAGCTGCGGAGACTGCGATGACTGCTATGACGATGATGACTTCGATGAAGATTTTGAAGAATATGAAGATGAGTTTGGCGATGATGACGACGATGATTTCGGCGATGATGATGAGCTTTATGAGATTACCTGCCCTTCCTGCGGCGATTCTATACTCATAACAGATGTAATGCTTGAGGAAGGCTCAATAAACTGCCCGAACTGTAATGAGCTTCTTGAATTTGACTTTGATAACATGACTTTTGAGGAGCTTGAGGGTTCTGATGAAGCTGAAGAAGCAAAAGAAGATACTGAGGAATAAAAAAGATTTTTACGGCTATCTGCAGGCGGACAGGAGTTTTCTGTCCGTCTGTTTTTTTGGAGAAGGACTATGAATGAAGAAAATGAGCATCTTTATGATGATATAATAGACTTGCCTCATCATGTATCAGAAGTCCGCCCACAGACACCGCTTGAGGAGAGAGCTGTACAGTTTTCTGCATTTGAGGCACTAAAGGGATTTGAAGATGGAGTTGATGAAGCAGCAAGGTTTACTGGGAGTATACGATTTCTTGATGAAGAGAGAATTGATAGGCTATCCCGGACTTTGAACTGGCTGATAGATAATCAGGCGCTTCACCCGGAGGTGACATTGACCTATTTTGTGGCTGATAAGAAGAAAAAAGGCGGCGAGTATGAAGAGCTTACGGCTGAATTACGCTGGTTTGACGAGTTTAACAACAGGCTTGTATTTATAGACGGCAGGGAAGTTCTGATAGAAGATATATGGGATATTTCTTCGGAGAGTTTTGAATATGGACAAGAATAAATACAGCATGGTAAAAAAGCGTATTTTTGAGATTATACAGATAGGACAAAAAGAAGATCTGCCGAGTTTGCTGTTCGATTGGTTTATAGTTGCGACAATAATCATAAATATCACTACAATGTTTCTTGAGACCTTTGATGGTATGTGGAGATTATATCCATTTTTTGAGATATTGGAAAGCATTACGATAGTGATATTCTGTGTTGAGTATATACTCAGGATATGGACTGCTGATTTATTATATCCAAATAAAAACCGTCTGCGGTCGAGACTGAGGTTTCTTATATCATATGACGGAATAGTTGATCTTCTGACGATACTGCCATTTTTCTTCCTGAGTGGTTTCATAGTATTCAGAATGCTGAGGGTGGTCAGAATATTCCACTTGTTCAGGCTGAATGCACAGTATGATTCTTTCAATGTTATAACGTCAGTGCTTTATGAAAAGCGAAATCAGATATTCTCATCAGTTTTCATAATACTTGTGCTGATGTTTGCTTCATCACTGGGAATGTACAACGTTGAGCATGAAGCTCAGCCGGAGGTATTCAGAAACGCATTTTCAGGGATATGGTGGAGTATGTCAACACTGCTGACCGTTGGTTACGGTGACATTTACCCGGTGACTGTAGTAGGCAGAATAATGGCAATATGTATAGCATTTTTAGGAGTTGGAGTTGTAGCGATACCCACGGGTATTATAAGCGCTGGATTTGTTGAGCAGTACACAAAGGAATCACGCAGAGAAGAAAGGTTTTCTGATGTAAAAGAGATAGGCGAGCTTCTTGCAAATGAAGAAAGTAAGCTTTGCGGAAAAACAATAGGCGAGCTGCAAGAGGATAGTGATATGATGGTATACGTCATACTCCGGAAAGGATTTACAATAATAGCGGCGAATAATATCGTGATAGAATCAGGCGACATATTAATAGTAAAATCAAACAAAATAGAAAAATGATGACGAACTGAGAAAATGCTGACAGAGATGAATGATCGGAGTGATGAATATGAAATTAAATCTGACTGACCTGCTTTATGCTCTTTCGGTGGCATTGGATATGGTAGAGCACGAAATGATCGGAGTGCAGTCTGCACATGGAAAGCACGTTGCATATCTTACCAGTTTAATGGCAAAGGGAATGGGATATGAGGGCGTTGAGCTGAACGAGATAGTAAGCTGTGCAATGCTGCATGACAATGCGTTCTCTGAATATGCCAGTGAGGAGTTTTACGGAGGCTCAGCAGTGGATTCAGTGGAGCTGAGAAAGCGTGTAGAGCTGCTGAACGGTGAAGAGTACATGGATTTTATCAGCGGCTGCAAGCATTCCGAGGCTGGTGAGAATAATATTCGTCTGCTTCCGTTCAGAACAAACATTGAAAACATTATTCTTTATCACCATGAAAACGCTGACGGAACTGGTCCTATGGGAAAAAATGAAGATGAAACCCCTTTCACTTCCCAGATAGTGCATCTGGCAGATGCTATAGATGTTACAGAAAATCTTCTTTCGATGACAGAGGAAGAGTTCAATGAAATGATCGAGTGGATGGAACAGCTGACAGATAAATTTTTCTCCTATGACAGCGTTAAGCTTTTCAAAAAGACCGTAAGCTATGATGACATTATTGCTTTGCAGGACAACGGTTCTGAACCGCTGCTGCGACAGCTTTTAGATGATATAGTTGATGATTATACAGATCAGGAGATAAAGAACATTGCATTGTTTTTTGCAAGGATAGTAGACTGCAAATCATCATTTGTCCGCAGCCATTCGATTGGCGTAGCTGAAAAGGCAGAGGTTCTGTCAAAGTATTTTGGATTTTCAGCAGATAAGTGTATAAGAATGTATTTTGCAGGGGCGCTTCACGATTTGGGAAAGCTGATAATACAGAATGATGTGCTGGAGAAGCGTGGGAATCTTACTGATCAGGAGTTTGCATATGTTAAAAACCACGCATCTGCTACTTATGAGGTATTAAAAAGAGTTAAGGGATTAGAAGATATAACACGCTGGGCATCAAGACATCATGAAAAGCTTGACGGCTCAGGCTATCCCTTTGGACTTACAGCGCAGGAGCTTTCTCAGGAAGACAGGGTAATGACCTGTGCTGATATTTATCAGGCACTGACTGAGCCAAGACCATATAAGGATGCTTACACTCATTCACGAGCCATTGAAATTATGAAAAGCATGGCAGAAAGCGGAAAGATAGACGGTGATATAGTTAATGCACTTGAACAATGTTTTGGAAATAGATAATAGCAGCTTTAAGACCTGGAAAACACCAGGTCTTTTTTTTATCATTGTAATTGACAGTGTTTCACTAATATGATATAATGAGGTTGATAATTTATATATAATCTGACGAGGAGCTGGTTTTATGAAATTCAGAAGGATCATAGCGGCGGCAACGGCTGTGTTATTTGCAGGCACATCAGTACCGTTCACCAGTTTATCTGCATATATTCCGGCTGAAACAGCGGTCACTGCTGAGATCGGGAAACATGAAGAGCTTCAGGAGAAAACCTGGAAATGCGGTGATGATGCAGTGCTGACGCTGAAAGGCACGATAGCCTGCATAACAGGAACTGGCGAAACTTATGACTATGACGAAGTTCCGCCGTGGCAGGAGGAATTGCCGCAGATAGAAACTCTTGTTGTAAACAGTGGAATAACAGGACTTGGGGGAGTATCCTTCCGTTCGGCACCAGCCTTGAAAACGGTTGTACTTCCGGATACACTGACATTTATAGGAACCTGCTGTTTTGAAGGCTGTGATGAGCTTAAGTCGATCGTTATACCATCATCGGTGAAAAAGATTTACAATGCAGGTTTTTTTCACTGTGGACTGAAAGAGATTTTTTTCACAGGAACAGAAGATGAATGGCAGCAGCTTTACTCTACAGCCGGAGCATACAGCTTTGACTATGTTTATGCAGCTTACTGTCAGAATGTACCGTCGGGCATGGCAGGCGATACGATACGCTGGTTTTATGACGAAGCAACGGATGAGCTGCATTTTGAAGGGTATGGAGAAATGTATGACTACAGCGAAGGTGAAACTCCGTGGTCTGGGTATATAGCTGACACAGTATCGGTATGCCTTGATGAAAATATAAATAAAATTGGAAGCTATGGATTTTGCGGAGCATCTTCACTGAATAATATTTCTTTTAACAATATTACATCCGTAGGTGACGGTGCATTTAAGGGTTGTCAAATGCTTGATACAGCGGTTTTTTCTGGTGAGATAGTTTCGATTGGCAGTGACAGTTTTTATGGCTGCTCAGATGAAATGACAATTTATGGCACAGCAAATTCGGCTGCGGAAAAATATTCATCTGAAAACGGGATCAATTTCATTCAGATAGACGGAATATGCGGAAGACGGGCAGGATATAAGCTGGAGGAAACTACCCTGAGAATATACGGAAAGGATAATACCTTTGATTTGGGCAGCTCAGCTGAACAGCCGTGGAATGGCAGCAGGATAAATAAAGTTATGATCCATGATGGGATAAATAAGATAGGCAGCAGCAGTTTCCGTGATCTTGCGGAGCTGAAGGACGTAAGCATTGGCAGCAGTGTAAGTGTGATAGGAGCGCATAGTTTTGAAAACTGTCCGCAGTTGACGTACATGGTTTTACCGGAAGGCTTGAAGAGTATAGAGAATGATGCCTTTGCATACGATACAGGAATTGAATATATGAGTCTGCCAGGAACGCTTGGCAGCATAGGATCAAGTGCATTTTTCTCGGCATATCCTGTATCGTTGAAAGGATTCTTCTGGTGCGGAAATGAGGAGAGCTTTAGTTTGCTGAGTACAGACAAGCTGAACAATGAAAACTTCTTCAACACACCGAAGCATTATGACAGCTGTGCCGGAACATACGGTGAAAACATCAGCTGGATATATACATCTGAGGACAAAGTACTGCGAATTTTCGGGGAAGGCAGGATAGAAGACAGTGTAAAAGGTGAGGTTCCGTGGTATGATCTTGCTGATGAAGCTGAGAGCATAATAATCTCTGACAGGATAAGCTCAGCCGGAGACTATGTATTTTCCGGAATGACAGCATTGAAGAGCATCAGCTTCGGAGAAAACATGAAGTCATTGGGGGAGCATTGTTTTGAAGGCTGTACAGGACTGAAAGAAGTAGAATTTGGCGGAGTTGAGAATATAGGAGGTTATTGCTTTAAAGGCTGTACGTCACTGACGGACGCTGACCTTACATCGGGTATAACATCAATAGGGGCACACGCATTTGAAAACTGCCGTGGATTGACATTTATGAAAATACCGGACAATATATCAGAGATTGGTGCATATGCTTTTTTTGCCTGTGATGATCTTACGATAGTTTATTTTCCGTCAGCGGAGGCAGAGATTGGCGAGAAGGCATTTGGGTATATCACAGAGGACGATCTTTCAGACCTGGAGCTTATATGTCTGGGAGATTCACCGATGATAAGATATGCTCAGGAAAACGGGCTGAAATATACCTCAGCCACAGATGTATGCGGTGATAATGCAGTCAGCTATATAGACCGTGAAAAGGGAATACTCTATATCCTGGGCACCGGCAGTACCTATGATTATATGAACCGTGATGAGAAGCGACCGCCCTGGTATGAGGATTCGGGGATAATAAAAGAAATCAGGGTATCTGATCAAATAACCTCCCTGGGAAATTTTATGTTTTATAACATGACTGAGGTGGCGAATGTATCTCTTGGCGAGGGACTTGAAGCGATAGGACAGTCTGCTTTTGGAAAATGTACTTCACTTTCAGCGATAAGCATACCCTCAACGGTTAATACTTTGGGTATAAATGCTTTCACTGGCAGTTCAGAGCTTAGAAGGTTTATTTTTAACGGAGATGCACCGGCAGTTGACAGCCAGTTTACCAATACAAACTTGCTGACAATATGCTATCATTCTTCAAAGAAAGGCTGGGAGGAGTTCAAGGAGCTGAAAACCACATTGGGAGTATCAGAGTTTCCGCTTTTTGATGAACACACGGTATGGGAAGATCTTGATGCAGCCCCACTGTCTGACAAACTGGTCATCACGAATAAAACTGACAGCATAACCATAGGCAGTGAATATCAGCTTAATCTTGAGATCTCACCGCTGCTTGCCTCTGAATTTGAATGGGAGAGCAGCTGTCCTGAGGTGATACAGGTCTCAGGCAAGGGAGTGCTGACAGCGTATACCGAAGGGCTTTCACGAATTACAGTAAGGGCGAAGAATGATCCTGAGCTGGTGGATTCATTTATGGTAAGTTCATTTAACGGCGGCGGATCAAATGATCGGAAGGCAGAAATGGAGATAGCTGACGGAACTGAGAGCAGTAATATTTCCATGAATGATTATACAACGGCAAATGCAAATCGTCTGAGTTCATATCTTATAGAAAATGAAGACGGTACGCTCACAAGAATAGAAAATCTCAATGATGAAAACGTGCTTATTGGCACATATACAAAATCTCTTGATCTGATCAGTGAAAAGCTGATACCGGTACAGCTGGAGAAGTTCATAGGATTCTATCAGGGCAGTGATTATAATTTTATAGTATTTGGTCAGGACAATCCGGGTTATGAGAGTGATACAGAGGTTTTCCGAATCATACGCTACAACAAGGACTGGACTGAACCTGTTTCATGCGGAGTTAGTGATATAGCAACGAAGAGGCTGATCTATCATATGGCAAGAATTACTGAGAGCAGTGATTATCTTTATGTATATACCAGCCGTGAGAGCGGGCAGGGACATGAGCGAAACCTGCTGATGGTCATCGAAAAGGAAACCATGACCTTTAAGACATCTCAGATAAGCGGAGCGATAAATCACAGCTTCAACCAATTTATAGATACTGACGGAGAGTATGTTTACACAGCTGATCACGGAGATTATTCACCGAGAGCAGTAGAGGTTTATCGCTTTGCAGCAAATATGCTGAGCCGTCTGCAATACCGCAATACATCGGTACTGAAAATACTTGTTGAAAATCCAGATAACTACAATGAAACAGGAGTATCAGTAGGCGGATTTGAGGTATCTGATGACACAGCACTGACAGTAGGAAACAGTGTAGAGCAGATAGAGGGCGGTTCAACACGTGGTCAGAGGAATATATTCCTTTCCGTTCTTAATAAACAGCTGAGTGAAAACGAATTAATCTGGCTGACAGACTATTACGCTGAGGACGGAATAACACCTCGGACACCGTGTATAGTAAAGGTGAATACAAATCTATATCTAATAATGTGGGAGGAGCAGGAAACCGATGATCCCACACATATTTCCACGAAGATCGTAATGACAGATCAGTATGGCAGAAAGCTTTTTGAACCATATACAACAGATCTCAGGCTTTCGGACTGTCAGCCGGTGCTGTGCAGTGACGGGTATATACGTTGGTATGTTACAGACAATACAAAGCCGCAGATGTATAAGCTTGACCCATATTCACTTGAAGAGATAAAAACGAATCTTGTAGATATCAGCTTCAATGATGACACAGGCACGCTTACAATTTCAGGCAGGGGCATTATACCGGATTACAGTGATCTCAGCGAAAGACCCTGGAACGAATATGCGGATAAGATCAGGACGATAGTTTTCAGGGACAGTGTTTATACGATAGGGTCAGGTGCATTTGAGGAGCTTGAATCGCTGGAAAATGTATATTTTGAATCAGAAACCTACACCATAGGAAATAACGCTTTCAGGAATTGTCCGAAGCTAAAAAATGTGGTGCTGCCGGACAGTTTGTATTCATTAGGCTTGAATGTTTTCAGCGGTGATACAGCGCTTGATGTCATTATAGTGCCGGAGAGTTTAAATAATGCTGACAGCTGGGCATTTTACGGCAATCAGGCTGAAATATATTTTGTCGGAAGCGCAAACCGCTGGCTGGAGCTTACAAAGGAAATAAGCGATACAGCAAGAGAAGAAAAGGTAATTGTAACCGGTGCAGATAAAGGCAGCTGCGGAGAACAGGAATACTGGGCATATGATACGCAGACAAGAAAGCTGAGAATATTTGGCAGCGGAAGCATTGAAAGACATGAAAGCGGAGAATATCCGTGGAGTATTTATTCAGACAGGATAACTTCAATTGAACTGGCAGGGGAGCTGGAGAGCATACCTGAAAACGCCTTTGAAAACTGCACAAGACTGAGAAATATAGTTTTCAGTGAAAATATCAACATAATAGGTGCAGAAAGCTTTAAAGGCTGTATAAGAAACAGATTTGTGATAATTGACAGTACTGTTACGGGTATAGGAGCAGAAGCGTTTGGCTTTGACAGTGAAGGCAATAAGCTTGAAGATTTTGTGATCTATGGAAAGGAAGGTTCAGCAGCAGAAAAATACGCTGAGGAATATGGTATAAGATTTACAGCGATCAATGGCATTTGCGGTGATTCACTGGCATATGCTTATGATGAAGAAAATGGCAGACTGACCTTTTATGGCAGCGGAAAGATGTATGATTACGCTGAAAATGAAACACCGTGGGCTGAGCAGAGAGATTTGATAAAAACAGTTGTATTATCTGAGGAAATTACGAGGATAGGAAACAATGCTTTCCATAACGTTTCAGGTTTCAGCGAAATAACGATACCGCCGTCAGTGATTGAGATCGGTGAATATGCGTTTGAGAACACACTTGGCATTGAAAACATATATCTATTGTCAAGGAAATTTACCGCAGAATATCACGCATTTTACAAGACCTACAGCAAGGCAAGAACTTTCTGGTTTGCCGGAGACGGTGAACAGTGGTACAGTTCAATGGGAGCGAACTGGAGAACCATAACCGGCACTGAGAATGAAACTGATGATAATCAGGCAGTATTTATCAACTATTCACCTGAGCCAGGAATTGAACCTGAACCATATGTTGAAGCTACTTCCACATCGACTACTACAACATCAACCACCGCCACATCGACCACAACTTCAACGTCAACCACCGCCACATCGACCACAACTTCAACGTCAACCACCGCCACATCGACCACAACTTCAACATCAACAACCGCC
>ODAI014540827.1_pt1 | contig 12442 bp, 11 predicted proteins | sample 1539321 | NCBI WGS metagenome assembly ODAI01 (sample SAMN02144231, study PRJEB22623) | gut metagenome | biome: sheep rumen | host: Ovis aries | place: New Zealand
AAAGGACAGAACATCGCCCGAATTGATCACAAAACGTCCGTCGGGAATGATGATTTCGTCCTTGCGCTCGACAACGCACACGTTTATTCTGTTTTTTATCATCTTGCTGAGTTCGATCAGAGAGATTCCGTCAAGCGTTGATTTCTCGGGAACCTTGAATTTGATGATTTCGGCCTGACCGTGGGCAAAAGAGCCCACCTCGAGAGCGGTCGGAAGATAGAGTATCCTCGAAGCCTCCCTTGCGGCCTCAAGCTCCGGATTTATTATCATCGCGAGGCCTAACTTGTCACGCAGATAATCGGCCTCGGAATTGTAATCCGGGGTACGTACTCTTGCAATGGCCGCCCAGCCTGCCACCTGCTTTGCGACGGTACAGGTGAGAAGATTCAGCTCGTCGGAATCCGTTACGGCGATAAGAAGGTCGGTGTTTTCGACACCTGCCTCCATCTGAACGCTGTAGCTTGCACCGTTTCCGATGACGCCCATGACGTCATACATTCCGGTGATGCGGTTGATGGCTTCCGCATTCTGATCTATTACGGTAATGTCATGTTTTTCTTTGATGAGCTGCGAGGTAAGCGTTTCACCGACTTTACCTGCGCCGACAATTATTATATTAAGTCCGTAGCTGTTCGCAGACATGTCTCTTTCCTTTCCGTGACGCGATACATAAGATAAATATAACACTTTTTTGTAAAAAAATCCACCTTATTTTACTATTTATAGTGTAATTCCGGAGAAAATGTGTTATACTGTTATTCGGTTTCACTAAAAAATCGATTCGGGAGGAATTACAATGATCTGCCCCAGTTGTGGAAGAGAATTAAATGACGACGTGAATTTCTGCTATTACTGCGGACATTCCTTCAGGGAAGCTGACAATTCACTGAACAAGGGTCCGGTTTACAGAAAGAATATGGTTTCGAGCACGCCCGCGGGATATTCGGGCTACATCGAGCCGGAGGTGCAAAGGGACAATTACAGGTCAGATACTTCGGTGGAATATGATGTGAGAAGAGCCGAGATGATGAGGGCCGACCAGGAGAAGATGGCAATGTCTCCGGTGGGATGGGTATTGTATTTCGCCTGCCTTTTTATCCCGCTGCTCTGGATAGTATGGATCATAATCACCTTTGTCTGGGCCTTCGGAAAGAAGGGAAGCCAGGAGAGAAAGAATTTTGCCAAGGGCATGCTTATCTCGGTCGCACTCCTGTTCGCGATCATTATTATCTACCTGACGGTCATGATCAATAAATACGGCGCCGACGGAACAATCGAAAGGCTCACAAACGGAATGTACAAGAGCGTTGACGATTACATGAATTCGATGGGAAAATAGGGGTAAGATCATGTATTTGTGGGAGCTTTTGATCCTTGCGGTGGGACTGTCAATGGATGCTTTTGCGGTTTCGGTCTGCAAGGGACTTGCAATAAAAAATACCAGACTGAGCGATAACCTTCTTGCCGGACTGTGGTTCGGTGTGTTTCAGGGCCTCATGCCCGTCATAGGTTATTTCCTCGGCAAAAATCACAGCCATCTGATCGAAAATTATGATCACTGGATAGCCTTCATTCTTCTGGGTCTTATAGGCCTTAACATGCTGCTTGAGGCTTTAAGCAAAAAGGAAGAAAAGGTGAGTCCCGGGATGGGCATAAAAACAATGTTTGCCATGGCAGTGGCAACAAGCATAGATGCCCTTGCTGTCGGAATCACTTTTTCCGTAGTACCGGTAAAAATAATCGACGCCGGCAAAAATGCAAACGTTTTTCTCGGAGCGCTGATAATAACCTGCATTACCTTCGTCTTTTCATTCTGCGGTATATCCATCGGGGCGAAATTCGGCGCTAAGAACCGCAGGATCGCACAGATCGCCGGAGGAGTGATACTGATAGGAATAGGCGTTAAGATACTGCTTGAGCATCTGGGGGTTATGTGAATGGATGTAAATGAGATACTGAAAAAATGCGACCATACCCTTCTTAAACCCGAAAGCACATGGGAGCAGATAAAGGAGATAATTGACGACGGCATAAAATATGCCACGGCCTCCGTCTGCATTCCGTCATCCTTTGTTAAAAGAGCGAAGGAGTATGCGAAAGGAAGGGTGAAGATATGTACCGTGATAGGTTTTCCCTGCGGCTATGAAACAAGCGCTGCTAAGGTTTTTCAGGCCCGCGAGGCAGCTGCAGACGGAGCCGACGAGATCGATATGGTCATAAATATCGGCGCATTGAAGGAAGGCAACAGCGGATATGTGCTTAATGAGATAAAGGCCGTAAGGAACGCGGTGCCGGGAAAAACCCTTAAGGTGATAATTGAAACCTGCCTTCTTGACGAAAAAGAAAAAATATTGATGTGCTCCGTTGTAAATGAGTCCGGGGCGGATTATATAAAAACCTCCACGGGCTTCTCAAAAGCGGGAGCGACCGTGGAGGATGTCAGATTACTCAGAAAATATTCTTCGCCCGGAGTCGGGGTTAAGGCCGCAGGCGGCATTTCTTCGCTTTCGGATGCGGAAGAAATGATCAAAGCCGGAGCCGACCGCTTAGGCACGAGCAGGATCGTCAAACTCGCCAAAGAGCAGTGCCAGAAGTAAGACGAGCGGAGAATTCCAGTAAATGGTAATTTCGTTTGTGGAATATGATTTCCAGTCATCAATAAAGCATTTCATAGGAGCAGTTCCCTCGGGGATCTGCTCTTTTACTTCCTGGTCGGCACGGTTGCGGTTGGGACCGCCGGAAACAAAACCGGGAATCGGATCCGTGATGTTGTCTGCCACGGTAGGGCGGTTGTGAGGATCCATCAGAGGCTTTGTGCCGTAGCCCGTCACATAGCTCTGGTCGAGAGGATTTGCGCCGAGAATATAATCAAGCTGCCTTACTGAAGCATTGATAAATTCCTTTTTGCCCGAGAGCCTTCCGGCATAGTTTAGAATGATAGCCTTTGAAAGCACCTCGAGATTGCTTCCCCACTGGAATTCCTCGGGCTTCATTGCCGTACTGTAGGGATTGCTCATGGTGATGTCTTTGAAATAGCCTGCGGCCCCAAGCCAGATATCTTTTGCTTTTTCATATATATCCCTGCCAAAAAAAGCGGCGTTATCGGAAAGAATGCAGAGCGTACCGAGTCCGCCGACCTCTTCCCAGCCGAGTCCGGTAAGAGAAAATTCCCTGTTTTCGATTCCTTTGACCGCTATGTCAAGAAAACGTTTGTCGCCGTCAAGCCTTGCAAGCTCGGCTGCGGCCCAGAATCTTTCGTCTGTATCCCTGACGTCACGGTAGTCGCCGGTATATACATTGTCGGGGTTTTTAAAGAGAAATTCCGGATTGTCAAGAAGCCATTCGCCTGCGCGCTTTGCAGCATCGGCAAGCTTTGCTGCGTAGCCTGCGTCATATTTTTTATAGATCCTTGCACCCATGGCCGCAGCAGCGGCAAAATCAGCCGTCGCAAGAGAGCTGATCGGAGTGATGATAAAGGGCAGGGGATCGTTTTCGGGCATCAGGAAATCGGTGTGATGCATGGAGGTACACTTGTGATGCACGCTGCCGTCCGCTTCCTGCATCTTAAGGAACCAGTCGAGCTCATATTTTACTTCGTTCAGTATATCGGGAATTCCGTTTCCGCTTTCGGGAATGTTGAGAGCGGTCCCAAAAGCTTCGGGGGCAAGCTCAAATGCATAGAGCAGATGTCCGACCGCAACTGCTCCGGCCGTTACATAGCGGCCGTAATCACCGGCATCATGCCATCCGCCGCAGCATTCGGTTTCCCTGTCTTCATTTAAATATCTGACTTTTGCGGTGTGGCAGGCTTTATGGGCATATATGCCTGCGTATCTGCTTTCAAGCTCTGTGCCGCAGCGCTGGAAATAAAACATTTTCTGCGCATCGATAAAAAGTTTGTCTGCGGGATCGTATTTTATTTCGACGGGAATTTCGGTACCGTCGGGAAGTGCAAAGAAATACTTTCCGCATTGATCAAGGGATGAAAAATCAAGTATCGCAGAAACCGTCTGCGAAGCCTCATCCTGTGTAAAGGAAGGGGAATCGAAGGACATAAGGATCTGTCCGTCTTTGTTTTTTAAAACTACGGGTAAGGAAAGGTCTTCAGTCTTTTCAAGCACTGCCTGTTTGATGCCCTGCGGATAATAACCGAGCTGGTTTACATGTAATTTCACAAATGCACCTCCTGTAATGGTTTTATACTTATTAATCTAAAACAAAACAAAGAAAATTGCAATGTTTTTTTCCATTTGTATGATGTTTTATATAATAATTTTTGAAAAGCTTGAATTTCTGCTTGGAATTTCTGGTGAAATGTGGTACTATTTTAAAGAACGTTTTATGTAAGGAAGAGCCGTCATCCGACGGCGTGGAGGTATGGATGAGCGATAATTCGGACATTGTGGACAGCATAGCTACCAAAACAGTGACTGAAGAAAGACAGAATATAGTTTCTAAGCGTGTTACCAACAGGTTCGCGATTTTCGGCATGGCGGTCGGAGCTTTGATCGCAGTCTTCGGTGTACTGACCGGAACGGGCGTTTTTGAAAAGCTCGGTTTGTCGCTCGATGAAAGAATAGGCTATATAATGCTTGCAGCCGGAATCTTCATGTTCTGTTATTTCGGTATGAACGTAAGACAGAACGAGATAAGCGTCGAAAACTATACGGTTGAAAAGCAGGTTCCTTATGAAATGTCTCCGTATCTTGAGAACAAGCTTCGTGAACGCGAGGAAATGATCGATACAAAGGTCAATGCAATGAGCGCCGCTTTTGAAAAGCTTGCTCTTCTGACCTCCGAGCTTGAAGAAAAGATCATCGCTGCTGAAAAGCTTAAGCTTGAGGACGGACCCGACAGCGAAAACGATGCCAAGAAGGAAGAAAGGCTTACCAGGGCAGCGGCAAGCGCAGTGATCACTGCGATACGTGAAGAAAAAAGAGCCGAAGAGGAAGCGGAGACCAGAAGAAGATATGAGGAAACCGTAAGGAAAAACGAAGAGCTTGATAAAAAAAGCGAGCTGCTTGAAAAGAAAAACATGATACTTACTCAGAAGGAGAATGAGCTCAAAAGCATCAAGGACCGTCTGAGCGCAATAGAAGAAGGCCAGAAGGAAGCAAGGGAAAGGCTCCGCCTTGAGGAAGACCGTTTCAGGACCGAGAGCGAGGAAAAGGAACAGCAGATAAAAGAAGAAAAGCTCGCCCTTGCGATCGAAAAGGAAGCGCTTTTAGTTAAGACGGAGGAGCTTGAGAAAAAGATAGAAGAGCTTAATGCCGAGAAAGAAAAGGTAAATGCCGTGCTGAAGGCCGAAGAGGAAAGAAAGGCCAGGGAAGAAGCAAGGCTGTCTGAAGAGGCAGAGAGAAAGACGAGGGAACAGAAAAAATTCAGCGACCTCGGTCTTTCGGCAATGAACTTCGCATGGAGTTCCGAAATGAAAAAAACGGAGGAGTGATCTTCCGTAAAAATATTAATAACTTATCTTATGGAGGTAACAGTAATGAAAAAAAGAACACTTTTGGGATTGGCAATCGGTGCTGCGGCAGGAGTAGGTGTCTACAAGTATCTTCAGAACAAGAAGGCTGAAGAGGCTGAGGATTTTGATTTTGACGATCTTGACGACGATTTCGAAGATGCAGCAGACGATGCAACGGATGCAGCAGCAGATAAGGTAGAAGAACTTGCGGAAGAACTCAAGGATGCTGCAGAAGATAAGGACGAATAAGCAGATTTGCAAATATGAACGAATTATGAACCAAAAGTTCACCGAATTGTTACAAAAGTGACATAAAAAGTCAATATTCTTGTTGTATCATAAAGACAACAAAGATATCGAAGCAATTCGATACCGTTCATTCTCCTTATTATTAAAAAAAGATTTAAACGCAGGTTCGCCTGCGTTTTCTTTTTTCAATCTCTTTTTTCAGTGAGGTACGATATGTACGATTACATCAGGGTTTCCTCGGCTGTTCCGAACATTAAGGTAGCCGATACCGATTTTAATATTCAGGAAATATCAACTAAAATACTTGAGGCTGAGGCCACAGGCTCGGATATTGTGGTTTTCCCCGAGCTTTCGATAACCGGCTATACCTGTGCCGACCTGTTTTTCCAGAATTCCCTGCTTGCAAAAAGCATGGAGGCCGTATCAAGGCTCGTGATGGCAAGCAGAAGGCATAGGCTCATCCTAGTGGTCGGCGCCCCGGAAAAGATCGCCGGCCAGCTTTATAACTGTGCATGTGTGATAAGGAACGGAAAGCTTTACGGCTTAGTTCCCAAAACTTTCCTTCCGAACTATTCGGAATTTTACGAGAAAAGATGGTTTTCTTCGGGTTCGGAGCTTAAGAGAGAGAGCATAAGTGCCTCAGAGCTTGAGATCTTCCACAAGGAAGATTATGAAATCCCGATAGGACGTAACCTGATCTTTGGTATCAACGGAAGCGTGAATTTCGGAATTGAAATCTGCGAGGATCTGTGGACGCCGCTTCCTCCGAGCACCATGCTTGCCCTCGGCGGTGCCGAACTGATACTTAATCTTTCGGCCAGCAATGAGACTATCGCCAAGAGGGAATACCGCAGGCAGCTTGTTGCGGGGCAGTCCGCAAGAAATCTCTGCGGTTATGTATATACTTCCGCGGGAAGCACGGAATCCACGACAGACCTGATCTTTTCGGGAAATTCGGTAATTGCCGAGAACGGCAGCATAATAAAGGAAAACGAAAAGCTGGTGGATTCGGACTACATGATAACCGCCGATATCGATATCGGAAAATCGATACATGACCGTATGCTTAACAAGAGTTTCAAGGATACGGCGGCAATGTATGCCTCGAATGAAAAATACCGTTACATAGAAATAAACAGCGAGGAGCTTCTGAAATGCGAGGGCGATTTTGCAAGGCTTAACCGCATGCCCTTCGTTCCCTCGGCCAAAGCCGACAGATATAAGCGCTGCATGAATATTTTTGAAATGCAGGTCGCAGGACTCGTAAAGAGGCTTAAGTGTACGGGCGCAAAGCCTGTCGTCGGCGTTTCGGGAGGACTTGATTCGACCCTTGCGCTTCTTGTCTGCGTTCAGGCCGTAAGGGAGCTCGACAGGCCGCTTACGGATGTGCACGGAATCACGATGCCTGCATTCGGAACAACCGACAGGACCTATAATAACTCGCTGAAGCTGATGGAAACGCTCGGAATCACTTCAAAGGAGATCAACATTAAGGAAGCCTGTACGATTCATGCAAGGGATATCGACTATGATCTTAACGACCATTCGGTGACCTATGAAAACCTTCAGGCGAGGGAGCGTACCCAGGTGCTGATGGATTATGCCGGCAAGGTCGGCGGTCTTGTTGTCGGTACGGGGGATCTTTCCGAGCTTGCACTTGGATGGTGTACCTACAATGCCGATCAGATGAGCATGTACGGGGTTAACGCAAGCATTCCTAAGACTCTTATCAAGTGGATGATAGACAGTATCAGCGAATATGACGTTTTCGAGGGCAGCGCCGCAACGCTTAAGGACATAATCGATACGCCGATAAGCCCCGAGCTTCTGCCTCCCGATGAGAGCGGAGTTATCGCACAGAAAACAGAGGACGTGGTCGGACCATATATACTTCACGATTTCTTCCTTTACAATATGATGCGTTTCGGGTTCACGGCCTCCAAAATCTACAGGATGGCGCAGAGGGCTTTTAAGGATGAATTCGATGACGAGACTATACTCAAATGGCTTAAAACCTTCTACAGACGTTTCTTCAGCCAGCAGTTCAAGCGCAGCTGCATGCCTGACGGCGTGAAGGTCGGAAGCATATGCCTTTCACCTCGCGGTGACTGGAGAATGCCGAGTGATGCAAGCTCGGCCGTATGGCTTGAGGAGCTTGATCTTCTCGGATAAAAGGGGTTTACGATGGCAGGTAAAAGAAAAAACATAGGGGTGTTTGTAAGCGGAAACGATGGTCAGCTTCACGGTACCATTATTCAGGGAATAAAGGAACGTGCCAGGGAGCTTGACTGCAATGTGGTGATTTTTCACAGCCTTGCTACCAAGCTGCGTTTCAACCAGACGGAAAAAATCGAGCAGAGTGTCATCAGAGGCGAATCCTCGGTGTTTTTCGGGCATGAGATCGATGTTTTCGACGCCCTGATCATCATGGGAGAAAGCTTCCTGAATGATGATATCAAAAAGGAGCTTGTCAAAAGGGCAACGGATAAGGGAATTCCGGTTATCGACGTTGATGACAGCGAGGATGAATGCTCGTGCGTAAGATATGACGATACCTCGGGCATGGAGCTTGTGGTGAGACATATAGTCGAGCATCACGGCTGTAAAAAGGTGAATTTTATCAGCGGTTTCAAAGGAAACCGTCAGTCGGAAGAAAGAATCAAAGCCTATATAAAGGTTCTTGAGGAGAACAATATACCGGTTGAACCGAAAAGAATAGGCTATGGTGAATTTTATATCAAGGCCGTGGAGGTCATAAAGGACATGGTGGAGGCCGACGGGGTTCCCGAGGCTGTAGTGTGTGCAAATGACATAATGGCAATAGAGGTCATTGCCTACCTGAATTCAATCGGCGTAAGGGTTCCCGATGACTGCCTTGTGGCAGGCTTTGACGGCATAAGGGAGGGCCAGGTATACATTCCGTCCCTTACGACATGCCGCAGGGCGATAAAATACTCGGGAGTAAAAGCGCTTGACATCGCAGTTTTGGCAGCCGACGGGGAAAAGACCGAAAAGCTCATCTATCTTGAACCCGAGCTGGTGCTTGGACAGAGCTGCGGCTGCGTGGAAAATAACGAGCTGGGCTTTAACAGCTTCTATAAAACCATGAATAACATGGTTAATGACAGAGACCTTTTCAATTCCTACCACATCGACATGACGAGGGACTTCGCTTCCGTGAAGCAGATTGACGATATTTTCGGCATCATGTTCAAATACCTCGGCAGCTTCAGGTTTTCGTGGTTTGATTACTATGTAAATAAGGATGTGATCAATTTCAACGAAAGCGAAATGAGGGACAGCATAGATCAGGTGGTCGGCAGGGACATATATTCCAACGAGCTTGTCTGCTACAGCTGGAGGGAAAACGAAAAAGGATACCAGTGCTATGAGGTGAAGACCAAGAGCCTGTTGCGTAACATGTTTGACAATGCAGGGGACGAGCCTGTGTTCATCACCCTTGTCCCGAGCTACTACCAGAACATGGTCCTTGGCTTTGCCGCAGTTGACGAAACAAAGTGCATACATGAGCTTGCCATGCTCTGTACACTGATGGCGACGGTTTCATATACCATCGGTGATTTCTGCATGAGACGCGAGATGAGAAACCTTATCAACAAGCTTGACAGCATGTATGTGAGCGACAATCTTACGGGGCTTCATAACCGTTTCGGCCTCTACAGGGATGCGGGAAGAATGCTGCTGAGGGCAAAGGAAAAGGGAAAGAAAGTAATTGCCGTCGCAATCGATCTTGACAGGCTGAAATTCGTAAACGACAATTTCGGTCATGAAGAGGGTGACAACGCGATAAAAACCATCGCAAAGGCAATGAAATATGCTGCCGGCAACAGAAAAGCCGTGCTTTCGAGGACGGGCGGCGACGAATATTTCATGATGGATTTCTGCGAAGATGATTCGGCCGGCGAACAGTTCGTTGAGAAAATACATGCATATCTTTCGGACTATAATCTTGACAGCGGGCTTCCGTATGTGGTTGAATGCAGCTGCGGTTTTTATGTGGCCGATCCGAAGGTTGAAAGCCTTGAAGGAATAATGAGAGTGGCCGACGAAAGAATGTACGAGGTAAAAATGGCCAGAAAGGCCGCAAGGAATAAACGTGGATGACGTAATGCTTCTGGAAAACTACAGCGAGAAATACAGGACTGCCGTAAGCGACTACTTTAAGGAATTTTCGGAAAACGGAGAGGAAATAAGGGAGGACGTGTGCGGCGGTCCTTCTCTTACTTTTCTTTATGTCAGGGAAAGTGACGGCAGGCTTATCGGAATGCTTGATTTAAGGCAGGACGAAACGGCGAAAAAGATCGGGACCTTCGGTTATGCCATCAGGCCTTGTGAACGCCGTAAGGGATACGGAAGCATGCTTGTTGAAGCAGCCATGGAACTGTGCGGGATGATGGATATCAATGAGCCGGAGCTTTTTGTGAAGAAGGACAATACCGCAGGACTTGCATTTCTTTCCGGGCTCGGCTTTAAGATTACCGGCAGAAGCGTGGACGGCCATTTTATATTAAAAAAAGGACGATAGATACAATGGAAACTAAACCGATAGAACGCAGTGATTTTCTTGCGCTTAATTTTTATAAGAAGACCGACTTTTACGGAAGCCGCGGAAACATGAATTACCGCCTGTCACGCAGGGAAAGGGGCGAAGAGGGAGAAAAAGAGGCCTATTTTGAGCTTGTATACTGGCCCGGCCCCTATAATTTTGCAAAAACGGCAGATAATCTTAAACAGAACGCAGAATTTCCTTTCAGCGAGGAAGGAATTCAGGCAGTAACTGCATTTTTAAACGAACAGTATGTAAAACAGCACGAGCTCTGGGAATTGTCTGCACAGAATTAAAAACAGACAGTCATAGATACAATTAATACCTGAAAAAATATCGAAAAACTCTTGACATAGTTTTGAAAACCACATATACTATAAGACATAAGGCGGATACAGGAGGATGATCATGAGTTTTAAGATTTTTATCGACTCGGGCGGAAATATTCCCGCTGCGATCGCAAAAGAATACGATATTGAAGTTATGAGCTTCAGAGAGCTTGTTGACGGTAATGAAATACAGTGCTATAACCCGGATCTTGCGCCTCTTGAAGAAAGGCTTGAGGGTGCGAAATTCTATAATGCCATGAGAAAGGGAGCCAAGGTAAGCACCTCTCTGATAAATACGGCGGAGTTCTGTGACTATTTCAAAACAGTGCTTGAAGAGGGTAGCGACCTGCTTTACATCAGCATTTCAAGCGGCATAAGCGGAACCTATAATGCCGCAAGGCTTGCGGCAGAGGAGCTTTTGGAGGAGTTCCCGGAAAGAAAGATAAGGATAGTAGATGCAAAAAATGCTTCTCTCGGCCAGGGCTTGCACGCCATAAATGCTTCCGTGATGCGTTCGGAAGGCAAGAGCCTCGATGAAACTGCAGACAGAATTGAAAGAGACGTTCCGAAGATGAACGGACTTTTCACCGTTGATAATCTTAAATATCTTGCAAGGACCGGAAGAATCAAAAACTACAAGGCTATTGCAGGAAACCTTTTAAATATCAAGCCGATACTGCGCGGAGACAAGGACGGCTTTATCGTTGAATTCGGCAAGGTAAGGGGAAGAAGAAAATCCCTTCAGACCATTACGGGACTGCTGATCTCAAATATCATGAACTCCGAGGAGCAGATAGTCGGCATCGCACATGCCGACGCCTATGAAGAAGCCCTCGAATGCGCCAAGGAGATAAGGAATGCGGTAAAGGTCAAGGATGTGATAATCACAAGCTACGATCTTTGCACCGGTTCGCATGTAGGCCCTGACACGATCGCGCTGTTCTTTATCGCAAGGGACAGGGAATTGTCGGCCGAGCCTGCTAAGCTAAATGTTTTAGGCACTGCACATCACTAAGAAAACATCAGAGTTACTTCCTCATAAAAAAGGGCCGGCGGTTTGACCGTCGACCCGTTTTTTTAATTCTTTCCGAACTCGGCAAGCTCGAGTCCCTTGTTTCTGTCCAAGCACATGCCGACCGACCATGCGTTGATGAAGATGAGAAGGGGATTTCCTTTGAGATCCACGATCTTTTTCATGTCGGAAGGTCCGTTTATGGAAGCAAGAGGGAATTTGTCGGGATTTGAAACCCAGCGTATATGCTCATAAGGCAAAGGCTCAAGCGAGATTTCCACGTTGTATTCGCTTTTAAGCCTGTACTGCAGAACGTCAAACTGGAGTACACCGACAACTCCGACGATGATTTCCTCCATGCCGGTATTGGCTTCCTGGAAGATCTGTATCGCACCCTCCTGGGCTATCTGGGTGACGCCCTTCATGAACTGCTTGCGTTTCATGGTATCGGCCTGACGGCATCTTGCAAAATGCTCGGGAGCGAAGGTGGGGATACCCTCAAATTCAAATTTTTCGTTTGAAGTGGTCAGTGTGTCGCCTATGGAGAAAATGCCCGGATCGAAAACACCGATAATGTCGCCCGCATAGGCCTCCTCGACTATGTGTCTTTCCTGAGCCATCATCTGCTGAGGCTGGGAAAGCTTGACCTTCCTTCCGCCCTGTACATGGTTTACCTCCATTCCGGCTTCGAATTTGCCGGAGCATATTCTCATGAAAGCGATACGGTCGCGGTGAGCCTTGTTCATGTTTGCCTGGATCTTAAATACAAAGGCCGAAAAATCGTTTCTGAAGGGATCGATAGCGCCTATGCTTGA
>ODAI014773661.1_pt1 | contig 12442 bp, 15 predicted proteins | sample 1539321 | NCBI WGS metagenome assembly ODAI01 (sample SAMN02144231, study PRJEB22623) | gut metagenome | biome: sheep rumen | host: Ovis aries | place: New Zealand
AGGATGCCGGGGAAAACGGCTGCGGAAAGGCCTCCGACTCCATGAAGGGCACGATCCGGCTGACAACGGACCGACTGGTTCTGCGCCGCTATATTCCGGAGGACGCCGAAAGGCTTCATCGGGAGTTCGGCGCAAAGGAAGAGATGACGAGATACAGCGGCTGGGATCCGTATGAGACCCCGGAGATGGCCCGGGAAACGGTGGAGCGGTTCATCGCCGCGTATGAAGAGCCGGATTTCTACGGGTGGGCCATCGAAGCGGAAGGACGCCTGGTGGGCACCGTTGGGGCTTATGATCATGATCCCGCGGCGGGGTCCATCGAAGTCGGGCTCAGCATCGCCCGGGACTGTTGGGGAAAGGGCTACGCCACCGAGGCTCTTCAGAGAGTGTTGGAGTACCTGACCGCCGAAGAGGGGCTCCGGACCGTGACAGCCTGGTGCGCAGAGGAAAACGTTGGCTCGGCAAAGGCCATGGAACGGGCCGGGATGACCCGGACCGGAGAAATACCGGAGGCCCTGACGGTGAATGGGAAAACGTACACGAAACTGGAATACGGATTCCGAAACCCCAGGGTATAATAAGGTAAATCGAGGCTGAGAGCCGGGAAATGATGGATAGAGAAAGAGATCATTGAGGTGACGGGATGGAACCGAAGATGAATGTTCAAAAGCTGAAAATGCTGTATTTGGCAAAGCTCTTCATGGAGGAGACGGATGATGAGCACCGGCTGACGGCCCAGCAGATCATGGGGCGGCTGGCAGACTGGGACATTTCCTCCAATCGAAAGACGTTGTATGAGGACCTGGCGCTGCTGCAGGAATTCGGATTGGATATCCAGAAAGAACGCCGCGGGAAAGATTGGTTCTATTACCTGGGAGCCCGGGATTTCGAATTGCCGGAATTGAAGCTGCTGGTGGATTCGGTCCAGTCCGCCAAGTTTATGACGGAACGGCGCTCCAGAGAATTGATCGAAAAGCTGGGGATGCTGGTGAGCCGGTACCAGTCCCGATATCTGCACCGGCAGGTGGCCATTTCCGGACGGGTCAAGTCCGCCAATGTGAACATCTACGATAATGTGGACAAGATCCATGATGCGATCAATGCAAACCGGCAGATCCGCTTTAAGTATTATCAGTGGAACGTCCGGAAGGAAAAGGTCTACGGACACGACGGCAGGTGGTATCACATCAGCCCCTGGGCGTTGATGTGGGATGATGAGAATTATTACCTGGTAGGGTATGACGAGGAGGCAGAGGAAAAGCCCCTGCGCCACTACCGGGTGGATAAGATGGAATCCCTGAAGATCACAGAGGAACCCCGGAAGGGGAAAAAGGACTTCCGGGAATTCGATCTGCCCCACTACACGAAGAGCCTTTTCGGCATGTTCGGCGGGGAGGAGAAAAAGGTCTCCCTGGAGGCAAAAAACAATATGGCGGGGATCCTGATCGACCGGTTCGGGAAGGACATCTTCCTGGTGCCTGTCGATGAGGATCACTTTAGGACCCAGGTGGACGTGGCGGTCAGCAATCAATTCTTTGGCTGGATCTTTGCCCTGGGCGGCGATATCCGAATCACCGGGCCGGAAGATGTGGTGGAGAAAATGCGCCGGGAAGCGAAACGGCTGAGCGAACAGTACAAAGAGGAATAGATTTCCTGGAGAAGTGATAACAGTGAAGAAAAGGAGAGGGTGTTATGCCGCGTTTGTCTACGAAGGAGAATAAGACGGTCTACCAGCTTCGGAGAGAGGAGCTGGGACTGAGCCGGGAGAAGGCCGGCGAGCTTTTGGGATCGATCACCCCCGAACGGATCGAGCGGATCGAAAGCGGGAAGTACACGGCTCACCCGGACGAAGTGATCCTGATGGCGGAGAAATATCAGGCTCCGGAGCTTTGCAATTACTATTGTTCCAACGAGTGTGAGATCGGCCGGCAGTATGTGCCTCAGATCAAGATCAAGGACCTGGCCCAGATCGTGTTGGAAATGCTGGCTTCGCTGAACTCCATCGAAAAGCGAAGGGAACGGCTGATCGAGATCACGGCGGACGGGAAGATCGAAGGGAATGAAGTGGAGGACTTTGTCCGGATCCAGGAGGAACTGGAGCGGATCTCCGTGACGGTGGAGACTCTCCAGCTCTGGGCGGAACAGAAGGTCGCCTCCGGTGAGATCGATATGAAGGCCTATCAGAGGGCCCGGGATAAAGCTGAATAAGAAAACGGGTTTTACGGACGCTGCGGGATCGACCCGCAGCGTTTTCTCATTTTTTGAGGGAATAAGGGGCGCTATTTCCCGTTTATTGTTCTTATCTCCCTTCGGCGGAGGCCCTATAATAGCCACAAGGGGGTATGCCTTTTGAATACAAAAGAAAGAATACGGATCACTCGGTTATTGAAGAGTATGAAACGCCAGCCGGAATACGCGAAGCGGATCGGTCTGGAAGTGAAGGAAAGGAGATGCCATGAAAACATCGTTGAAAATACTGCTTTTAGTTGGAGTCCTGATGTATGTCTTTTCTCCGGCGGACCTGTATCCGGGGCCGATCGATGATCTGATCGTGATCGCGCTGGGGATCGCAGCCAAACGGGGAATGCTGACGAAGAGGGTTTGAGGATGAGAACACAGGTGAATAAAAGGGGACTCTTTGCGTTCTGCCTGATGCTGGCATCCATCGCATTGGTGGTGTTTATGATGCAGCTTCAGGTGGACCCGGCAAAGGGGGTGGATCAGACTCCGGTGGCGGAGAAGAAGGCGGTGAACAGGGTGCTTCCTGTCTCACCGGAGGACCTGTTCAGCCAGGCGGAGAAGTACGAGGGCGTCGAGGACCATTTAAATGCGTTAAAAATGCTGGCGAAGATCGACGAGACCTGGCCGCAGTACCCTCAGGCGGCGGCGCTGATCCGGGAGTGCGAAGAAGAATTGCTGGCGGAAGTATCTTCGCCGTCCACCATCGAGGATTACATGGAATGCGAGAGAAAGGTGAACGAATATCTGGAGATCCGAAACAGTACGGCGTTTCTGGAAAGAAAACAGGAACTGGTTCGGGATCGGGATGATTTTTTCGCCGCGGCATCAGTGATCGAAGAAGCGACGGGGGAAGTCGAAAGGGGGGATTACCCTGCGGCCTTTGAGACCCTTTCCAGGGATGAAAGAGGAAGCACGGAGAATCGGTTCCTGGCGGATAAGCTGGAAGAACTCCATGCCGCCTATGTGGAGGATGTGAGTTTGGAAGCCAAAAGGGAACTGGAAAACCAGGACTATGCGGGTGCTGTGAGGATCGTGAACGAAGCTCTGGAGGTTTACGATTGTGAAGAGCTGCACCGGCTCCGAAGACAGATCATGGAAGAGGCGGATCCGCTGTACGGGGTCTACAATGACTTCCGGGATACGGTTTCCGACTGGTATGATTATTGGACAGAAGGATCGGAAGAAACGGAGCAGCCTTTTGGACTCCGGTGGTAGATCCGGGATCCAGGGGAAAAGCCCGGCGAGGGGGATCGCCGGGCTTTTGTTGGTTGGATTTTCTACATTTTTTAAAGGAAGATTTATGAAAAACACTTTTGTGAGGTTCTCTTGTTTACAGGTACATCTTAACGCCGGGACCTTAAACGGAACTAAAGAAGAAAAAATTTATTTAAGTATTTTTTTTATGTCAAAAATGTGGTAGGGTTGTTGTGTTGGAATAAGAGCGGAGACGGAGGAAACGATCAATGGAAACGACTGAGATCCGAAAGAGTCCGGTCCGGGAGATGTTGGGCTGCGCCCTGCCGATCTTTTGGGCCGGGATCATCTGCTTTAGTTACCCGGGCATCATGACCACCTACTGGCAGGAACGCTACCACGTGGGGAGTACGGAGACCGGACTGGTGCTGACCTTTATGTTGGTGGCGCTGGCGGTATCCATGTTCTTCAGCGGCAAGATCCACCTGCGGTTCGGGATGCAGAAGTGCATCCTCATCGGCGGAGCCCTGTATGTGCTGTCCTTTCTGGTGCTGATGGGGGCCGGTAATATTTATATGGTCTATCTGTGGGCTTTCCTGGCGAATCTGGGCTGCAGCTTCATTTACGGCCCCGGGATGGCCACGGGTCAGCAGGCGATGCCGGAAAAGCGAGGCCTGGCCAGCGGGATCCTGAACCTGGTGTTCGGTCTGTCGGCAGCCTTTATGTCGCCGGTGCTGGAGTGGATGCTGAACAACGTAGGATATGAAAAAACGAACCTGATGCTGACGGTCTGCATCGCCGTGTTCTATCTGCTGGGGATGCTCTGCATGGGCAGAGACGGCGGAAAGATGAAGGGCGGCGGAAAGAATGTGGTGCCGGCGGAAGGGGACTATACCGTAAAGCAGGCTCTGAAGACCGGAGATTTCTGGATCATCTGGACCATGTGGGCCTTTGCCGGTGCGGCGGGGATCTCCATGGTTTCCCTGGCGAAGGAGTATTCCCTGGCGGTGGGGATCGCCGGAGTGTCCATTCTGGCGGGGTATAACATTGCCAACGGCGTAGGACGGATCTTCATGGGGATCCTGACGGACAAGATTGGCGGAGAGGTGACTCTGGTGGGAGCCTTCTCCATTATGGCGGCGGGCTACCTGCTGCTCCCGCATGTGGGAAGCGCACTGTTGATCACTTTATGCGCCAGCTGTGCCGGGATCGGTCTGGGCGGGCTGTTCACGGTTTCCAGCCCCCTGGTGTCGAAACGGTTCGGACTCACCTACTTCGGGATGATCTTCGGGATCGTTTATACTGCGTACGGCCTGGTGGGCGGCGTCGTGGGTCCGGCGGGAGCCGGGTTCGTACTGGAGAAGACCGGCGGTGATTTCCTGCTGGTATTCACCTATCTGGGCATTTTCGCAGCCATCGGCGCGGCGCTTATGCTGTGGCTGAAAAAAAGAAGAGATAAAAGAGAATCATAAAGTAAGAGGACGGACGGATGAGATTTCGAGACAACAAACGAGTATTTGCCGAGGGGATGCGGGACGGCATTCCCATCGGACTGGGCTATTTCGCGGTAGCCTTTGCCCTGGGGATCACCGCCAAGGAGGCGGGGCTCAATGCGATCCAGGGTTTTATCATGAGTATGCTGAATATGGCTTCTGCCGGGGAATACGCCGGCATCGCCTCCATCGCCGGGTATGCGACCCTCTTTGAGATCGCAGTGATCACCCTGATCGCCAACGCCCGGTACCTGCTGATGAGCTTCGCCATGAGCCAGCGGCTGGATCCGGGGCTTCCCATCCACCACCGGTTCATCATGGCCATCGACGTGACGGATGAGCTCTTCGGGATCGCCATCTCCCGGAAGGGGACCCTGAATCCCTATTATTCCTACGGAGCCGCTCTGATCGCGGCCCCCCTGTGGTCCATCGGGACCTCCGTGGGTATCATCGCCGGGATGATCCTGCCGGTGAACGTGGTCAGCGCCCTGGGCGTGGCCCTGTTCGGGATGTTCATCTCCATCATCATTCCCCCGGCCCGGCAGGAAAAAGTCGTTCTGGGGCTGGTGATCATCAGCTTTGCTGCCAGCTTTGCCGCATCGAAGCTGCCGATGATCTCGGACCTTTCCAGCGGTACCCGGACCATCATATTGACCCTGGTGATCTGCATCGCGGCCTCTATCCTCTTCCCACGGGAACCGGAGGATCCGGAGGAGGAAGCCGAAGAACTGGCGGAGGTTTCCGAAATGGAAGAAGTGCTTCCCCGGGAAGGAGGGATCCGAAAATGAGATATAACGCTTATTTATACATCGCGGTGATGTTCGGGGTCTCCTACCTGATCCGTGTGCTGCCCTTCCTGGTGATGCGGCGGCCCATAAAAAACAAATACATCCAGTCTTTCCTTTACTATGTGCCTTATGTGACACTGGCGGTGATGACCTTCCCGGCGATCCTGTACGCTACGGGAAGCATAATCTCTGCCGGGATCGCTCTGGCGGTGGCCATCGTACTGGCCTGGACGGGGCGGAGCCTCTTCACCGTGGCAGCCGCCAGCTGCATTACGGTGTTGATCGTGGAATTGATCATTCTTTAATGAGAAATAGCACTTGCATTTCGGCCGGTGTTTTTGTATAGTACAGTCAGAAAAGTGTATAAAAGGATACGACGAGTGGGAGGAAGATATGAGAGTTTACGAAGTCAGCTGGGAAGAGGCTGGAAAGAGGAACAGAAGTTATGCCATCGTTCGGGCCAGGTCCGAACGGGATGCCAAGAATAAAGCAACGGATTACGCCGAGAGCCAGGAAGGCCTGGTGCCGGAAAGCATCGTCCTTGCGGAAGTGGTGACGAAGAACGTGGAAGGTCAGGAAATCGAGATCCGGAAGATCACGGCAGACTGGATCCGGGCGTTCTGCTCCATTGCCAACACCACCCGCCAGGGGTATTATCTGACCTGGGACAGCGTGGCCACGGAGGAGCTGGTGGATTATCTGGAAACCAACCAGAACGACCCCTATGAAGCGGATGCAGCGAATGAGATCTTCAAAAGAGCTTTCTTCCTGGATGTAGGGTTCCACCACGAGAATATCGATGCCTACAAAAAAGTCATCGGGGACGATTCACCGGGATTTGACCGGAAGCTGGTGGAGCAGCCGCTGCAGGAAGCCATTGCGCTTTGCCGCCGGGAGGGCTGGTTTGATTCCCAGCTCAAGGGCGGGATGCTGGATGACCTGCACAAAAAACGCAATAAAATGACAGTGATCGGGGAACCGGCGCTGTAAGCAACAGCCCAACCCATTTCGACCCTGCCGGGCAACCGGCGGGGCCGCTGCTTTTTTTGAGGGCCCGGTTTTGGAAGAAATTGATTTGTGGAAAACGGTTTCCTATGTTATATTGTTAAAGAAGGAATGACAATCTACAGAAAACAGGTGAAAGGATTTGAAAAGAGAATTTTTTATTGACACAGAAAACGTAGGGACCGCCTGGATCCGCCAGATCTCACCCCTGGATCGGGGCGATATGGTATTCGTTTTCGTCAGCAACAAGGAGCTGATGCGGAAGCTGAAGAAAATGATCCCCTTCCCGGAAAAGCAGGTAGAGTTTGTGGAATGCATGGGGATGGGAAAGAACGATATGGACATTTACATCGCCGGCTTTATTGCCCGCAGGACCGCCCGACGCTTTGTGAGGAGGGAATACATCGTCGTATCCAACGACAAGGGATACGAGGATTTTATCTCCGGGTTTTCTCAGAACCGTTGGGGAACGATCCGGCGTCAGGGCGTCTACCGCCAGTCTTATCAGGACTTTTATGAAAAGGTCCGGCCTATTTTATCGGACATGAGGGCCGACATCGAAAAGATCATGGATACAGCGGTAAAATACCGCAAACGGGATGAGAGAGCAAAGCTGCACCGGGTCCTGGTGAAGGAATATGGGGATGAGAAGGGAACGCTGATCTACCGGGCGATCCGGCCGCATATGCATTTCCTGATCAACAAGTAAAAAACAACGGGTGTCTGATCAACAGACACCCGTTTTTCATTGGCTTCAAAAAATGTCCCGGTCTATTTGGCGAATTCCAGCCACTGGCCGTCGTAGTTGAGATACAGGTTCTCCCCTTCGATGGTGTATTCATAGGTGAAGTCCCCATCTGCAGCCATGAGCTCCGTTTCGCCCCAGAGGATATCGATGTCATCCTGGAGGCTGAGGACGCCGGTGTGATCCTCGTTCAATGTGACGGAATAGGTGGCGCCGTCCTGCTGAGCGGAATAAGTGCCGGGAACGTATGCATACATGGTTTGCGGCTCGAAGTTTTCGTAGGTGATGGAGTCGACGATGGTCTCCAGCGCGCCGGCGGCGTCCATATCGATCTCCTCATTTCCCGTCAGGTAAGTGGTGTTCTGGAGCAGGAGCGTACCGCCGTTGTATTCTCCGGCAATGGCTGTGCGGCAGGGTTCTTCGCTGCCTTCCGGCTGGTTCAGGACCCGCCAGTAGCCCCACTTGTCATCGGTACCGGGGAAGATGCCTTCAGTCCTTTCGATCTCCTCCTCCGATCCCCAGTCTGCCGTCAGGTCATAGAGAACTTCCTGGGGCATTTTCTCCGCCTCATAGCTGATGGTGGCCATGGTGGAGTGATCGGGGTCACCGAGATATAAGAACGTGACGGCGCCGCCGCCTTCTTCTACTTCGATGCTGTCGGCGTCATACTGGACCGACCAGCCGTCGGAGCTGGTATAGGTGGAAAGGCCATCGGCCGGAGCTGTTTCCGCAGGTTCTTCGGAAGCGCTTCCGCAGCCAGCCAGCGCGGCGATCAGGATCACGGTCAATGCACCGAGAAGCAATAAATATAGTCTTCTTTTCATGATAATATCCTCCTTCTCAGATTTATCGGTTGGATGACAGGATGTCATAGGCCACCGGCGTGTAGAAGAGCTTTCGGATCTCTTCCGGGTCCCGGGATTGTCCCAGTACCCACATGAGCTTGGCCACGGCGGCTTCGGTGGTCATATCGTAGGCCTCCAGCACTTTCAGGGATTGTTTCAGGCGGTGCCCGACGTGGTACACCGTCAGGTCGCTGCCTTCGTGCTGGACCTGAGTGGTTATGAGGACCGTTTTCCCGTTCTCCACGGCGGTTTCGATGACGGAATAGAAATCCTCTCCGTCATAGCTGGGCAGGCCTCCTACCCCGAAGCTTTCGATGATCAGGGCATCGTGGTGATCCAGCATATAGGAGATCAGGGAAACATCGGTGCCGGGGATCATTTTCACCAGCCCCACCCGGGTATCCAGCCGGTCGTAAAAGGCCGGCTTTTTATCGCTTTTGGTGTGGATATACTGCAGCAGGATCCCGTCCTGCAGCACGGCGACGAAGGGGTAGTTGATGCTGGAGAAAGCCTGGAAACTCTTGGAGTGGGTCTTCCGGGCCCGGGTCCCCATGATGACCTTGCCGTTGAAGACGATGAGGACCCCCGACAGGGTGTCGGAGGAAGCGCAGATAAAACTGTCCCTCAGGTTGGTCTTGGAATCCGTGGTCTCGCTGCCGATGGGCTTTTGAGAGCCGGTGAGGATGATGGGCTTGTCGGCGTCTTGGATCAGGTAGCTCAATGCAGCAGCGGAATAGGCCATGGTGTCGGTGCCGTGGGAGATCACGAATCCGTCGTAGTCATCGTAATGGTCCCGGATGGTCCGGGCCATCTCTACCCAGTGCTCCGGCGTCAGGTTCGTGCTGTCCAGGCTGAAGAGCTGCCTGCAGGTGACCCGGCAGACCCCGGAGATGTCCGGCACATAGCTTAACAGCTTTTCCGCCGTCAGTTCCGGTGCATACCCTTCTGCTGTCATTTCCGAGGCGATGGTGCCTCCCGTTCCGATCATCAGTACTCTTTTCAACTTGCAGTCCTCCCCGGGATTTTTTATAATTATAACAGAAAAGAAGAAGGGGGGAAACCGAAATGTATATATTAGGCCACGATACGGATCTGATGAAAAGCAAAGAGGTGATCCGGTTTTTCGATGTGGACGGGGTCCTGGCGGTGTATGCTTTTGGCGAAGACGGGGTGTATGTGGTCCGGGATGACCGGGATTATGACGACTTCCTGAAGACCCATGACGTGTACGCTACAGCCTGTGCACCGACATTTATGAAGGAGTACGTAGAGAATCACTGTGACCCGAAGAAAACCTTTGTGATCTCCCGGTCCTACACGGATATAGAGGATGACCAGAAGATCCGTTTCATCCGGCGGGAATACCCCACCATTTTGGAGGAGAACATCCTTTTCGTCCGGGGCACTTCAAAGACCGACATCGCCCGGAAAGTGCTGGAAGAGCGATTTGGCGGGCTGACTGCCAAACACCTGTGCATCGACGATACGCTGGAGCATTTGGAAAAGTATCAGGCGGAGGGACTCAAAGCGGTCCACATCTCCAGTTTGTTGTTATTGGCGGAATTACTATAAGGCTTATACAAGAGAAGGCATTCGTTTGAAATGTCCGGAGCAAATACCTCGGGACACGCTCTCGCTATGGTTCGCTCGCAGCGGTACATCCGTTCCCCCTTCGCCCTTGGCTCGGGCTCACGGTGGACCGGCGGCTCACCAATGTCCCTGCGGCATTTCTCCTCCCATTTTTCAAACGAATGCTTTCCGGATAAGGAGGTTAACATGAAATTGAAATACAAAAACACGGAGATCCTCACCATCCAGGGTGATATCACGAAAATCGACAGCGTCCAGGCCATCGTCAACGCTGCTAACCGTTCTCTTTTGGGAGGCGGCGGTGTGGACGGCGCCATCCACCGGGCGGCGGGGCCGGACCTCCTGAAAGAGTGCCGGACATTGAACGGGTGCGAGACCGGCGGCGCCAAGATCACCGGCGCCTATCGCCTGCCCTGTGACTACGTGATTCACACGGTGGGGCCTATCTGGCACGGAGGCGGCCAGAACGAGGCGGTCCTTTTGGGGAATTGCTATCGGAATTCATTGAAGGTGGCCAAAGAAAACGGGATCCGGACCATCGCCTTCCCGTCGGTGTCCACCGGAGTGTATTCTTATCCCCTGGAAGAGGCCAGCCGGGTAGCCGTGGGGGCCGTCAAGGCATTTATCGATGAAAATCCCGAAGCGATCGATGAGGTCCTGTGGGTGCTGTTCGATCCCCGGACACTGGCGGCGTATGAAAAAGCGCTGGCGGAATAAGGAAGAAGGGACTCTGCTGGCCAAAATTGCGAACTAAAATGAAAGAGATATAATAATAGTTCGTATTTTCGGGGATTTTCTTCAAAAAAAACGTGTTTTTGTGCGAGAAAACATTGATTTTACCGATATTTTGAGATAATATAATACTGTTGGATGCGTAAAAACGCGAACAGCAAATCACAGGAAAAGAGGAAAGAGTAGATGGAAAAGCATGAAAGAAGAGTCGGGACCGTTTCCAGAGGGATCCGGTGCCCCATTATCCGTGAAGGAGATGATCTGAGAGAGATCGTCACCAACAGCGTTCTGGAAGCGGCAGAATATGAAGGATTCGAGTTGAGAGACAGAGATGTCATCTGCGTCACAGAATCCATCGTAGCCCGTGCCCAGGGTAACTATGCTTCCGTTGACGACATCGCTGCGGATGTCAAAGCCAAACTGGGTGGAGAGACCATCGGGGTCATTTTCCCGATCCTTTCCAGAAACCGCTTTGCGATCTGCCTCAGAGGGATCGCAAAGGGAGCAAAAAAAATCGTGCTGATGCTGAGCTATCCTTCCGATGAAGTCGGCAATGAACTGGTAAGCCTTGACAAGATCGACGAAGCCGGGATCAATCCATATAGCGATGTTCTGACCTTAGAAAAATATAGAGAATTATTTGGCGAAAACAAGCACCCCTTCACCGGCGTGGACTATGTGGATTACTACTGTGACCTGATCAAGTCCAGTGGCTGTGAAGTGGAAGTCATCTTCGCCAACCAGGCGAAAACCATTTTGAATTACACGGACAAAGTCCTGAACTGCGACATTCACTCCAGAAAGCGCACGAAGCGGATCCTGCTGGAAAACGGTGCGAAGGTGGTCTGCAGTATGGACGATATCCTGACAGCTTCCGTCAATGGCAGCGGATTCAATGAAAAATACGGTCTGCTGGGCTCCAACAAGTCCACCGAAGACCAGATCAAACTCTTCCCTCAGGAATGCAAAGACCTGGTTTTGGACATCCAGGAGCGGGTCCTGAAAGCCACCGGCAAACACGTGGAAGTCATGGTCTATGGCGACGGCGCCTTCAAGGATCCCCAGGGCAAGATCTGGGAACTGGCGGACCCGGTAGTTTCTCCGGCCTTTACGGACGGCCTGATCGGTACACCGAATGAACTGAAGTTAAAGTACCTGGCAGACAATGATTTTGCAGAGCTGTCCGGGGAAGCATTAAAGAAAGCGATTGAAGAAAGCATCAAGAACAAGGACAGCAACCTGGTGGGCAATATGGCTTCCGAAGGGACCACGCCCCGTCAGCTGACAGACCTGATCGGTTCTTTGTGCGACCTGACCAGCGGCTCCGGCGACAAGGGAACACCGGTGGTTCTGGTGCAGGGTTACTTCGACAATTACACCATGGACTAAGGAGGATAACATGTTAGAAAGAAGACCGGACAATATGGAGCGGATCTCCACTCCGGAACAGGCGAAGGCCTATATTGACGAGCAGATCGCAGCGCTCCGCGCCCAGATCGGCGATAAGAAAGTCCTGTTGGCTCTGTCCGGCGGAGTAGACTCCTCCGTCGTAGCAGCTCTGCTGATCAAGGCCATCGGCAAGCAGCTGGTTTGCGTTCACGTGAACCACGGACTGCTGAGAAAGGGTGAACCGGAACAGGTCATCGAAGTGTTCCGGGGCGAAATGGATGCAAATCTGATCTATGTGGATGCGGTGGACCGGTTCCTGGATAAATTGGCCGGTGTGACGGATCCCGAAACGAAGAGAATGGTCATCGGCAAGGAATTCATTGACGTCTTTGCCGAAGAAGCTCATAAACTCGAAGGCAT
>ODAI012857585.1_pt1 | contig 12440 bp, 7 predicted proteins | sample 1539321 | NCBI WGS metagenome assembly ODAI01 (sample SAMN02144231, study PRJEB22623) | gut metagenome | biome: sheep rumen | host: Ovis aries | place: New Zealand
AGGTGTAGCTCGCGTTGGTGCTGACTTGCGTTCCGTTCTTGGTCCACTTCACAAAGGTGTAGCCCGTGGCAGGTGTGGCCGTCAAAGTGCAGCTTTGGCCTTGATTATAGGTGCCGCCGCCGCTCACCGTACCTCCTGCGGTCGGGTTGGCCGTGGCAGTGATGGTATAGGTGGTAGTGCCGCCACCGCTCACGTTGATGTCTTGGATGTAGGGCTGGCGTTGCGGCTTGGTGACCACAATCCTCACCTGTTGTCCTGAGGTGATGCCGCTCACAGGCACATTCACCGTCCCCGAAGTTGGCACCAAGGCCGCGCCTTTCAGCACGTTGTTTTGCGAAATGCCCACATACGACCCCGCTTGGGCGGTCACTGTGAACGAAGTGGCGTTGGCAGCGATGGTGGTGGCATGATTGACCACATTGGCGGTGGGATTCACGCGGTAGGGCATGATGGAGCCGTCGCCGAGCACATGGTAAGCCTGCCAGTAGTATGTCGGAGTGACACTGGTGGTGTAGCTGCCGGCATGGGCGTAGCAAACGGCAATGTTGCCGAGGAAAGTCATGGAGGAAACGGTATTGTAGGTGTCGTCCATCCAAACGCCATCGTAAACGCCCGTGGCACTACCGGCTTGAGTGGGCATTTGGCTGAAGGTGTTGGTGGCACCCACGCCGAAGTAATAGTCCTCATACCAATAGGTGTTGGGACACGAACCGATGTAGCTGTAGGCTCCCTTGTTTGCAGCGCGAATCATCGTTTCGCCAAAGCAAGCCGTGCCATAGCCGAAGTTGCCCGAAAGGCAGCAGTTGCCCATGGCAAGGAAGTATTTGTTGGCGTTGGTCAGGTTATTGACATTAGAGTTGGTGAACGAAGGACCAGCCCAGCTGGTCTCGCTGCCGTGGGCGGTGTAGTTGGCAAACCCCACGCCCGTGTTGAGGTTGTTATAACAGTTGGTGTATGTGTTGAGGTAGGCATACACGTCGGTGAAGCCGTGCGCCGCATTGTAATAATAGTTGATGGCGTAATTGATGGTCGGTTGGCCCACGCGGGGATTCCAGTAGCTGTCCTGTCCGGCGATGAGCAGCACCTTGTTCAAATAGCTCGGGTCGCTCATGGTGTATTGCTCGTATTGCAGAATCTTATTGACGATGTTGGTCAGCTGCGTCGTGTTTTCCGCCGACATTCGGCTGTAGAACATGTCTGGGAAGTAGTCGCTATCAACGGTTCCGTAATAGAGGTCGGTCACTTTCTGGGAAGAGGAACCCGTGGTGTTGGGAATCTGGGCCACATCACCCACAAGCACGAGGAATGTGGGTGTCTTTCCTTGGCTGACGCCTGTGTTGTAAAGGTTTTGGATATAGCTGCGGATGGCAGAGTAGGTGAAGCCGGCTTGTTCCTTGGTCACCACGTTCACGTCAAAGCCTTTCTGGACTTTCCAATTGATCCAAGGCTGCAGAGTGCTGACGTAGTTTTGGGGCGCAACCACAATCATGTGGACGGGATAGGCCATCAAGTCGGGGTGGTCGTCATACACGGATTGGATGGCGCGGTAGTTGAACATCTGCTTATAAACGATGTCGAAATACGGGCTGTAGGTGCTCATCAGCATACGCTCGGTTTCTTGGAGATCGGCGCCGTCGAAGCTCACTTCCACCTCAATGTTGTTGAACACGCGCAAGGTGTTTGTGGCGGGGTTGTAGCTCACAGGATTAATTACCAGCGAGCCGATTTGGATGCCGCGCATTGTGCCTTGCACCTCGATAGAGGCTTCGGGAGCTGTGGCGAGGCTGCGGGTTTGATAAGCCGAGGCGTTGTAGGCAAACTCAATGTCCTCGGGCTTCTGGTCCTTGCGCACGGAAGCCTGACGCGGGACGAGCGTGTTGATGCCGTAGTCCGACAATCGGTAGTCCGTGGTCGTGAAGTGGGTCACGCTGACGCGCGGTGTGGCTCCGAAGGGCACAGCCAACAGTTGGTGCGTGGCAGGTAGCTCTGGGGAACCGATTTCGCCGGCGGCGTAGGTGCCTTCAATGGCGATTTCGGAGAAGGAGCCTCTTTCGGTGGGCACTTCAATGCTCTCTATGGAGCCATAGCTGAATGTGGCGCGGAGCGAAGAGAAGTCGCTCTTCACGATTTCAGACTTCGATTCGTGGCGCAAGTCAATGCGGCCATTCTGGGCCATGGCCGTCAAGGCGCACAGACTCAAAGCGATAAGGAGATGCAGTTTCTTCATTTTTTCTGGTTTGGTACAAACAGCAAAAATAACAATTATTTGTTTTTGAGGCCCGTCAATGCAACAAAAAAATCCCGCCGTTTCCAGCGGGATTCTTTGCAAGCAGTTTAGAAGGTTAATTATGATGATTTAATCATTTCTTTTTCGAGCTGCTTTCTTCGGCAATCTCCTTGTCTTTCTTGTCGCCCTTCATCAGCATGTAGGCAAACGGGGTGGACAGGAACACCGAAGAGAACGTACCGGCAAGCACACCGACTAGCATGGCGAAGATGAAGCCACGGATGGTGTCGCCGCCGAAGATGAAGATGGCGAGCAACACGACCAAGGTCGAACCCGACGTGTTGAACGAGCGGGTCAAGGTGCTGTTCACGGCATTGACCATGTTCTCTTTCCAAGAGGCCTTGGGATGCAGACTCATGTTCTCACGGACGCGGTCGAAGATAACCACGGTGGCGTTGATGGAGTAGCCGATGACGGTCAGCACGGCGGCGATGAAACTCTGGTCAACCTCCATGGTGAAGGGCAGGATGTTGTAGAACAACGAGTACATACCCAACACGATGATGGTGTCTTGTGCCAAGGCCATGATTGACGACACGCCATATTGCCATTTCCTGAATCGGAGGGCGATGTAGCAGAACATGAGGACCAGAGCCACGATGATGGCGATGATGGACTTGCGGGTGACGTCGCTGGCGATGGTGGCGCCCACTTTTTGCGTGCTCAAGATGCCGACGGTTTCGTCTTCCGACGAGAACTGGTTCATCGTCAGGTTGTTGCCGTAGAGGCCTTTCAGACCGTCGTAGAGGATGGTTTGGATGACGCTGTCAACGGCGGGGTTGTCGTTCTTGATCAAGAACTTGGTCGTGATCTTCACTTGGCCGTTGGTGCCGTAGGTCTTCACTTCGGGAGCGGTCCAGTCTTCCACTTCTTGGTCGTTTCTCATTTCGAGGGCGCTGTGGATGGCATCCTTGTTGATGTTGAGGCCAGTCAAAGCGTCGCGCACTTGTTCAACCTTCATGTTCGGGTTGTCGAATTGAACCACATAGTTGCGTCCGCCAGTGAAGTCGATGCCGAGGTTCAAACGACGGATGCCAAGCGAAGCCAAGCTGATCACGAGGAAGCAGATGCAGATGATGAAAGAGGTCTTGCGCATACCGATGAAGTCGTAGTGCTTGTCTTGCAGGAAGTTGCGCGTCCACTTGGTGGAGAAGCTGATTTCCTTGTTCTTGTCAAGCATACGCTCGAAGATGAGGCGCGAAATGAAGATGGACGTGGCCAAGGAGGTGAGGATACCGATGCAGAGGGTGACGGCGAAGCTGTGGACAGGACCCGTACCCAAAATGATGAGGATGATACCCGTGATCAAGGTGGTGACGTTACCGTCGATGATAGCGGAGTAGGCGTTCTTGTAACCGTCTTGGATGGCGAGTTTGATGCCCTTTCCAGCCTTCACTTCTTCTTTGATACGCTCGAATATGATCACGTTGGAGTCAACGGCCATGCCGAGGGTCAAGACGATACCGGCGATGCCAGGCAGTGTCAGCACCGAACCAAGGCAAGCCAACACGCCGAACAGGAAGAACACGTTCACCAACAGGGCGATGTCGGCCACAACGCCTGCCTTGTTGTAGAAGAACACCATGTAGGCCAGCACGAGGATGAAGGCGAACACCATCGACCACATACCTTTTTGCACGGCTTCCTTACCGAGCGACGGACCAACCACTTGTTCCTCAAGGATTCTTGCAGGGGCGGGCAGCTTACCGGCCTTCAGGATGTTGGCCAAGTCTTGGGCTTCTTCGATGGCCATGCCGCCGCCGCTGATGGACGAGCGTCCGTTCGGGATCTCGCCGTTCACGACGGGATAGCTATAAACGTAGCCGTCGAGCACGATGGCCACTTGTTTGCCGATGTTCTCGCCGGTGAGGCGTTTCCATGCCTTGGCACCTTCCGAGTTCATCTGGATGGTGACTTCCACTTGGTTGCCTTGTCCGAAGTCTTGGCGGGCGTCGGTGATGACTTCGCCGCCGAGGGCGCACTTGTTGTCGCGCGACATTTTCAGGGCCACGAGGTCGAGGAACTCCACCTCGCCTTGGGTGATTTCCGGCTTCACGGTCCAGGCAAACTTAAGGTTGCGCGGGAAGAGGCTCTTGGTCTCGGCCAGCATTTGGTTGATGGTGGCGGTGTCTTTCACTTGGGCGATACCCACACGGGCGGTCTCGCCAGCCACCACCATACCGGATTCATTCTGGTAATAGGAAGGTTGCAGGTAGGCAAACAGCGGATTGTCTTCCTGGAATTGGTTCAATTGGTCTTCCTCTGTGAGGGTTTCCTCTTCAGTGTTTTGGGCCAGTTGCTCTTCCAAGGACGTTTCGGTGCTGTCGGCTACGGCTTCGGCCACTTCTTCGCCTTCCACCACTTCGGTTTCAGGTTTGGATGTGGTTTCGTCTTCGCCCAACGACTTTTTCGCTTTTCTCGTTTCGGCTAGTTTGCTGTTGGCTTCAGCGAAATATTGCTGGATCTCCGAGAAGTTGTAAGTCTCCCAGAACTCGAGTTGTGCCGTGCCTTGGAGGAGTTTGCGCACGCGCTTCGGATCCTTGATGCCAGGCAGCTCGACCAAGATGCGCCCCGAGCTTTCCAACTTCTGGATGTTGGGTTGGGCTACGCCGAAACGGTCGATACGGGTCCTGAGGATCTGGTAGGAACGGTTGATGGCGTCTTCGCTTTCGCTGCGCAACACCTTCAGCACTTCATTGTTGGTGGAATTGACGGTGATGCCTTTGTCCTTGAACTCATATAGGAAAATGGAAGCAAGACGGGCGTTGGGATCAATCTCGTTGAAGGCTTCTCCAAACAGGGTCACGAAGTCGCCTTCGCTCTTTTCCTGACTGATGGTGGCCATCTCCATAGCCTGCACGAAAGTCGGGTCTTGTGAATAGCCCGACAAGGCATTGACGATGTCTTTCACCGAAACTTCAAGGGTGACGTTCATGCCGCCCTTCAAGTCCAAGCCTAAGTTGATTTCTCTTTCTTTTGCGTCACGATAGGTGTACTTCTTCACCAAGAGGTTGTACACGTTCACGTTACTGACGGAGTCGAGATAATAGGTCTCTTTCTGGTTTTTGATGAGATTTTTCTGGGTCTCGTCTCCATTTGCAAGTTTCATAGCCTCTGCTTCAGCGTACTTTTCAGCCTTCCTTTCCACTCGCTTGGTCACCAAAGTGAACGAGAGTTGGTAGAGAAAGATGAGCGCGAAGATAATGGCTATCGTCCTGATTGCTCCTTTGTTTTGCATTGTAAAACTGATTTAATTATTTGACTTTTAATTTGTTAATTATTTCAATAAGACTAAAAAACGTTCTTTTGAGCCTGCAAAGATAAGGAATATTTCTATTTATATTTCAACCACTTGAAAATTTCCTTGTAAGAAAGCTTTTTTCCGTACATCAAAATGCCCGTGCGGTAAATCTTGGCGGCCACCCAGGTCATCAGAACGAAAGTGCCGGCCAAAAGCACCACCGAAAGCACAATCTGCCATATCGGTACGCCAAACGGAATCCTGACCATCATGGAGATGGGGGAGGTGAACGGAATCATCGAAAGCCATGTGGCAAGGCTGCTGTCGGGGTTGTTCACGATGTAGAACGAGGTAATGATGGCTATCAATAACGGAACGGTGACAGGTAAGGTAAACTGCTGTGAGTCAGTGTTGTTGTCAACCAGCGAGCCGATGGCGGCATATAAGGTGGCGTAAAGCAGGTAGCCGAGGATGAAGAAAATGATGAACGAACCGATGATGGTGCCGAAGTCGATGCTTTGGGCGATTTGCACGATTTGTTGAACGTCTTCGTTGCCCATGATATCGCTCGACGCGATTTCCTGTGTCATCACGGTGCCCGACGACAACATTCCCGGTCCCGATAGGCCGATGAAGGCCGAAAACCCTGCATAAAGAACGCCGGTGAGCATAATCCACAGCACAAACTGGGTCAAAGCCACAAGAGAAACGCCGACGATTTTGCCCATCATCAGCTGGAAAGGCTTCACCGAACTGATAATCACCTCGATGATGCGGTTGGTCTTTTCCTCGGCCACGCCTTGCATCACCTGCCCGCCGAAGAAGATGATGAACATGTAGACCAACAGGGCCAAGACTATGCCGAGGGTGAACTGCACTTGGGTGAAGGTCTCTTTCTCGTTGCCTTTTTCGTCCATCCGCATCACGGAGAGGTTGACGCTGGTTTTCACGGCGCTGACAATCTCGGGGTCGACGCCCTTGGCCATCAGCTTCTGGTCCTCGATTTCCTTTTGCATCACGCTGCTGATGTAGGTCTCCACTTCCATTGGCACTTGCCGAAGGCTGTAAATCACGGCATTGGAGGGAATGTTGAGCTGGGTGGGCGGCACATGAAGCGCCATGTCGAAAGCGCCTTCTTTAACCATCTCCTTCACGTTTTCGATGGGCTGGCCGGGCATGAGAACGAAGGTGTGCTCCTCGTTGTTGGTGAAGCGGTCCTCGAACCAATGGCTCTCATCGACCACAGCCACGCGCATGTTTTTCGTGCTGCTGTTGAGGGCGAGCATGATGGGGATGGCATAGATGGCGGCCATGAGGATGGGGCCGAGGAAGGTCATGATGAGGAAGCTGCGCTTGCGCACGCGCGTCATGTATTCGCGCTTGATGATGAGTCCGATCTTGTTCATGTGGCTTGGTTTTGGGTTTGCACTTCGCGGATGAAAATGTCGTTCATCGAGGGCAGCACCTCCTTGAACGAAACCAGCTGGCCGATTTGCAGCAACTGTCCGAGCATTTCGTTGGGCGAATCGCTGTAAAGGGTGAGTTTGGTCTCGTCGGGCTGGTCGGTGTGCTCCACCTTTAAATTATTATAGGCGTCGGCGACGGACATCAATTTGTTGAAGTCGTCGCAGCGCACCACGATTTCCCGCTGGTGGGTGTCGTGTTGCCGCTTGATGTCGCCGACCTTTCCTTGCAGGATGCTCTTCCCTTTGTTGATCAAGGTGATGCTGTCGCAAAGTTCCTCGACGGAGGCCATGTTGTGGGTCGACAGGAGGATGGTGGCGCCCTTGTCCCTCAGTTCCAAGATGGATTCTTTGAGGAGGTTGGCGTTGATGGGGTCGAAGCCGCTGAAAGGCTCGTCGAAGATGAGGATTTCCGGCTCGTGGATGACGGGGGTGATGAACTGTATCTTTTGCTGCATACCCTTGCTGAGCTCCTCGACTTTTTTGTCCCACCAGCCGCTGATTTCAAACTTCTCGAACCACGTCTTCAGCCGTTTTTGTGCCTCGGCCTTCCTGATGCCTTTGAGTTCGGCTAAATAAACGGCCTGTTCGCCGACTTTCATCTTCTTGTAGAGGCCGCGTTCTTCGGGCAGGTAACCGATGCGGACGATGTGCTTTTGGTTGAGTTTCTCGCCGTTGATGAGCACTTCTCCGCTGTCGGGTGCGGTGATTTGGTTGAGGATGCGGATAAGGGTGGTCTTGCCGGCGCCGTTGGGACCCAAAAGGCCGTAGATGCACTGCGCGGGAATGTCAATGCACAAACGGTCTAATGCGGTGTGGTCGGCGTAACGTTTCGTGACCTCGTGGATGGATATTTTGGTCATGTTGTTTTTTGACTATGACTTTTGACTATGACCATGACAGCATTATCCTTGGGTAAAAGCAGTCATGGTCATGGTCAGTGGTCATGGTTAATTAAAGTAATCCTTGATCTTACTGAAAAAACTCTTTTCCTCGGCGGATGGGTTGGGCTTGAAGTTCTCCGATTGAGCGAGTTGCTGTAGCAGTTCTTCCTCTTTCTTGTTGATTTTCTTGGGCACCCAAACGTTGACATTGACGAGCATGTCGCCCACGCCGTAGCCGTTCACGATGGGCAGTCCTTTGCCTCTCAGCCTCAATACCTTGCCGCTTTGTGTGCCGGGCGCGATTTTCACCCTCACCTTGCCATCGACGGTGGGCACTTCGGCTTGCGTCCCCATGATGGCCTCGGGAATGGTGATGAAAAGGTTGTATATCAGTGTGCTTTCGTCGCGCTCGAAGTCGGGATGCGGTTCTTCCTCGATGAGGACGAGCAGGTCGCCGTTGATTCCGTTGTGCGAACCGGCGTTGCCCTTGCCGCGCAGGGTGAGTTGCATTCCTTCGCCCACGCCGGCAGGGATGTCGATTTCGATGATTTCCTCGCCTTTCATGATGCCTTCGCCGCCGCAGTGGGTGCATTTCTTCTTAATGACGGTGCCTGTTCCGTTGCAGGTAGGACACACCGAGGCGGTTTGCATCTGCCCGAAGAACGAATTGACGGTTTGCACCACTTGGCCGCGACCGTGGCAGGTCGGGCAGGTCTCGGTGGAGCCGTCCTCGGAGCCGCTGCCGTGGCAATGCGTGCAAGCCACATACTTGCTGACCTTGATTTTCTTCTTTGTGCCGTGTGCGATTTCCTGAAGGTTGAGTTTCACCTTCACGCGGAGGTCGGAGCCGCGCTGCTTGACGGTGCCGCCGCGACCTCCGCCGCCAAAGCCGCTGAAACTGCTGAAGCCGCCTCTGCCAAAGTCGAAGCCGTGGCCGAACACTTGGTTCAGGATGTCGTTCAGGTCGAAGTCTGCGAAGCCACCGAAGCCGCCACTGGCCGATCCGCCGTCCATGCCGGCAAAGCCGTAACGGTCGTAGCGTGCCTTCTTGTTCTCATCGCTCAAAACGGAGTAGGCCTCCGAGGCTTCCTTGAAGTTTTCCTCGGCGGTCTTCTTCTCGGCATCGGTGCCGTTCACCCATTTGTCGGGGTGCCATTTCAAGGCAGCCTTACGGTAGGCGCTCTTTATCTCGTCGGGCGTGGAGCTCTTGTTCACCCCAAGCACCTCGTAGTAGTCTCTTTTTTGTTTGTCTGCCATTTGTTTTTCTCCTTTCGTTCAGGGCTTTTGCCATTTCCCGGTAGGGACAACGGGTCATGACCCGTTGTTGGCAAAGCCAGTCAGTAGTTCAATTCCCGACGACAACTCGCGCAAAGCGTATCACCTTGCCGTTCAACTTGTAGCCTTTCTGGATGACGTCCAGAACCTTGCCTTTCTTGTCTTCTTCGGGAGCCGGAATCATGGTCAAGGCCTCGTGCTCGTCGGTGTTGAAGTCGGTGCCCATGGCTTCGATTTCCTCCAAGCCTTTCTTCTTTAATGTGTCTTTCAACTTGTTGAAAATCAACGTTACGCCTTGTATGTCGGCCTCGTTGCCGTTCTTTTCCATGTTTTGCAGGGCACGCTCGAAGTCGTCTAAAACAGGCAGGATGTCCTTGATGACATTCTCGGAGGCCGTGACGGTGAGGTCCAGCTTTTCCTTGGCGGTGCGTTTGCGGAAGTTGTCGAACTCGGCTTGCAGGCGCAGGGGCTTGTCGTTCAGTTCCGCGAACACGGCTTTTGCCTCCTCCAAGGCTTTCTCTTGGGCATGACGGATCCTGAACCTTTTTGACTTTTTGTCCGAAACTGTGTCAGCGGCTTCGTCCTTTTGCTCGCTGGCGGGTTGTTCTTCAGCCGTTTCTTGCTTGTTCTCCATGTCGGGATTGACGGTGTCGTTCAAGACATCGTCCTGATTCTTAACGTTTTCGTCGTTTTTCATGATATGTGTTGTTTTACTATTTTGTCATTTTTTGTGCACGATTCAGCAAAACCTTTGCCAAATGGTGGATTTTGACAAAATGGCAGGGGGGGGAGGTCATCCACTCAAATCCGCTCGATTTGCGCTCCGAGGGCGTTCAGTCTTTGGTCGATATATTGATAGCCTCTCTCAATCTGGTCGCTGTTGTCGATGATGCTGGTGCCGTTGGCGGAGAGGGCGGCAATAAGAAGGGCGACGCCGGCGCGGATGTCGGGCGAGGCCATGCGAATGCCGCGAAGATTGTGGGAATGGTCGAGGCCGATGACGTTGGCGCGATGAGGGTCGCAGAGGATGATTTGCGCGCCCATGTCGATGAGCTTATCGACGAAGAACAGGCGGCTCTCGAACATCTTTTGGTGGATGAGCACGGTGCCTTTGGCTTGGGTGGCCACCACCAAGACGATGCTGATGAGGTCGGGGGTGAAGCCGGGCCAAGGTGCATCGGCCACGGTGAGGATGCTGCCGTCCATGAAAGTCTGCACCTCGTAATGCTCTTGCGCGGGGATGAAGATGTCGTCGCCACGGAAGTCCATTTGTATGCCGAGCTTGCGGAACACGTCGGGGATGATGCCAAGTTGCTGTATTCCAGCGTTCTTAATGGTGATTTCGCTGGCAGTCATGGCGGCCATGCCGATAAAGCTGCCCACCTCAATCATGTCGGCCAAAAGGGTGTGTTCGGTGCCGTGTAGTTTTGTCACGCCATTGATGGTCAAAAGGTTGGAACCAACGCCTTTGATATCGGCTCCCATGCTGTTGAGCATGGTGCAGAGCTGCACCAAATAAGGCTCGCAGGCAGCGTTGAAGATTGTGGTGGTGCCTTCGGCCATCACTGCGGCCATCACGATGTTGGCCGTGCCGGTCACCGAGGCTTCGTCGAGGAGCATGTAGCAGCCTTTCAGGCCGCCTTTTTGCACACTGACTTTATAGCTGTCGAAATCGAAGATGGCGCCGAGTTTCTGGAGGCCGATGACGTGGGTGTCCAAGCGGCGCCGCCCAATCTTGTCGCCGCCGGGCTTGGGCATGTGGGCTTGGCCGAAACGGGCCAGCATGGGGCCGGTCATCATCACGCTGCCGCGCAGCTTGGAGGCTGTCTTTTGGTATTCTTCTTCGTCAAAGTAATTGAAGTTGAGTGATTTGGCCTGAAGGATGATGTCGTGGCGCGTGGGTCGCTCAATGCTCACGCCCATGCCTTCCAAGAGGGCAATCAGGTTGTTGATGTCGAGGATGTCGGGCAGGTTGTGGATGCTGACTTTCTCGTCGGTGAGCAGACAGGCACAAAGGATTTGCATGGCCTCGTTTTTCGCGCCTTGCGGCGTGATTTCGCCATGAAGCGTGTTGCCGCCTTTTATCTTTAGTGATGCCATATTTTTTTGAGCTTTAAGCAGTAAGCAATAAGCAGTAAGCTTGTTTGAACCGTGTTTTTGAGCTTTGAGCTTTAGCTGTAAGTTGCTTATGGCTTACGGCTTACAGCTTAGAGCCAAACTACACCTTTCCCATCTGTTGCATCCTCAGCTTATACGCCGGGTTGTTCGGGTTGTTCATGTTGGCTTTCAGGTTCGGCACTTTCTTTTTCTTCTTCTTGCCTTGCTGTTGCTGCTGCTGTTGGGGCTTTTGCCTGATTTTGCCGAGGATGTCGCCGTTCTGGTTCTGTTTCGATATTTCGCCGATGACGAGCCGCCCTTTGGAGATGTTTTTCAGGTCGTCGAGGATGACTTGGTCGTTCACCACGCTCTTGTTCCACTCGATATAATTGCGTTTCATTTGGCCAGCCAGCGAGTAGGCGAGGGCCTCGCGCACTTCGTCGTTCTCTTCCTTCGAGGCGGCCTCAATCATCTTGATAAGGTATTGGCCATAGTGACCGTATTTGATGTCATTGTTTTGGTAGCCAATATGTTGGGGCTTTTTCTGTTGTGCCAAAGGGGTGGGTGGTGCGTAGGGACTTTCCACATCGAGGTTGTAGCCCGAAATCATGTAGAGGTGGTCCCAAAGTTTGTGCTCGAAGTCGCTCGACTGCCTGATGTTCGGGTTCATCTGCACCATCACGCTGATGATGTATTTGGCGGCTTCGGTGCGCTGCTGCCGGTCTTCAATCTCAGGCAGTTTCTTGATCATTTCCTGAATACAACGACCGTATTCGGGAATCACAATCTGCTCTTTCTCAGTATTGTAGGTTAATCCGATTTTGTCCATCTTGTCTTAAAATTTTTGCAAAGGTACGGAAAAATATCCACACCAAGAAGTGTATATCAAAAAAAGCTGCACCGCAAGTTGCGGCACAGCTTTCTTAGGTTTTGAGCGTTTAATGGTTTAGTTCTCCTTCTTTCTCTTCGTCATGGCGTAGGCCGCGCCAAAGCCGACGAGCAGCAAGGCGCCACCGCCCAGGGGAGCGGGGGGATCGGTGGAATCTTCCCCTGGATCAAAGTCGGAGTCGCCGTTGAAGATGCCGCCGTGTACGGGCAAGAAGAATGGGGTCCAGGAGGGCGAATTCCTGTCGTAACCAGAATGCCCGATTTCTCCCCGATTGAAGAGGCCACCGCCTGCTTGCTGCGCGAAG
>ODAI011218547.1_pt1 | contig 12438 bp, 8 predicted proteins | sample 1539321 | NCBI WGS metagenome assembly ODAI01 (sample SAMN02144231, study PRJEB22623) | gut metagenome | biome: sheep rumen | host: Ovis aries | place: New Zealand
ATATCGAAAGGTATCTTCCACAGCTTCTCCCTAAGCTCTTCCCTGTTCAGAGCCCCCTTATGTGTGCTGCTGTTTACGCAAGAAAAGAAATGGGCTTAACAGATAAGCTTGCCTTCATAAGCCCGTGTATTGCCAAAAAGATGGAAATTGATGACCCGAATAACAAGGGTCTTGTAGACTATAACGTAACCTTCTATCACCTTATGAAGTATGTAAAAGAACACGGTATCAGCGGAAGCCCCGTCTCAGACGAGATCGAATACGGTCTCGGCTCGATCTATCCTATGCCCGGCGGTCTTAAGGACAATGTTTACTGGCTCCTTGGAAGTGATGCTTTCATCAGACAGATTGAAGGTGAAAAGCACATGTATCACTTTTTGGAAGCCAATGCAGACAGGATAAAAAACTCAAAGACACCGTTTTTGTTTATCGATGCCCTTAACTGCAGGTGCGGCTGTATCTCGGGTACAGGTACAGATCCATCGATCACAGGCGGAGACGATCCTTTATACAACATTCATGAAATTCAGGAAAGGGTTAAGAAAAACACCAAGAAAAGTCCTTGGTCAAGGCCCCTTACTCCCGAGAAGCGTATGGCTGCTCTTAACAAGCAGTTCAGTAATCTGCGCCTTGAAGATTATCTCAGAAAATATACCGACAGATCAAAGCAGTGTGCTCACAAGATACCTACAGATAATCAGCTCAATGAAATCTTCAACGACATGAATAAGACAACTCCGGAGTCCAGAAAGATCAACTGTTCATGCTGCGGCTACAAAACATGTACGGATATGGCAACCGCCATATTTAACGGCTTTAACCATAAGTCCAACTGTGTTCACTACCTCAAGGATCTGGTTGAGATTGAAAAACAGGAAGCTCAGGAAATGGTTGAACATGAGCGTGCCGAACTCGATAAGCAGAAACAGAGTATCCTTGATGCTATCAACACCATAAACGAGCACTTCATCTCAGTTAATACAACCATGCATGAGATTACTTCCGGAAATACCAACAATGCAGCTGAAAGCTCTGCTATTTCCGAGGATATGTCCAATGTCAATGATTTTGTCAACAAGGTAAACGACTCCATGACTAAGATAACATCCTATCTCGGAGAACTTGAATCCAATAACAAGAAAGTTGTCGAGATTGCCAACCAGACAAACCTCCTTGCTTTGAATGCCGCTATTGAAGCCGCAAGAGCCGGAGATGCCGGTAAGGGCTTTGCAGTAGTCGCAGGCGAGATCAACGATCTGGCAGCCGACTCCAAGACAACAGCTCAGAACAGCGGACAGGCTAACGAGAATATCAAAAATGCAATGGAATCCATAAGTACTGAAACTGCTGATCTTCTTGAAATCGTCACTCAGGTTAACGACAAGATCAAGACTCTGGCAACTTCAACAAAAGATATCTCCTCCTCCACAGAGATTCTTGCCGAGACAATGGAGAAGGTAAAAGACGAAGTAGAAAATCTTGCATCAAGAGAGTAATTAAAACAAACGGGAAGAAAGAAGCAAAACCGTCTTCTTTCTTCCCGTATTTTATGTTTATGATGAGGCGCCACGGATCAGTTAAGCCCGAGCACTTCTCCGTATATCATGACTGCATTGCGGACACATTCCTCACATGTACAAAGTGGTCTGCCGTCATTAGCTGTCTTAAGTTCTCTGCACTTAATAGATCCGCATCTTCTGCCAAACTCTTCCTGTATCTGTCTTGTAACGCCAAGAGTTCCTCTTCCCTCTGTCTTTAATCCTGCGATCATACCTGCACCTATAAGAGCTCCACAGGTTGCCTCCATGTTGCCCATTCCTGCGCAGAATCCTGCAGAGATCTGTTTAAGCTGATCCTCCGAGAGTCCTGTTTCATCTGCCAGTGCAACAGTTACCGACTGTGCGCAGTTATACATTCCTGAGGTCTTCATTTCTACTGCTTTTGCAGCTCTTTCCTCCAAAGTCATGATCAATCTCCTTTCCTTGCCTTTAATTGACATATCAATGGGTGAGGACAATTTGTGATCCATCAGGAAATGGTATAGGATACCTTAAACTTCTGTCCGGCTCCCAGCCTGTTTCCATACTCTCTTTCGCTGAGGTCTCCGGTAAAGCCTGCTCTGTCGCATCTTCCATACCAGGGCTCAATGCACACAAAGGGTGCGTTCTTATGATCCGGTGACCAGACGCCGAAAAGCGGAGCATCGAAGGAAACAGTTACTATTTCTGTGCCGTCAGCTGTAAGGATTGCAACCGTATCAGCCTGTCTGTCTTCAATTACCAGTGCATCCTCGTCAAAGAGTTCAGGCTTAAGAGAAAGAACGCCATCCTCTAGCACGACCTCTTTTGTCTTATCAGACAGACACCCGCTTCCGTCGAGCATGACAACATTAGAAGTAAGATCCCCGGATACCTTATTCCCCTTGTTTTTGAATAACAGCTTATCCTTTGTCAGGTCGCAGTTAAAAGCCGGATGACCGCCGATTGAGAAAAGCAAATCACTGTCAGATGGATTCTCAACCTCCCAGATAACCTCTACTGCCTCATCCGTAAGTTTATATCCGAGCTTTAACACAAAGGCAAAGGGGTATTTTGCACGGGTCTCTTCACTGTCCTTAAGCTCAAACACAAGCTCATCACCGGTCTCTGAAACCAGATTAAAATCCATATCCCTGGCAAAACCATGCTGTCCCATTTCATAAGTTTTTCCGTAGAAACGATATTTCTTTTCCCAAACTGCTCCTACCTGCGGGAATAACACAGGTGATGTCCTGCCCCAAAATGCAGGGTCAGCCTGCCACATTAGTTCTCTCCCGTTTTTTATAAGAGATGTGATCTCTGCCCCATGATCCGATACCGTAAGGCTGTACTTATCATTAGAGATACTGTATTTTTTCATAGATACGCTCCGATATTATTTGCAGAGCTCGTAAGTGTCTCTTGCAATAGCAAGCTCCTCATTGGTAGGAACTACCATAAGAAGAACCTTGGAGTCAGCAGCTGAGATTGTCTTCTCTTCGCCGCGGACCTTGTTGGCCTCAGCATCAACGGTTGCACCGAGGAATGAAAGTCTCTCGCAGATAAGTCCTCTTGTAAATCCGCTGTTCTCACCAACACCTGCTGTAAAGCAGATAACATCAACGCCGCCCATAGCAGCTGTATAAGATCCGATGTACTTGGCTACTCTGTAAGTAAAGGCATCAACTGCTCTCTTAGCGCCTTCATCACCCTTGAGATATGCATCCTCAAGATCTCTGAAGTCGGATGAAAGATTATTTGAAAGGCCGTAAACACCTGACTTCTTGTTGAGAAGGTTTGTTACGTCAGCAACAGTAGAGTTCTCTTTCTTCATAATAAACTCAACAACTGAAGGATCGATGTCACCGGTTCTTGTTCCCATGATAAGACCCTCAAGAGGTGTAAGCCCCATTGAAGTATCGATGCACTTGCCGTCCTTAACTGCTGAAATAGATGCTCCGTTTCCAAGGTGGCAAACAATTATCTTAAGGTCCTTGATGTCTTTGCCAAGAATCTGCGCAGCACGCTTGCTTACATAAGAATGGCTTGTTCCGTGGAAGCCGTATCTTCTGATACCGTACTTCTCATAGTATGAATATGGAAGTCCGTAAAGGTAAGCTTCCTGTGGCATTGTCTGATGGAATGCTGTGTCGAATACTGCAACCATAGGAACACCGGGCATAACCTTCTGGCATGCTCTGATTCCGATAAGATTTGCAGGATTGTGAAGAGGTGCAAGATCTGAAACCTCCTCGATTGCCTTTATTACCTCGTCATTGATAACAACTGACTTTGTAAACTTCTCACCACCGTGTACGATACGATGTCCGACAGCTCCGATCTCCTCGAGCTTAACAACGCCGTCCTCAGCATTTGTAAGGGCTTCGATAACCATCTCGATTGCCTTGTTATGATCAGGCATAGGCTCTTCCTTGGTAATCTTGTCCTTGCCTGCTGGAGTATAGACAATACGGCTTCCATTGATTGCAATACTCGGACACAGTTCATTGCAGATACATCCTTTCGTCTATGAGTAGATAAGCTGGAACTTCAGTGATGAACTGCCACAGTTGATAACAAGTATTTTCATAAAGTAACCTCTTTTCCCATTGTATTTAAAGTCAAAAAACTTCCAATAATAAATATACTTATATTATAATTTAAGAACAAGGTAAAACTTGTACAAAATTTGGAAAAACGGGTATTTTCACATGAAAACTATCGGAATTATAGCAGAATTTAATCCATTTCACGAAGGTCACCGATATCTCATCGAAAAATGCAAAGAAAGCCTTGGGGCAGACAGATGCGTTGTAGTCATGAGCGGAGACTTTGTTCAGCGCGGAGCCCCTGCCATAGTGGATAAGTTTTCCAGGGCAAGGATGGCACTTAAGTGCGGTGCCGATCTTGTACTCGAGCTCCCAATTTATTACAGCACAGGCAGCGCCGAGTACTTTGCCCGGGGTGCAGTTTCCATCCTGAATGGTCTTGGATGCATTGACTATCTGTGTTTTGGCAGTGAGCACGCAGATCTTGATAAGCTGGATACCATTGCCGGCATCCTGAACTCTGAGCCCGGCCTTTACAAAGAGATCCTGGAAAAAGAGCTGAAGGAAGGAAAGCCGTATCCCGCAGCCAGCGCAAGTGCGTTAGCTGCAGTAATAAAAAACTCCTCGGTAGACAACAATATAGATATTTACCGACAGATCTTTTCTTCTCCCAACAGTATTCTTGCAATTGAATACCTGAAAGCACTAAGGAAACAAAAGAGCAGGATAAAGCCCTACACCATAGATCGTATCGGACAGCCCTATCACAGCGACGATCTCGGAGGCGTACCGTCTGCATCAGGTGTAAGAGCAAGGATATTTACAGCTTCTGATATCTATACAAAGAGCCATGCAGAAGAGCTCCTTAGCGGTTTCATGCCGGATGAAGCGATCGGTGAGATTGGCTCCTATCAGGGCAGTTTTATGTCCTCCAACAATCTCTCGCATCTTCTCTTATACAAACTCACACTTGAGAAGTCCGGTGGCTATACGGATTACCTTGACGTCAATACAGACATTTCAAATCTCATCGCAGGTAACCTCGATAAATTTGACTCTTTTAGCGATTTCTGCTCAGTTTTAAAGAGCAAAAACCTTGTATATACAAGGATAAGCAGATCTCTTTTACATATTCTTTTAAACATCACAAAGGAAAACATGAAGGAGTATAAAAAAGACTCTTTTACCTGCTATGCGCGGGTTCTTGGACTTAAAGCAGACTCCTCGGATATCCTTGCAAGAGCCCATGAAACATCGACCATCCCGGTGATAGACAGGCCAAAAACAGCCAAAAAGTTCCTAAGTCCTCTTCAAAAGAGGCTGTTTGATGAGACCTTAACGGCAAGCAGTATATATAATTCAATTTCTAAAGCATATGAAGGTTCTGAATACAGCCTAAAGCCTGTAATCACCTGTAATCCTTTGATATATTTAAATTGAAGTAAAGTTTTTAACGTGATAACATATATGTATATGGACACTACTGTTTGTTTCCCGGAGGCGCCATGGGTCTTATAAAACTTGAAAAAGGACAGATTCTGCATAAAGCCGGTACAGATATTGTATCGACGGTAGAAGTCCTTGTTAAGGGATCTCTTAAGATCTCCAATCCCTACTCTTCCATTACTGCCACAGTCGGCACTTTCATCGGTATAGTCGAACACCCGGGTAAGCCCTATAACTACACGATAGAGGCTTTAGAGGAATCTGCCGTCTATTCGTATCCCTTTGAATCTATTGATGATATTCCCAATGTTATAAGATCAAATCCGAAGATCGCACCGATCCTTGCAGCTCAGTCAACTGACACTGCTGCTTTGGTTTGTGCTGCCTATGACAAGCAGTTTGATGATGCTCTTAGGGAATATGATCAGATCATGGCAGATCTGGCGGATTACAAGAATCTCTGTATCAAAGTGGGCGAAGTAGCCAAGGAATTCCCCGAACTTGAAGAGATCATTCCTCCGGAGAGATCAAAGAAAGTCCCGCAGTGGTCAATTGATTTTATAAACAGTCTGAAGGAAAATGAAGCAGCTCTTAAAAAGTCGCTCTATCCTTTAAACATAGACATTGCCGTCGGTATGATAATGACTACCTTTACCATCTACAACATCATCTCGGATGAGGCAGTTCTTTTAAACGAGTATCGAAGGACTCTTAAAAAGAGAGCCGCAAGCTTTATTTCCACCATGAAATACATAAGAGCCAAACTTCAGGATCAGGAAAATGCTGCCAACGGCGGAGAAAGTGAAGGTGTTGTCACAATCATTGTCAACGCTATGGCAACTATCCTCTCCTATTCAGGCATTAGCAGCGAAAATGTCATGAAATTTGAGGAACAGATCAATACCTTTAAGGAAAATGATAACAGATATGATTCCTCGGACGAAGCAAGAGCACTAAGGAGAAGTATCGGAAACAGCTTTTACGATATCTATCTGCCGGTATTCATGAGGAGCCTTACGGATAATGATATCCCTATAGAAGTAAAGATGTTTCTGATGTTCGGCTTTGTGGATGAGGAACTGGCAGGTGAGCAAAACACAGCCATCTTGTGCAACATGGCTAAGGCCTACACTCCTGATCCTAACGGAAATGTGCTTACTGTTTACGAATGGCTTAAGAAAGTCTTCATGCTGGAAGTAGATCCTTCAAGAAATGAATTTGATCAGGACTGGCCCACATATCTTCGCGAGCAGAAAACCAGCGGTGCTATAAATGACGCACAGCTTGAAGCCATGTATAACCATCCCCAGAAAAGACTTGAGTTTGAGATGCATAATCTCTTCTCTCTGGGAAACAGAATGACCTTCGGACGTATTTCATCCTTTGTCCCTGTTTTCGATTCGCAAAACGTCTTAAGGCCGCTTGATATGGCATATCTTACCGCAGACAAGGTCAACGGCTACTTCGATATGATAAGGGGAATTGACTACGGTGTATTCTGCAGACAGGCTGTTTATTCCAACACGGATATCGGGATCACCCAGCTTTACTATGATGAAGATATAACTCCTTATATGATACTTATGCCAAACGTTGGGAGCCGTGCATCCCTATGGCAGGAAATAGATGGCAAGAACAGAAGGACCAGAGCCCGTATGATCGTCTCCATCTTCAATACCGAAAACACCGAAGAAGCCATGATAAGGCTCTTTGGAGAGTTCAGATGGGAGATGTGCAAGACATCTCAGGGTGTTCACTGGAACGATGTCACAGACCCGTCCCTTACATCCATGTACTGTGACTACCTGCAGTTCTTTAAAAAGAACTCTGCTCTATCCAGTGAAAACAAGGAGAAGCTAAAGACCGACCTTAAGAAATACAGCAACAACTACAAGAATGTCTTTATCGCCGACTACCTCTCTTATATCAAGTTTGAGTCAGCCGGTTCGCCAAGGCTTAACAAGGTTGCAAGGGAGATCCTCTTTACTTTCTGCCCATTCTCTAAGGAAGTCAGGGAAAAGATAAGTGATAACCCTCAGTACACCGAGCTGATAAATCACTATCAGGTTCGTATAGGTAATCTGATCAAACCAATAACAAACATTGTTCATAAGCTTAACAAGGAAGATATTGAAATTCCTGACGAAGTAAACTATCAGCTTGAACACCTGCGTAAATAAAATAACCCTGAACACTTCAAAAGTGTTCAGGGTTTTTGTTGTGTTGATATTTATATGATCTGAATTAGTTGAGTGCTTCTACACCATCGATGATCTCATCAGTTGTATCACCGTTGAAGCATGTTGCAGCGAATGCGAGCATGAAGTCACCCTTCTGAAGGTTAACCATCTCGTTGTTGAACTCAACTCCGCTGTAATCACCGTGCATCTTAAGAACCTTGTGGTTCTCACCTGCAACAGTTCTGTCAACGATCTCATAAGTGATGTTTGAGATTCCCTGAGCCTCAAGAGCTGACTTAGCCTGATCAACACTTGCTACAAGAACAGCCTCCTCATCAAGGATTGCGTTAGCAAGTGAAGCATTTGACTGAGCTGTTACGTTAACGTTGCAAAGACCTGTTGAATCAGCAGCATATGCTACGATTGTAGCTGAACCGTCTTCAATAGCCTTAGCAGCAGCCTTGTTGTCTGAAAGGACATCAGCTGTCATACCTGTGATCTGAGCAAGCTGCTCATCATCAACAAATGTGTAACCATCAAGAAGGTTGAGCTTAACACCAAAGTAATCATTTACGTATGTGTTACCTTCTACTGTACCAACTGAGAACTCGCCTTCAGCTTCCTCTGTGCTCTCCTCAGCTGTTGCCTCAGCTTCCTCTACTGAAGCCTCTGCTGCAGCCTCAACTGACTCCTCAGCTGTTGCCTCTACAGTCTCAACAGTCTCTGCACTCTTACCGCAAGCTGCAAGAGACATAACCATTGTCATTGTCATAATGACTGCAAGAATTTTCTTTTTCATAACTTTTTCTCCTCCACATATCTTAAGTTACTTCTTAAAAACACAACAGTGAATAAGTTATCAGATATGCAGGGATACATCAATGAACAAATTTACCAAAGATATTTCATTTTTTGTAATAATTTTCTATAGCAGTCTCTATGCATTTTCTGGACTCTTCTGCAGTCTCGGGCTTAGTATCCTCAAGGGTTGCGTGAATGAAAGGCTTCTTTTCCAGTGCAAACTTCACAATATTTGTATAGTCCATATCGCCAAAGCCGCATCCCATGCTCTTTACCTTATCTCCATCAAGCACGCAGTCCTTTAAATGGATCATTGCAACATCATCACCGATGATATCAATTGCTTCATCGATGACTTCCATTCTTCTGTCATAGTTGTCTGTCCAGAGAAGGTTTACCGGATCAAATATTATCTTAAGATTAGGCGAGCCGATACGATCCAGGACTTCTCTTGCTCTTTTTGCATCATATACGATGTGCCTGTAAACCGGCTCAATTCCAAGAATAACACCGAATTTCTCGGCGCACTCCACCACCGGACGAAGGTTTGTTATAAAGGTTTCCAAAGCCTCCTTTGAGTGACAGGCCTCTTTGTCATAAATATAGCCCTCATTGGGAGCTCCTGTCTCCGTTCCAACCATTCCGCATCCGGCAAGGGAAGCGAACCTAAGGTGTGCGTAGTACTTCTGCTGTGTTGCAAGGAGCTGCTCTTTATTGGGATTTGCAAGGTTTAAATAACACCCCAGAACAGCCATATCCAGGTCAGCCTTCCTCAAGGCATTTTTGAGATACATGGCATAGCCCGGTGTCAGGGCATTTGTATCCGCAGTAAATCCGGGCACTTTGGACAGTGCCAGGTGAATGCAGGAAAATCCCTGCCTCTTTACTTCCTGCAATCTCTCCTCAAAAGGTAATTCTTTTACATCGTGAAATCTAATTCCCAGCTGCATCATCTTGTCATCTCCATTCTGTAGAATATTCCTTTTTTCTCCATAAGCTCTTTTGCCGTTCCGCACTCCGCAACGGTGCCTTTATCTATGACAACTATCTTATCTGCCTTTTCGATGGTGGCAAGTTTATGGGCAACTATAAAGGTTGTGCATTTGTTTGACATGTTCTCCAGTGCATATGTAACTTCTTTTTCCGATAGCGCATCCAGAGCTGATGTAGCCTCATCAAGCAGGATCACCTTCGGATGTCTTATCAGAGCTCTTGCAATTGATATCCTTTGCTTTTGTCCGCCGGAAAGCTTGTCGCCATGCTCTCCTACCTTTGTGTCAAGGCCGTTTGGAAGCTTATCGATCACGCTCCTTAAGCCCGACTCATCAATTACCCTCTCAAGCTCTTCATCTGTAATTCCGCTGGTTCCGTAGAGTATATTGTCCCGTATGCTGCCCGAGAACAAAATGGTGTTCTGAGGAACCACAGCCAGATGCTTTCTATAGCTCTGGAGATTTATCCTGCTTATATCTTTATCATCAATAAGGATCCGTCCGCTTGTAGGCATTCCAAAGCCCACGAGAAGGTTCATTATGGTTGACTTTCCGGCTCCGGACTCGCCGACAAAGGCCACAGTCTCGCCCTTATTGACATGAAGATTTATATCATGGACAGTATCATCCTCACTGTCGGGATATGTGTATCCCACATTTTCAAAGGTAAATTCACCCTCTATATCACTCAGGTCCTCTTTATCCGAACTGTCTTCAACATACTCAAATTCAAGAATCTCGCCGATACTGCTCACGGACTCAAGGCCCTTTGAGATAACAGGAAGCAGTGTCAAAAGAGATGACACCTGTCCTACAATTGATGTGAAGTAGCTCTGATAAAGCACTACATCTCCAACCTGAACCCTGCCTCTTACAGCCAGTATCGATGTAAAAGCAAGGCAAAGAACCTGAAATATCTGGAACAGAGCCCAGCTTACAGCTCCGAAATTTCCCTGGATGATGTCCAGATTGTAACCGGCCTGTGCAATGAGGTCCACCTGGGTATCCATCCTTACTATCTCCTCATCCTCCAGGGCGTGAGCTCTGGTAACAGGCACCAGCTGTACCATCTCCATCACCTTGGCCGAGGTCTCTTCCATCTCTTCCCTGAATTTCTGATTGTGCTTCTTGATGGGCTTTTTAAATGTCACGACCAGCACAGCAGCCAAAGGAACCATAAACAGGAAAAACAAAAATACCACCAGGCTCTTCGTTATGGTAACAATAAGAGCTACCGACATGTTGATGAAGATATTTATCAGTGAAACAAATATCTGGTCAGACAATGTCTCAACAGCCTCAACATCCCTTATGACCTTTGACTGAAGCCTTCCCGAGAGTATATCCTTCTGGTGGGGAATGGACATTACCTGGATCTTGTGCACCAGTGCACTTCTAAGTCCCGCCTCCACCTTTCTTACCGACTTACTCCTGAAGTGAATATGAAGGTAATTCATTGGAACGTTTAATATCAAAAGAAATACCATCAGCACTATGTTAAAGACAATAAGAGTAATTATATTGGGTTTATGACCGTTGATGGCGTTTATGATATTGGCCGTGACAATTGGCAATATCCACACAGGAGAATGCTTTATCACATAAAAAAAAGTAGACCACAAAAAGTTAAGGTACATGCCCTTGTAGAACCCTATCAGAGTCAGCAAAGGGCTTCCCTTGTGTTTTGCATAGCTCTCGAAATAAACGTCTGTATCCAGTTTCATTAGTGCACCCTAACCCTTTATGTATTTTTTAATATCTTATATAACATTGTACTCATCTGCCCTGAAAGAGACTGTAAGGTCTTCCTCCCCTGCATAAGCGTACATTCCAAGCAGCGCTCCGGTGAATCTCTTGCCCCTGCTGAGTCCTTCATCACACAGGTAAAAGACATTTTCAAGAACATTAAACTGCTCTTTTTTGACGCTCTCATTTATGTCATAGCTAAGGCTTCTTTTCAGATGATCAGTATCCATGCCAAGCCTAATGGATTTTGCATCACTCCTTAAAGGCTCTTTTGCCAAAATAGCTCTGTCCTCATCTCCAATATGCTCGCACTCATAAAGATATAACCCGGTGTCCTTTTTTACAATACCGAATTCAAAGAAAGTATTCTCATCGTAATAGCCCGTAATTCCTGCGCTTTGTCCCACGGTCATTGAAGGGATATCCATGGTGACGGAATAAGAAAAAGCAAAAGCCGTCTGCCTTCTCAGGACTATGTTCCGACTGTCAACGCTTGATAAAGGCGCCTTGCTTCCACGGATCACAAATCTCCTGCTATCCTGGGCGCATTTGACATCTTCGCATCTAAAGGGGCGCGGCGTCATGTATTCCATATAAAGCCCGCAGGGGGAGAGTTTCTCTCGCTTACCGGCCTTATTCACTTTTTCCACAGCCTCATCTGTATCAGGATAAGGCTTAAGCTGCATGGCTGACGGTCCCTTTAAGCCATTTACAACGGGCCAGCCGTCCGGCGTCCAGGTCACTGGATCCAGGGCAGTTTCTCTTCCGAGAATACTGTATCCGTCTCCGATCTGTCTTCCGCACAGATATACCATGAACCATCTGCCGTCAGCTGTCTCCACCAGATCTCCGTGCCCGCATCTCTGAAGGGCTGCGCCGTCATCATCCTGTCTCATTATAGGATTATATGGACAGGGTTCATATATACCAAACAGCTCTTTTGACCTGGAAACAGTAACCCTGTGACCAGGGCCGGTACCGCCCTCTGCCTCAAGCAGATAGTAGTATCCGTCTTTCTTGTAAAGATGTGGACCCTCCGGAGCCCTCTTATGATCTCCGTAATAAAGGAGCTGTGCGTCAGATATCTTATGCGTTGCTGTCTTATCCAGCTCAAATATCCTCGCTCCCCGGTTTAAAAGCATGTATCTGCGTCCGTCATCATCACTAAAGATGCTTGGATCGATTCCGTCTTCATCGATGAAAACAG
>ODAI014560489.1_pt1 | contig 12438 bp, 12 predicted proteins | sample 1539321 | NCBI WGS metagenome assembly ODAI01 (sample SAMN02144231, study PRJEB22623) | gut metagenome | biome: sheep rumen | host: Ovis aries | place: New Zealand
TCTATACTCTATACTCTATACTCTATACTCTATACTCTATACTCTATACTCTATACTCTATACTCTATACTCTATACTCTATACTCTATACTCTTAACCCCAAATACAACTAAGCATGACCAACGGACGGCATACCCATACCGTTGGGTCTTGTGTCCTCCCAACCGCCCGAATTAAAACCTGAAGTGCTAATCGCACTTTAGGAGTGTGTGTGTTTTTTAAATCCTGCTACCAAAACTTTTTTTTAAATCAGGGCTTTATGTGTATATATTTCTTGACAGCTTTTAAAAATGCCAATATTATATTAATTGGCTTAGACTTTGTTTATCAATCATAAGATTATCAGGAATGGTACAGCAGACTTTTTTATTTCCGGAGAATAAAAAAAATGGGCAAATTCAATTCTGTCAACAGATTCGACAATATCGACAATTCACAGTGGATGACGACTCCGTTCCAGCGCACGGCTGAAGGATTCCTTCGGGGCCGCGCCATCGTCACTTCAATCGGCGTATTCACATACAAGCGCAAGGACGGCACGGTTCAGAGGGAGCTCAGGCTGCCGGAAGAGGTTTTCAGTCCTGACTCCCTCAACTCAATGAAGCTGAAGCCCGTTACGCTCAATCACCCTGCAGAACTTGTAACAAGCGAAAACTCGGACCGGCTGCAGGTCGGTTCCCTGGGTGACAATCCGTCGAGCACAACTCAGTGGCATGACGAGAAATGGGAAGCGGTGACGGACGGCATAAACTGCGCGATCGACATGATTATCACTAAGCAGACTGCAATCGACGCCGTTATCAACGGCAAGCAGGCACTCTCGATGGGCTATACCTGTGATCTGGAGATGGCGGAACCCGGCGCATCTTGGTGCGGAATCGAGTATGACTTCATTCAGCGGAACATCCGCTACAATCACTGCGCGATCGTGGACAGTGCAAGGGCCGGGGACAATGCGAGAATAGAACTTCGGGCGGACAGTGAAGATGCTGTCCTCGAAAATATTGTTTTAAAAAAACAAGATGGAGGTAACGCTATGCTGAAAAAAATCAACATAGACGGCATCGACTATGAAGCTGAAGCTGAAGTAATCAGGGCTTATCAGAGAGCCGATGAAAAAGCAAAAAAAGCTGAGGAAGATGCCTGTGAGCAGAAGAAAGCGATGGACAAAAAAGTTGCTGACCTTGAAGACAAGGAAAAAGAACTTGAGAAGCGCATTTCTGAACTCGAGGCCGAACGTGATACGGCGAAAGAAAAAGCTGACAACGCGGAAAAGGAACTTGAGGAAGTCAAAAAGACCGCCCTTGATTCCAAGACTATCGACGCCGCTGTCAATGCGAAACTGGAACTTCTGACGACTGCTAAGAAAGCCGGCGTCGAAGTCAAGGCTGATATGTCCGACATGGACATCAAGAAGGCCGTTATAACTTCTTCATTCCCCAATGCAAAATTCGACGGCAAGGACGATGTGTACGTCCAGGCACGCTATGACGCAACGGTGGAGATGCTTGAGGAGCGCAATGACGCCCATAACCGTCAGTTCACCTCGGACCTTCCGCCAGAGGCTCACGCTGACGAAAACGACGCAAGAAATCGTATGATTGAGCGCATGAAGAATCACGGTCAGGAGGCAAAGTAATGAATCTCTACGGAAATCTTGACGCTGAAAAAGCAATGGCAGGTATGCTCTACGGAGTAAACCCAAACACAATCGTAACCTTTAAGGGCAAGGAAACAATCAACTTCGGTAAGGGTGTTTTCTTGAACGGTTCAAAAGACGCTGTTCTTAACGGCAAGCACAATAACAAGGCAACAATTGATTTGTCTGCTTACACAACAGCAAGCAAGGATATTGTTCTGACAATCAACGGTGTAGCAATCTCCGCTAAAACTTCCGGAACTATCGCAACAGACGTTGCCGGAATCGTTGAAGACATAAACGACGATGTTGAAACGGTAACTGCTACTGCCGGAACAGGTGCAGACGCTGGAAAAATTTTCCTTGTTTCTGATGACGATTCAGAAATTGAAGTAAATCTTGTTTATGATGGTTCTGACGTAACTTCTTCAAAAGTTACTCAGTCAACTGACGCGGTTTACGCCGGTGTTTCAGTATTCCATCAGAACGCATTCTTGAACTCACGCGGATGTTACATTCCAACTGAGGCAGTTGCCGTTATGGAAAAAGGCTATATCTGGGTAGCTCTTGCTACAGGGGTAACACCAGCAATTGAAGCTGATGCTTATGTAACAGCCGCCGGAACATTTACAACTGAATCAAGTGGAAACACAAAAGTTGGTAAATTCAAATCGGCTAAAGAAGCTGGTTCTAACAGCGACGAGCTTGCTCTTGTTTATTTGGACTAAGAGGAGATAAAAAATGGCTATTCAGACAAATAACCCAATGAGACTTGATTCTAACGAATCAGTTTTCTTTAACCGTGAGCTTGCTTACATCAAGAGCAAGTCTTACGACGCAAAATATGCTGAACTCAAAGGACTTCAGCTCATTCCGATTTCTACTGAAGCAGGAGCCGGAATTAACGAAATCATCTTCCACCAGTACCGCGGTGTAGGTTTTGCAAAAGTCATCGCCGACTACGCGAAGGACTTCCCCCGTGTCGATATCTACGGTGAGGAGAAATCCGTTAAGGTAAAGGGAATCGGTGACAGCTACGGATATTCAATCAAAGAAATCCGCGCCTCACAGAGAACTGGAAAACGTCTTGAAGAAAGACGCGCTATTACAGCACGCCGTGCACATGACGAAATGATGAACCGTATGGCTTTGAAGTCAAGTCCTGCTGACGGAACTTACGGCCTTCTTGACTTCCCCGGAATCACTGAGGTTACGCTGCAGAACGACGGAACAGGCTCATCTAAGACCTGGGCCTCCAAGACAGCAGACCAGATTGTCCGCGACATCAATGACCTGGTTAATGCCGTTATGGAGCCGACTTCAGCCCGCGAGGTGCCTGACACTCTGCTTCTGCCGATTGCTCAGTTCAATGATCTTGCGACACGTCGTATCGGCGAGGCAGGCGAAAAAACATTGATGAAGTACATCCTTGACAATTCGCCTTACATCAAGAAAATTGACTGGCTCGCAGAGCTCAAGAACTTTGGTGCAGGCAACACGAACCGCGCCCTTGTAGGACGCTTCGATGAGGAGCATCTCACGCTTGAGATCCCGCAGCCGTTCGAGCAGTTCGAGCCGCAGCAGGAAGGCATGGATTACACAATTCCTTGTCATTCTGAATGTGCAGGAACAATTATTTACTATCCGCTTGCTTTTGCTTATGCGGACGGTATTTAATCCGTAGTTCTTGAAAATGGAATTCTGCGGAAGTTTTTAAGGCTTCCGCAGAATATTTTTATTAATCATAAAACAGAGGATGGAATTTTTATGTTAATTAGATACTTGCCAAAAGTAGAACATTTGAAGTGTATAATACTTACACCGAAAGAAGGACTGGAACTTGGCCGCAGCATGGTACAGCTTATTCCTGGGACCAACGAAGTTACAAATGACGAATGGAAAGCAATGCGCGGAAACATTCAGGCTGAACTTGATTCAGGAGAAATCAAGCTTCTTGCTCAGAAACTTGACAACGGAACAAAGGCTAAAAACCTGAAAGAAATGTCAGTAGCAAATGCAGTTCGTTATGTAAACGAATGCAACAGCCCTGATACACTGAAAAAGTGGTATAACGAAATCACGAAGGAAGAAGTACGTCTTGCCATAACAAAGAAAATGCAGAAACTCGGTATTGAACCGCCAGAGGATAAAATCCCTGATGATGAAGAAGACACAGTTTCTGCAGCCGATGACGAAGACGATGATGATAAAAAAAAGGCTTCTGCTAAAAAGGCGGCAGAAGATGATGATGACGAAGATTTGGAAGCAGATCTTGCAACAAAGACAGTTGATGAACTTAAAGCTCTTTGTGAGAAAAAGGGAATCGACACAAAAAAGCTCACTAAAAAGAGTGATCTTGTAGAAGCTCTTATGGGAGCTAAGGACTAACACTGATGATGACGGCTGAACAGATTATTCAGACTATCTGTAAAGAACTTGCAGATAGTCCATCCTTATCTCAATATTTGCAGATAGCAACGGAAAGTTTGTCCAGCCGCTTTTTCGGTAAGTTGTACAATCAGGCTGTTGCATATAAAGCCTGTCATTTATTTACGCTTACAAAGCCTTCTGAACTTAATCAGATAACAGACGCCGGAGGTGGAAGTGTAAACCGCCTTAAAGAAGGCGGAATTGAAGTTGGATTCAATTCGACAAACAGCGATAAGGAATTGGCTTCGACAAAATACGGAAGAATGCTTTTAGATCTTATAAAGTCAAGACCGACAATGGACGTAAACAGAAACTGCCGTCCGCCGCTTATCTTATATCCTTTACTTTAGGTGGAGGGATGTAAGATGTTATTATTTCCGAACGCAACAATATACGTTTCAGCTCTTACCGTTACTAAAAATGCAGAAGGCACAAAAATCAAAACTTATGATTTTGATAACCCTTTAGAAAGTTTCAGATGCGATGTACAGCCTAATGTATTAACATCTGCTCAAATAGAACTTTACGGAATAGATTCTAAAACCGCAAATACCAAAAAATGTTTTATTAATCTCGAAGATGGAAAATTCATGACTTTAGGAAATAGAGCTAAAGTCGTTTTTGATGATGGTTCAGTTGAGTATTACAATATTCAGCCGGTTAATATTTGGAGATTTCATAAGGAATTTCTTTTAATACCAGTGGAGAATGAAAAATGAGTAAAGATTTAACATTTGACCAATTTTCAGAATACCTCTCAAAAGTTGCTCCACAAGTTGAACATTCTTTGACAAATACTATTAAATTATGTTGTGAAAAAGTTAGAAGTGATATTCAATACAGCATGGCTCATACTGAAAGAAATACGGATGTAAGTTATTACACAAATAATAAAACTAAAGCTCATCACCCATCTATGCCAGGAAATCCACCTGCAGTAGATACAGGGAATTTGAGAAATTCAATTCGTTATGAAGTTCATCCTGAAGGTAAAGAAGTTTACGGGATAGTTGGTTCAACTCAGAAGGATCCAGATTACGCTGTTTTTACAGAATATGGCACAAATAAAATGGCACCACGTCCTTGGTTAAGACCAGCTATGATTAAAAATAATGATTGGATTAGAAAATCTATTGCAAACGCTGTAGCATCAGGATTAAAAGGTCAATTACCGCAAACTGGAGATGAAGTATGATAAATACAAAAGAAATATATAATAAACTTCTTAATGATGAGAGAATTACGGAACTCGTTGATGAAGAAAATATTTTGAGTTCGTGGCCAAATGAAGTTGAAACTTTCCCATGCATTATTTTTATGGACGAAAATCAGAGCGATGATGAATATAATGATAATAAACCTGAAGCTAGTAGATGCTCAGTTCAGATTCATATTTTCACTAAGAAGCTTGAGGGATATGTAACTACTTCAGAAATTGGTGTTATAATTACGGAAGTAATGCATGAAGATTTGTGGAATTGTTCACAAAACGGTGAAGTAAGTAACACTGATCCAGATTGTGAGCATAGGGTTATGGTTTTTAATAAGTCAATTTTTAATTGATTTTAAATCTTAAATGGAGGAATAAAAGATGAACGAAAGACCAAGAATTGGTTTGAGTGGTTTGGTTCTTGCTCAGGTACTTTCCGATGACGAAAACGGAATCGTTTATGATACACCGTTTAAAATTCCGGGAGCAGTTATTGCAACAATCAATCCAAATTCCAGCGTAGAAACAGACTATGCTGATGACGGTGCATTCTTTGCTCAGAATAACCGCGGTAATACAGAATTGTCTCTTGAGACGATTGATATTACTCCGGAGAATGAAGCAAAAATGCTTGGACAAAAGAGGGTAAATGGAGTTACCATTGAAACTGACCTTGACCAATCACCTTATTTTGCATTTGGTGCAAAAGTACTTATGGCAGGTTCGGACGATAATGGAGACGCAGTTTACACTTATCTTTGGTATGCTAAAGGAAAGTTCTCTGTTCCTGAAAGTGGCGGTGAAACAAAACGTGATTCGATCTCTTTTGGTCACAAGAATCTTACAGCTCAGTTTGTTAAAACCCAATATATTCCGGACGGACAGAAATCAGGTACAATTGTTTCAAGAATCAGAACTGATGACCCTGAAGTTCCTGCAAGTCTTATCAAAGACTGGTTTAATTCTCCGGTTATTTCTGTGGCTCAGAATACAGGTGCGTTTACTGTAACAGCTGCTGTCGGTTCTAACAACACCGTAATTCTTACAGGAAGCAAAGAAGGTGGTGCTGAAGTTTCATTCGGTAGGGCTTCTGCTAAACTTGGCGAGACAATTATTGTTACAGATGCAAGCGGTGAATTTGTTGAAGGTTCAATAGCCTTTGGTGGAACTGCTACAGCTCCAACTATTACATTTACTCCAGCTGAAGGTGCAAATGCTCCTGCTAGTGTAACTGTAACAAGCGGATTAAAGGATAATTTTGGAATTGGTGCTACACCAATGACAGACACTAGCCTTTAATGAATTATTTTTACCTTCCCGGTTAAAAATTGACCGGGAAGGATTTCTATTTTAGATAAGGATGGACAAAAATGGCAAAGACCAAAGAACTTGATAAAGTACAGCCTGAGAAGGTAACATTGATGATTCACGGAAAAGAGCGTGAAATCAAATTCGGATTCTCAGCGTGGGCGAAGCTCGAGAAAGAATTTGACGGGCTTAAAAATCTCGACAAGCTTCAGAAGAAGATAGAGAACGAACCATTCTCTTCTATTCCTCATCTGATGTATATCGGGCTCGTTGACAAGGATGGTGTAAGCGAAGAGAATATCCTTGACGAATACGGCCTTGCAGATATTGAGATGATTACGGAAAAATTCACAAAAGCTCTTTACGGTTCGCTTCCTGAAGAGACAAAAAAAGCGGTGGTGGAAGCGAAAACGAAATAAATGAATTTCCATATTCTTACCTGATAACAGAATATCTGTTATTGGGTAAAACGGAAGATGAATTCTGGGAATCCACGCCACGTAAAGTCATAGCTTTAATTTCTCAGAAAAAAGAAATTGAAAAAACAAACCAGAAAAACCTTGCAACATATATAGCGAGTTATGTTTGGGGAAAAGACCCTGACGAGTATGAAGAAGATTATAAAAAGAAACCTATTCCGGGGATTGATATTCCTGCGGATCAGAGTTTGATTAATACATTATTTTAATTGAGGTGAAAAAATGGCAGATAGCGACTTTTCAGTTTATGCCAAAGTTCAGGCCGATACTACAAATTTCGAGAAAGGAATGAAGAAGGCGCAGTCTTCGACAACCTCGCTTTCTAAAAATTTTGAGAAAGAGATGAAGGAGGTACAGTCTTCGATAACCTCACTTTCTAATACATTCAATAATCTATCAAAAATAATAAAGACAACTTTTGCGGCTGTAGGAATCGGGATGAGTATCAAAGCCATTACAGATTTTGGTAAGGCAGCCGTTCAGGGGGCGAGCGAGGCAAACAAACAGTTCGCGCTTCTTTCAAATACAGTTAAACAGACGGGTGCGACAGCGTGGACCTCCGCGAAACAGCTGGAAGAAGCCTCTAAATCCATGTCGGAACAGACAAATTATTCTGTCGGTGAGATACAACAGATGCAGACGGTTCTTTTGGGATTCACTTCAATCACAGGAGAAAATTTCCAGGGTGCAAGCGATGCAATTCTTGATATGGCGACAGTCATGCAAATGGATTTGACTGCCGCAACGCAGGTTGTCGGCAAAGCACTTGACGATCCGATTAAAGGCCTCGATTCATTGAGCCGTCAGGGATTTAAATTTTCAGAGGAAGAAAAAGAAAGATTAAGAATTTTAGCAGAAACAGGAAAAAAAGAAGAAGCCCAGAGGATAATCCTTGATACTCTTGCTGTATCATACGGTAATGCAGCAAGGGCCGGACAGGATTCTTTCGCAAAACAGCGTCATGCCTTGGAAAATTTCAGCGATACATTAGGAGGTAAATTAATTCCGATTACACAAGTGTTCGCCGATAACAATACGAAAATATTCAAGGAATTAGAGCAGGTTATAAGTAACATAGACGTGACGCCATTGGTTAATATCTTGCTCAACTTGTCTGAGAAAACAAGTGATGTTTTTGAAAGAATTAAAGAAACTATCAAAAATGCTTTTGAAAACATAAAAGGATTTATATCCTCAATAGATTTTACACCTATCCTAAAAATATTAGATACTTTAGGGGGTGCAATAGTAACGATAATCAATAAATTTAAAGAATTGAAAGGCACGGATGTGTCGTTTTTTGCAAAAATATTTAACCAAATATCTAGCATCTTTGATGGTGAGATGATAAATAGAATCGCAGATATTATAGATGTTATTGTCAGTGCCATCGTGACTTTGTGGGTAAGCATTCAGGATGTATGTACCCAAATAAAAGAATTAATATTCAATACGGCGGTTAATGTATGGAATACGGTCAAAGATTTATTTGCAAAGTCCAGTACCGCTTTGGCATCAAGCGGCCAAAACATAGCATCATGGGCGGATCTGTTTTACGAAATTCTCAACAATGTATATAAGATTTTCCAGGACCTTATAAATGGAGTAAGCGCACTCCTTAAAGGTGATTGGGCTGTCGCATGGGAATATGCTAAATTAGCAGTATTGAGGGTTTGTAATATTATCCTTGATAGTATCTCAACTATTGCGAATGCATTTCCTGGTCTCATGAATACAATTATCGATGCCGTAAATGCCGTGATTAAAGGTATTAATAAAGTCAGACAATTCCTTGGACAGAAACCCATTGAATTAATGGGGGAATGGAAATCTATAGATTTAGCCAAAGACACAGGATTGGAAAAAAAGATCGAGGATGCAGAAAAAAGGATTACCGAACTGACCGGGAAGACCGCCGATTCCGGAATAGAAAATTTGACAAGACTGGGGGTGCAGTTCAGCGGATTCACTTCTGGACTGATAGGCGATATACAGGGCTTGAGCGAATATGAGCAGACAGTAACTACACAGGACATTGAAAGATATAGACAGATATTGGATATATCCGAAACCGCATACAAAAAACAAAGTGAATGGGAACGGAAATTACTCGAACAGAGATTGGGTGACTTAAAAGACTACAATAAAGAATATCATGAAATACAAATAAAGCTCATAGAAGATGACAGGCAGAAAGCTATTGATGCAGATACCAACGGCGAAAACCGTGCCGCCATCAATAAATATTATGATAATCAAATTGTAAAGGAGAACAAACGGGCGGAGGACGCGAAAAGGGCTTATATTCTGGCGACAATAAAACTTGTGACGGACAGAATGAAATCTTATGCTGATACAGTCGGAAAAATATTCAATGGCGTCGCAAATACAGTCAAGAATGCTTTCAAAGGCATTATGGATTTCTCTAAAAAGACATTCAGTGGATTCAAAAATATTTTCTCAAAATTAATCAGTATTGATACAGATACAATGCTGGATAATCTATTGGTTGTCGAGGACAATATATTGACATTTTTCGTTGAGAAATTGCCTGAAATGCCGCAGTTCGTTGCCAGTGCTTTTGATTCCATCGTAACATTGATGAACAGCTTGGTATCATCTGTCAACTGGAGCACAATAGGACAGCTTCTGAATAATATTATCGATACATTGGTTACAAATGTTCCGTCTATAATCAATAATATAACTACGGTATTCAGCAATATGACTACCACAATCGTAAGCGTCATACAGACAAATGCACCTAATATTGTCACAGCAATAAGTGGTGTAATAACAAATGCTATTGAAACTCTTCTTCCTTTAACGGGAAATGTATTAACCGTATTGAGCGATCTGTTGGAGGATGTAGGAACATATCTAAGCACAAATACGACTACATTATTGACCAGCTTCAAGACATGGATTAACACTGCACTGAGCAGTCTGAACACATGGATTGCAAGCGATGGGCTAAAGAATATAATCACTGCCTTTACCTCTATATTCGGAAGCCTGATGCAGTTTCTGACGACGGGAATAAATGGAATTGTGAATGCAATCATTGCAATGTTGCCAGATATTGCACAAGGCCTTGTAGACAGTTTCGGAAGTGCATTGACGGCGGTAATATCAACAGCGGGAGATGTTGCAAGATTGATGGTCGCATTGACCGACGGCATCCTTGATTTCATCGGAAGCGATTCATTTTCTGATGAGCTCGCGGAGGGACTTGCTAATTTGTTGGAGACGCTCTTCACTCAAATTATTCCTGAGTTGATAGTTATGATACCAAAGTTGCTGGGTGCGATTCTGAAAATAACACTGAGAGGAATACCGGCCTTGATAAGTGGAATCATAACAGGATTTATCAATGGGCTTATCAACACTGATTGGATTAAATTGGTCCAGGACACCTTCACAGGATTCGTCGATGCGGTGAAAAACTTTTTCGGAATCCATTCACCTTCAACACTTTTTGAAGGATTTGGTATAAATATAATTGAAGGTCTATGGAACGGACTAAAAGAGATGGGAAATTGGCTTAATGAAAATGTTGGTGGATTTTTCAGAAATATGTGGAATACTATTACTTCTGTTTTTTCTAATGTAGGAGATTGGTTCAAAAATACTTTTGAAAGTGCGGGAAATGGAATTAAAAATGCTTTTAATGGACTTGGAAAATGGTTTAGGGATTTGTGGAATAATATACTGAATATAATGAAAGCACCTATTAATGGCATTATTGATGCATTAAATCGTATTATTGATGGTTTCAATTCAATTTCTGTGCATATTCCGGATTGGGTCCCATTAGTTGGTGGGAAAACTTTTGGCATAAATATTAACAAGATTCAAAAACTTGCGAAAGGAACAAACAATGCGCGTAAGGGTTTAACTTTAGTTGGAGAGCAGGGTCCTGAGCTGGTCGATTTCCGGGGCGGCGAGCGTGTCTATAACAACAGAAATACGAAGAGCATATTAACGGAGGGCACGAAACGTGATAATATATTCAATGTCACATTCAACAATATGAAGGACACAAGCGCATACACGATGATACAGCAGCTTAGGCAATATAATAGAGAACTTGCAATCAACGGAGTTATATGATGCAGAAATTAAGGTTTATCAATGGAAATAATGTAAGTATAGATTTGACCTCTGGAAATTACGGTATTACGAATTGGGAAGGATTCTCAAACACTTCGCTTAATATACAGACACAGCAGGTGCCGTTTCAAGACGGCGGTGTATTTCTTGATGCTCTTATGGAGCAGAGGGAATTGAGCGTAACTCTTGCCATGCAGGACAACGGAAATCTTGAGGAACGTTATCGAATGAGAAGAGAACTTATTTCTGTGATGAATCCGAAATTAGGTGAAGGTCTTTTGATTTACACCAATGATTATACATCAAAGCAGATTCATGTCATTCCGCAGATACCGTTATTTCCAACACATAATTCCAACGATTCAGGGACGCCGAAAGCATCATTAACCTGGAGTGCATGTAATCCTTTTTGGGAAGATATTGAAGAAACGAACATATTTTTTTCTGTAGGTAAAATCCCTACAATAATCAATAATGGCGATGTGCCCGTACAAATGAAAATTGAGATGTTTCCTATCAATGCTGTCAATCCTTCGATAATCAGAATGAAAGATGATAAAAAAATAACCTTCAAGGGAGCATTAAACAAGCCGCTCTATATTGATACTTACATCGGTCAAAAGAAAGCATATACGGAAGATATGCTATTCGATATTTCAAACTTCAATGGTGATATAAACTCAATTTGTCAAAACCCGAGAACAGGCTTATTTGTAGCTGTTTCTAGCGGCGTAATTTTCACTTCTTACGATACTATAGATTGGATAATACGAAGCAGCGGGGCGAGTGCTATTTTAAATTCCGTAACGTACTCCGCGGAGCTTAATTTATTTGTCGCCGTGGGCGATAGTGGAACTATACTCACGAGCCCCGACGGCATAACGTGGACAAGGCGGACCTCCCCTGTGGGTACTATTTTAACTTCCGTAACCTACTCCTCGGAATTGAATCTATTTGTCGCCGTGGGCTATTCCGGAGAGATACTCACAAGCCCCGACGGCATAACGTGGACAAGTCAGACTTCCCCTGTGAGCGCTGATTTACGTTCCGTAACGTACTCCGTGGAATTGAATCTATTCGTCGCCGTGGGTTATTCCGGAACGATACTCACGAGCCCCGACGGCATAACGTGGACAAGGCGGACCTCCCCTGTGAGTGCTGATTTACGTTCCGTAACGTACTCCGTGGAATTGAATCTATTTGTCGCCGTGGGCGATAGTGGAACTATACTCACGAGCCCCGACGGCATAACGTGGACA
>ODAI011101473.1_pt1 | contig 12437 bp, 7 predicted proteins | sample 1539321 | NCBI WGS metagenome assembly ODAI01 (sample SAMN02144231, study PRJEB22623) | gut metagenome | biome: sheep rumen | host: Ovis aries | place: New Zealand
ATTTCGAACTGCAGTCGGCACTCGCCGCCTATCTGAACGACCAGCAGATAGATGCCGTAAAAGACGGCATGACCTATGGCCGGCTGAAGCGCGACTACAATGCCATGCTCGACATGATACCCACCCTGACCGACGAGGAGAAGGCCCAGGTGCTCGTCTGGCTGAAAGAGGCCCGCGAGTATGCCATGGACGGCAGCGACTCGAAGCAGAAGCACTTCTGGTTCGACAAGTATCGCGGGCGCACCAACAACTGGCTCTCTGCCCGTGGCTACGACCTGAACAAGGAGCGCGACGCGTGGATGAAGCGGAATGCTGCGCGTTCGAAGTGAGCAATGGAGAAACAATGAGAATGGAAGATAATGAGAAATAGAAAATAATGAGAAATGGAAAGTAGAAAAGAACCATTAAGAATGATTATGTCAACGAATTTTCCTTGCAGGAGATGTATTGGGCTGGTGCTGATATTCCTCATTTCTCATTTCCCATTCCTCATTTCTCATTTCCCATTCCTCATTCCTCATTTCCCATTCCTCATTCCTCATCCCTCATTTCTCATTCCTCATTCCTCATTCCTCATTTGCACCATCAGTGCCCAGGAGGTGCCGATGGATTACTCTTATTGTGGGTATTATCGTTCAGAAAAGCCCATTCCATCGGTGAATGTGGTGGCTTATGTGCAGCCTACGGGCGGTGACGATGCCGCCGCGCTGCAAGCCGCCATCGACCGCGTAAGCCGGATGAAGCCCGACAAGCTGACAGGACTGCGCGGCGCCATCCTGCTGGCCGAGGGAACCTACCGGCTCAGCCAGCCGCTGCGCATCAGCACCAGTGGTGTGGTGCTACGGGGCAGTGGGCGCGAGAAGACCGTATTGCAAAAGACCGGCTACGACCGGGGTGCCCTGATATATATAGAGGGCATACACGACATCATAGCCCGCGACACCCTCGACATCGCCGACACGAAAGCCGCTACACGCTCCATCACGGTGCAAGGCCGTTTTGCGGCCTTGAAAACCAACACCCGCATCGCCATCGTGCGCCCCTCCACGCAGGAGTGGATCGAGGCGTTAGGCTGTGCATCGTTTGGCGGAGGCAAGCGTATGGGCTATTGGGCATGGCACCCTGGCGACATCGACTTGCGATGGAATCGGCAAATTTTGTCGGTTGACGGCAGCACCGTCACGCTGAATGCCCCCCTTACCACCACCCTCGAAAAGCGCTGGGGCGGTGCCAAGGCCATCGTCTATGAACAGCCTGGGCTGATCAGCGACAGTGGCATCGAGAACCTGACGTTGGAGTCGGACTACGACCACGCGCAGCCCATGGACGAAGACCACTGTTGGGACGGTGTCTATATCGCCGATGCCGAGAACTGCTGGGTGCGTATGGTGAACTTCCGCCATTTTGCCGGTTCGGCAGTCGTCGTACAGAAGTCGGCACAGCAGATAACGGTAGAGGACTGCAAGGCCCTGCACCCCGTGTCTGAAATCGGGGGCTTCCGCAGGCGCACGTTCCTTACTTTTGGTGAAATGGTGCTTTTTCAGCGTTGCTACTCCGAGCATGGCATCAACGACTTCGCCGTCGGCCACACGGCAGCAGGCCCCAATGCCTTTGTACAGTGTGAGAGTTTCGAGTCGTTCGGCCCCAGCGGAGCCATCGCGTCGTGGTCGCCGGGCATCTTGTTCGACGTGGTGAACATCGACGGCAGCGACATCGTGTTCAAAAACTGGGAATTGGAGAAGTTCGGTGCGGGCTGGAGCACTGCCAACAGCACGATGTGGCAGAGTACGGCAGCCGGACTGTTCTGCTATTCGCCCGACACGCTGAACCGCAATTATTCGCGCGGCTGCTGGGGACAGATACAGGGAAACGGCGAATTTACCGAGATGAACGAGCACGTCAGACCCTATTCGCTCTTTGCTGCCCAGCTGTTGCAGCGTAGGACGGCTGGCGCCGGTGCCGACAGCACCGCCGTGGCTAAGGAGGTGGCACAGATGTGCCGCGTCATGGAGCGTAACACCAATGCCAGCAGTTCGCCGACCATCGACGAGGCTATGCGCATGGCCGATGAGGCCCTGAAGCCTCGCGCCACACTGCAGCAATGGATTGACGATGCCCGTTTAGAGGCAGACATTACCTTCCAGACTGCTAAGAAACAGACCTATGCGGCGGCAGCACCTATTCAAGAGGGAAACGCTGCTCGCCAAGAGGGAAAGACCGCCTACCCAAAAGGAAACGCTGCTCGCCAAGAGGGAAAGACCGCCTACCCAAAAGGAAACGCTGCTCGCCAAGACGGAAAGGCCGCCACCTACACCGTTAGCAACGGCTGGCTCACCATGAACGGCCAGGTGCTGGTGGGGGGCAAGCACCAGACGCCGTGGTGGAACGGGCGTACCACCGATGCCGCCATGGCCAAGGCGAAGATGGCGCTGACACGCTTCGTGCCCGGACGAGAGGGTACGGGCGGCACCGACCGCATCGACTCCGTGGTGACCGCCATGCAGCGCGACCATATCCTTCTGTTCAGTCAGAACTACGGACTGTGGACAGACCGCCGCCGCGACGACCACGAGCGCATCCGCCGCAAGAATGGCGACGCCTGGGCTCCCTTCTATGAGCAGCCCTTTGCCCGCACCGGTCGTGTGCAAGTCGGTTTTGCCGACTTGGCGTGGGACGGTATGTCGAAATACGACCTCACTAAGCTGAACCGCTGGTACTTCTACCGCCTGCAGGAATTTGCAAAAAAGGGCGAATCCATCGGACTTCTGCTGAAGAACCAGCACTACTTCCAGCACAATATCCTGGAGGCTGGTGCCCACTGGGTAGATTGTCCGTGGCGCACTGCCAACAACGTGAACGGCACGCCGTTCTTAGAGCCTGTCAACTTCACCGGCGACAAGCGCATCTTCACGGCTACCCTGTTCTATGATGTCACCAACCCCACGCTGCGCGCCTTGCACCGGCAGTATATCCGTCAGTCGCTCGATGCCTTCAAGGGGCAGCCGAATGTCATCCATTCCATCGGCGAGGAGTTTACCGGTCCGTTGCATTTCGTCGAGTTCTGGCTGGATGTCATTGCAGAATGGGAACAGGAGAACGGACGGGTGCTGGTTGACCTGGCCGTCAACAAGGATGTGCAGGATGCCATACTGAAAGACCCCAAGCGGTCGAAAATCGTCGATATCATCGACATCGAGCAGTGGTTCTACCACCACAAGGGCGAATATGCCCCGCCGGGCGGTGTCAACATGGCGCAGCGGCAGTACATGCGCAAGATACGCACCGGCGGTGCCCGTTTCGAGGATGTCTATCGGGCGGTCAGCGAATACCGCTCGCAGTACCCCGACAAGGCCGTCATCTATTCCGCACAGAAGCATCCCGAGATGTGCTGGGCATCGCTGATGGCCGGCGGGTCGTGTGCGGCCATACCCGTCAGGGATGCTGCCTTGCTGCGCTCCATGACCTCGATGAAACCGGCTAAAACGGGTGCTGGCGGCATCTATAGCCTGGAAGGTTCCAACGGCATGCTCTATCTGCTCACCGGCAATGGCTCGACCGATGTTCCACTGCCCGCCGGCGACACCTACATTATCTATAAGGTGAACGAGACAACAGGAGCCGTCACCCGGCTCACTACCGCCAAAAGTCGCGCCACATTGCGCGGCAAGGGCATCTACTGGCTGGACAGGAAATAAGCGGTGAAAAGCGGGAAAAATCACACGAAAAAGGATTTTCCCGCTTTTTTTAACCTTTTTTATAGCGTGTTTATTGAAATATTCCATATCTTTGCAGGTGAAAACGGACTACATACTATAAATTACTACTCTTCAGCTATGACAAATAACGATGTTAAGAAGCGCTCCCGCGAATTGATAGACCAGTTCTGCGCCGGCAACGACGAAGCCTTCTCGAAGCTGTACGACATGTATGTGAACGTACTGTTCAACTATGGCATCAAGCTCACGCAGGACCGCGAACTGCTGTACGACTGCATCCACGACATCTTCGTCAAGGTCTATAACAAGCGCAACGAGCAGAATGCCATCAACAACATCGGCTCCTACCTGATTATCTCGCTGAAGAACCGGCTGCTCGACGAGTTCCGCCGCCAGACATTCATGACGGAAGAGTCGGCAGAGAACTATGCCTACCGCAGTGCCGCTGAAGACGTGGAGTGCGACTATCTGCACAGCGAGCGCGAGCAGCTCTTTGCCCAGAAGGTGTCGCACTTGATGGGCCACCTGACGCGCCGCCAGCGCCAGGCCATCACGCTCTACTACCTTGAAGAGCGCAAATACGACGAGATTTGCCAGATCATGAACATGAACTACCACTCCGTGCGCAACCTGATGCACCGCAGCATGGTCCGTCTGCGCGAGGCAGCGATGTAAATCCGTCACATCCTTGCTGACCATCACGAAGCTATAAATTCGTCATACCATTGATGACAATTACAAAGATGTTTCGTCATTAAGGAAAAGACGAAGCACTATTGAAGACAACTGTTCATACCACGGTCGATGACTTTCTGCGCGATGACGACTTCATCCGCTACGTCATGGATGCCATCCCCGACAGCGATTCGCGATGGGCATCCTATCTGTCGGCAGCCCCTGCCGTGCGCTCTGCCTACCTGAAGGCCTACGACATCCTGAACCATCTCGACGACTGCCATCTGCTGTCGCCAGAAGAGAAAGCCACCCTGAAACAGCGGGTGATACACACCATCCGCCTGTCGTACAATTAAAAATATGCTGTTCATCCGCCTGTCGTACAATTAAAAAAATGCTGTTTTGTTTTGTTAATCCGTTGAAAATACTTAACTTTGCAACCGTAAAGCTAACCATTCGTATTCACAAATATAGATTATGATATGAAAAAGTACCTACTTATTATCAGCCTATTCGTCAGCCAGTTGCTGATGGCAGGCCCCGTCACGCAAGAGCAGGCCCTACAAAAAGCCTCCGACTTCATGACCGCCAAGAAGGGCAGCACCGGTGCCATGCGCCGCGCCCCGTTGACCCTTCGCAGCATGACGGCCACCAGTGCCGATGCTCCCCTCTATGTGTTTAATATCGACGGTGGCGGCTACGTCATCGTCAGCGGCGACGACCGCACCTACGACGTGCTGGGCTATTCCACCACCGGACAGATAGACGAGCGGACCATGCCCGCGAACCTGCGCGAGGTGTTGCAACAGTATGCCGACATCATCGGTCGCATACGGATAGAGAACCTGCCGAACAGCACAGCCAGTGCCGCCCCCCGGCGTGCCACGCGGGCAGCCATTGCACCGCTCCTCAAGTCGGAGTGGAACCAGGGACTGCCCTATTGCGCCTCCACCCCGCAGAGTAACGCATGTGACCCCTACGACGGCTATCACTGCGTGACAGGTTGCGTGGCCACCGCCATGGCCCAGCTGATGTACTACCACAAGTGGCCGGCACAGACCACGACAGAGATTCCTGCCTACACCTCGAAGGGCGATGTCGGTAATATCAGCATGCCTGCCATTCCCGCCCACACGCCTATTGACTGGAATGCCATGCAGGACAAATATACTGATACCTACAACGGCACCGCCGCCGAGAATGCCGTCGCCAACCTGATGAAGTATTGCGGCACCTCGGTGCAAATGGGTTACGGCACTTCTTCCAGTGCTCCCACCGCGTGGGTTCCCGACATGCTGGTGAAATATTTCGACTACGAAGAGAGCACCGCCCGCTACATCGACCGTGTCAACTACAGCTACGACGAGTGGCAGGACATCATCTATCAGGAGCTGCAGGCCAAGCGCCCCGTGCTGTTCAGCGGACAGAGCAGCAGTGGCGGCCACGCCTTCCTCTGCGACGGATACGACAGCGACGACCTCTACCACATCAACTGGGGCTGGGGCGGCGCGTCCAACGGCAACTTCCGCCTCAACGTGCTGTACCCCCGCGAGCAGGGAGCCGGTGGCAGCAGCAGCAACCTCGGCTACTGTCTGGGCAACAGCATCGGCATCGGCATACAGCCCAACGACGGCACGGTGACGCCGAAGGAGCCGCTGATGACAGCCGCCGGCATCACCTTGAGCGGCAATCAGAGAGACTTCACCCGTGCCAACTCCAGCCAGGCGTTCACCGACATCAAAATCCTTTTTACGACATGGAACAGGACTGACGCTGCCCATACCTTCGACTTGGGTGCCCGCATCATCGACAGCAAGGGTAATATGAAGGCCGAGTTTACAAGCTTGTCGAATTCTAAATTTGATCCCAAATACGGACTACGAGACCGAGTCTTGGACATCACCGTCAGCAACACGCTGCCCGACGGTGACTACCGCATCATCCTGACCAGCCGCGTATCTGGCAGCGGAGCCATGAAGCCCAGCTACAACTCCGACGGCATCTACCTGCCCTTCACCATCAGCGGCAACACGCTGCACTTCCATCATGCTGCTCTGGAAGTCCTCAGCCATACCTTCTCCGGCAAGGGCAAGGTGGGTTCGCCCCAGACCCTCTCGGTCACCATCCGCAACACCGGCGATGCCTTCCGCAGTGATGTCTATTACTACGTCAACCGCAATCCAGAAAATGCCAAGGACTACGAAGCCTACCAGGGAGCCGCCTTCCTCGACCTGAAGAAGGGCGAGCAGACCACCATTTCGTTCGATGTCTATTTCAAGAACAGCGGCACCAACACCGTCAGCCTCCAAGCCACCAACGGCGGCATCGACTTAGGCACGTTCAGCACTACGATTGCCGGTGCCGCCAAGCCCGTGTTCAGCACCGTGAGCGTGGCCAACTACGATGCGGAGAAGAAGGTGGTGAACAGCCGAACCTTCGACATCACCCTCCGGCTGACCAACGAGGGCGAGGCTAACTACGACGAGTCGGTACAGGTAAGGCTGCTCAATAACGACAATGGCACTTACTACTTTATGCCCAATACCACCACTTCCTTGGATGGCTTGGACATCGCCCCCGGCGCGTCTATTGAGAAGCGCTTCGTCTTCGACAACCTCAGCGTCAAGACCAGCTATTGCCTATACATCGAATACTGGCTCAATGGCGATAAACAAACATATTGGGGCGATGTCTATTATCTGGATGCCCCAGATGCACAACTGGAGCTTGCCGACGGTTCTTCCAATGAAACCATCATTGAGAAATACTCTTACGATGCCGCATCGGAGACCAGCTTCGTAGGCGGCAAGGACTGCAACATGTCCCTAAACATCCAGAACACCGGCGATGCCGACTTCAACGGCTACGTATGGGCCTATGTCCTTGCATACAGCAGTGTTCACGACAGTTGGTACTATATGTACGATAGGTTAGGGGGTACCCAAATGAATATACCCGCTGGTGAAACCACTACATTCACAGCATCATTCAGCGATACAGAGATACAAAAACTCTATGGCAGTTACGGCTTCAACAAATTCCAGGTAAATGTACGCTACGGAGATGCTATTGACAACAACTATGGTGTTTTTAATGAGCTTTACACCTCGCCCGAATTCCAGTTCGGCGACCCCGAGCCGGTGTTCACCGTGACCAGCGTTGCCAACGCCAATGCCAACGGCGACATCGTGGACAGCTCGTTCGACATCACCGTACAGGTAGAGAACAAGGGCAAGGCCCCGTATAAGCAGCGGCTATACACCATCGTAGAATACTATAACGGCAACGACATCTGGCCAGACTACAGCACCCAGAGTGTATGGAATATCAACCTTCCGTCTGGAGCTACCGACAGCAAGCAGTTCACCTACAGCAAAACCAAGCAGTACAACAGCTACAGGGTAAGGGTTTATACTGCCGACAACGAGGAGGTTTACTCGACACCTTTCTATAAGGTAGTTGCCAGCACGCCGCAGCCCTACCTGAACATGGCTACCCGCATTGAGAACGGTACGTATAACAGCGAGGACAATAAGAACCATGTCACAGGCTCCATCGTCAACTACACGGTGTCTGTAGAGAACCTGGGCGATGCCCCCTGCTCCGCAGTCACCATCAATGCCGACCTCTTGGTTTACAACCGCGAGACACGCATGTACAGCTACCAGCGCAAGGACTATCCCACGCAGACCATTGAGGATGTCAACTTAGATGCCAACCAATACTTCGACACTTCTCTTGTCTGGACCGGCCTTGAGGTAGGCCAAGTCTATGCCGTCTATTTCACCTACACGCTGAATGGCAGCAACAAGCAGCAGTTTGGCAGCAGCTTCACTGTTGATGCCAGCGATGTCAAGGGCGATGCCAACAACGACTGCCGCGTGGATGTGGGCGACATCGTCAGCATTGCCTACAAGGTGATGGACAAGGAAATCCCCGGTTTCAACACCGCGAATGCCGATGTCAACGGCGACGGAGTGGTGAATGTTGCCGACGTGATAGCCGTGACGAACATCATCAACAGCACCCCGGCCGAAGCCCCGCGCCTCGCCACAGAAGCCCCGCGCCTCGTGAAGGTACAGCCGCAAGCCACCGGCGGCAGCCGACAGCTGATGCCGTTGCCCACGAAGGCACAGATGGCGCCGCTGACCATAGAAACGCGGACGTATGAGCCAACCTTCGCTCCGAAGCGCAAGCAGCAGCGAAGCAAGCGATAAGAAAGAAGGCACGTCGTCACAGACGATGTGCCTTCTTGCGATAGTTCTACTTCTAAGACTACTTGAACTCCAGTTCTAATTGTCCGTCGCCGAGCATGTTGAATGTTCGGCGATGGTATTTTGTGATGCCATACTGGCGGATGGCCTCGCGGTGCTTCTTGGTGGGGTAGCCCTTGTTCGACTGCCAGTCGTACTGCGGAAACTCCTCTGCCAAGCGGTCCATATAGTCGTCGCGGTAGGTCTTGGCCAGTATCGAGGCGGCGGCGATAGAGAGGTATTTGGCATCGCCCTTGACAATGGTGGTATGAGGGATGGCGGCGGGGATAGGGGGGCCCGCCGGAGAAACGGCGGGAACGGCGGCGGCTGTAGGCACTGCGGCGGGAACGGCTGTAGGCACAGCAGCGGCGGGCCGGTACGGCTTGAAGCGGTTGCCATCTACGATGATGGCTTCCGGGCGGACGGCCAGCTGGTCCAGGGCGCGGTGCATGGCCAGTATCGAGGCATTCAGGATGTTGATGCGGTCTATCTCTTCCGGTGTGACGATGCCCACCGCCCATGCCACGGCATCGCGCTCTATCACCTCGCGCAGTTGGTGGCGGCGACGGTCGGTGAGCTGCTTCGAGTCGTTCAGTTCGGCATTCTCGTAGTCCTCCGGAAAGATGACGGCAGCGGCATACACGCTGCCCGCCAGACAGCCGCGCCCGGCCTCGTCGCAGCCCGCCTCCATCTTGCCCTGATAATAATGACTCAACAGCATGGTGTTTGAAGTTTATGATTTGACGGTATAACGGTATTACGGTATTACGGATTAACGGTATTACGGATTGACGGTATTACGGTATTGCGGATTAACGGTATAACGGATTAACGGTATTACGCGTCAGAACATCTGAGCGACGCGGCGGATGCCTGCCACGAGAGCATCCACCTCGTCCTTGGTGTTGTACAGCGCGAACGAGGCACGAACCGTACCGCTGATACCCAGGCGGTCCATCAGGGGCTGCGCACAGTGGTGGCCCGTACGCACGGCAATGCCCAGTCGGTCGAGCAGGGTGCCAAGGTCCAGATGGTGGATGTCGCCCACGTTGAACGAGACGACGGCGTCTTTGGGGCCGGCGGCAAAATTGGCGGGCGCGGTGAGGGAGGGGTGATGGCCGGCGGCAAAACCGCCGGGCACACTGTAGGCGGTGAGGGAGGGGTGATGGGCGGAGGGCAGCTGCGGGCCGTATATCTTGATGCCCTCGATGGTGGCCATCTGCTCCATGCAATAGCGCGTCAGCTCCGTTTCGTGGGCCTGGATGTTGTCTATTCCGATGCTGGTCATGTAGTCGATGGCCGTAGCCAGTCCGTGGGTAGCCACATAGTCCGGTGTGCCCGCCTCAAACTTGAACGGCAGTCGCTCGAAGGTGGTACGCTCCCATGTCACCTTGTCAATCATCTCGCCGCCGCCCTGATAGGGAGGCAACTTCTCCAGCCATTCCTCCTTGCCGTAGAGCACGCCGATGCCTGTCGGCCCGTACATCTTATGCCCGCTGAAGGCCAGGAAGTCGCAGTCCATGGCCTGCACGTCGATGGCCATGTGCGGCGCGCTCTGTGCTGCATCCACTAATACCGGTATGCCGTGGCCGTGTGCGATACGTATGATTTCCTCTACGGGATTGACGGTGCCGAGCACGTTGCTGACATGCGCCACGCTGACGATTCTCGTCTTTTCAGAAATCATCGCCTCCAGCTGTTCTATGCAGAGCCGCCCGTCGTCGGTGATGGGCAGATGGCGCACCACGATGCCTCGCTTCATGGCCTGCAGCTGCCAGCTGACGATGTTCGAGTGGTGCTCCATGTCGGTCACGATGACCTCGTCGCCCGCCGCCATCTGGCTCTCGCAGAACGAGCTGGCCACGAGGTTGATGGCCTCCGTGGTGCCCCGTGTGAACACAATCTCCTCCGTCTTGCGTGCATGGATGAACTGGCGCACCGTCTCGCGAGCCGCCTCGTGCAGGTCGGTAGCCTGCTGCGACAGGTAATGCACCCCGCGATGCACATTGGCATTCACGTTCAGGTATTCCTCGCGCATGGCGTCCAGCACGCACAGCGGCTTTTGCGTCGTGGCGGCATTGTCCAGATAGACCAGCGGGCGGCCATACACCTCGCGCCCCAAGATGGGGAAATCGTTCCGTATTTGATTGATATCGTACATCACCGTTGCGGCAGCTAATTTCTCATTTCTCATTCCTCATTTCTCATTTTTTCATTTGCACAGCCTGCATCCCTTACACTTGTTCAGCTCGCCGCGGAAGCGCTTCTCCACCAGATAGTGCAGCCGGTCGCGCAGCGGGTCGAGCTGCATCTTGTCAATCACCTCGTTGATGAAGGCATTCTGTAGCAGCACCTTCGCCTCGGCCAGCGATATGCCGCGCTGCTGCATATAGAAGAGTGCCGCCTCGTTCAGCTGTCCTACGGTAGAGCCGTGGGCACACTTCACGTCGTCGGCATATATCTCCAGCATGGGCTGTGTGTACATGCGCGCCTCGCGGGTGGCACACAGGTTCTGGTTGGTCATCTGCGATGCCGTCTGCTGTGCGCCGTGCTCCACCAGCACGCGCCCGGCGAAGGCCCCCGTGGCCTGGTCGTTGAGCACATACTTATACAGCTGGTTCGACGTGCAGTGCGGCACGCGGTGCGTGATGAGCGTGTTGTTGTCCACATGCTGGTGCTTGTCGGCTATCACGCATCCGTAGCACTGGCACTCGGCCCCCTCGCCGCTCAGCGTCAGGTCGAGCTTGTTGCGGGTGATGCCGTTGTGCAGCGTGATGACGTTATGGTTGACGCGGCTGTCGCGCTGCTGGTCGATATACACGTTGCTCACGCGGACATTCTTATAGTGCGTCTCCTCCAGACAGTAGAGGTCGAGCGAGGCCCGCTCGCCGACAAAGGCCTCGATGACCTGTGTCGTCAGGAACCGGCGGTCGTCGGCGGCATGGTCGCAGAAGAGCATCTTCAGCTCAGCGCCCTCCTCCACCACGATGAGCACGCGGCGGTTCACCATCAGATCGACGTCGGCCCGCAGGATGTTGATTACCTGTATCGTGCGCCCCGTCTTCACGCCCCGAGGCACATACACCAGCAGCCCGTCCTGACAGAGCATCGTGTTCAGGTCGCTCACGGCAGCCTCATCGCTCCCCGCCAGCCGGTTGTAGTATCGTGCCACCCATTCCGGGTGCGCCTTGGCATATTCGCCCAGCGAGGCTATCACCACCTCGTCGTCCTTGTGCTTGCCGCCGTAGAAGCTGTCGTTCACCATGAAGAAGAGCGACGTCGATAGGTTCGGCACGTCGCAGCGGAACGCCTTGTACGGGTCGGCCGGTATCTGCAGCCGCTGCAGGTTCAGCCCGTAGTCGGGTGCAAACAGCGCCGCCATGTCGGTATATTTATATCGCTCCACCTTGCGCGTGGGAAATCCCTTCTCGGCGAAGCGCTCGAAGGCCGCCTCGCGCACGTCGTTCATCACCTGCGGCGCATGGTCGCAGATGAGCTGTCGCGCTTGTTTATATAGGTCAATGTATTGTTGTTCGCTATTCATAACTATGAACTATAAACTCTTAACTATGAACTGCACTCACTCCTCGCCAATCTCTTCCTTGATCCAGTCGTAGCCGTGCTCCTGAATCTCCTTGGCCAGCTCCGGCCCGCCGGTCTTCACGATGCGCCCCTTGTAGAGCACATGCACATACTGCGGCCGAATCATCTCCAGCAGCCGGTCGTAGTGGGTGATGACGATGCCCGACGTGTCGGGCCGCTGCCGCTTGTTCACGCCCTCCGCCCGGATGCG
>ODAI010848495.1_pt1 | contig 12436 bp, 6 predicted proteins | sample 1539321 | NCBI WGS metagenome assembly ODAI01 (sample SAMN02144231, study PRJEB22623) | gut metagenome | biome: sheep rumen | host: Ovis aries | place: New Zealand
GTGTATTGGCGCCACTCGCCGCGTACGAGATCCATCGTTGCAAAGCGGAGATGGGTCTCTTTCTCAAAACCGGTCATATACAGACGCATGAAACGGATCGACTTGAAGTTGCGGATCGAGCCTACGGTCTTGACATCGCTGCTGTCGCCCTTCAATGGTATCTTGAACTGATACCAGGTCACCTCTTGCGTCTCGCCGTTGCGGAGTGTCACTTTGGCTACTTTCTTCTCCGTGATATGCTGTCTTCCCACCTCCATCATGTCGGGGCGGATGATGACTTTGTACTGGAAGTATTTTTCGTACTCATTGAGGGTGTTGTCGTTGTTGATGTCCTCGATATCCGGCTGTAGTGTGGAAGCGGTTCCGTAACTCTCGGTCTGCGACTCGGTGTCGGGCGAGTTGCCTTCGGTACCGTTGAAATGCTTGTATCGCGCAAGAACAGGCACTTCTTGCTCGTCGAAGTCAGAGCCCCTGTAGTAGTGGAAGTTATCACCGGCAGGGTCGTTCAGCGGCGAGAATGGGTCCTCTTCCCAACGGCTGATGACGTTGGCATCCACTTTGGCACGCAGGTCGCGTACATAGTCGCGATAGATACCCCAACGCTGCTCTTGCTCGGTGGTCAGACCGTTAAGACCCACGTCTTGTTTGGGACGTGCACCGGCCTCGTTGGAGAAGGCGGTCACGGTGCTCGTGGTACGGGGCACATAACCCCAGATAGTGGAGTCCACACGGCCGGCATCCTGGTCGGAGATAGGCAGACCGTGCTCGAACGACTTCTTGCCGTCACGCAGAATATCCTCGCTGATGTCTCCCAGGTTGATGTATAACTCACCGTCGTACCCTTCGGGGTTGGTGAGCATCGGGTCCATGAGCCAGAACTCGATATACTCGATATTGGCGCGCTCGAAGTCGGTGTTGTCCAGGCGGCGCATTATTCCGCCCCAGCGCTGACGCGGATTAGTGAGTTCGCCTTGGTTGTTGATCTCCGATGCGGAGACATTATATTGTCCGCGCTCTTGCGGATAATAGGAGAGGTTAAGCACCGCCAGTTTGGTGTCCTGATTGGCAAGTTGTGTCTTGTTTGGATAAATCTCCGTCTCATAGACAATACGGGTGCGGTGGTCGCTGAGGGCTGCTACATCGTTGCGGATGTGTGCCGGCGTGTTGCTCTGCGGATAGCCGAAGATGGGATCTACGGTGTACCATGCCAGCAATGCCCTGTTCTTGTTATACGAGCTCTGGTTGATGTCTTTTGCTTCGGCAAAAGGAGTTGGCGTGGAAGCCAGAAACCAGTAACTGGGGTAATGCACGTCGATATTGGTTGTAGTGCTCTCAAAATCATCGATATACGCTGTTCCTACCGATCCTACATCTCTGGTGTGACCGGGGATCATGTGCGCAAACTCGGCGTTGATCTGGAAGGTCGAAGGTGCGGTGGCGGTGATCCATGGAATCTTGTCGATGGCGTTGGTAAGCCACTGCATCTCGGTCTTGTAGGAGCCGTTGACACCCCAGATGGTGTTTGCCAGCGGTTCTGAACCGGTGTTGACCTTGGTGGTCAGCGGACGCTCGCGCAGGTGCATGATCGTACCGCCTAACATGAAGTCCTTGGTGAACTGGTATTCGAAATGCGCACCAAAGAGCGATTTGCGCTGCATGGAGAAGGTGGACTGGTTTTCCAGTTTGACGTCCACGTTAGTGCCGGACTCCAGAATCGACTGGTTGAGGATCGTTACCGTTCCCATCACATAGTCCACGGTGTAATCTACGTTCTCTACCAGTTTGGCTCCTCCGGCGGTGACGGTCACACTTCCTCTCGGCACATTCATTGCTCCCAGACGGATCTCGCTGCCGTTGGTGCCCTTGTATTTACCGGTCAGGTGGAATTTGTTCTTCTCGCTCATCTCCTGCGCCACCACCAGCGTGGAGTCGTAGAGTTCGGGGAAGCAGTATTTGTCCACCAGCCGTTGGTCGCCCAACTGCTTAGCCAAGTGGCTGCCGAACGGCTCCAGAACAGGGAAAATGATGCGTCCGTTGGAGGCATAGACAGTCAGACCTTCCACAAAATCGAACTTGCCGTCAGGAGCGTTGTTGTTCTTCGAGTCCAGACGGTCGAGGTTCATCACGCGGAGCAGTTGTTTGCCTTTGATATCACCTTCGTTGAGGTATTGCATCTCGGTGCCGACAGAGTCATTGCGGTACATTACATACAACTCAAACTTGTCGCTGTTGATACTTGTCGCGCCCAGAGAGTAGATGTTTTTCATCATCAGATCCCAGGTGCCTCTGCCTTTTTTGACAGGTGCGTTGTTCGTGGATTTCAACAGCTTGAGTGCCAGCGCGTTAGGAGCACGCAACTCTTCGCTTCCGTCGGTAGAGAACTCACCTACCTGATATACCTTGCCGTTGTAGGTGTACTCGTATGCTACCGCCAGCACTTCGTCCTGGTTGAGGGCTTGTTTGAGGGAGATATATCCCAAGGCGCTGTTGAGCGTATATTCGCTGCTGCTCAGCAGTCGTGCGGATTCCACTTTCTCATAGTCGATGCTTCCTTCCATGCCGTTGAAGCCTTCGAGAGACGAACTTGTCTGCTGGATATCGCGGAAGGCAGTAGTCTTGACAGCGGCATACAGACCGTTGGCGGTGTTCTCCGGCGCTACCACGTCATTGCCGCCCCAGGCATCGTTTTGCAGGTGGCTCTTCTGCTCGCCGAGGTCGGTGAATGCCACGATATTACGGGCTTGGTCATAGTTGCCTTTGCGGTTGGTGACCCACACCTCGATCTTGTTGATCGTCACACCTGATGCCACGTATGGCACCGACTGCATCGCCGCCTCGTATTTGTCGCGGAAGAAATGGGAGAGGAAGAAGTGACGGTTCTCGTCATAACTGTCGCCGGCGATATCGAACTTCGACATCTGCGCGCCGCCTTTGGAACTCACACTCTGGCTCTCCGAGTTCTGCTGGCTGATGAGTGCCTGGATGCGGAATTTGCCGAACTTCAGGTTGGTCTTGATACCGAACAGTGCCTGACTGCCGCGTATCAGCGAGGAGTTGAGATCCATCGTCACGTTTCCTGCCTCGATCGACTGGATAATATCGTCCTCATGACCTTTGTAGTTCAGCTTGAGGTTCTGCTGGTCGAAGGAGAAAGAGGCTTCGGTGTTGTAGTTGAGGTTGAAGTTGATTTTCTCACCCACCTTACCATTGACAGATGCCTGTATCTTCTCGTCAAAATCGAAGATGTTATTGTTCCTTGCACGCTCGGTGAGCGAGGGGTTGGCTATGTACTGGTGCTTGAAGCCGAAGAGCAACTCGGCGCTTCCCTGCATCTTCAACTGCACACCGCCCGGACCGAAGATCTTGTCTGCCGGACCGATATTGAATTTCATGTCGGTGATGTCAAACTTCTTCTCGTTGTTATGCTCCACTTCGCCGATCTTCTGTTGCCAGTATTGTTGCATCAGCTGCCGCTCGGTATAGGCTTTGTACTCCTCATCGGTCATCATATACGGCGTGGTTATATCGGTGTCGCCCACTTTGGTATGGAGTACATACATGCCGGAAGCCAGATCGTATTCCACTTCGGTCTGGATATTCTCCGGTGTCCGGAGGTCAAGACTGCTCTTGGGTGAGGCCAGGTCGTCGTAGTTCTCGGCACCTAACGGTGCTACCTGTGTCAGAGCCCATACAGCGCTGTCACTGTTCCAGTTGCTCTCCACCTCCACTACCTCGCCTGCGGCTATCTTCTCAGCCGTCTCTTTGGCTTTGGCTGCCCGCTCGGCTGCTTCGGCTTCCTTGCGTGCCTTCTCCTCCGCCTTACGCGCTTTCTCGGCTTCTTTCTTGGCTTTCTCTGCCTCTTTCTGAGCTTTCTCCTCGGCTACCAGTTCCCTGAGCGACTTGGGTTTGGTCTGTGCATGAACCGTCATGGCAGCCAGCGGCAGCCATAACAGCAGACTAATCACCAATATGTTCTCTAATCGCTTGATCACAGCATCTTAAGTGCTTTGCGGATTACTGTCTCCACGTTTGCGGTGGGTTCCGCTTTGAGGATTTTCTCTACCACCTTGTTGCTCGGAGCGGCGGCGAAACCTAACATCGTCAGGGCACTGACAGCCTCTTGCTTGATACTGCTGTCTATCTCGTATTCGGCGAAAGCCAACTCGCTGGCGGAAGTGGTGTCCAGATCCACTTTGAGCATCTTGTCCTTGAGATCCACAATGATGCGTTGAGCGGTCTTCAGACCCAGCCCTTTCACTTGCGAGAGCACTTTGGCATTGCCGGTGGCTACTATGGTGCGCACCTCTGCTGCCGTGAAAGTGCTGAGGATCATACGTGCCGTGTTGGCTCCGATACCGCTTACCGACACCAGTAGCAGGAAAATCTCACGCTCTCCCTTGTCACCGAAACCGAACAGGTCATGAGTGTCCTCGCGGATGATTTCTGTCACCCATAGTTTGGTCTCTTGGTTCTCCTTTCCCGCCAGGGTGGAATAGGTGCTCAGCGAGATATTGATCTCGTATCCCACACCCGCAGCTTCCACTACTGCTACTGCAGGCATCAATTCAGCCAGTTGTCCTTTGATGTAATCTATCATATATCTTACTTACACGCCATTGCGCAACGCGTGTGCGCATACTGACGCACGAAAAAGCCCACAAAATTACTGCTTTTTTTCCATATATGCAAAAAAAACTGTCTTTTTTTTTGGAAATTACTTCTCCCAGCCTTCGAAAATCTCTGCTCCGTAGATGTTATCTTCTGTTTTGTCGTGCAGAGGAGCCCATAGTTGTGCAAAGAACGGATTGCTCTTCGCTACGCTGTCCCAATGCCACGGAGTGGGGTGCGGATGGAGCGATTCGGGCAGTCGGAGACGCGCAAGAGTCTCTTCGTCGTACGGCCATGGAATGTCGTATGGTGACCAGTGTCCGCCGAGCAGCACCAGTCTGCGCGAAGCCCGGAAGGTTCTGCCTTCGGCATCCTGCCAAGTATCGTTGCCCAGGTATTTGCCGCCGCGGAATGCCGCTGCTTTCTGCAACTCCTCGTCCGTGAGCAGATCAATATCTTTGCTCTCATCGTAGCCGTGATCCAAGAGTACCGGCGTCTCGCTGTTATGCGTACGGTCGGTATGCTCCCAGTCGGGTATGGCGCGATATGCCTCCAATGTGCCGTAATATGCAGCCACGCGCTTCTGCGCTCTTTGTGCTTCGTCCTTCGTCCCTTTGTCACTTTTCTTGATCCACCATTGTGTGCCGTGCTCCTTGCTGTTCGCCATAAACCACATGGCGGCTTTCACGCAGTGCGGGAAGAGTTTGGCGATGTGGGTCTTGGAGGCGAACTTGATTCCCCAGGGCAGCGAAGGAGCTTTTGCCATCCGGGCGAAATACTCTTTCACGGGCACGTTGGCGCGGAAATGGAGATAGTTTTCCAACTCATCACCGTCGATATACCACATGCCGTGGAAATTACGGGTGGTGAACCAGTTGGCATTGAATATCTTTTCGGGCTTCGGGCAGCCGATAGCGTCCAGCAGCAGTACCTCAAACTCGTAGTTGGAGAGCCGGTACTCTTTGCCCGAACCGATGTTGTAGTATCTGTTCCAGAACTCTTCCGGCACCTCCGGACGGCAAACGCGCTCCAGCAGTCGTCCGCTGTCTTCCACAGTCGCCCATTCTAACACGCCGCGGATAGGTACGTGGAACATGATAGGGTCGTAGTTCTTGAGGATAGCGGGGTAGAGGATGCCCGACTGACGGAGGCTGACCCACTGTTTGATGCCGGAATCGGTGATGATGCGCTCTGCCGCCACTTTGGTCAGACCGTAATGGTCGTAGGCAGACACACATATGGGATCGCCGGTGCGTCCCCAATGGAGCGGCTCGCGGCGGTCGCCCATCTGAGCTACCGAACCGATATAGACCACCTTGGGCTGTTTTCCATCCTCTTGTGCCAGCACTGCTTGGGTGATATTCATCGCGGCGGTGATATTGGTGCGCAGAGTGGCTTTGGGACGGTAGTCTGCCTGCGGCGACACCATTCCGCCTACGTGCAACACGATATCGGCACCGGTCACTCCTTGCAACACATCCTCGTAGCGGGTGAGATCGCCCCAGATGATCGAGAGTTGGGGGTTGAGAGCCGAGATAGGAGAAAGCAGCTCTTTGTTCTTCTTGCTCGGGCGGGCAAGGATACGGAGGTCATACTGGTCGGGACGGCTGAGGATCTCAGTCATTCCGGCAAAACCCATAGTGCCTGTGGCACCGGTGAGAAATACGGTAGTCTTAGCCATAAAAAGAATTAGTTATTATGCACAATCTTATGCCAGATAGACTGGAAAAAGTCCTTGGTGTCGGTCAGCATCCGGATGTTCCAGTAGGATTGTTCTTCCTCCTCTTTCTCCATCTGGTATTGGCGTGCCATTTCTACGTCGTTGTCTGTGATGACGAGCAACTGGTCTCCTGCCAGCAGTTCGCTGTTGCCGCTTGGTACAAAGAAGTCTTCGCCTCTGCGGACCATGATCACCAGCGTCTGTGACGGAAGCGTCAGATCGCGCAGCCGGTTGCCGTTGGCAAGCATATCTTCGGTCAGCTCGCATTCGGTAGCGGAGGACTGGATCTCTTCCGGCAGGTCGATGTCGAAATGTTCCAGACGTTTGAGTGCCGGAGGGTCGATAGCCAGATTCAGTTTGCGTGCCATCGAGGTGATAGTCGTGCCTTGTACCAACAGCGACAGGATGGTACAGAGGAATATCACATTGAACAGTATATCCGATTCCGGCACGCCTTCGGAGAGACACATGATAGCGAAGATAATCGGCACTGCCCCTTTCAGTCCTACCCAGGAGAGCATGAGTTTGTCCTTGGCGTTATAACTCTTGAACGGCGCCATACAGAGGAAGACCGCTACCGGACGGGAAATGAAGATCATCACTACACTGATGACAACGCAGGCGAGCATCACGCGCCAGTCAAGCATCTCATGCGGTCGCACGAGCAGACCCAACATCAGGAACATCACCAGTTGGCTCAGCCAGGTCAGTCCGTCGAAGAATGATTTTGTCTGGCGTTTGCGGGTGAATTTCGAGTTGCCGATGATCAGTCCGCCGACATAGACGGCGAGGTACTGGTTGCCTTTGAGGTAATGGGCTATCGAGAAGATGAAGATACATGCCGTCAGTACCATGATAGGGTAGAGCGACTCGTTAGTCAGGTGTGCTTCACGCATCAGCCGTACCACACCCTTGCCGAATGCAAATCCCAACACGGCACCCATCACTAACTGTATGACGATTGTCTGGATGATCTCCAGACCGTTGATAGGCATGTCTGTTGCTTTGACCACACCGATCATCGTTGTCGTGAGAATATACGCCATCGGATCGTTGGCGCCGGACTCCAGCTCCAGTATGGGTCTCAGTCCGTGTTTGAAACTGATGCCGTTGGTGCGCATGATAGAGAACACCGAAGCCGAGTCGGTGGACGAGAGCGTGGCGGCTATGAGCAGTGCGAAGGCGATGCCGAGCGAGTGGTCGCCGTTGATCCATCCGAAGATATAATAGATCAACACGCCCGTTATCCCCATCGTCAGCAGTACACCGAAGGTCGCCAGAGCGACACCTTGCGGCATGACAGGGTTGATGTCGCTCAACTTGGTGTCCATCCCTCCGGAGAAGAGGATGACGCATAGTGCGATGGAAGAGAGGGCTTCGGCGGACGAGATATTTAACATATACCCCACGCCGTTGGGGTTGATCAGCTTGCCTACGCCGTCCGGACCGAACAGCATTCCCACTGCCAGAAACACCAAAAGCGCCGGAACACCGAACCGGTATCCGATCTTGTCTGCGATGATGCTGAAGAAAAACAGCATCGAAAGTACCAATAGAACGAACTCTACGGACATTATTTCTTCTTGGCAGCGGGCAGCAGGAATTGTGTGATGATCTCCTCTATCTGGTCTTTAGGGTATAGTCCCACCAGCTTCTGAGGTTTGCCCTTCATGGGGATGTAGAGCACCTGCGGGATGCTTGAGATCTGGAATTTGGCAGCCAGTTCGGGCTCTTTCTCGATATCCACTTTGTAGAACACAACGCGTCCTTTGTATTTCTCACTGAGTTCTTCCATGATAGGCGCGAGACGTTTGCACGGACCGCACCAGGTGGTGTAGAAGTCGATGATGACGGGTTTCTTGCCCTTGAACTTCCACTCTGCGGAACTGGAGTAGTCGTAGATGCGGTCTTTGAACTGGGCAGTGGTCATCTGGTTGACTTCTGCAAAAATCGGCATTATTCCGATGAGTGCCAAAAGGCTTATGATAATACTTTTTTTCATATTCTTTGCGGTTGGTGTGTTGTTAGTGTTTTAATTGTCTTTGATTCTTTGATCATGAATTTCGGTGCAAATTTACTGCTTTTTTCTGATATATGCAAATTATTCTTCAATTTTTATGCCAAAGTGCAAAGACTTCCGTCCCTTATTTAGTAGAAATCGTTCCGAACGAATGTGAGGATAAGAACATGACCATCACGGAACTATGTCCCGGCGAGAACCTGGAAATGTACGACTCTGAACAAAAGCGGAGCACCGGTTGGCACTCTGCTAAAAAATTGCCGATTATTAAGATACGTAAATTCCGGGGTTTATTTACAATATTTCATATGTCCCTTGTTTTCAGCGAATTACAAACCTGTTATCGGAGGCAAGTCAGAAGCAAGTCAGAGGCAAATAAGGGGCAAGCAAGGGTCGATACGTACTCAATTGCATAAAAAGAATTGCCGATTGTTAAGATTTAATCACGGTATCTCGTCGGTATCCTGTCGCTCTCTCGTCCCGTCAGCGTCTCGTCAGCCTCTTGTGTGTGGTAGGTAAGCGCAAAAAGTGACGATAATTAAGAGTCATTAAATTTCTTTTCATGTAGTACATTCTATTTAATGCATAAAAAACCCGAGTGATTAGCTCGGGCAGAAATCTTTAATGACAATGAGCATCACTAAGTACAAAATAATAGCCGTGATTTGGTTTTAAATTGTAGAAATCAACATCTGTACGGCCTTGACCTGTAGTAGCAGATTTTGCATCTACCTTTGTATCGGTTAATGCATCATAGCAAGATACAATAACAGAAACATTTTTTCTGGAAGGGTTTTCGCCTTGAAATGTAACTGTTGCTCTCACGGTTCCGTTACTGTTAGACTGAGCACTTCCTGCAATTAATACCACTTGACCATTTACATCTTTATGATCACGTACTGTACAATAGTTTCCATCGGCAAATACACCAACAGACATCATAAGGATGCTAAGGATTACAAATAACTTTTTCATTGTTTCTTTTGCTCACTTATATCCCATTGAGCATCGGGTTTAAGATTAAAATTAAGTATACAGCTCTTTCGGCTTTGCTGCGCTTGCCCCGTTTGGAGAGTGACGGTTCTCTATTGAGCCGTCTGCGCTTTAAAATAGAGAAACAAAAAAAATGGGCGTCCCTATCCCCTTCGAGGCTGTAGGAAATGCCCATTAAGTCGATAAGTCACGCCCATATACACTATGGACGCTTGCTGACTTATTATTGACTTAATTCAAAACTTCCTACATTCCGAAGGGTCAAATAAATCGCAAACGCGAATAAAATCAAAATGTCTTGAAAAGAGATTTCTCTCAATTCGGCTGCAAAATTACAATATTTTTCCCATATTTGCAAATATTTGCAGTATTTTTTACAAAAAAATATATATATCGCGCGTCGCTACGCGCGTTTCTCCTGTTTAATGTTTAACGTCTGGAAAAGAGACGAGGGAATTTTTTATTTTATCTCTTTCAGTATAGTTCCCGGACTTGTTCCCATAAGGGTGATAGCCGATAGCTTCTTCCCCATGTCTTTGAGTGAGTGCCCGCAATGATATAAACTATCGTCTATTATCAGCCATCTGTCGTGTGATGGCGTTAACCATTTATGCGTATTCACGGGCTGCACTCCCTTGGTTGTATTGTGCATTTCGCGTAGAGACTTATACTCGCTATCCGAATAGATGTCTGCTGTCACTCCTTTGGCGCGCACATCCAGCATCTCAAAGGTGGCGGCATCCACATACGCATCAATGATAATAACACGTTTCTGTGCTGTCTTGATCAGTTTCTCCAAGAGTACTCTTGCACCAAAGAACTCTCCTTCAAAGAACACTTGCTCTACTGGCGGTATATTCGTCCGGACAAAGAAGTCAATCTTTTCTTGGTGGTCGGCTAATTGCTTTTGCTGTGATGCCAATTGATTTTCTATATTCAGCAAACGTTGATTGACAACATAGCCACGCAACATGTAATTCTTAATGACTTTTAAAGCCCATTGGCGAAAACGAGTACCAACTACTGATTTGACGCGATAGCCGACAGATATGATGACATCTAAATTATAAAACTTTGTTTTATATGTTTTCCCATCGGCGGCAGTTAGTAAGGATTCCTTACATACTGAATTACGATCTAACTCCTGCTCCTTGAAGATATTCCCTATGTGCAGCGTGATATTATTACGCGAGGTGTTGAATAGTTGCGCTAATTGATGTTGTGTTAGCCACACGGTTTCCTCATCCACTCGTACCTCCAGCTGTAATGTGTTACCCTCTGTACGATAGACTACTACATTTTCTTCGTTTGGTTGATATCGTGATATTTCGCCATTCATTATTTCGCTTAGTTGATTATTCGTATCTCCGCGTGCCCGGAGTTACTCTTCGGAGAAATGCACGAGCACGTGGCGGTAGGAGTTGAAGATCTTGGACTTGGAGACGAAGCCCAGATACCGTCGGGACTGATCCACTACCGGCAGATTCCATGCACCGGTGTCCTCGAAGACCTCCATCACCTTCTCCATCGGCATGTCCGATTGCAGGATATACGGCGGAGAAGTCATCAACTGACCTACCGTAAAACGCTTATACAAACGCGGCTGGAACATGATATTACGCACCTCGTCCAAGAGCAGAATACCGCGAAGATGCCCCTCATGGTCAATCACGGGGAAGATATTACGATTGCTCTCCGAAATGACCTTCACCAGTTCGCCCAATGTCATCTCAGGGAAGATGGTTTTGAGGTCTGTCTCCAGCACATTGTCCATCTTGAGCAGGGTGAGGACATTGCGATCCTTGTTGTGGGTGAGCAACTCGCCTTTCTGCGCCAGACGCATTGCGTAGAGAGAGTGGGGCTCAAAGAGCATGATAGTCAGATAGGAGATCACACTGACCGCCATCAGAGGCATGAACAAGTGGTAGCCGCCGGTGAGTTCCGCCACAAGGAAGATACCCGTCAGCGGCGCGTGCATCACGCCGGACATCAGTCCCGCCATGCCCACCAGGGCAAAATTGGCTTCCGGCACCGTGAGACCCGACATATTCATTATCCGGGCTGTCAGAAAACCCGTTACAGCTCCCATGAAGAGCGAAGGTGCAAAGATTCCTCCCACACCGCCGGCACCGTTAGTGGCTACCGACGCAACGATCTTGAAGAGGATGATAAACCCGAAATAGGTCAGCAACAGCCAGTAGCCGTTGCGCGCCGCCCACTCGTTGTGCTCCAGCGGACTATTCTCCAATGCGGACATGCAATCGCCGTTGATGAGCTGGCGGATGACATCATAGCCCTCGCCGTAGAGAGGCGGGAAAACGAAGATCAGGATACTCAGCGTCAGACCTCCCATCAGGAGCTTGAGCCACATGTTTTGCGTGGAATGTTTGAACCACTGTTCCAAACCGTTCATCCCTCGCGTGAAATAGAGGCTGACAAATCCGCAGACCACGCCGAGCACCATGTACCACGGGATGCGGTTGACGGAAAACGCCTCGTAGTTGTCCAGCGGGAACATCGGCTCCATTCCCGTCAGGATATACGAGATGGCTGTGGCTGTGACTGATGAGATCAGCAGGGGGGCAACAGAGGTCATCGTCAGATCCATCAGCAATACCTCCAGCGTGAAGACAAATCCGGCAATAGGAGCCTTGAAGATACCTCCCACTGCTCCGGCAGCGCCGCAACCGATCATGAGCATCATCGTCTTCTGGTCAAGCCGGAAAGCTTTCGCCAGATTAGAGCCGATGGCGGCTCCGGTCAGCACAATCGGTGCTTCGGCTCCAACCGATCCGCCGAAACCGATGGTGAGCCCCGAACCGATAACAGACGACCACATGTTATGTGCCTTGATGATAGACTTGCGCTGCGAGATGGCGTAGAGGATCTTGGTGATACCATGCGAGATATCATCCCGCACGATATACTTGACAAACAGCGCGGCGAGAGTAATACCGATAATAGGAGTGATCAGATACCACCATGTATGGGAGTCGCCGATCAACTGTTCCTCTACCACCCATTGGATCAGATGGATAAAAGACTTGAGCAGCGCTGCGGCCAAAGCGGAGAATACACCAACGACAAACGAGAGA
>ODAI010813760.1_pt1 | contig 12435 bp, 17 predicted proteins | sample 1539321 | NCBI WGS metagenome assembly ODAI01 (sample SAMN02144231, study PRJEB22623) | gut metagenome | biome: sheep rumen | host: Ovis aries | place: New Zealand
CAAGAAAAAAGCGAGAAAACTTTGTTCGCATGATTTTTTTTTGCAAAGATCAATTCTGCAATAATGAAGAATGGAAGAATGAAAAAGCCCAAGATTTTGCTGCAAATCTTTTACATAAAGGCTGGGCAAGAAGCAGAATGTGGGCACAATATGCAGATAATCATAATGGTGTATGTTTGGTCTTTGATAAAAAATTATTCAAGAAGCAATTTGATTCATTAGCCAATGCTGATATTAAGATTCTTCAAGATAGACCTATTACTTATACAAATTATCTTACAGAATTAGAAACGGCAATGTCTGACCTTACTGAAACAACTGGCATTTCGGATGATTATTCTAATTTTTATTTAGACGAAAAAAGAACACAATATCTCTTTCAAAAATGCCAAGACTACCGTGATGAAAATGAATATCGCTTTTGTTTAATTAACCAAAAACTTCAATCTCCAGATGAGGCAATGTTTTTAAAATATGGTTCAAGTTTAATAGCTGTAATCCTTGGACAAAGATTCAGTTATACCTTAAAGCTTCAAATACCAAACAAAATTGAGCAGTACAGAATTTATTGGAATTATGGTAGGCCAAATTTGATTAAAATAGCGTAATCTTTGTAAAGAATACGGAATCGCCGAACCGGAATATACAGTTCATCCCAATGACATTATGATGATGTTCAAGGCGAATGAGCCTGTAAAATTGGTTTTTGCCGTTATTGCTGATAATCCTAATTTATCAAAAGAAAAGATTGCTGAAAAAATCGGAATGTCACGGGCCACGGTAACACGAGCTTTGGCAAAATTGGTGGAAATCGGAGCGATTCAGCGTGTCGGTTCGGACAAGTCTGGATACTGGGAGATTATAGGTAAGTGAAGCCGTTGTTTTCAAAATGGCCGCAGCGTCCGCAAGAACGCGGCGAATCCGCTCGATTGCCAGCCCGCGTGAGCGGGTCTGTGGATAATTTCCTATGCAAAACGGCGCGAAGCGACGTAAACACCGGTTAAGGTTTTGCTTCCGATGCCGCCCACGGCTATTGACTAATTTCTCCAATTAATGCTATATTAGACAACCATAATTTTATTTTGGAACATTATTTTTTATATAGGAGATATATGCCATGTTAAGGACATATCAACCGAGCAAAGTAAAGCGCAACAGAAAATTCGGTTTCCGCGCCAGAATGGCGACTAAGGGCGGACGCAAAGTTTTGGCCCGCCGCCGCGCCAAGGGACGCCACAAGCTTTCTGTTTGCGACGAGCACAAGAAGTACTAGTTTTTAGTCTGGATTGCCTATGGAAACAGGTTCGGTTCAAGGCGGAAAGTTTAAGCGCGTTGAGCGGATAAAGAGTCCGGCCGAGATAAAGAATCTGTTTAAAAACGGCGGCAGGGAAGGGGTCAAAGGGGCCAAGTTGTTTTTCGCTAAAAACGACCTTGGCTTTAACAGAATCGCCTTTCCTTTGCCGCGCGGTTACGGAAACGCCGTTCAAAGAAACGCTTCCAAGCGCTACAGTCGCGAAGCATACCGATATTACAAAACATTCCTGAACACCGGATACGACATTCTGTTCTTAGTTTATCCCGGAAACGATTCGTTCAACTCAAGGTGTGTTCAATTTCGAACATTATGCAAAAAGGCAGGACTGATAAAAGATGAATAAACTTTTGCCAAAGTTTTTCCGCGCCGGAATCCGGCTTTATCAAGTCACAATCTCTCCGCTTTTGGGGCCGTGTTGCCGCTATTACCCTTCATGCTCGCATTACGCGATGGAGGCGATAGAAAAATACGGCGCCAGGCGGGGCTTGTCCATGTCTTTCGCTAGAATTCTTCGCTGCAACCCGCTTTGCAAAGGCGGCTACGATCCGGTTCCGTGAATCCATAGGCCATTCTAATTTGGGAGAAAAAGAATGGATAGAAACACCATTATGGCCGTCGTTCTTTCGGCCTTGGTATTGATTGGCTACACAATCGTTCAGGTTAAATTTTTTCCGAAGCCCCAACAGAGCCAGGCGACGGAACAAACTGCCGCGGACGCCGCGCAAGCTGAGGGCGAGGCCGAAAAGGCCGAGGCCGCCAACGCGCAAGTTCAGTCTTTTGTTCAAGCGGAAGACACAAACGAGCCTGTCATTACAGAACAGCAGTATGTAATCGAAACAAAAAAAGCCCGCGTGACTTTCACCAACAAGGGCGGCGACATCGTAGGCTACGAGTTGCTTGACCACAAGGACAACAAGACGGGCCGCGGCGTGGAGATGGCGGAAAACGTCACCGCCTCAAACCGCGCCTTTGCCCTTAACTTTGGCGGAACGGACGGCAGCGTCGTTAACGACTTGTTCGTCGTAAAGGAGTTCCCCGAAGAGAACGGCGAAAAGAAAATCGCCTTTGCCAAAAAGTATTCGGACTTTACCTTGGTAAAGCAGTACACTTTTAAAGACGACGACTACATGTTCAAGATGAACGTTGTGGTTGACGGCGGCGAAAACTTTACCGCGCTGGACTTTGCCGCAAAGAGCGGCGGCAACGCTTCCTACACTTTGAGGACGTCTCCGCAAGTGGGACCCCAGTTCAACCCAAAAGTTGACCGCTACGAAAGCCGCTCATTCATCGCGCTTAACGAAGGAAAGGGCAAGCGCATCCGCCTTGGAACCAACCAATACAAGGAATACAACAAGCCCTTCAACATCGCCGGAATCGGCGGAAAGTATTTTTGCGAGCTTGTGATTCCAGCCGAAAACGGTAACTTCCAAACGGCCTGGTATTCGACAAACGCTTCCGGCTCCGTGATGAGCGACGCGCAGGCCTTGCTTGTTCGAAAGCCCACGACGCAAAAGCAAACCAACGACGTTTACTATGTTTACGTAGGACCTCGAAACGAAAAGGACCTTAAGAAATATTTGACGGCCGACGCCAACGCTTGGAAGCTTAGCGGCATCCGCTTGACGGACGCACTTGAGTCCAGCGGCTTTTTGGGCTGGCTTGAGGCGATCCTTAAATTCATTTTGGAAACCCTTTACAAGTTTGTCCACAACTGGGGAATCAGCATCATCTTGATGACAATCATCCTCAAGATCGCCTTGTTCCCGCTTACGATGAAGTCTTCGCTTGGAACGCTCAAGATGCAGGAAATGCAGCCAAAGCTTACGGCGATTCAGAACAAGTACAAGGACAACCCGCAGATGATGCAGGCCGAGACAGCGAAGGTTTACCAAGCCGCCGGCTACAATCCGATGAGCGGCTGCCTTCCGATGATTTTCCAAATGCTCTGCTTGTTCGCGATGTACAACTTGTTCAACAACTACTTTGAGTTCCGCGGAGCCAGCTTCATCAAGGGCTGGATTGACGACCTTAGCGACGGCGACAGCGTCTACCAGCTTAAGACGTTCATTCCGCTTGTGGGAAACCACATCCGCGTTTTGCCTGTAATCTATTTGGTGTCGCAGTTGTTCTACGGAAAGATAACGCAAATGGGCGGAACGCTCCAAAGCGCGCAAAGCTCCGGCCAGATGAAGTTTATGACTTACGGCTTGCCCTTGATTTTCTTCTTCTTGTTCTACAACGCGCCAAGCGGATTGATTTTGTTCTGGACAGTGAGCAACGTCATTCAAATGATTCAGCAAGTCATCATCAACAAGACAAAGCTTGCCGCCTCCGCCCAAAAGTCCAACGTGGTTGACGTAAAGGCCAAGGTTCACGGCGGCAAAAAAAGAAAATAATATTTTGGGAGAAATATATGACATACGAGTACGAAGGAAAAACAGAAAAGGAAGCGATTGAAAAAGCCGCCCAGGAATTGGGATTGGAGCGCGACCAGTTTGACGTTGAGATTCTTGAAACGCAAAAGAACTCATTGTTCAAAAAAGGCTTTGTGAAAATCCGCGTTCACACCGAAGGAAACACTCCGGTTGCCGAAAAGGACTACGCCGCCGAGCCTCGCGCTCCGAGAAGCCACGTGGCCAACCCGATTCCCCAGGACGAGTTTGAGCAAAAGCTCATCGACTTTGTGACCCAGGTTATCCAAAAGATGGGCTACGAGGTCAAGGTTGAGATTATGTTCCGCGAGGAGCGAAAGATTGGAATCAAGCTGCAGTCTGAAAGCTCTTCAATTTTGATCGGACGCAAGGGAAAGAACCTTGACGCCTTGCAGCTTTTGATGAACGTTTACGCCGGCCACCTTGGACGCGAGGACATCCGCGTGATTTTGGACACGGAAAACTACCGCATCCGCCGCGAGGAGACTTTGGTCCGCTTGGCCTACACGACCGCCGACAAGGTCCGCTCTTACAGAAAGTCAATTTTGCTTGAGCCGATGAATCCCTTTGAGCGCCGCCTTATCCACACGACTTTGAACGACATACCGGACATTGAAACCAAATCCGAGGGAGATGGTTTATATAAGCAGGTGCGCGTTCTTTACAAGGGCGTCATCTAAGGATTTGCATTGAAACTGTTTTTGAACAAAAAGGCGCTTTGGCTGGCCTGCGCGGCGGCTGTGTTTTGCGCGGCCGCCTTTGGCCAAACAGACTCGGAGCGCCTTGAGGCCGAAAAGAATTGCAAGAGCCGCGTCCTTAGCTTTGAGGACCGCGACTTGCGCCTTTTGCCGGCCGGCGAGTTTTCGGACGCGATTAAGAATTACGTTTTTGGCGCGTGGACGCAAAAGTGCGGCCACGCCGTCGAAAAGGTTTACGCCGTTCCCAAGGAAAAGCTGGGCTCGGATTTTTCCATGCAAGACGTTGGCGCCTTGATGCGTTCCATCGGAAAAATGCAGGGAATGCTTTACTACAGCAGAAGCGACCAGGACTGGGGCGTTTTGTACAGTTCCGCCTACAGAATAGACGGGCCAAAGGGCGACAAGGCCGCCCCCGACTTGACCGAAGGAAGCGCCGACGGAAAGACAATCTACGCCTTTATGGACGACCACACCTTTGGAAAGAGCAAGTACAAAATCACCTACAGGCAGAGCGAAAAAGAGCTTGCGATGTTCATGGAGAACGTGTCGCCGCTTTGCTACGGCCCGATAAAGGCCGTGCAAGCCGGAGGATTCAAGATGTGCGCCAACGTCATCGACGCGGGCGACAAGCTTTTGGTCTACATGTGCGACTACGCCGAATTTAAAATCCTAAGCGCGCTAAAGCAAAGGCTTAACAATTCCTTTGACGCGCGGCTTGAGGCGATTTACCTTTGGTTTGTAAAGGAGATTCATGCAAAATGAAAATTTTGAATAAAAGAAATTTGTTCGCGGCTTTGGTTGGAGCGGTATTGCTCGCTTCCGGCTGCGCCCAAAACAACAAGATGGAGAAAAAGACTATGGACGCATTGAAAGGAAAGGAAGGCGTTTTTGCCGTTCTTAAATTGCCAAAGGGCGAGGTTGCCCTTGAACTTTTTTACAAGGACACGCCGCTGACTGTCACAAACTTTGTGGGCTTAGCCGAAGGAACGATGGACGCCGCCAAGGGAAAGCCTTTTTACGACGGACTTAAATTCCACCGCGTAATCAGCAAGGCCAACGGCGACGACCAGGACTTTATGATTCAGGGCGGAGACCCGGAGGGAACCGGACGCGGCGGCCCCGGCTACAGGTTCGCCGACGAGATTGTAAGCAAGCACACTTTTGAAAAGAAGGGCGTTTTGGCGATGGCCAACGCGGGCCCGGGAACGAACGGAAGCCAGTTCTTTATCACTGTCGCTCCGACAACTTGGCTTAACGGAAAGCACACGATTTTTGGAAAGGTAATCAGCGGCCAGGAAGTCGTTGACAAGACCTTGCAGGGCGACGTGATTGAAAAGGTTACGATTGTCCGCCAGGGAAGCGACGCCGAAGCCTTTAAGGCAAGCCAAGCCGACTTTGACGCCTTGAACAAGGCCGCCGTGGAAAAGGCGCGCGAGGCCAAGGCCAAGCAGTACGAAAGCCAAATCAAGTTGATTGAGAAAAAGTGGCCGGGCTGCCAAAAGAGCGAGGACGGCATTTACTACACAGTCACCAAGGAAGGAAAGGGCGACGTGTGCGGCGGCGGAAAGAACGTTGCCGTCCACTACAAGGGATTTTTGCTTGACGGAAGCGTCTTTGACCAGTCTGCCGGTCGCGGACCCTTGGAGTTCGCCACCGCCGGCGGCCAGATGATTCCGGGCTTTGACATTATGGTTCAGCAGATGAAGGTTGGCGAAAAGCGCACGATTCTTTTGCCGCCGGACTTGCACTACGGCGAGCGCGGATATCCGGGAGTGATTCCGCCGATGTCATACATTGGCTTTGACATTGAACTGTTGAGCGCAAAATAGTATACTCTTAGGGAACGAAAAAAAGGCGGCGGCTTTTGGGCTTGCCGCCAATTTTTGGGCGGGAGACTTTTATGGACCAAGCGCAGAAACAGCAATTTTTCACCTCGTTCAGCGAGCGGGTCAACGATGTGGTTGTGGAAGCCAAGATGGCGGAACTTACGGCGAGCGCGCGGACTTTTAGCGAGATGGGCTTGTTTCCGCAAAGCAAGCAGTCCCTTTGGGGCTTGATTGTGGTTTGCTCGCGCAGCCTGTATTTTTACGTTCCCTCCGAGGAAATGGCGCTTATGTCGATGATCAGCGCGGGCGCCAGCGTAAAGACCGTGGAGGAGCAAATCTTTTGCTTTAACAACATCGACGGCCTGCAGTTCAAGGCGCCCAAAAAGCCTTGGTTTAAATTCTTTAGCCCGGAAACAATCGAGTTTTCCTTTATCGACAACGGCCACGAAATCCGCGGCCTTTTTAACGTGGCCCAAAACGCCAACGCGCTTTTGGAAAGCATGCTAAAAGCCTACCGCGCGTAACTTAAATACAAAGCGCTTGTAAGGGCAGCCGCGCTCGCGGACGATAAAAAAACGCGGCGAAAGTTTAAAAACAAATCAAGCGATAAAAATATTGGAATACGGCGCGAAGGAGTCGGTCGGGCAGCGGAAACACTCATTTTGCGCCTGCCGCGATAGCGGCAGACGTATAAAGTTTCAAGGCGCAAAATGCGTGTAGCGACGATATCTAGCGGTTCCGCTGAACGAATCGGCGACTGGGAGCCGTAATTTTTAGTATTTTATTCCGCTGGGAGCGTTTTTTGTTATTGTCTACACATTCGGCTGATCTTACAATCCTATGCAAAGTCGTTGACAATTTTGGCGACATCGGCTTTGTCTACAGGCTGGCCAAAAATCTTGTTCAGTTGAATCCTCAGCGCGAAATCCGAATCGCCGTTGACAATTTGGCGGCCTTTAACAAAATCGAGTCCAGGGTTGACCCGGCCTTGGCGGAGCAGGTTTTGGAAGTCGCCTGCGCGGATTCTTTGCAAGCCCAAGAAGGCGCGGACAAGGCGGGGAACGAAGGCAAGCCCAAGACTGCGGCCGAAATAGAAAGCGAAAGCAAGCCCAAGACTACGGGCCGCCTGAAAATCTTTGACGCGACAAACGCCGCCGTTTGCGCGCGCGAATGGACAAAAAAGCCCGCACGAGTGATTTTGGAATGCTTTCAGTGCGGCCGACCCGACTGGCTGGAAGCGCTGCTGTTTGACGGTGTGACGCGCGCCTTAATCATAAACATTGACTACCTGACGGCGGAAGACTACGCCGAAGAATTCCACCGCCTAAAAAGCGGCACGCGAAGCCCCCTTGTTCGCAAAGTGAACTTTATGCCGGGCTTTACCGCAAAGACCGGCGGCCTGATATTGGACGCGGCGGCGACCAACAATTGTTCGCAAGCCAAAGATTGCGCGGGCCAGGTCGGAATTGTTGGAAAGACCATAACTGAGGGCGCGGCTGAGACTGCTTCCAAGCCCAAGAGCGCGCCGGCCACTGAAAATGGATTCATAACTAAAACTGCCGGGCCGCAAATCCTGATGTTCAGCTATCCCAAGGACTTTACCCCGATAATCCGCGCGATATTAAGATGGAACAAGGCCGTGCAAGTAAACTTGGCCCAGGGCGCCGGAAAGGAAAGCTTTTTGGCCGCAAATGAAAACTGTTTGCAAGAGCAAAAGGCGGGCGGCCTCTTTGTCCGCGAGCTTCCCTTTCTTTCGCAAGAGGAATGGGACAAAAACCTTTACGCGCAGGACATTCTTTTTGTTCGCGGAGAGGATTCGCTTAGCCGCGCCTGCCTTAGCGGAAAGCCCTTTGTTTGGCAGGCTTACTTGCAGGACGACAACTACCAGCTGGTAAAAGTCCGCGCCCTTTTGGAGCGGATGCGGATCCACTTTGCCCCCGAAGACTTTGCCGCGCTGGAAAAATTTTGGCTTTTGTACAACGGCGCGGAAAGTTCCGGCAAGCCTAAGACTGCGGGCGCGGCGATGGAAGAAGCCTGTTATGGGTTTTTGGAACGTTCCGACAAAATGAAAGCCGGCTTTGAGGCCTTTGCAAGAAGCTTGTTTGAGCTGGGGAACTTTGCAGAGAAGCTGTACGAGTTTGTAAGCTCGCAAGAGCTTTAAAAAATAGAACAAATCGCAAGTTCTACTTGCATTTTGTTCTATTTTGCTTTATAATTTAACTATGGTTCAGATAAAACGGCTTTCAGAAGCGGAATTAAGGCGTTGCGCGGACTATTTTCCTGTTGTCACAGTTTTGGGACCCCGCCAGTCTGGAAAGACGACGCTTGTAAAATCATTTTTCAAGGACTACTCCTATATAAATCTTGAGGACCCTGAGTTTTACAACCTCGCCAAGAATGACGCGAACGCATTTTTTAGCATGATAAAAGGTCCGGCCATTATAGATGAAGTTCAACGCATACCTGAACTTTTAAATAAGATTCAAACAATCGTTGATGAAAAAAAAGCGAACGCCCAGTTCATTCTGACAGGAAGCTTTCAGCAGGGGTTAAAATCGGCAATTTCCCAATCGCTTGCAGGAAGAACCGCAATAATCAACCTTCTTCCGTTTTCCATTCAGGAGTTAAAATCCGCAAACATGGATTTTTCAAAAGACGAGTATTTGTATCAGGGATTTATGCCCCGCCTTTATGCGGAAGGCCAGCCAGCGGATTTGCTTTACCGCTCATATTTCCAAACTTATGTCGAGCGCGACGTGCAGACGCTTTTAAATGTAAAGAACAAGGCTCTGTTTGAAAAGTTCCTTCATCTTCTTGCAGGCCGTATTGGACAGGTTGTTAATTATGAATCCCTTGCCAATGACGCCGGAGTTTCAAGGACGACGGTTGAGCAATGGATTTCTGTCTTGGAATCTTCTTTTATTATTTTTAAGCTTGAGCCATATTTTGAAAACTATACAAAGCGACTTATAAAATCACCCAAAATTTATTTTTATGAGCCGGGTCTTGCTTCATATCTTTTGGGAATAAAAAATCCTGACCAGGTTTCCCGCGACCCGCTTGTGGGAAATCTGTTTGAGAATATGGTCATTCTCGAAATCTTAAAAAGCCAGTTCAATAAGGGAATGGAAAAAAGCCTGTATTATTTTAGAGACAGCAAGGGCTTTGAAATTGATTTGATAATTGCGGACGGAAGGAAAATCATTCCTGTGGAAATAAAGTCAGCCTCAACATACAACAAAGAGTTCGCTAAAAATCTGAAAAAGATGAGCGCGTTCGCTCCAAACGCATTTTCTCCAACAGTTGTGTACAGCGGAGATTTGGAGTTTGAATCTGACGGAGTGAAATACATGAATTTTAAAAACTGCGGAAATCTGGTTTAGAGGCAAAACAGTATTTTAGGAACGCGCTGGTTCGCGCAAACTACACAAATGTCGAAAAGGGAATACAGGAAAAGCCCATATATTTGGAACGATTTTTTAGAAACCTTTTGCTCAATGAGCGCAACGAATTGAAAAACAGATTCACTCATATTGATTATGACGAGTACATGAAAAAAAGTTCACAGAAAAGTTCACAGAAAAGTTCACAGAAAATTATAGATATGATAAAACAAAATTCAGAAATTACCACTCAAGAAATGGCTGATAATTTAGGAATAACACGCAGAGCGGTAGCCAAATCAATTGCAAAATTACAAGAACAGGGCGTTGTTCGCCGTGTAGGAGCAGACAAAGGCGGCCATTGGGAAGTGTTGGATAGGGAGGATGTCGATGGTTAAGAAAAATTTTTTGTTCGCGCTGGCGGCGCTTGTGGCGATGGAGGCAAACGCTGTGGGATTTAAGACGCTTTCTATGGCGGAAGGAATTGAGATGGCCAAGGGCAATCCTAAGGCCGTGATTGTCGACGTTCGCCGCGACGACGAATACAAGGCCGGCCACATTCCTGGAGCGCTTCTTTTGACGCTGGAAAAAATCACAAAGGAAAGCGCCGCAAAAGTCCTGCCCGACAAAAGCCAGATGATTTTTATCTACTGCCGCAGCGGCCGCCGCAGCAAAATCGCCGCCAACAAACTGCTTGAACTAGGCTACACAAACCTAATCGAGTTTGGCGGCATCCTGGACTACACCGGCCCGGTGGAGAAGTGATAAGCAGGCGGCAAAATGCCACCTGCTTAAAACCATTACGCTATGGATACAGTCTCGCTATAAACGCCTGTTCGCACAGTCTTGTTTATGCGCGTTCCAGAACCATACGCGGTTTTTAGAATCAAGCGATACTTGCCTGGCGATATCTCGCTAGGAACATTGAAGAGAATCTTTGTGTTTGTGTTGTCCACAATGTTCTCCATCCCAAGAGAAGTCCAGGTGGAAGAATCCAAATCGTAGATTCCATCCTCAGAGCATGAGGCAAGGTAAAGGCCTGTTTCCATAGCGTCGCCGGCAATCTTTAGGCGTTTGCCGGTGATGCGGGCGGAATGTCCTTTGGATAAAGCTGTTGTGGATTCATTTGTGTGAATGTTGAACAGTGTTTCCAAAAGAGGTTCGTTGGACTGCGTTATGTCAGCGCCAGCGGTGACCTTTTCTACCGCTTTCAGAGCGATGTCTGACGGGGTGAAAGAAAGCGTCATTTTTGGAACATCCTGAATTCCGGGATTTGTGGAATCAATGCTGCTTTCCGGCTTGATGTACAAAATGCCCATTTCCAGAAGGTCTACGGCTTTTCCCTCTTTAAGAAGGTCAAGAAAACCGTTTCTCAAAAGACCCGCTGAATAAAGCAATGTCTCCCGGTCCATAACTTTGTTATGCTCTAGGATTTTGTCGATAATGTTTCCAATGTAAGCGGTGTTTCTTTGCACCTTTGCATAGGAAATGTCCTTCTCTGACAGTGAAAGACTGTGCATAGTCACGTTCACTGTGTCCGATAGCTTATTGGTCTTGTCGTTCATAACGATACCACCTCGCTAAAAAGAATTTGCGGAAAACAGTCCGCCTCTGTCTTGACCCCGAACGGCCGGATGTGGTATCTTCTAAGTTGACAACTAAAAGATGCACATCTTTTTGTAGGCCTGTGGATTTATTGCAGTAAATCTACAGGCTTTTTTTATGTCCTTCCGTTTTCGGCTTGCCGGAAAGACGCAAAACATCTTTGCTCAAGTCATACCCTCCTTTGCTAGTTTTATAAGCGTTTTTTCGTATGGGGTGAACCCAGATCCCGAAAACCGTAGCCACTTATGGTAACGTTCGCGCGCGTTATATGCGAGCGAAGAAGTCACCCAGAATTTATCCATAATGCTTTGGGTGTCTCCGAGTTCGAAAAAATGAATGAGAGGCGGAGGGGCAAGAAAATAACAAGCGAAAAAATCGGCCTCCGCCTCATTTTCCAAATCCTCGATCAAATGGCGCAGGCGTATATGTCCAATCTCATGTAAGATAGTAGAGCGAATTCTCGCGGCGTCTTTTGTTGGATTGTAAAAGATTTCATAATGGTCGTCGATTTTTGCGACAATTCCATCTTCGCTTGCCCTAAAAGCAAGCGAAAATGTTTTGTCGTCAAATTGGTTGTAGGTTTTTAAATTAATGCCAAGTTGTTTGCAGACATCCATGGCATGTACGGGGAACTTCGTAATATGAAGTTCCTTGTAAAGTTCAGCAACTTCTTCTTTTATCTCCTCATATCGTTCATCACAAAGCCTCAATCGTCTCCTCCGCCGAGTCTGTTAGAAGGGCGTTTATAAGTTCCCTCTTTTGCTCGTTTGTCAAAATTCTTGAATTACGAGCCAAAAGGAGTTTTATGCGGGGAAATTCTGTTGAGAAATCGGATTCATCCTTTTTTCCGACGATTTCGTCAACAGTAACTCCAAGCGCGTATGCAATTTTTATTAGAGTTTTTGTCCCAGGTTCTCTGGCATTGCTCAAATAGCGAGACACGGACGCTTCCGTGGACTCGATTGCTTGCGCGAACTCCTTTTGACTTAAATTCTTTGCCTTCATCAGGCGGGCGATTCTTTCGCCCATGGTTTCTGCCATTTTTCGTTTCTCCTTAAAACTGCTAAGAAATCAAAACTTGATTCACTTACCAAAATGATAACCGAACTTTCCGGTTTTGTCAAGAGGTATGGAAAGAAAAATTACCAATTTTATAATTTTTTTTCCTATCTCCTC
>ODAI014544965.1_pt1 | contig 12435 bp, 10 predicted proteins | sample 1539321 | NCBI WGS metagenome assembly ODAI01 (sample SAMN02144231, study PRJEB22623) | gut metagenome | biome: sheep rumen | host: Ovis aries | place: New Zealand
CAACCTGTTCGTTCTGAAAAAAGAAGCAACGAAAGTTCTGTCAAAAAGACAAGTGCAAAAGATTCTACTCAAAAGCAAAGTTCTGAAAAAACAGAAACTACAGACCTTGCCGTCTTCCAGGAAAATGCTTTAGTTCAGGAAAAACTTCCACCTGCTAAAACTATTTCTACGACAGACACTTCTTTTGAAGACTTTATTCCCGAAATAACACTTGATTCAGAAAGTTCTGAAAGTATTGCTTTGATGCAAGAAAGTGCTTTTGCTAACGAAGAAATTCCAGATATAGAACTTCCCGATTTTGATTCACTTAAAAAAGAAGATCTTCTTGATGCAAAACAAGTTCCTCTTTCTGACGATGTTGTAGAACTTGCAGAAAATGTTGCTGAACAAGAACTGCTTCCTTTGGCGAATGCAAACACAAATACAAAGTCAAAAGGACAAAACCTTGCGTCTAAAAAAGCAAGTGTTCGTCTTGAAAATCAAGTTCCTGCTGCTTCAGAAAAAGAGACTCTTACTTTTAAGCCAAGCTTTGAACCCCAAGAGCGTTCTTGGTCTGACAGTGAGTGGACTAAACCTCTTGAAGAAGCCCCTGTCTTTACCGTAACCGATTTGCGTTCAACTCAAGAAAAAGTTTCTTTTGCAAAACAAGAAAATCATGAAGTTCTTAACGCAAATATGGAACATACAAATGAGCATAGTGCAACTATGACTTTAACATTAAGTACAAATGCCCAGCAGAACATTCTTTCTTCTAACGCTCAGAGTGCTGCATCTTCTTCTTCAAACTTTCAGCAGATGCTTGCTTCTCAGATTCAACAGAATGCTCCTGACTTTGTAAAAGCAACTAACTTTGTACTTCGTGATTCCAACCAGGGAACAATCGACATGATTTTAAAACCTGAACAGTTGGGAAATGTTAAGGTCAGCCTGCAAGTTTCCGATAAAGTAATAGCCGGACAGATTACTGTCGCATCAAAAGAAGCGCTTGAAGCATTCAAACAGAATCTTGAAACGCTTAAGCAAGCACTAATCCAAAATGGATTTGAAAATGCATCGCTTACACTTTCGATGTCTGACGGAACTGCGGCAAATAACAGCTCATTTGCGCAGCATGAACAGGCAGATAGACAGTATCGTTCAGAGCGCGTATACGGACAGTATGCTTCGGATACAGACAGCCAAACGGACTTGCCTGTTGATAGCAACGCATTTCGAGCTGATGGAACCAGGTATGCCATTGATGTGGTAGCCTGAAAGGAGTAACAAAGATTATGAACATGGAGACGGCAACGACAAGTTTAAACCTCAACATGAACGAGCAAGAACTAGCTCGCCTTAACATGTCGGTTGAAACTTTCAACAAGTCCCTCGCGGTGAACGGACGCACCTCGACAAAAGAGCTGGGCAAGGATGACTTTCTTAAACTGCTGATTGCGCAGCTTTCCAATCAAGACCCAACGTCTCCGATGGAAGATACCGAATTTATTGCGCAGATGGCACAGTTCAGTACGCTTGAACAAATGACGAACCTCAACTCAGAGTTTGACAAACTGAACACAATGCTTTCTTCAAGCAGTGCATATAATACACTTGGTCATACCGTAGATTTGAACCTTGGCGACACAACTACAACCGGACGCGTAGATGCTGTTGTTACAGGTGCAGCTCCACAGGTTATGGTAAACGGAATGCTCTACGACATGAGCAAAATCAAAGCTGTATACGAGAACTAAAATTATAAAGAGGGTAGCCTTATGATGAGATCACTTTATTCCGGCGTTAGCGGATTGCAGAATCACCAGACACGTATGGACGTGATTGGTAACAATATTTCAAACGTTAACACAATTGGTTTCAAACGCGGTCGTGTAAACTTCCAAGATATGATTAGCCAGCAGATTGGCGGTTCAGCTCGTCCTACCGAAGAAAAGGGTGGTGTTAACCCTAAAGAAATTGGTTTGGGAATGAGTGTAGCTGCAATTGATACTGTGTTTACACAGGGTAGCTTGCAGTCAACTGGTATTACTACAGATATTGCAATTAACGGTAACGGTTTCTTTGTTCTTAAAGATGCAGATCAAACTTTCTACACTCGTGCTGGTGCATTTGGTGTAGACAGTGAAGGTACTTTGGTTAATCCTGCAAACGGTCTTCGTGTTCAGGGTTGGATGGCAGAAAACTTAAACGGTGTTTCAATGGTTAACACTTCTGCAACACCAACAGACATTACAATTCCGATTGGACAGAAAGATCCGCCAAAAGCTACAGAGAATGTTCATTACTTCTGTAACTTGGACAAAAACACTCCGCTTATTCCTGCAAACCCAACTGCAGATCAGCTTGAAGCAGGAACATGGCACACAAGTGTTGAAATTTATGATTCATTCGGTAACAAGCACATTATGGCAATGGACTATCAGCGTGTTCCTGAAACCACAAACCAGTGGACAGTAACGGTAAATGTTGATCCGGGTTCAGACTACGAAACAGACACTCGCATTGGTCTTGGTGCAACTGACGGTATGCGGAACACTTACACACTGACTTTTGACAACATGGGCTTGCTTGCTTCGGTAACTGACAGTGCTGGTAATGTTACAAACCCTGAAGGCGAAATTGTTCTTCAGACTTCATTTACTGTTCCCGAGAGCAATAACAATGCCGACGGAACTCCTTACCGCCAGACTTTTAACATCAACTTAGGAACAATTGGAAGTGCAGAAAATGGAACAACACAGGCTGCATCTAAGAGTTCTAACAAAGCAAACTATCAGGACGGCTATGGTCTTGGTTATCTTGATACCTTCAAGATTGATGGAACTGGTTTGATTACTGGTGTGTATTCAAATGGTTCTACTCGTACCATCGGTCAAATTGCAATGGCAAGTTTTACTAACCAGGGCGGTCTTGAAAAGCATGGCGATACAACCTTTATGGAATCAACCAACAGTGGTATGGCAAACATTGGTGAAAGCGGAACAGCAGGAAAGGGAAGCCTTATTTCTGGAACATTGGAAATGAGTAACGTTGACCTTACTGATCAGCTTACCGACATGATTGTAACCCAGCGCGGTTTTGAGTCGAATGCAAAAACCATTCAGACATCAGATTCTATGCTTGAAACAATTTTGAGCTTGAAGCGCTAAGGTAAATAGCAGACATCCGTCATAACCTGCGACGGATAGCATAAAGTATCCCCGATTCAGTAAGAAGATTTCTTCGTTGCGCTACTGAGTCGGGGATTTTTTTGTGTCATGTTAACCATGGAGCGACACGGACGTCGCGTCAAGTGCTTATTGCGTTGTTATCCGAGAATTGCGCTTTTGCGCAATTCTCGAGTTGTGAGATTCCATGGATGAAATCTCACAAACTTGCGTGCAAAGAAAGTGCACCGCTCCAAATGAATTTTGTGGTGTCTTTGAAACCGCTTGATACATCTGCACAAATGCTTGCATCCAGTTCAAGGAAGAGGAACTTAAGTCCTACACCAGCATACAGTTGTGGTTGAATGTTTGCAAAGTCAAACTGAGCTTTTGCTCCACCGCCAGAGTTACACGTGTTTGTATCACCAGTTCCAAGTTCTCCCTTGTAAATGCTCCAGTACCAACCGTCTGTTGAACAAGAAATAATTCCACGAGCACCAACGAAAATGTTTAAGAACAAAATTTGTTTTGAAGTTTGTGCCTGTAAGAAGATAGTCTTTGATTCAAATGAATAATTCATTTTTGCAAGGGTATCTCCGCTTCCTGTGTTAATGCAGAAGGCTCCCTTTGTGTAGTAGAAACCTGCACCTACAGAAATTTTAGGCATAACTATGTTTCCTTTGTAGACACAGTATCGAATGTCTCCACCAATCATAACATAGTCCATAGACATTCCGTCTATGCCAGGAACCGTAACATTTGCTTTGAGGTTAGGAAGGTCTCCCACTTCACGACCAAACATGTCAAAGTTTGTGAACATTGCACACAAACCAATGTCGAAGGGAAGGAAGAATCCACCCAAACGAAGGTCTACAGTTGCAACAGGTAAGAAAAAGTTATCTGGTAAAAAACTGGTGTCAAATGATGATGCACCACTAGAAAGTACATTTGCATAATCTGAAATTGTTTTTGCCGCAGCCTTCAGTTCGGTAAAGCTAAACATGGTTCCGCCAAAGGAAAGGCCACCGCCAAAGTGTGGGGGAGCAGACGGAAACAAATTGCCTATGTGAGCATCTGCCCAAACATTTTGCTGGGTTGAAGCTTGAGGAATTGCAGAAAGCATGGTTTGAGAAAAGTTGTTCAAATGGCCTGCAATTTCTCCTTTTGCTTGATCAATCTGTGCACTTACTGCGGTAAGAGCAAGTGTTAGGCTTAGAAGTAAAGCTGTAAATCGCTTATTCATGGTAAACCTCCGTTAAAGAAAAATATAGTTTAAGTCTAACATAAAACAAAAAAGGAAACAACTTTTTTTACCGAAATCTAAAAAATAATGTTTTGGGTGTTGACATGGATATATAAAATCTGTATACTACTCGCATATCGTTTGCCGGTGTAGCTCAGTTGGTAGAGCGGAGGACTGAAAATCCTTATGTCGTCAGTTCGATTCTGACCGCTGGCAAAGTAAAGACTGTCCAATGAGGGCAGTCTTTTTTTTATATTGTAAAAAAGTGCATGGTACGCTATAATAGAAGATATGAAATGGCTTATTCTAACCCCAGAAACGCAGCATAAAGATCTACCTTACATTGATTCAGTGCTTACTAAAGACTGTGCTCAAAAAACGCAGATACTTGCCCTTCATGCAGGTCTCTCAGATACAGAACTTGCTTCTGCTGTTGATGCAGTTGCAAATGCGACTCATGCTGTTGTGCTTGGAGCAGAAGAACTTTGTGCAAGTTCCGACGGAACATATCTTTTAGGAAACCTTATGGGCCGTAATATTCCCGTTTTTGTGTGTGCTCCAAAAGCTCCTCTCTTTGTGGGAGTGAGGGCAAGTTCTTCTCGCTTTAAGGTTTTTACAGACATTCAGCTTTTAGCAAAAGATATTTGCGGAAATCTTGCAGGCTATACTGCTACCGAAGAAAAACAAAATGCTCTTACTGGTTTGTTTGCAGCGGGCATTCCCTTTACCACAGATTGTTTTGCTACCTACATTGCAAAAGATGATGATCAAAAGTGTACTCAGTTTCTTACAGCTGGAATGCTTGTCGATTCACGTGATTCAAATGGTGTTCCTATGTTGTGTATTGCAACTCGTAACGACTGTGCTGCAAAAGTTAAGTGGCTTGTTGAAAAAGGAGCAAACATAAATGCGGTTGCTGCAGACCGTGGTTATACTGCGGTTATGGATGCGGTATGGCGTAAGAATGAAGAAGTTACTCAGTATCTTATTGAACAGGGTGCCGACTTAAGTATTATTAGTTCTGATGGTCAGTCAATTTTAGTTCTTGCAGTTGGTAACGGTAACACAAAAATTATTGACATGTTGCTTTCTGCAGGCGCTGATCCTGATATTAAAGATGGTATGGGCATGAGTGCCCGCCAGTATGCAGAACTGTTTAAAAAAGAACCAATTCTTGAAGTGTTTAGGAGGCATGCAAAATAAATGCGCATCGTTTGTACGGGTGGGGGAAGCGGTGGCCACATTTATCCAGGCATTGCAGTTGCAGATGAACTGCGTGCTCTGTGTGCGGCTCAACAAAGAGAATGTCAACTGTTCTGGATAGGAAATAAATCTGGAATAGATAAGCAAATTGTCGAAAAGAATTTAGTTTCTGTGGGAGGCTCAATAGATGCCTTCTATGGAATTCCCTGCGGAAAATTAAGACGCTATCTTTCTTTAAAAAACATTGCAGACTTTTTCCGTTTTATAGCAGGAATTATAAAATCATTTTTCTTACTTAAAAAATTAAAACCAGACTGTCTCTTTTCAAAGGGTGGCTTTGTAAGCGTTCCTCCTTGTTTAGCAGCTCGATTTTTGCATATTCCTTATTACACTCATGAATGTGACTGTACTCCAGGACTGGCGACTCGAATTAACAGCAAGGGTGCTCGCGGAGTTTTTGTTTCATACGATCAGACGGTGTCTTTTTTTTCAAAAGAAATTGCTGCTCGTTGTACCGTAACTGGTAACCCTGTTCGACCTGTCTTTTATGTAAATTCTTCTGAAGCAGGAAAAGCCTTTCTTTCTCTTCCACAAAAGACAGAAAAGCCTGTGCTCTTAGTTATGGGTGGAAGTCTTGGTGCGCGACAACTTAATAATCTTGTTGTTCAAAATCTTGAATGGCTTACCCAACGATTTATTGTTGTGCATCAGACAGGTGCAGCCTTTGCAAAAGAAAATCCAGAACTTATGTCTCGTAGCTCAGACTCTTACAAACCCTATGATTTTATTTACGAACAAATGCCTTCTGTAATTCAGGCTGCAGATGTAATTCTTTCGCGTTCAGGTGCAAACTCTTTGTGGGAATGTGCGGTGTGTGCAAAACCCATGTTGCTTGTTCCCTTGTGTGGTTCTGGTACTCGTGGAGATCAAGTTGATAATGCCCGCTACTTTGTAGATAAGAATGCAGCTCTTGCGCTTATAGGCGAAGAAGCAGATGACCAGCACTTGCGCGACAGTCTTGAAAAACTTTCTGACGTTCATGTTCGTAAAAATCTTTCTGAAGCATGTGAACGCTTGTGTCAGTCGCTTAGTAAAGAAGGTCGTCCTGCACAGACTATTGCAAAACTAATTGCCCATGGAGAAGCAAATGAATAATGCATCAATTTTAGATTTAGTCTTTTTAGCAATCATTGTTTTGTTTGCGGTTTTAGGTCTTGTGCGTGGTTTTATTCGTGAACTTTTTGCACGTGGAGCTCCTATTATAGCTTTGTGGGTTTCTATGCTTGCATTCCGAAAAGTAAATGAATATGTAGAGCCTCATGTGCACATTCATATTCTTTCGGTAATTATTTCTTTTTTGCTTGTCTTTATAGCTGTCTATATTGTTCTTATGATTGTGCGCAACATTATTAACAGTGTGTTCAGCGGAGAAATTTTTCAAGGTCTCGACAGACTTTTAGGTTTTGCATTTGGTGTGATTGAAGGTCTTGCTCTTGTTGCCTTGCTCTTGATTATTCTGAAAGCTCAGCCATGGTTTGATGTTCAAGAACTGCTTGATCAAAGTTTCTTCTACAAAATCTTGGGTTGGGTTGGCTCGCTTCCGACAACAGTACAAGAAGTTCCTGTTCCTGAAGAAACGGTTGTAGGAGATGCAGCATAATGTTTGACAATGTGCTTCACCAAAGTGCAACAGATCTTTTATCGAGTGACATTACACGAAATACTTTGCCTGGTTCTATTTTGCTTTCTGGTCCAGCATCTTCGGGAAAATTAACTTGTGCTTTGGAACTTGCGCGTGTGTTAGCTTGCACTGGTGAAACAAAAGGCGCTTGGTCTTGTACATGTCCTTCTTGTTTAAAGCATAAAGCATTAGTAAGCCCCAGTGTTCTTTTAATTGGTCCGTCAGACTGTTTGCTTGAAATTCGTGCCGCAAGAGATGCCTTTCAGTCTCAGTATGCAAACAGTGGAAAACATCTTGAAGCTTCTCGTTACTTGTATGTGCGCGCTGTTCGAAAACTAACTATGCGTTTTGATCCCATACTTTGGCAGGGAGATGACAAACAGTCAAAGTGGGCACCTCTTTTGCAAAATATAAGTGAGGCACTTGAACCGCTTGAACCAGGTCGAGCTCTTCCCGAAGAAGAAGAACTTGATACCTTGCTTTCAACAATTGAAGATAATTGTGTTAAACTTGATGACAAATTTTTATACACTGCACTTCCTGTTTCGCAAATAAGAGCTTGTTCAGCTTGGGCTCATCTTTCTGCAACAAATGGTAAGAAAGTTCTTATTATTGAAAATGCTGATCGTATGGCAGAAAGTGCGCGCAATGCTTTGTTAAAAATTTTGGAAGAACCTCCCCGAGACTGTCAGTTTATTCTTACAACATCAAACAGGAGTGCTATGCTTGCAACTATTCTTTCTCGTGTGCGAACCTATCAATTTTTTGAACGAGAAACTGCATTTCAGCAAGAAGTTATTACTCGTGTTTTTCATTACAGACCTTTTGCTGGTGAAAAAATGAGTGACAGTATAGAACTGTTTTTGCAAGGATATTTACCTGTTAAACCGGAATTAGTAATGTCTCAAGCAAAAACATATTTTCAAACAATTGCACAAGGTCATGTTCCCGAAGTAAATACAATCATATCTTCTTGTAATGGATTTGAACCTCGTGTTCTTTTTTCTGTTTTTATAAAGGGCATAACAGAAGCACAAAAAACGCTTGCCGCTTCAGAGCGTGGAGCAGAAGCTTCTAGTCGCATTATGAAGGTTCTTCGCCACACTTACAACAATGTTACCGTTTACAATCAGACTGCTGTATCTGCACTTGAAGAAATGGCTCGTAGCCTTATGCAGATTAACTACGAAACAGGTGGTGTGCTTAAAGAGGCTTTATGAAAGACTTTGTAAAAAAAGTTTCGCAAAAACTTCCCAAGTTGTCGAGCGAACAAGTTGAACAACTTATAGAAGATTTAAAAGCTGAATACGAACAACTCGATTCCATTATGGAAAGTCTTTCTACTGGACTTATTATTGTTGATGCAGACTGGCATCTTGAACTTACTAATAAAGCTGCAGAACGTCTTATTCCCTTTACGGTTCGTCCTTCTGATTATAGAGGAGATTTTGTTCCTGTCTGGCAAATGATTGACGACACAAGTCTTGCTTCTTTTTTGCAGAACTGTGCGCAAAAAAATTCTTCGCATGAAGATTCTGAATTTTCTTTTGTACAAGATTCAAATGTTCGCTTTGTGTCTGTAAAAGTTACGCCTTTAGTAAGAAAGTCAGCTATATCAGGTTCTATAATTTCTGTTTCAGACATTACCGAAAAGCGTCAGCAAGAAATTATTTTACATCGCATGGAAAGTCTTGCAAGTTTAACAAGCCTTGCAGCTTCTGTTGCTCACGAAATTAAAAATCCGCTTGGTGCAATTAGTATTCACATTCAGCTTTTGCAAAAGGCTGTAAAAAAAGCACGCGAAAGTGACGGTCTTCTTCCTTCGCAAAAATTTATGGAGAACTATCTTGCGGTTATTAACGAAGAAATTGATAACTTAAATAAAATAGTTCTCGACTTTTTATTTGCGGTTCGTCCTGTTCAGTCAAATCCTGTGCTTTCAGATCCTGATGTTCAAATTGAAAAATTTACTTCTTTCTTTGAACCAGAAGCACAAAGTCGCTCTATTGCCTGGACGCTTCGTCTTTGCAAAAAGGGTGAGCGTCTTTTGATTGATGAAAAACTCTTTCGCGAAGTGCTTATGAATTTAACACAAAATGCATTTGGTGCTATTGAAGAACGTTTTGCTTCAGAACAAGGCGGAGAACTTCACTTTGAGTCTTTTATAAAAAATGAACGCTACTGGCTTACCATAGCAGATAACGGTTGTGGTATGGATGAACAAACGGCCTCTCGAATTTTTGAACCTTACTATACTACAAAAGCAAGTGGAACAGGACTGGGGCTTACAACTGTTTATAAAATTATAAAGGAATTTAAAGGCGACATAAATGTGCAATCTGTTAAAGGCCACGGAACTGTCTTTACCATTTCTATTCCTTTACCACAAAAGCGCACACTCTTACTTGAAGATGTAACAGGAGAAAGCGAATGAAATTTACTCTTTTGATTATTGATGATGAAAAAAACATCCGCGAAGGTCTTGCTGCAAATTTTGAACTAGAAGACTATACGGTAAAAACAGCTGCAACTGGTCAAGAAGGTCTTGCGCTTATAGAAAAGGGCGACATTGATTTAGTTATTACTGATTTACGCATGCCAGGCATAAGTGGAGAAGAAGTGCTAAAAAAAGTTACTGCAGAAACGCCTGGAATTCCTGTGATTATTTTGACAGGTCACGGAAGTATTGATGCTGCTGTTGATGCAATGCGTCACGGTGCTTATGATTTTTTAACAAAACCGCTTAACCTTGAACAATTAGGCCTTATTGTAAAACGTGCTCTTGCTGGAAGGGAAATGAGTCTTCAGCATCAGCAGTTAAAACAAGAATTGCAAGATAGTTCTGCACTTAAACAGATGATTGGAACTTCTCAGGCTATGCGTCGTGTTCAGGAAACAATTCGCAAAGTTGCAGACTCAAAGGCAAGTGTTCTTATTACTGGAGAAAGCGGTGTCGGTAAAGAACTGGTAGCTAACGCCATACACAATCTTTCTTCGCGAAAAGACAAAAACATGATCTTCGTGCACTGTGCAGCTCTGAGTGAAACATTGCTTGAAAGTGAATTGTTTGGTCACGAAAAAGGAGCCTTTACTGGTGCCGATCACTTACAAAAGGGACGCTTTGAACTTGCACATGGTAGTTCAATTTTCTTAGATGAAATTGGTGAAATAAACCAAAGTGTGCAAATAAAAATTCTTCGTGTTCTTCAGGAAAAAAAGTTTGAACGGGTAGGCGGAGAACAGACTCTTGAAGTTGATGTTCGTGTTATTGCTGCAACAAATCGTAACCTTGAAGAAGAAGTAAAAAAAGGTACTTTCCGAGAAGACTTATACTATCGCCTCAATGTTATTCATATTCATGTTCCGCCACTAAGAGAACGCAAAGACGACATTCCTCTTTTAATGGCATCTTTTCTTGAAGAGTTTAACCGTGAAAACGCTAAGCATATTACCGGAGTTGATTCTCGTGCAAAAGCGGCTCTTTTCAAATACAACTGGCCTGGTAACATTCGAGAGTTACGCAACTGTATGGAAAGTGCTGTGGTTATGTGTGGAACAGATACTATTACGCTTGACGATTTACCGCCATCTGTTTCGCAAGCAAGTGGAGAAGAAGCTGTTTCTATTCCCGTGGGAACACCTCTTGAAGAAGCGGAAAAAATGCTTGTTCAGGCAAATCTTGCTGCTAACCGCAACAACAAAAGTAAAACCGCAGAAGTGTTGGGCATAGGTCGTAAAACATTGCAACGAAAACTTTCAGACTGGGGCATGGACGGTTCAGATGGAAACGATGTATGACAAACTGGGAGACTTACTCAGTCAAACTTTAGAAAACGGCCACATTCCTTTTGTAAAGGTTCCCAAAGAAGAAAAGCAAGCGCAAGAAGAGATTCCAAAACAGAAAGAAAATCATACGGAAAAAGAGAGTTCACCTCATTGTGAAGAAAAAAAAGAAAATGTAAGCGATGATTTTGCTTCCTTTCGCAAAAAAAAGAGTCGCACTTACACCATCTATCGCTCAGTTCCTCCTCAGATTGCTTCTTGTTATGCACTTTTGAACATACCTTATGATGCAGACAAAAAGCAGGTTAAAGCAGCATACAAACAGTTGTTAAAAGATTTACATCCAGACAGACATAGTGCAAGTCCAGCTGAACTTTCTGCCGCTACCGAACGCACTCAGCAAGTGGTAGAAGCTTATAAACAAATTCTTCAGTTTTTAAAATAAAAAAGGGCCGGTTCTAAAAGAGCTTTCCACACTTTTCAAACGAAACAAATGTTTCCGTTCGTGCATCTCTTTTAAAATTCCGAACCCATATATACGCTGCATTGACCACGTCGTTGCAGTACTCTGTCGGAACGGCATGACACCGCCCGCAGTTTACCAATTAAATAACTGTTCCGTCGGGAATAACCGCAAACTTACGGATAACGATGATGCCGTCTGCACTGTAGAACAGTCCGTGATCGCCATCTTCGTATTTTTTTCCTGTAACATTTATACAGCAGTTGTTGCCGATGTGAGCATTTTTGTCGATGATAGCTTTGCCGATTTTACAGCCTTTGCCAATTCCTATGTTAGGAATGCCTTTTGCTTTGTTTTCTGCAAGTTGTTCTTCGTTTTCGTAGAAGTCTGCACCCATCATGATGACGCCGTTTAAATCACAACCTTCGTTGATAATAGAACGCACACCAATAACAGAGCGCTGAATGCGAGAATTAGTAATGACACATCCTTCGCTTGAAAGAGAAGAGGTCATATCTGCATTGTTGATTTTGCTTGGCGGCAAGTTGCGCATGTCTGTGTAGATAGGTTTGTTTTCGTCATAGAAGTTAAAGCTTGGAACTGGATTGGTAAGATCAAGTGTAGCTTCGTAGAATGAACGAATGGTACCAATGTCTTCCCAGTAACCGTTAAAGATATAGCTGTTAACTTGTTTTTTGCCCAAGGCTAAAGGAATAATTTCTTTACCGAAATCTTTGTATTCGTTGTCCAGCATTTCTTCCATTGTGTCTGCATTGAAAATGTAGATACCCATAGAAGCAAGATATTCAAGGTCTTTTGGAAGATCGCCACGTGCTTGTGCAGGGATTTTCCATTCGTCGATGTTCATGTCTTTTGCGGGCTTTTCAAGGAATTCGGTAATGTGGTTTTCTTTGTCAAC
>ODAI011709370.1_pt1 | contig 12434 bp, 9 predicted proteins | sample 1539321 | NCBI WGS metagenome assembly ODAI01 (sample SAMN02144231, study PRJEB22623) | gut metagenome | biome: sheep rumen | host: Ovis aries | place: New Zealand
CGGGCTTTTGCGCAGCAAAAGTGCTGACCCACTGAATTTTAAGTAAGCACCCCCGCTTTAGAAGCGGGGGACTTCCTTAGTTTGTTAAAAACTCTTTTTTAAGATAATGTCTACATTTCTGCCCTTAATTCCGACAACAACATCATCGGCAAGGTTTGCAATAATGGATTTTTCAAGTTCGTCCCACGATTCCTCGTCTTTTTTCTCTTCCTGCTCCATTGCAAGCTTATACTGGCAAAGAGACCATGTGGTCGAATAATAATAAGGTTCGGGCACTGTACCCATTGAATAAAAATCATAGTAAGCATCGGGCGGCATTGTCAGATATTCAGCAAACATAGTCTCTGCGGCAATGCGAATTTTGCTCATGATACCCTTTGCTGCGGCATTTTTGCCCGATTTGGATACCGACATAAGCTTTTCCCTGTCTACAGAAAGCATATCATCAAGAAGTACTGATGCGTGTATCTCAAAATTTCTGCCTTCACACTCATACCATACCTCACCGCTGCAATATTCAAGCAGTTCGGGCAGCATATCGACAAGTTCCTCTGCAAGCAGGCGCAGTCTTATGCCCTCCTTGGCACTAAGACCGCTGTAATTTGCGCATCTTTCGCTTTCGGCAAGCAAAGCTTCCATATCTGTCATATTCTGCGAAATCTTATATACATCACTTTTCATGTAAAATCTCCTTTTCGGGGAATTATTCGATATTTAAAATATCAACGAAACCTGTTACTTCAAATATTTCCATAACAGCTTCACTTGCGCCCTTTACTGTCATTTTGCCCTGCTTGTTCATAGCCTTCTGTGCGGTAAGAAGAACACGCAGACCTGCAGATGAGATATATTCAAGCTCTGTTATATCAAAAACAAGTTCCTTAACACCATCGATAGCGCTTTTAAGCTCAGCTTCAAGCTGGGGTGCTGTGGATGTGTCAAGACGACCTTCCAAAGCGATATTAAGTTTGTCGTTTTCCTGTGTCTTTGTAATAGTCATGATTTTTTCTTCCTTTCTTGTCTTATCTTATTTATTGGAGAAACGAAAAAGCCGCTCCCTTATTTTTATATTTTATTTTAAAAACATTATAGCATTTTTGAATACATATTGCAAGTATGATATTTTATATTTCTTTTATCAATTTTGACTGCGATAGACCGCTTACGTCAAATTTATCGGTAAATATGCCTGTTGCGCGTACACCTTCGACCAGATGTTTTGCCATATCCTCGGTCATTTTTGTATAGAAGGCAGGCGTGAGAGCATATTTTGCCCTGCCGTATATCTCGGCGAGCTTTTTCGCTTCCTCCACATTTTCCGCGCCGAAGTATTCGTGCAGCATCGCATCCCATGCTTTAAGTGCAAGATCATAGTTTATGCCTATATAGCGTTCAACAATTGCCGGATTTGTAAGACCGATATGCACCATTCCGAGGAAGGAGCCGCCGATATCAAAAAACGGATGACCGAAACCGACATCGCCCATATCAATAAATGTCGGTTCATCATTTACAAGCATAATGTTTTTTGCATGATAGTCGCCGTGGAGTATGGTATTTCTTTCGGGCAGTGCCTCATAAATTCTTTTCAGCTTATCTATCTCTGCATCTGTGCAGTATCTGCGCATAAACTCCACTCTTTCGGCATAAAGCTTCGAGATATTGTTGAGCACTTTAGTATCGGCTTGCGTATGATGCAGTTCTTTAAGCAGTTTACCCATCATTGTGCCGTATGCTTCGACTTTGTCGGGATTTTCTTTTATTGTCTGCGCCATAGTCTTTGCATCGAGCATTTCATATACCGCACCGTAACAATCGCCGCATTTTACAACGTCATAGGAAATAGCCGTAGGTACACCCGCAACAAACGCCGCCTGTGCAAAATCACGCTCTTCCTGCACCGTTTTGAGGGGAACGCCCGAAGCAAATACTTTGATTATAGTTTCGGGGTCTATACGGTAAACCTTGCCGTTTGCACCCTCACCGATAACTTCACAGCCCTCAACATCCACATTGCGCAGTCTTTTTTTGACATTGAGCAAATTGGTAAAGCCCGTAACATCAAAAATATCATATACCTCATTTGAAACTTCGGCCACATCCACAGAACCCTTTGTCAGTTTTTTAAGCTTGAGAAAAACACGAAGTCCCGCACTTGATATATATTCAAGCTCCGAAGCATCAATAACAACATCCTCCCTATCGTTTACATCCGCAAGAAGTTCCGTTTCAAACTGCTTTGCGTTGTTCGCATCTATCCTGCCGCTTATCTTAAAAGCATTTGTTCCTGTTTTTTCTACCATCTGATCACCTTTTTTATAGTTTTTTTATAAGTTTAAGTATATTCTTTCCGTCTTTGTTTTCATAGAGGACCTCGTCCATCAGTTTTTTTGTCAGGAAAATACCCAGACCGCCTATTTCTCTTTCATCGGCGCCTGCGGTAATATCGGGGTCTTCTTTGGAAAGAGGGTCAAAGGGAACACCTTTATCTTCAAAAACTATAGTTAAAAGATTATTTTCCTTGTCAAGCTCACACATCACTTTTGCCTTGCCGACTTTATCTTTATAGGCATAGTTTGCGATATTGACAAAGACCTCCTCAACAACAAGATCTATCTGCATAAGCAGCTTCATGGGACAACCCATAAGATTATCGGCAATAAAATCATTCACTTGTTCAAGATTTTCAGTCTTTGCATCCACAACAAGTTCTGACATATTATTCCACCTCCGTTTTATGTTTAAATTCAAAGCCAAGCATGGTTATATCGTCAAACTGGTCTGCCTCGCCGACAAAACCCGCCACACGCTTTCTTATAAAAGGCAGTGTATCTGCCATATTTATCGTTTTTGCGGCATTGAGCGCACGCAGCATCTCACCCGTGCCGAACTGCTCCTCTGCCTCGTTTATAGCCTCGGGCACACCATCGGTGTATACAAATATCTTGTCGCCCTCTTCAAGCTGAACTTCATATTCCGCAAAAGGCATACCTTCCATAGCAGCAAGCGCAAGCCCATGCTTATCTTTAAGAAGCTCCCACTCTCCGTCTTTGTGCTTGATCGCGGGATATTCGTGACCTGCGTTCGCACACTGCATTTTTCCCGTTGTAAGGTCAATAATACCTATCCATGCGGTGACAAACATATCCGCATCATTGCCCTCGCAAAGAGTATCGTTTGCTTTTTCAAATATATCGCTCGGACTTTTGCCTGTTTCCGCAAGACCCTTAATAGCTGTCTTGCTGCGCATCATAAACAGCGCCGCAGGTACACCTTTACCCGAAACATCGGCTATAACAAGGGCAAGTTTGTTCATATCTATAAAGAAAAAGTCATAAAAATCGCCGCCGACTTCTTTTGCGGGATCCATTAATGCGAAAATGTCGAACTCCGTGCGCGGAAATTTGAAATTGGTCGGAAGCGCCGATGCCTGGATAGCACGCGCAAACTCCAGTTCTTCTTCCATGCGGCGTTCTGCCTGTTCGATATAGCCTTTAAGTGCGTTTACGGTGGTATTTATATCCTCCGAAAGCGATGCAAACTCGCTCGATGTACGCACATCGACCACTTCGTTAAGGTTGCCTTTGGTTATCTTTGACAGTGAATCGTTTATCCTGTCAAGGTTGTTTACAACTATTTTCTGCACCAATATATATATAAGCACAAAGACAAGTGTAAAGAGCAGTATGTCGGCAAAAGCCGTTTCGTATGCCGCTATGTCTCTGCTGCGGTAAACCTCGTCAAGCGGCATCACCGTGAGTATTGAATACCCCTTATCCTGCACTTTTTCGAGGCGGCAGTAGGAATTCACACCGAAAATATTGCGCGTAAAATATATGGGTTCTTCAAAATCTTCTCTCAGTTCCGTAATGCCTATCTTATAAAGGCTTTCACCCCTATGTGCTCCGTATAGCACGGAACCGAGCTTGTCAACTATATATATAGAACCGTTTTCGCCAACGTGCAGCCTGCCTATGGCTTCTTCAAGATCGTTTTTGCCCTCGTACAGACCCTTGCTGGCGGATTCTATAAAGTCATATGCATTTTTTGCATCCTCCGTATTTATAGTCATGGTATTTGCCGCATTTTGCAGTGCAGTTCTTGTCTGCACGGAATACGACATAAAGAATGTAACTATAAACATAAGCATCGTACAAAAAAACAGCCAGACCTGAAACTTTACGCTTATGGGCATTTCATCCTCGTGGGGTTTGCGCAGAGCGGCATTAAGATTGCCCGTAAGACCGTAGATGACCATTGAGGATACGGAAACACCGATACCCGTGAATATTATCATAGGTATAGCGCAGGTATCCACAACATAGAACGCCATGTTCATATCATTTCTGTGCGTGATGAAAACAACATACATATGGAAAACTTCCATTACCGCACCCATAAAAAATGAATAGAACGGCGATGGTTTTCTGCTTTTGAATATCTTGACACGGAACAGTGCCGATAAAAAGCCCGCAAGGCAGGTGGAAACACTGCACGCGATCCTTGTGTATGAGCCTACTCCGAAATACGTACCTGCGATATAACGCTCGATACCGCCGATAAGACCTGCTATTATACCCGAAACGGGATCAAAGAACAAACCTGCCGCAAGCGGCGCTATATCGCGCACATTCAGCGCCATATTATCATAGACTACGCCGAAATGTGTAGAAAGGATAGCACAAATACCGTAAACAATACCTATCAGCAATCTTTTGCCGTTTGTCATGACCAGCTTTTTGCCATGCACCCAAAGCCACAAAGCGGCAGTAAGCGCAACATACAAAGCCGTAACAAGCGACATTCTCAATATCATTGATAACAAACTATTCTCTCCTTTTATATATGATATTTTTTTCCTGAAGCTTATAATGATCTGCGATCACAAACATCACTTGAACTTCTTTTTGACGGTGATATCCACTTTTCTGCCTTTTATACCGACTATAACATCATCCGCAAGGTTTGCGATGATGGAAGCTTCAAGTTCATCCCATTCTTCGCCGTTTTTCTCTGCGGCATTTTTATAGCAGTTGAGCGACCACTGCCTTAAGTAGTAATAATGAGAAGGTGCAATACCCATTTGATAGAACCGCTCGTCCTGCAATGCGACAGCATTTGAATATTCCACAAACATTGTTTCGACAACCGAACGTATTTTACCCATAATGCCTTTTGCCGCGGCATTTTTGCCCGATTTTGATATTTCAAGCAGTTTTTCCCTGTCTGCGCTGAACATATCGTTAAGTTCCGCACTTACATAAAGTTCAAACTCCTTGCCTATACTCTCCGCCCAGAACTTTGCCGAGCAGAAATCAAGCAGTTCGGGTACCATGCCTATAAGTTCTTCCGCGAGTAGTCTAAGCCTTGTAGCCTCTTTTTTGTCAAGGTCACAATATACCGCTGCTTTTTCCATTTCCGCAAGTATGCTTTCAAGTTCTGTCTTTTCTTTTGTGAGCGTAAATACTTTTGTTTTCATGACATCATCTCCTCATCATTTTATTTATCAAGTCTCTGTCTTCTTACCAATTCCGCAAAGAGACCATCGCTTTCCGTAAGCTGTGAATATGTACCGTCTTCGGCTATCTGTCCGTTTTTCAGCACTATTATCCTGTCGCACTGCATTATCGTTGATAACCTGTGCGCAATTATTATCCTTGTGCATTTGAGTTTATCCAAAGCTTCGGATACTTTTTTTTGTGTTATGTTGTCAAGTGCGCTTGTTGCCTCGTCAAACATAAGTATCTTCGGTTTTGATGCAATGGCACGGGCTATCATAAGCCTTTGGCGCTGTCCGCCCGAAATACCGCCCGAGCCTTCCGATATAAGGGTGTTCATACCCATAGGCATTTGTCTTATATCATCGGCTATGCCTGCGATCTCCGCAGCTTCCCACGCTTCTTTGAGCGTGATGTCGGGAGCGGATATTGCAATATTAGAGAATATATCGCCTTGGAAAAGTTTTCCGTCCTGCATAACAACACCGATCTTGCGTCTTAAAGAGCGCAGATCCATTCTTTGTATATCTATGCCGTCATAGTATACGGCACCTCTCTGCGGTTTTTCAAAGCCGAGCAGAAGTCTCATCAGTGTGGATTTGCCGCAGCCCGTTTCACCGACTATGGCAACATACTGACCCGGACGTATACGCAGATTAAGTTTGTCTATTACTTTGGGCATATCGGTTTTATAAGCAAAACTGACATTGCTCATCTCTATGCCGCCGTTAATGCGTGTAACTATCTGCTTGCCTTCCGACACTTCGGGTTCCGCTTCAAGTATGGGCTTGCACATATCGAGTATTGGCTTTGCATCGGCTATTATAAGTGCGGTATTTGCAAGCGCCATGAAAGCACCCTGCACCATGCCGTATGAAGTGTTGAAAGCGTAGAAATCGGCAACACCTATATCCGCACTTACGGCAAGATAATAGATGACCATAAGACCGACAAGTGAAACTGCCGTATTTATCGCTGTATTAAGCTTTAAAAACAGCGGCGGATCGTACGTGAGCGAAGCTTCCTCCGCATAGACTTCCGCCCATTTTGCAAAGGCGCGTTTTTCTGCACCCGCAAGTCTTATTTTCTGTATGCCCGAAATAAATGAAAAACCGATACCGTTTTCCTTTGCCGCATACTGCATACGTCTGTAACTTATTTTAGACTGCCACAGCGTTGATATGACCGAAAGTGCCACCGTTACGGCAATAATGGTTATAGCCGCCGAAACAAGTTCGGGAGCGTAAATAAAAATTTCGCCGATATAAACAAGAGAAAGTATACTTGTAAGACCCGTTGAGAAAACGGAACTCACCATCAGCTGACAAAATGACTGTATATAGCCTATTCTGTTGGCAAGTTCGCCTGCACTGTAGTCTTTGAAAAAATCGGCAGGAAGCGAAAGCACGCGCATCATAGCTGCCGCCTCTGCCGAAAGACTTGTTTTTGTGCCGACAGCCTCTGTCAGTATCTCTTTGACTATCTCAAAAAGATGCTTTGAGATGACCGCACTTATCATAAACACGGCTATGGCCGCAAGCACGGTATCGGAGCCCGACAGAACAACTGTTGAAAACAGAGTTTTATTGAATACGGGAGTAAGCATACCTATAAAGATAACTACCGCCGAAGCCGCCGCAAGCGCAGCAACATCATTCAGGTTAAGCCTGCTTACCATATATTTCAGCAATTCCGCCACATTCAGCTTTTTCAGCGGAAAAGGCTCATAAAACAATATAGCCTGTTCGGAGATGTATTCTTCTGTTTTGGATGTAACTTTTACCGACTTGCCCACGGCATCGTCATAAAAATAATAGATATTGCCCTTCGGAAGCAGCGCCACAGGCTCGCCCGTGTCCTCATGCCACGCAAGCATAGGACCGTAAGCCTCCTTATACCAGCCTTTTTCAAGCGTAACACTGCGGTACATTATGCCTTTGGGGCGAAAAACATATTCAAGCTTTTCACTGAAGTCGGTTATATTTGAGGGGATATCATGCTCTTTTATCCCGTAATAGCGCAGTATGCCCTTTACCGCATCGCGTATATTCGGGTTTCTGCCGCTTAAACGCGCAGCCTCCTCCTCGCCGAGAACAGACCCCGCAAGCCTGATAAAAGCATCCTCAAAAACCTCATTATCCTGTTTTTTCCTTTGTTCTATCTGTTCACTGAACCAACCCATCGTTTACCTCTATTCATTCGATACCAATTCGGCATAATAACCGTTTTTGGCCATAAGTTCTTTATGCGTGCCGCGTTCCTTTACCACGCCTTTTTCAAGCACGACTATCTCGTCGCAGTCTCTGATAGCGGAAAGGCGGTGTGCAATAACTATACAGGTTATACCCCGCTGATTTATTGCATTTACGACCTCATGCTCGGTCTTTGCATCAAGAGCGCTCGTTGCCTCGTCAAGAATAACAAGAGTGGGATCCTGCGCAAGTACACGCGCTATCTCAAGCCTTTGTCTCTGACCGCCGGAAAGGTCGCGTCCGCCCTCACAAAGCTTATACTGATAACCGCCCGGGCGCTGCATTATATCATCATGCAGTTTTGCATCCCTTGCGGCAAGTATTATCTCAAAATCCTCTATGCTTTCATCCCACATACGGATATTGTTTGCTATGGTGTCTTCAAAAAGCGTTATATCCTGATCGACGACCGCAACGGAGCCTGTGAATATACTGCGGTCTATCTCGTCAAATCTTTTGCCGTCAAAAAGTATCTCGCCCTCCCACGGTTTGTATAAGCCCGAAACAAGCTTTGACACCGTGGATTTGCCACAGCCCGATGCACCGACAACAGCTATTCTCTGTCCCTGCTTTATGCTGAGGTCAAGATTTTTGATCACGGGTTCTTCAAGTCTTGAATAACCGAAAGTAAGATTTTTGATCTCCACAGCGCCGCTCAGTTTGTTCATTTCTTCATCGTTTTCGCCTGTGCGCTCTACCGAATTTTCATTATCTTCAAAAGCCGACGGATATTTCATAACATCGTCGATACGCTCCATATCCGTGCGCATCTCTATAAACTTCCTGCCAACCGACATAACGGAGTTTGCAGGTGCGGTAAAACTTCCGAGGAAGCTCTGGAATATGTATATCATACCGAGACTGAAGCGATGGCGCATGACAAGCAGCACGCCAAGCACCATTACCAGCGTATTTGCAAGCTCGGTCACAAAACGCGGCACAGAGCCGAGATAATAGCCTTCCTGCGCATAGTTTTCATTCTGCACGTTTACGGCAGCCTGATAACCCGACCAGCGCTCAAACCAACCGTTTTCGGCGCCGCTTGCCTTTATGGTCTCTATCATTTCAATGCCCGACACGCTTATGGAGGCAAGTTTGCCTTTGTCGCGCATAAGTATTCTGGTTATATTCTGCTGTTTTACGGCGATCATCCTTGAAATAACAAGGTTGACTATCACTGCCGTAACACCGACAGCCGTCAGCATAGGGCTGTAGCGCAGCATAACAACAAAATAAAAAATAAGCATTATAAAATTGAGCAAAAGCGGCGCAACGCTGTTTACCATACTTGATGCGACGGAAGCATTCGTCTTTTGCCTTAAAAGAATATCTCCTGCGGATCTCTGTGAGAAAAACTCCATAGGCAAGCGAAGAACGTGCCACATATACGAAGTATTGCCCACTACCGCCATCTTACCGTTCAATCTTAACGAATAGACCGTGCGCACAACATCAACAAGCACTTTAAGCGCCGTCAGTATGCCGAGACCCACGGTGAATTTCACAAGCAGATTATCGTTGGTACCCGGGAGCAGATAATCCATAAAAACGCGCGAAAAGCCTGCTGTAGCTACCTGAAGCCCCGTTGCGATAAGCGTTGCCGTAAAAACAAAAAGCACTGCCGCCGTTGTTCCGCTCATATGTTCTTTCACGAATTTAAGCACGCTTTTTTTACTGCCCGAAGGTTCAAAACCCTCACCGGGTTCAAACATTATGCAAACGCCCGTAAAAGCCCTGTCAAATTCTTCCATATTTATGACTATACTGCCTTTGGCGGGGTCGTTTATATAAACTTTATCGCCTTTAAAACCGTTGCAGACCACAAAATGGTTAAATTCCCAGTGAAGGATGCAGGGAAACTGACCGCCGTCACGCAGTTCCTCGGGTTCGGTTTTGAAACCCTCGGCAACAAGGCCGTAGCTGCGTGCGGCAGACATAATATTTTTGGCATTCGAGCCGTCACGCGAAACGCCGCAGTCAAGGCGCACCTGTTCAAGCGGTATCCATTTGTCATAATATGCAAGCACCATCGCAAGAGCAGCCGCTCCGCACTCCAGCGCTTCCATCTGCATAATAACAGGCGTTTTTGCAACGCCCTTTAAAATAGGTTCTTTTATCTTCTTATCCATAAGCAAAGTTCCAATCAACAAATTTAAGATCCGTTTTAAGCTCCGTATACGATCCGATACTGCACCCTTAACGGTCAGTTTATTACAAATTCTATCGGATGAACGGTCATATTCTCACCGTTTTCATCCCTGATGGTCACCACGCCGAAAGTAGCCCACACGGCAGCACCGATTATAAGGATGATGATAGCGGACATTATTATCCATACCTTTGGTCTTGCCACCTGCAAAAAATCATCAAGTTTTTCGGGTGAGGTTATCCTCTCAATAGTTTTTTTTCTGAAAATATTTTCGTCCATAATTTTTCCTTTCGGATATTTTTTGCCTGTTTTTTATGATGCCCCTATACCCTGCGGTACGAGAGCTTATACTGTTTGCTTTATTTTTCACACGGCATTTTATAAGATGAAGAAAGCACTTTCTGCAATATCATTGCCGCATCGTCCGCCGCTGTCTTGCCGTCAAGACCGACATCGCTGTACCTTATCCAATCCTGCGTTTTTTTCTCTATCGGCATAACAAATGCGCCGTTAAGTGTTTTCTGAAGCACGAATGCCGCATCATCCGCCGCCACTTTACCGTCACAGTTGACATCACCGTAAACAAAAACCTTTGCGGAAGTTTTTGAAGTATCTTCCGTTTCATTTACGTTTGCCGATACCGTCTCTGTCGTGAACTCCGTAAAAGTTTCGGCTGTAGTCAAAGTTGTATTTCCCGTTGTTGATTCGGTCATACTCTCCGTTGCGGTTTCTGTCGTTGTTTCGGTTGCGGTTTCTGTCGTTGTTTCGGTTGTGGTTTCTGTCGTTATTTCCGTTGTTGTTTCCGTTGTTGTTTCGGTCGTTGTTTCATCGGCCTCTATATTATAATACGGTTTCCAATATTCATCAAGATAATCTTTGCGTTTTTTCACAAAATCCCGTACAAGTTCGACCGAGCCCATAAAATCCTTGCCGCTTGACGAGCCGAATACCGTGTAGTCTCTGCCGCCGTAGGTATGCCACCTTACATTGCTCATTTCGGCAGAACCGAGTATGCTGCGCGCCGTTTCATAGATGAGCGGTTCGGTGCCGTATGCCATTTTTGTAAGATACGGCTCAAATTGTTCGTAATATATTTTCGCCGTGCGTTTTACAAATTCCTCTTTTTTCATCAGACTGCCTGCCCAATTGGTGCCGCTGACGGAAAGGTTGTTTTGTATTATATAATCCTCGCCGTAACCGCTGTTTGGTGCTTTTGCGGCATAGAGATTGTCCGTCTTGTAGGAATATACCCTTTCGCCGTTCTCATTTGTGCGGCTTGTGGGAAAACAGCCGTATGCAAAGTCAAAATCCCACGAGGGAGCAAAATGCAGTTTGCCGTCACCTTTAAGGTCGCTGTCTTTGTACATAAAAAAGCTTGTATTCTCGGCATCTATATCCATACTTATCTCCTCAACAAGATAAGCCCTGATGAAAGAGTCCACATCCATATAATCACTGTAATGTCTGCCGAGTTCGTTATAGCCCGTTTCGGAATATATCGCATTTTCAAGCTCCTGCACAAAGGTGCGTATATATTCCGTCTGTGCTTTTGACGCATATTCGGGGCTGTCTATCTCCACCGCCTTGCCGTGAGAAGTACAAAAGCCGCTTTCCGCCTTTGAGCCGTACCTGTTCCACAGCTGAAACTGCAAAAGGTAGCCGCCCGTTATATCTTCGGGGTTTTCGGGTATGTCGTAGTATTTATAGCTGTCGGGGCGGAAAATGCCCGTATTTTCAGCGCCTACCGCAACGCGGGGATATTGGTCAAGACCGTATACATTCATTTTTTCGGTCTCTTCTTCAAGATCACGGATATTTACTCGGTTTTTCTGTATCTGCACACGCTCGTAAAGCTCATATGTACCGCGGTACGAACCGTCCGCATACAGATCGGCAAAAACAGAATCCATAACATATTCCATACCGACTGCGCGGCTCATTTCCATAGTTATTTTGTTGCGAATCATGGAATGGTCGAGATAATTTGCTATAAGTGCCCATTTTTTCGCCTTGCCCATGCCGTAAAGGTCGGCTTTTGCTGGCAGTTTAAGATTATACGGTTTTTTCTTGCTGTAATTCCACGACGAATTGCCGTGCGAAGTCAGTTTTTCAATATCTCCTTCGTACACGATAACGCCGTCACTGTCAAGCATAAGCGCCTTGCCCGTTTCGGTAAGGTATTTGTTTTTATCGAGAGCATCAAGACCTCCCGTTGACGTTGCGATATAAATACAGCCGAGGTTTGACTGCATAACGCGCAGTCTGCCGCAGTCAGTGCCGTTGACCGTAACATTGAATTCATCGGCGGAAGACAGTATATCCGTAATTTTGCCCGAAACCACGGGCACACCGTTAAGACAAAGTTCTCCCTCGCAGTCAATATCTATCACAAGACCGCTGCGGTCGGCAGTCGCAGGCAGATAGACAACATGGTCATCATCCCACTCGTTGTACTGCCAATCGGTATAATCCATATCGGTCTCCACCATAGGCGATATATTGCTTACGCGAAAACGCGAAACAGGTACATTTTCA
>ODAI014472081.1_pt1 | contig 12434 bp, 11 predicted proteins | sample 1539321 | NCBI WGS metagenome assembly ODAI01 (sample SAMN02144231, study PRJEB22623) | gut metagenome | biome: sheep rumen | host: Ovis aries | place: New Zealand
CCGTAGATCTTGCCCCAGCCGAACTTCGCCCAGCCGCTGTCGGTCACGCTCATGTGCAGGCAGTTCTCGCGCACTTGCTGCCAGTATTTCGCGGTGAGTATATGTCCGAGCGGATGCGCGTAGTTGTGCATGACGGGCTTGGGGTGCCCGGTCGTGCCGCTCGTGAAGTAGATGAGCATGATGTCCTGGCTCGTGACGGCTTCGGGGGAACCGGCCGCGGGACGCTCCCACGTTTCGGGCTCGTCGGCGATCAGGTCGTCGAAGAACAGCCAGCCGTCGCGCTCGCCGGACACGCAGACGCGGTTCTCGATGCTCGGCGAATCGGGAAGCGCGCCTTCGACCTGCGAGCATACGTAGTCGTCCTCGACGCATACCATCATCTTCACCTTGCACTTGTTGGCGCGGTAGACGATGTCGTGCGTCGTCAGCTGAAGCGATGCGGGGATGACCGTCGCGCCCAGCTTACACAGCGCGCTCGCGACGACCCAGTACTCCCAACGGCGGCGCATGATGCACATGACGATGTCGCCCTTGCCGATGCCGAGCTTCTTGAACGCGTTCGCCGTCTTGTTGGACAGCCTGCTGATGTCGGTGAACGTGAAGCGGCGCTCCTCGCCCGCGTCGTTGCACCACAGAAGCGCCGGCTTCTCGGGCTCGACGCGCGCCCACTCGTCGACGACGTCGTAGCCGAAGTTGAAATCCGCCGGCACGTTGATCTGGAAATTCTCGTAGAAGTCCTCGTAGCTGTCGAACTCGATACGCGGACAGTATTTCTTCAAAATGTAATCCATACGCTCCTGCAATCTTGTATCTGAAAGCCGTGGCCCGCTATTCGGCGATGATGGTCACGAACTTGGCCGGAATGTCCCCGCCGCAGCGCTGCCCGTGCATGAACTGCGGGTTGAAGTAGATGCTATCGCCCGCGTTCAGCACGAACTCCTCGTCCTCGAACGTGACGATGACGGTGCCCTCGAGAACCAGGTTGAACTCCTGGCCGGAATGGCGCACGAGTTTCGCGGGCTCGTCGCTCGGATCGAGCACGACCTCGAGAGGCTGCATGATCTTGCCGCCGAAGCGCCAAGCCAAGTCGTCGTAATGGTAGCCGGGGTAACGGTCGACTTCCTTGCCTTCGCCCGAACGCACGACCTGGTAGGTGTCGAGCTTCGCGGACGTGCCCGTAAGGATCTCGGTGAACTCGACGCCGAATTCGCGCGCCATGTGGTAGATGGCGGAAATCGGGACGTCGGCCCCCGTCTCCTCCCAGTTCAAGTACGTCTCGACCGATACGTCGAGCTCCTCGGCCATTTCCTCGACCGTTACGTCGCATGCTTCCCGCAGACCCTGGATGCGGCGACCGATGTCTTTCAGCTCTTGCTCGTCTTTTGCCATTTCCCACTCAACTCCCGAAAGATTGGCGTGACATTCACGGTTATCGTATAACCTTGTCATTGTAAGGTAGCACGAAGTTTCAAAGTCGAGGGTTTTCATGGCATTTCTTCCCATGAACAGCACGGAGATGCGCGATCGCGGGTGGGATTGCGTCGATTTCGCCTATGTGTGCGGCGATGCCTACGTCGACCACCCCTCGTTCGGCTGCGCCATCATCGCGCGCGTCCTCGAGGCCAACGGCTACCGGGTCGGCATCATCGCGCAACCTGATTGGCGCGACCCGGCCAGCATCGACGTGTTCGGGCGGCCGCGGCTGGGCTTTCTCGTGTCGTCGGGGAACATGGACTCGATGGTGAACCACTACACGGTCGCGAAGAAGCGGCGCAAGTCCGACGCGTACTCCCCCGGCGGAGAGGCGGGCCTGCGTCCCGACCACGCCTGCGTCGTCTACGGGAACCTGATCAGGCGCACGTACAAGGACGTGCCCATCATCCTCGGCGGCATCGAGGCGAGCCTGCGCCGGCTCGCGCATTACGATTACTGGTCGGATTCGCTCAAGCGCTCCATCCTGCTCGATTCGGGCGCCGACCTCGTTTCCTACGGAATGGGCGAAAAGTCGATCGTCGCCATCGCCGACGCGCTGGCAGCCGGGCTCGATGTGTCGGACCTGACGTTCATCCCCGGCACGGTGTACCGCGCGCGTTCGACGGAGGCCGCGTTCGAGCCGATCGCGCTGCCGGCTTTCGAGGACATGCAAGCCGACAAGCTGGAATACGCGCGCAGCTTCGCGCTGCAACACGAGAACCTCGACCCGTTCTCGGCGCACACGCTCGTCGAGGAGTACCCGCACGACGTCTTCGTCATCCAGAACCCGCCTTCCGAACCGCTGACGACCGAGGAGATGGACGCCGTGTACGCCCTGCCGTACGAGCGCGCCTGGCATCCGTCCTACGATGCGCGCGGCGGCATTCCCGCGTACCGCGAGGTTAAGTTCAGCCTGATCAGCAACCGCGGATGCATGGGCGATTGCTCGTTTTGCGCGCTGAACTTCCATCAGGGGCGAATCATCCAGACGCGCAGCCACGAATCGATCGTCGCCGAGGCGCGCGCGTTCGCGGACGACCCCGACTTCAAGGGCTATATCCACGACGTCGGCGGCCCGACCGCGAATTTCCGCCAGCCCGCCTGCGAGAAGCAGCTGACGAAGGGCGCGTGCGTGCACAAGCGCTGCCTATCGCCCGAGCCCTGCAAGCAACTGCGCGTCACGCATGCGGATTATCTGGAGCTGCTGCGCGAGCTGCGGGCGCTGCCGGGCGTGAAGAAGGTGTTCGTGCGCAGCGGCGTCCGATTCGACTACGCGTTGTACGACGAGGACCACACGTTCATCCGCGAGCTCGTGGAACACCACGTGAGCGGCCAGTTGAAGGTCGCGCCCGAGCATATTTCCGATGCCGTGCTCGCTGTCATGGGCAAGCCGAGCCGCGCCGTGTACGACCGGTTCGTGCGTGAGTACGAGCGCATCAACAAGCAGCTCGGGCTGAAGCAGTACCTTGTGCCGTACCTCATGTCATCGCACCCCGGCTCGACGCTGAAAGAAGCCGTCGAGTTGGCTGAATACTGTCGCGACCTGGGCTACAACCCCGAGCAGGTCCAGGATTTCTATCCTACGCCGTCGACGATCTCGACATGCATCTACTACACGGGCGTCGACCCGCGCACGATGAAGCCCGTCTACGTGCCGAAATCCCCGCACGAGAAGGCGATGCAGCGTGCGCTCATCCAGTACCGCAACCCCAAAAACCACGCGCTCGTTCGCGAGGCGCTGAGGAAAGCGGGGCGCGACGACCTCATCGGATACGACGAGCACTGCCTCGTGCGCCCCGAGAAGCGCGGGGCTGGCGGGCGCGGGGCCGGCGCGGGCGGCGCGGGCGGCGGGCGCAGCGGTCGACGTGCCGGCGGGCGCGGGGCCGGCGGCGACCATGATAGGCCCGGCAATCGCAGTAAAAGGCGAAACCCACGTCACTAACCGTGCATCTGCATTCTTTACCGTGATTTAAAACGCCTCATGAAGTCATCGAACCGCATTCCCTTCGGTATGTGGCTCAAAATCGAGGGTAGTCATTATCTATACTCAGAATAATTCATTGTGAACTGGGGTTTTACGATTCTCGTTACTTCGATACCTCGAAAAATCGTGACTACCCTCGATTTTGGTCCACCCTGGCCCAAAATCGAGGGTAGTCACGATTTCGCACGAGAGAAACCGCGGCGCCAGCGTATCCGCGGCGCCAGCGCACCCGCGGCGCAAACGCGCCCGCGGGGCTATCCCATCAAACAAGACCGCATTAGCGCAGTTCAATTGCGCAAACGAACGCGATGCCTCCCTCGGGATTCAGCGCTTTCGCCACGATGCGCCCTTCGTCTTCGCGCAAGTACAAATCGAGCGGAACGCCCGGCAGCGCCTCGTGCCGATAGTCGATCTGCAAGGTCCTGATCGCGCCTTCCGGCCCCGGGTTGAGCGCATTGACGACGTAATTCGCATACATCGCGTTATTCACGTGCCCATTCACATCGATGTCGGTGAACGACGGGACAACGGTGTACGAAGGCTCTTCGGGCATATCGTCGATATCCGAAATCTTGCGCGGCTTGCTCTCGAACGCGCGCGCATCGTCGAAGTCGTGCTCGCCATGGTAAGCGTCTTTCGCCGACGCGAACTTTCGCGATTCGAAATCCATGAGGACCCATTCCTGCGTGGCTTTCACCAGCAGATTGCCCTCCTCGTCGCGCATCGCGAAGTCGCGGATGAACGAGAAACGCGACAGCGAGTGCGGCCAAGTGCGCACCGTCACGACCGAGCCGAACTTGGGCTCGCGTACCACCTCGAGTTTCGTGCGGACGACAACCCATACTACGTTGTTCTCGAGCATGGCATCGCGTCCGATTCCGAGCTCTTCTGCATGCGTGATCGCGAGCTCTTGGAAAAGGTCGAGCATTGCCGTGGGCTGCATGCGCCCATAGCGGTCGAAGTCCATCCAACGCAGCCGGTGATCGTGCTCCATCTCAATCGTCATAGTCAAATCCTCTTTCTTTGCCCGCGTTATTCTACCAATGTAACGAGACAATGACGGCAGGTTTTCGCATCGTCAGCATTTCAGGAAACGTTCAGCTGCGTCCGTATAATCGATACTCGAGAACACGAGCACGCGGGATCGGAGACGGACATGCGCGATTACCAACCCATTATCGACGTAACGCCCCTCGAGCACTCGAGCAAGAACGGCGCGGGTTATGACACGGCGCCGCGCACTTCCGAGCACGCGAGCTCGCAGAGCTCCTCGTACCGGCAGCCGACCTGGAGAAGCTCGACGACCGCTCGCACGAACACGACGAACACGGCAGGCACCCAAACGAGAACGACGCACACGTACGGCGCACCCTTCCCTCCCTTTGGCACCACGTTCTCGTACGAAACGACGGACACCGCAACCGTATCCAAGGCGGGCGGGTCCGTCGTCGCCGGGCTCGTCCAAATCGCCGTGGGCGCGGGGCTCGTCCTCATCGGCGTGCCCATGCTCATCCTCCCCGGCCCCGGGCTGCTCTCCATTGTGGGCGGCATCGCCCTTGCGGCCAACGGCATGCGGAAGATATTCGGGTTGTAAGGGCTTCCCGCCGGGTTCGCGCACGCTTCCAACCAGGGTTGCATGCGCTTCTGTCCAGGATCGTAGGCTCTTTCGGCTAGAATAGCAGGCGATTGAAATCCCGAGAGACGGGGACGCCATGCCACGAGAATCGATGAAGTCAAAGCGAGCCCGCGCCCTGCAGGTCTGCGAGCGCATGGGCGATCACTACCCGAACGCGCAACCGGCGCTCGATTTCGGCGGAGACCCGTTCAGGCTCACCATCGCGGTACTGCTCTCGGCCCAGACGACCGATGCGGCCGTCAACAAGGTCACGCCGAAGCTGTGGGAGCGCTACCCCGCAATCGAGGACCTCGCAGCCGCCGACGTGCACGACGTCGAGGAAATCCTGCGATCGATAGGATTCTTCCGCGTGAAGGCCGCCAACTGCATCAAATGCGCGCAGATGGTACTTGCCGATTTCGGCGGCGAAGTGCCCCGCAACTACGCGGATTTGCAGAAGCTCCCGGGTGTCGGCCGCAAGACGGCCAACATCGTCATGAATGCCGGATTTGGAATCGTCGAGGGCATCGCGGTCGACACGCACGTGTTCCGCATCGCCCACAAACTGAAGCTCACGAACGCGAAGGACGCTTCGAAAACCGAGCAAGACCTGCTCAAGCTCATTCCGCAGGAACTTTGGGAGCCGGTGAACCACCAGTGGATCCTCTTCGGACGCGCCATCTGCAGCGCGAAGAACCCGAAGTGCGGCGAATGCTTCCTGGTGGACCTCTGCCCGAGTTGCAAAGCCGACGGGTAGCGGCGAAGCCGCCGCGGAGGCGCCGGCGCTCGACAAAGTCGCCGTGGAAATGCCAGTGCTCGACGGGATCGCCGCGGAGACGTCAGCGCTCGACGAGGTCGTTCATGCTGCCCATGCGGTAACCGCGCAGGTCAACTGACACGCAGGCAAAACCGAGGCGCTCGAACTCGTCGGCAACATGTTCGCGCATGTCGACGTCGACGAGCCGGCCGACCTCGTCCGGAGCGACCTCTATCCGAGCGACGGCTCCCTGCACGCGAACCCTCACTTGCGAAAACCCACGCTCGCGCAAGAACGTTTCCCCCGCATCGACCATCGCCAACCGCTCGGGCGTGAGCAGCTCGCCGAACGCGAACCGCGTGCTGAGGCAGGCGAACGCAGGCTTGTTCCATACGGAAAGGCCCAGATAGCGTGCAAGCGCACGGACGTCGGCCTTCGCAAGCCCCGCGTCGCGCAGCGGACTCGCGACGCCCGCCTCGGCCACGGCGCGCGCGCCCGGACGGTAATCGGAGGCATCGTCGCAGTTCGAACCCTCGACGAGCGCCGAGAACCCCCGTTCTGCCGCCGCCGCGGCGATTCGCGAGAGAATCTCGCGCTTGCATACATAGCACCTCTCGGGCGGGTTGCGGTCGAACCCCTCGATTTCGAACTCATGCGTCTCGACGAGCACATGCCGGATTCCCTCGGCGCAGCAGAACGCCCGAGCCTCCTCGATCTCGCGCTTCGGAACGGCCGCGGCGCATGCGGTCACTGCAATCGCGTCGTCGCCCAACTCGTCATGGGCGACTTTCAACAGGAGCGTCGAGTCGACGCCCGCGGAAAACGCGACGGCAACCCTTCCGATAGCGCGCAGCGAATCGCGCAAGGCGTCGTATTTGACCTGCAATTCCTGACCAAGTTCGGCATGCGGATCCGCCATAGACGCCTCCCGGTTCTTTCGCCCTACTCCTTCGGGCCGAGATACGGCTCGCCCGTCTCCTTGTCGATGAGCGGAACCCCGCGATGCGCAAGCTCGGCTGCAAGCGTGTCGAGCACGAGCGGCACAGCGGCCTTCACGCGGGGCGTGAGGTCCTGCGTGAGGTACTGCGGCTCGGTGTTTTCCACCTGCACGCATATGCACAAGCCCTCGGCTTCGTACTCGAGCAAGATGGCCGCATCGAAGAGGTCCACGAGGCGCAAGTCGTGAAGCGACATGTTCATACCCTGGGACTTCGCCAAATCGCCGGGCCTGCCCTTCAACACGGTGCCCGGCTCCTCGCCCGAATGCTCCATCGCATCGACCGTGATCACGACATCGCACGTGTCGATGTAGGTGATCATGTCCAACGTGAGCACGCCGAGGTCGAACATCTGGACGGTTTCGGGCACGTCGAAGCGGCGAAGCACCTCGTCGTAGACGGCCGGGCCGACTCCGTCGTCCAGGTGAAGACGGTTGCCCACGAAGAACACTGCGATTTTCGGTCTTGCTTGTGATTCTGGCATAGCTAAAACTCCCATACGCGTTCTTGCGACGCGACTCGATACTCCAAGCGCGTCGTCGCGGCGCGCGATTCGATACTCCAAGCGCGTCGTCGCGGCGCGCGATTCAATACTCCAAGCGCGTCGTCGCGGCGCGCGATTTCCCACTTTACCCTGCCGTTTGAGCAACAGCCGAACGTCGACTGGACGACCGGCGGGCACTCAACCGGCGCGCGAAGCGGAACCTTACTTGACTGCCGTGCGAATCTCGAGGTTGTAATAGGTCGCCCATGCAATCGCGATGACGGCGAGGACGAAGCTCACGATGGCCCAAATCCTCTGGCGCTTGAGATAGGTCTCGCGCGAAACGCCCCGATTCTCGGCGCGATGGGCCGCGAACGGCTGGCTGACGATGGCGAAAGCGACCGAGAACGCAATCATGGCCGCGCCCACGATGACGGCGAGCGCAATCGCAATCGGCTCGGGATTCAGGTACGCGTTGAAGATGATGTTGTCCGCGAACACCCAAAGCGGATAGAACAGGATCGCGACCCACATGCCGTGCGCCGGACCCCAAATCCCCGGCATTAGCAGTGCGCCCAAGTTCACGCGCGGAAGTCCCTTGAGGAACTTTTCCTCTTCGGCGATTTGCTCGTCGGTCAACTCTGCCACAACATCCCCTCCTCGTAGCGAAATGTGTAAAAAGGGTCTGACCCTTTTTACACATTTCTGCATAAAAAGTTGCGCCGCTCGAAGGAAGGAACGGCGCAACTGAAGCGATCTGAGCTCTTAGTGCTCGAGCGGATCGTCGCCCACGATGACGTGCTTATCGGGGTCGTAGACCAGGCCGCCATGCTCCTTGCGGAAGAACATGAGCTTGGTCGGCTCGGTACCCTCCACGTTCGCCAGGTAAATGTGGATGAACATGAAGATGATGAAGACGAACATGCCGAAGTAGTGGATGATACGCACCGACATGGCACCGCCCCATGCACCGAGAATGGACTGGCAGAAACCGGACGACGCTGTCGGCGGCCACAGGCACAGACCAGTGATGAACATCAGGATGATGAGGATCGGAATCAGCAGGTACGAAATCTTCTGCGGAACGCCCAGCTTCGCGGACAGCGGATGGTCCTTCTTCATGAATAGGTAGTACTTGACCCAAGCGCCGCCCTGGTGACGGTTGTCCTTCTGGGGCAGCCAGGTCTTGTAGTCCTTCACCGTCTTGCGCGTGCCGCCGGTGGGAGCCGACTTCACGAAGAACGACATGATGATACGGACAACGCAGTTGATGAAGATGACGAAGCCGAAGAAGATGTGCAGCCCGCGGGCCGCGCCCATCGTGCCGGCAACCGGGAAGTGAATCAGGAAGCCGGTGATGATCAGAAACACCATGGCGACCAGATTAATCCAGTGCGTGATCACGAAGGGCAGCGGATGAGCTTCCTTGTAGTGAGCAAGATGCGCCATTTACTTCACCCCCCAAGGATTCGTGACGGTCTCGAAATGCTTGCCCGTCGCAGGCTCGGAAACGTGCACTGCGCAGGACACGCACGGGTCGTAGCTGTGGACGAGGCGCAGGGCGTTGATCGGCTTCTCGATATCCTCGACCGGGCAGCCGATGAGGGCCTGCTCGATGGGGCCGTGCTCGCCGTTCTGGTTGATGGGAGCGAGGTTCCAAGTGGTCGGGATGATGATCTGGTAGCCGTCGATCTTGCCGTTGGTGACCTTCTCGGAATGATACAGGGCACCGCGCGGAGCCTCCCAGAAGCCCGTGCCGGCACCGGTGGTGGTCAGCGGCTTCGTGAAGTACTCGGAGTCGCCGCCGGCAACAGCCTCGATGAGCTCCTGCGTCCATTCCTTCATGAGCGTGGCGATGTAGAGCGTCTCGATCTGGCGGACAGCCGTACGGCCGAGCATGGAGACGACCGCCGATGCGGGAGCGGCACCCGGAAGGCCGAGGCCCTTGCCCAGGTCGGCGAGGAACTTGTCGACGTTCTCCTTGATGAACGGAACGCCGCGCTTGTAGGCGACGAGGACGCGCGACAGCGCGGAGCACTCGAGCGCCTTGCCGTCATAGGACGGAGCCTTGCACCAGGAGTAACGCTCTTCGACGTTGTACTCGGTGAACTCGGGCTCGGTGACGAAGTACGGCGACTGGTACGTCTCGCTGCCCTTGTACCAGGACGTGCCGACGTACTCGGCGATCTTCGACTCGTCGACGTCGTCGACCGCGCCGTCCAGGCCGTTCATCAGAACGCCGGCGGGCAGGTAGCGGTTGTTCATCTGCGTGTTGTAGTCGTTCTCGTACGGCCAGCCCGGACCCTCGAAAACGCCCCAGGCACCGAAGCGGCCGCAGCCGCCGCCCCACCCGAGGCCGTCCTTGTAGACCGGCGCGAGCGCGAGCGTGTCCTGGATCATGGTCGTGGAGACCCAGTCGTAGATCTCGTTGACCATTGCCCACAGGTCGTCAAGCTTCTGAGCCGTGGGAACGAATGCCGTGCCACCGGGGATGATGGTCATGACGTGCGGCATCTTGCCGCCGAGCAGACCGGCGACCTCGGAGGAACGAGCCTGCATCTTCAGGGCCTCGAGGTAGTGGGCCGTGCAGATGAGGTCGAGCTCGGGCGGCATCTTGTAGGCGGTGCCACCGTCGGCGTCGAACCAGTTGCCCGAGAAGATGGACAGCTGTCCGTTGGCCGCGAACTTCTTCAGGCGCTCTTGCACCTGGCCGAAGTCGCTGTTCATGGACGTGCCAGCAGCCTGCGCGAGCGCGTAGGTGTCGGCGATGTCGGCCGTGAGCGCGTTCAGCGGGTTGACGTAGTCGAGCGCAGCCAGGTTGTAGAACCAAAGGATGTGGCTGTGCAGGAACTGCGCGCCCTCGATGAGGTTGCGGATGATACGCGCGTTGTTCGGAATGGTGATGCCGTACGATTTCTCGGCGGCAATGGTGGAAGCATGGGAGTGCGAGACGGGGCACACGCCGCAGATGCGCTGGACGATCTGCGCAGCGTCCTCGGGAGCACGACGCTCCACGACCTTCTCCATGCCGCGGAAGCTACCGCCGGACACCCATGCGTCGACGACCTTGCCTCCCTGCACTTCCATCTCGCAACGCATATGGCCTTCGATGCGAGTAATCGGGTCAATTACGGAACGGGTCATGTCGCCTACCTCCCTTCTTCAGTCTCGGCAGCAGCCGCTTCGGCTGCTTCGTATTCAGCCTTGATGGCGTCCTGTGCCTGCTTGAGCTTTACCGGGTCGCCGTCCAGGATGGAGTACTCATACTGGCCGATCGACTTCTCGGGGTTCTTCGCGTCCCAAGCGCGTACGGGCTCGAAGTCGGCACCGCCGTCCATGCGGCCGGCCTTCTTCATGCCGAAGCCGTGGATGACGAGCGCGGCCGCGACGAGCGCGGTCAGGCCGCCAGCGACCACGGTGGGCTGGAAGAACCAATCGCCGATGTGGACGTCGCGATGACGCTCGTAGAACGGCGTGTTGACCTCGACCCAGTTGTCGCCCGGGTCCTTCGGGTTGGCCTCGCAGCAGCCCAGGCAGGGCGAACCGGCCTGGATGCACCAGCTGCGACGGTTGTTCCACAGCGTGACGCCGCAGTTCGACTTCGTCTGCGGGCCCTTGCAGCCGAGCGGGTACAGGCAGTAGCCGAGCGCCTCTTCCTTGCTGCCGAACTCGTAGACGAACTCGCCGTTCTCGAAGTGGCCGCGACGCTCGCAGTTGTCGTGAATCGTCTGGCCGAAGATGCCGGCGGGCTTGCCCTCTTCGTTGAGGTCGAGCGCCGTGAGGCCGCCCATCATGAGGACCTGAACCAGCACGGACATGAGCCACTCGGGGTTGGCCGGGCAGCCGGGGATGTTGACGACCGGCACCGAAATACCGCGCTTGGCCAGGAAGTCCTGGACGCCCGTGGCATTTGCGGAGTTCGGGTAGGCGGCCATCCAACCGCCGTTGACGGCGCACGAACCCAGCGCGACGACTGCAGCGGCGTTGCTCGCAGCCTCCGCGAGGATGTCCTCGCCCGTTTCCATGGCAACGCGCAACGTGTTGCCACCGAAGCCCTGGGTGATACCGCCCTCGTAAACGACGATGTAACCGCCGGCCTCGATGGTCTGCTTCTTGGCCTCCTCGATGGAATGGCCCGCACCTGCGCACAGGACGTCGCTGTAGTTCAGAGAGATGAGCTCCAACACGACCTTGCCCACATCGGGGGTCTCGATCTGAGCGAACGACTCCGTGCAGCCCGTGCACGACGCACCCTCGATCCACAGAACCGGGAACAGATTACCCTTCGTCGCGCCGATGACTGACTCCTCGAGTGCCATCGCCACACGAGGAGCAGCGAGTTCGGACATGCCTGCCGCCACTGCGACCGCACCGCAGAACTTCAAGAAGTCGCGACGCGAAATGCCCCTGGCCTCGAGCAAGTTATCGAACTCGACCGGTACTGTATTCTCTCCCATGTGCACCTCCTCCTTTTCCTCTCGTTCTCACCTTCCACCGCTGCATCGCGCACCCTCTTACTGCTTTCTGCCCAAATTCTGCATCATCGCGCTTGCAGCGGTAAGAAACTAGTGTTACACTTACCTTCGTTCGTAATACCAACGAAAAACCGCCCTGTACGAGTATTTCGTTCGCATTACGCGCAGAAAACTCTTTCGCATCACCTGGGTTGATGAGCATGCCTTATGCGCATGTAAAAGCCCCCCAAGCTGACACATCGGCTCATTATACTATCGAAATGCACAAATCGTAAACATTTGAAGCTCTGCGGTCGTTTCCGGGCGGCAGATGCCGCGGCGCGGCGGCGCGCGGGGTGCGGCTGGGGCGCGTGGTGCGGCGGCGTGCGGTGCGGCGCGTGCGGCGCGCGTGGTGCGGCGGCGTGCGGCGCGGCGCGTGCGGTGCGGCTGGGGCTGCCCCTCACGCCCAAGCGAAATCGCATCAAACTCGGTATCTGTGCCATTTACGGTTCTGCCGTGGTTCAAATACCGAGTTTGATGCGATTTCACGTATGGATCTGCCGGCAATCCGCGGCCGCCCCCGCGCCTGCTCCCATGCAGCCGTGCTCGTCAGGATAGGAAAACGAGGCCAGCAGGAGCATCGACCACGCGACCGACAACGGCAGGCGC
>ODAI010623204.1_pt1 | contig 12432 bp, 15 predicted proteins | sample 1539321 | NCBI WGS metagenome assembly ODAI01 (sample SAMN02144231, study PRJEB22623) | gut metagenome | biome: sheep rumen | host: Ovis aries | place: New Zealand
GAACCGTCCCTGATTCCCAGTATCTCAGTCTCAAAGACTTTCCAGCTCGATCCCGTTCTCCCCAAAGAACCGCGCCACATAGGCATCCCAGGCATTGTCCACAGACCTATCCATGGAGAAGGTCCTAAAGGAGCTGCCTGTGGTCAGGAGCAGGCGCCCGTCGCGGAAGGTCAGGTTCATGTAGAGCCCGAAAATGTCAGACGGGGCAGTGGCCAGGTCTTCATTTCTGATCAGGTCCTCGAGAGCCTCCGGGGAGAGGACGAAGACCATCTTGAAGGCCAGGGGCGTTCGTTTGCCCTTGATGAGCTCCAGAAAGATCTTTCTGACGTCCTTCCAGGCGGCCAGGCGTCTCTCGGAGGCGGGGTCCTCGTGGTCGGGGTCAGCGAAGTCCCTCTGCCAGCTGCCGTCGACGGTCCAGGTGCAGAAGGTCGTGATGCTGCCCTCGGAGATCAGAAAGTCGTCAAAGGCCGCGCCGATGAGCAGGGCGGACATGCATTTTTTAACTTCTTTGATAGCGTATGCTTTCACTGTTCGTACCTCGCCGGTTTTTCAGTCATTTATTGTACCATGGAAGGCTCCGCGGGGAAACGGATTTATACAGAAAAAGTAAATCTGTACTGACGGCTAACTGTCTTGCCCAGGTACCTGTCCTGTGTTAAAATAGAAAAAAGTCTGACATTGTCTTATGGGAGGAAGAATTATGAGATATAAGATCGTCATGGACAGTGCTGGAGAGTTCACGGAGGATATGAAGGGGAAGGCTGACCTGCAGTTGGTTCCCCTTACCTTATACATCGGGGAGGAAGCGCTGGTCGACGACGGTACCATCGACCAGCTGGAGCTTGTGCGCAAGATCGCCGCGTCGCCGGAGTGCCCGAAGACGGCATGTCCCTCGCCCCAGGACTATATGGAAGCTTTCGAGTGCGACTGCGAGCACATCTACGGGCTCACGATTTCCGGGAACCTGTCAGGTTCCTTCCAGAGCGCCCAGATCGGTATGAATATGTATCTGGAGGAACATCCGGACGCCCACATCCACGTCTTTGACTCCTGCTCGACTTCGGGCGGCGAGACGGTGGTGGCCCTCAAAATCATCGAGCTGGAGGAGGCAGGCCTTCCCTTCGAGGAGATTGTCCGGCAGGTGGAAGCTTTCATTAAGGTCAAGCGGACTTATTTCACGCTTGATAACCTGGATACCCTTCGGAAGAACGGCCGCCTCAGCCGCATGAAGGCCCTGGCGGCGACAGTGCTGAAAATAAAACCCATCTGCATCGGCACAGTGGACGGCGTGATCGAGCAGGTGGACCAGGCCAGGGGCAACAACAAGGCCATGGTCAAGCTGGTGGAGCATGTGGTGCGGGATGCCGTGGACCCGGAGAACAGGGTCCTGGCCATCACCTACGTCAACTGCTACGAGAGAGCCCTCATGGTGCGCGACGCGCTGCTTTCCCGGATCAAGGTCAAGCGGTGCATAGTCCAGAAGACGGGCGGATTGTCGACGGTTTATGCCAATGACGGCGGGATAATTGTTGTCATTTGACGATTTTGTGGTATACTGTTAGACGGCATTCCGCCAAATGAGAGAATCTTATCAGGAATAAAGGAGTAGATCGATTCATGAGCCAGAAGAAGGTCGACGCGTATAAGGAGTATAAGAAGAACCGGAAGGAAATCATCAAGAAGGAGCAGCGCATGCGGAAGCTGGAGTATGGCGCCATCATCGCGGTGCTTGTGGCCTTCGCCGGATGGTTCGGCTTCTCCACCTACCAGAAAGCCACTGCGGCGCCCCAGACCGAAGAGGCGGCTGCAGCCGTGGAAGTAAATATGAGTGACTACACCGACTACGTCAACGGACTCACCCAGGGGTATTGATTCCCTGTTTCCGCTCTGAAGGAGGACGTTGGGGAGGCATGGCCTTTCCGGATAGCCGCGTGCTGCCAAGCAGTCCAGAACTTTTCGCGGTCCGGTAACGAAGAGGAAGACGCTCGGCGGCTTCTCTCGTACACGGGCAGTTGCTCAGCCAGGCGCCAGGCGTCGGCTGACCACCCGCTCCCGTGTAAATAAAAAGGACATGATCACCTTTGCGATCATGTCCTTTTTATTTACCACTGTCTCAATCCACGTAGAAGTGATTCAAGAGGGAAGTATCAAAGCTTCACAACGTTGGCAGCCTGAAGACCGCGGGGGCCTTCCTGAAGGTCATATGTAACTGCCTGGCCTTCATCCAGAGACTTGAAGCCTTCGCCGACGATTGCGGAGAAGTGAACGAAAACATCCTTTCCGTCTTCTCCAGTGATAAATCCGTAGCCTTTTTCGGCGTTGAACCACTTCACGGTACCCTTGTTCATTTGTACTGTCCTCCAAAAAATGAAATGATGATAGATAGGCGCCGACTCATATGGCGCTGCGGCCGGACCGGCCAGGTGAAGCGCAAAATCCTCCCGGTGGGCCGACATATAGGATTATAGCCTTGCGCTTTAAGTAAGTCAAGGATAATTATCCGGGAAATAAGTTGAATTCATCTTAATTGAGGGCGCTTGAGACATAAATATTCGTCAAAGTGCATAAAAAGATTGCCAATTATGCCTCCCTGAGGGCCTTTGACAGTACGGCCATTCGGAAGGCATGAAATTCGGCCACCCGGAGAGGGGTCCGGACCAGTCCACTGAAGCTACCGATCCCCACCAAGAAAGGAGACGAAATGATATCCAAACTGATTACCGCCATCAAAAAGACAGAGGCACCCATCGTGGCCGGGCTTGATCCCATGCTGAGCTACGTGCCGTCCTATATCCTGAAGAAAGCCTTCGACGAGCACGGCGAGACGCTGGAAGGCGCTGCCGAGGCCATCTGGGTCTTCAACAAGGGCCTGATCGACGCCACCAGCGACCTGATCCCGGCTGTGAAGCCCCAGATCGCCATGTACGAGCAGTTCGGTATTCCCGGTCTTTCCGCCTACAAGAAGACAGTTGACTATGCCAGGTCCAAGGGACTTGTGGTGATCGGCGACATCAAGCGCGGCGATATCGGATCCACCTCCGGCGCCTATGCCACCGGCCACCTGGGACGCGTGCAGGTAGGCAGCCGGTCCTACGCCCCCTTCGATGCGGATATGGTCACCGTCAACCCCTACATGGGTTCCGATGCGGTCAATCCCTTTATCAAGGTCTGCAATGAGTACGACAAGGGTCTTTTTATCCTGGTAAAGACCTCCAATCCCTCCTCCGGCGAGCTTCAGGACAGGCTGGTGGATGGCCGTCCGGTCTATGAGCTCGTGGCCGACATGGTCAACAAGTGGGGCGAGACCTGCCAGGATTCGTCTCCGGAGGCCTGCGGCTATACCAATGTCGGCGCCGTCGTCGGCGCCACCTACCCGGAGATGGGCAAGCGCCTCAGGGAGCTCATGCCGAAGGCCTTCATCCTTGTGCCGGGCTACGGAGCCCAGGGCGGCAAGGGCAAGGACCTGACCGGCTTCTTCGATGCCGACGGACTCGGCGCCATCGTCAACTCTTCCCGCGGTATCATCGCGGCATGGAAGAAGGATGAGTACGCTTCCTTCGGCGAGGCGGGATATGCGGACGCTGCCAGAGCTGCCGTCCTTGACATGCGTGAGGACATCCGGTCAGCTCTCAACTGATTGCCTGGGAAGGAAATCGCAAATGAATAATTATTAGATTTGGCACCGGCGGAGCCCTCTGCGGCGGAGGATGCGCAACATCCCCATCTGCCGGTTCCGAACTGATACTGTAAGAGGAGGATTCTATGGAATACACGAAGGCACTTGTCCTCGGTCAGGAGGAGATCGCGCCTGACATTTACAGTCTGACGCTCAAGGTCCCCTTTGCCGGGCAGGCCCGCCCGGGGCAGTTCATTTCCATCTACTGCAGGGACGGATCGACCCTTCTCCCCCGGCCCATCTCCATCTGCCGGATCGATGCGGAGGGGTCATCCCTCAGACTGGTCTACCGCCTGGCAGGGAAGGGGACCAAAGAATTCTCGGCGCTGAAGAGCGGAGACAGCGTACAGGTACTGGGGCCGCTCGGGAACGGCTTCCCCATTGAGAAATTCGCCGACAGCCGCGTCCTTCTGGTGGGCGGCGGGATCGGTGTCCCGCCCATGGTCTCCTGCGCCGAGGCCCTCTCGAAGCCGATCTTCGCGGTGGGCTACCGGTCCAGAGAGCTGGCCTACCTCCTGCCGGAGGTCACGGCTTATCCTGAGACCTGCATCGCCACAGAGGACGGCTCTCTGGGCACCCGCGGCAATGTCCTGGATGCGATTCGGGCTTCCGGTGTGGAGGCTGACGCGGTCTTCGCCTGCGGCCCGGCACCCATGCTCAGGGCTGTCAAGGCCTGGGCGGCGGAGCAGGGAGTACCCTGTTTTATTTCCCTGGAGGAGCGGATGGCCTGCGGCGTCGGCGCGTGTCTCGGCTGCGTGACGAAGACCACCGGCGTGGACAGCCATTCCCATGTCAAGAACGCGCGGATCTGCAAGGACGGACCCGTCTTCGCCGCGGAGGAGGTGGACCTGTCATGATTAATAAAATGAGACCCGATCTGACCACGACCTTAGCCGGCGTGACGCTCAAGAACCCTGTCATGACCGCCTCCGGAACCTTCGGGAGCGGCATGGAGTACAGTGAATTTTTTGACCTTTCGGCGCTGGGAGCCGTGGTGACCAAAGGCGTGGCCGACGTCCCCTGGCCCGGCAATCCTACACCCCGCGTCTGCGAGACGCCTTCCGGCATGCTCAACGCCATCGGCCTTCAGAATCCCGGCATTGACGTCTTCTGCGAGCGGGACCTGCCTTTCTTAAGGCAGTACGACACCAGAATCATCGTCAACGTCTGCGGCCACTCCGAGGAGGAATACCTGCGCGTGGTGGACCGCCTGGCTGACGAGGCCATCGACATGATGGAGATCAATATTTCCTGCCCCAACGTCAAGGAGGGCGGAATCGCTTTCGGCACTGATCCCGCGGCGGTGGAGAGGATCACCAGGGCCGTCAAGGCCCATGCCCGCCAGCCGGTCATCATGAAGCTCTCGCCCAACGTGACCGACATCAAGGTCATGGCCAGGGCGGCGGAGGCGGGCGGCGCGGACGCCATCTCCCTCATCAACACCTTGACCGGCATGAAGATCGACATAGAGAGGGGGACCTTTGCCCTGGCCAACAGGACCGGCGGACTCTCCGGACCTGCCATCCACCCGGTGGCGGTGCGGATGGTCTACGAGGCCGCCCACAGCGTGTCCATACCGGTCATCGGCATGGGCGGGATCGCCACGGCGGAGGATGCCGTCGAGATGCTCATGGCCGGCGCGACCGCCGTTTCGGTGGGCACCGCCAGCTTCCACGATCCCTTTGCCGCGAAGAGGATCGCGGAGGGAATCGAGGGCTTCCTGGCCAGGAAGGGCTACGGCAGCGTCAAGGATATTATCGGAATCGTATAAATGTGATGCGGGCGGAGGCGGCAGACACGCCGGTTTCCGCCCGGTCCGACTTTTAGCGACATATAGTCCCGGCGGAGGAAGGTATGTCAGGAAATCTGTCAGATGGGCCTCCTTTTTTGGTGAATCGGCTGATTGACAAACCTTGCATTTCCCCGGACAATAAAAGAACAGCGCGGCGGGAGATATGGCTGCGCATCCAGGATACTTGCACGGCCGCCAGGCGGCAGTAAGGAGCTGACTATGGAAGCATACAAGCAGGAATTTATTGAATTTATGGTGGATGCCGGCGTTCTCAGGTTCGGTGACTTCGTCACCAAGAGCGGCCGCAAAACGCCCTTCTTTGTGAATACAGGCTTTTACAGGACCGGGAGCCAGCTGAAGAAGCTGGGCGAGTACTATGCCCGGGCCATCGAGGACCGGTTCGGGACGGATTTTGACGTCCTCTTCGGACCGGCCTACAAGGGTATTCCCCTCTCTGTAACGGCCGCCATCGGCCTTTCCGAGCAGACGGGCAAGGACATCCGTTTCTGCTCCAACAGAAAGGAAATCAAGGACCATGGCGACAAGGGAATTCTGCTGGGTAGCCCCATCGCGGATGGCGACAGGATCGTGATCATCGAGGATGTGACCACCGCCGGCACTTCCATCCGCGAGACGGTGCCCATCCTGAAGGCGCAGGGCGACGTGGACCTGGTCGGTCTGGTCGTTTCTGTTGACCGCATGGAGCGGGGCACGGGGGACAAGAGCGCCCTCGACGAGATCGGCGAGACCTTCGGCATGAAGACCTGCGCCATCGTGACCATGGCGGAGGTGGTGGAGCATCTCTACAACCGTCCGTACAAGGGACGGATCGTCATCGACGACACCCTGAAGGCAGCAATCGACGCATACTATGAACAGTACGGAGCAAGATAAATGGCTCGCCCGCAGGGCGAGAAGACGCAGGGAGAGGAAAATCCGGCTGGCCGGCCGGATCCTCTTCGTGTGCTATCTGTGCTCCCTTGTCTACTTTCTTTTCTTCGCTGACTGGTACAATCACAGGCCCGGGATCATGGAGGAGGTGTCCGTGAATCTTACCCCCTTCCGGGAGATCAAGCGGTTCATCCGCTACCGGGACCAGCTGGGTCTGAAGGCGGTTTTTCTCAACCTGGCCGGCAATATTCTGGGCTTCATGCCCTTCGGCTTTTTCATGCCGGTCATCAGCCGGCGATTCAAGAACGGCCTGATCGTGGTGCTTTTAGGCATGCTTTCCTCCGGTGCGGTGGAGGCGGTCCAGCTGATCACCAGGACAGGCACCTGCGATGTGGACGATGTGATCCTCAATACCCTGGGGGCGCTGGCAGGCTACATCACTTTTCTCATTTGTAATGCGGTGAGGAGGCGTTTCTATGGCCGATAAAAAGAAATACAGGTTCGTGGAGAAGGTCCAGTCCCGGGACGGGAAGCTGGCCACGGCCCTGGCGGGAGCCTCGGCCCTCCTCTTTGTCCTTGTGGTAATCATCTCCTTCGCGGCGGGCGGCAAGGCGGAGAGCTTCGTGGGCGGACTGGCCCTGACGGCGGCGCTCCTGTCCGTGTACGGCTTCTACGTGGGGATGAGATCCTTTTCCGAGAAGAACGTGTCGTCGAAATTCTCCCTGATCGGGTCCATTTTGAGCGGCATCATCATGATCGGTTGGCTGACCCTCTTTCTGGTGGGTCTGGGGTGAGGAGCGGCCGATGATGGAAAGACTTGAACTGGCCTTGGGCCGGCTCCGGGAAATACCCGAGGAGCAGCTCGTGCCCGTCCCTTACCGGGATTACTTCAGGGAGACGGCTGTTTTCCTGCTGGCGGTCCTGGAAAATAAAGACCGATCCTCCCTGTGGCAGTCTACCCTGCCGGGCGGTTATGAACAAGCTTATTGTAATCCTGCCTTTGCCGCAGCGCGCCTGGGCCGGGAGATGGGGCAGATCCTCTCTGCTGTGTCTGCCGAGCTCACGGCCATCATTCCCTGCGCCGCCGCCGGCGACGAGGCGGGTATGGCGAACCTTCTGGAACTCTTCCTGGAGATCTACGGGGATTTTGCCGGCGAGGAGCTTCCTTCGCCCGGGAACGTGCGGACCATTTTCCGCTTCTACGCGGAGGACTATCTGGCCGACGAGACGGCGGAGCAGGTATGGAACCGGGTCTGCCCGGGAGGACCGCGGCCTTTGCCCTTTGAAGAGGAGGAAGACTTCGATCCCGAGGAGGCGGAAGCTGTCCCGGCGGGAAAGGGTTTCCGGCAGATGCTGGAGGAAGCGGACCTTACGGACTCGTCTTACCTCTGCGCGCTCGGCATACGGGCAGGCGACGAGAATCTGGCGCTGGCCGGCCGTTACAGCGCAATGAGCGGAGAAGAGATTGACGCTCTGGCTGAGAAAGCCCTGGCCCCTGTCAGGACAATGCTTTCCCAAAAGCCGGTTGTAAAGACGGTCGGGCTTATGGCCTGTGCCGGAGCGGAGCGGGTCCTCCTCGCGGCTGCAAGGCAGTTGGAGGGGCAGGGACTTGCGGTGACGCTTCCCCCTGTGACGGCCCGTCTGTCTGTGAGAAATGACGACATTCCCTCCGCCCATCCGGAAGGGATTCCGAATATAGCTTTCTGCCTGGACCACGCGGAGGACCTCGCCCTCTTTCTGGACGAGAACTATGTCTCCCGCCGGAAGAGAGCGGCCCGTGAGGCCTACGAGGCCTGCCGGGAGGAAGCGGCGGTGTTCGGCGGTCTTTATTTCCTGGAGCTGTCCGGGGATGTGGCGGACAAGTCCGCGGAGCAGGTGGAAGCCTGCCCGGAGGCCATCGCCTTTACGGATGGTCAGGAGCGGCTGCGCCGTTCCCTGGCGAAGTCCCTCGAGGAGATCCGGGAGCGGTACGAGGCGTAACGCACGGAAGAGGAGAGGCCTCCATGCTGTGCGGACACTGCCTGTGTTCCGTGAGTGTGGTTTTATTTGGGAGGAGCGAGAGATATTGAAATTTCGGTCACGTCTCCTTAAAAAGCGCACGGCGGGAGGAATACGCCCGGAAAAGCTTTAAATAATTAAAGCGTTGCAAATGCCGGCATCCGGTCAAATCCGGCACCCGGCAAAAGATATATTTACCAGGACGGCAGCCGGCAAGTCTGTCTGCCCGCAAGGAGGTTTTTATGGCAACAGTAGGGATACTGATGGGGTCTGATTCGGACATGCCGGTCATGGCCAAGGCAGCAGCGGTGCTGGAGGAGCTGGGTGTCTCTTTCGAGATGCACATCATTTCCGCCCACCGGGAGGTCAATGAGTTTTTCGAGTATGCGTCCACCGCTGAGGAGCGGGGGCTCAAGGTCATCATCGCGGGCGCCGGCATGGCGGCCCATCTGCCGGGCATGTGCGCGGCCATCTTCCCCCTCCCGGTCATAGGTGTCCCTATGCACACCACATCCCTGGGCGGACGGGATTCCCTTTACTCCATCGTGCAGATGCCCAGCGGCATCCCGGTGGCGACTGTGGCCATCGGCGGCGGAGCCAACGCGGCCCTTCTGGCCGCCAAGATCCTGGCGGTCTCCGATCCGGAGCTTCTCGGAAAGCTCAAGGCTTACTCCCTTCGCCAGAAGGAGCAGGTCATGGCCAAGGACGCCCGTCTCCAGGAGACAGGTTACCGCGGATACAGCAAGTGAGGTGACAGGCCAGGGACAGGCCGTCCCGGAATTGTATGAGCAGTATGCGCCGTGGAAAGGCAGCAGGCGGGCAGATGGTCCGCCGGATTTCTTCCCGGTGCTGTGTTTATTTCCTTTAAGGAGGTATAAATGGATTATAAGAGCGCTGGTGTTGACATCGAAGCCGGCTACAGGTCGGTGGAGCTGATGAAGGAGCATGTGAAAAAGACCATGCGGCCCGAGGTCATGGGTGGCCTGGGCGGCTTTTCAGGGGCTTTTTCCGCCGCTGCCTTTAAGAATATGGAGCATCCGGTCCTGCTTTCCGGGACCGACGGAGTGGGCACCAAGCTCAAGCTGGCTTTCCTTCTGGACAAGCATGACACGGTGGGCATCGACTGTGTGGCCATGTGCGTGAACGACGTGGCCTGCGCGGGCGGCGAACCCCTTTTCTTCCTGGACTACATCGCCTGCGGGCGCAACTATCCGGAGAAGATCGCGGAGATCGTAAAGGGCGTGGCGGAAGGCTGCCTGCAGGCCGGCTGCTCCCTGATCGGCGGCGAGACCGCTGAGATGCCCGGCTTCTACCCGGAGGACGAGTATGACCTGGCGGGCTTCTCCGTCGGCGTCTGCGACGAGAAGAACATCATCACGGGCGCGGAAATTGAACCTGGCGATCTGCTGATTGGCATGGCCTCCTCCGGCGTCCATTCCAACGGCTTCTCCCTGGTCCGCAAGGTCTTCCCCATGGAGCGGGAGGCCCTGAATACCTACTACGATGAGCTCGGCACCACCCTCGGTGAGGCCCTGATCAAGCCGACCAAGATCTATGTCAAGGCATTAAAGAGCATCAAAGAAGCGGGCGTCCGCGTCAGGGGCTGCAGCCACATCACAGGCGGCGGCTTCTATGAGAATGTGCCCCGCATGCTCCGTGACGGGATCCGTGCCCAGATCCGCAAGGACAGCTACGAAGTCCCGGCTCTCTTTAAGCTGCTGGCCAAGACCGGCGGAATCGAAGAACATATGATGTACAACACCTACAACATGGGCATCGGCATGGTGCTGGCCGTCTCCCCGGCCGACAAGGACGCTGCCCTGGCCGCCATCGCCTCCGCCGGCGAGACGGGCTTCGTTATCGGCGAAATCGTCGAGGGCGAGAAGGGTGTTGATTTGATCTGACAAATAAAAGCCCGGCTCCTGCCCGGGCTTTTCATCGTGAGCCATAGACAAGGAGCGGAAAATGGAAAACAAGCTGAGAATTGCCGTCCTCGTATCCGGCGGCGGCACTAATCTTCAGGCCATCATCGACGGGATCGCGGACGGCACCATACAGAACACGGAGATCGCTGTCGTCATCAGCAACAACCCGGGCGTGAAGGCCCTGGAGAGGGCTGAGAAGGCGGGCGTTCCGGGTGTCGTCATTTCCCCGAAGAGCTATGAGACCAGAGCGGCCTTCAACGAGGCCCTGAAGGCTGAGATCGACGCTTATAAGGTGGATCTCATCGTTTTGGCGGGCTGTCTCGTGACTATCCCCGGGAGCCTCATCGACGCCTACGAGAACCGGATCATCAACATCCATCCGGCCCTGATTCCGGCCTTTTCCGGGCAGGGATACTATGGGCTCAAGGTCCACGAGGCGGCGCTGGCCAGGGGTGTCAAGATCTCCGGCGCGACGGTGCACTTCGTGAGCCGGGACCTGGATGCCGGCCCGATCATCCTGCAGAAGGCTGTGGCGGTCCGCGAGGATGATACGCCCAAGAGCCTGCAGCTCAGGATCATGGAGGAGGCAGAGTGGAAAATAATGCCGGAGGCCATCAATCTGATCGCCGCCGGCCGTGTCACCGTGGCCGATGGTCATGTGTTCATCAAGTGATTTGCTGAGAGAGGAGTTTTTATGAAGGTACTGATCGTTGGCAGCGGCGGAAGAGAGCACGCCATCGCGTGGGCTGTGGCCAGGAGCCCGAAAGTTGACAAGATTTACTGCGCCCCGGGAAATGCAGGCATCGCCGAGTTCGCCGAGTGCGTGCCCATCGGCGCCATGGAATTTGAAAAGCTGGCGGATTTCGCCGCGGAGCAGGGCGTGGACCTGACCATCATCGGCATGGACGATCCGCTGGTCGGCGGCATCGTGGACGTCTTCGAGGCCAGGGGCCTCAAGGTCTTCGGCCCCAGAAAAAATGCAGCCATCCTGGAGGGCTCCAAAGCCTTCTCCAAAGACCTTATGCTCAAGTATGATATCCCCACGGCCGGCTACACAACTGTCTCTTCGGCGGAGGAGGCCAGGGAATATCTGAAGACCGCGTCCTTCCCCATCGTGCTCAAGGCAGATGGTCTGGCGCTCGGCAAGGGTGTTCTCATTTGCAACACGCCCGAGGAGGCGGATGCAGGGGTGGCCGAGATCATGGAGGATAAAAAGTTCGGCAGCGCCGGCGACCGGATGGTCATTGAGGAGTTCATGACCGGGCGCGAGGTATCTGTCCTGTCCTTCTGCGACGGCAAGACCATCCGGCCCATGACCTCTGCTCAGGACCACAAGCGGGCAGGGGACGGCGATACCGGACTCAACACCGGCGGAATGGGCACCTTCTCCCCGAGCCCCTTCTACACGGAGGAAGTGGATCAATTCTGCAGGGAGCACATTTATCAGAGAACGGTGGACGCCATGGCGGCGGAGGGAAGACCCTTTGTGGGCATCATTTTCTTCGGTCTCATGCTGACGCCCAAGGGACCGAGAGTCCTGGAGTACAACTGCCGCTTCGGCGATCCCGAGGCCCAGGTCGTCATCCCCAGGATGAAGAACGATATGGTCGAGGTCATGGAAGCCTGCGTCGAGGGAAGACTCGATGAGGTGGAGCTGGCTTTCGAGGACAACGCGGCGGTCTGTGTCGTGCTGGCCTCTGACGGGTATCCTGTCTCCTACAAGAAGGGGTATGAGATCACCGGCCTTGAGAACTTCAAGGGCCGTGACGATGCCTTTGTCTTCCATGCGGGGTCTAAATTCGACGACCAGGGGCGGATCGTGACCAACGGCGGCCGCGTCCTGGGCGTGACAGCGCTCGGCAAAACCCTCGTCGAAGCCAGGGCCAACGCCTACAAGGCGACGGAGCTGGTGAACTTCGAGAACAAATACATGCGCCACGATATCGGCAAGGCCATCGACGAGGCGTAAAAAAGCGGGAATTGGGGACGGTTCGAAAAGAACCGGACCACAAAAAAGAGCGGCAGGAAAAAAAACCACGCACATTTTTTTTTGGGTCGGTTCTTTTCGAACCGGCCCCAATTCCCGCTTTTTTACGCCTCGTCGATGGCCTTGCCGATATCGTGGCGCATGTATTTGTTCTCGAAGTTCA
>ODAI011115083.1_pt1 | contig 12430 bp, 10 predicted proteins | sample 1539321 | NCBI WGS metagenome assembly ODAI01 (sample SAMN02144231, study PRJEB22623) | gut metagenome | biome: sheep rumen | host: Ovis aries | place: New Zealand
ATAGGCGACATCATAGGCGCGTCGGGCGAGGTGTTCACCACGCAGACAGGCGAGATTTCAATTCGCGTGGACTCTATAACGCTTCTTTCAAAGTCGCTTCTGCCGCTTCCGGAGAAGTTCCACGGTATGACGGACACGGATTTAAGATACCGTCAGCGTTACGTTGACCTTATTATGAACGCGGATGTTAAGAATACGTTTGTAATGCGTTCAAAGATTTTGACGGCTATAAGAAACTATCTTGACTCACGCGGATATTTGGAGGTTGAAACGCCTATCTTGAACACAATCGCGGGCGGCGCGGCAGCAAGACCGTTTATCACGCACCATAACACGCTTGATATGGATATGTATTTGAGAATTGCCACAGAACTCCACTTAAAGCGTCTTATCGTCGGCGGTATGGAAAAGGTTTATGAGATGGGACGTCAGTTCCGTAACGAGGGTATGGATATTAAGCATAACCCCGAATTTACCTCGATTGAGATTTATGAAGCGTTTGCGGACTATAACGATATGATGGATTTAACCGAAAACCTTATGCGCTATGTTGCCGAGGAGGTTTGCGGCACGACCAGGATTACTTATCAGGGCGTTGAGGTTGACCTCGGACATTTTGAGCGTCTTACAATGATTGACTCGGTTAAGAAGTACGCCGGCGTTGACTTTAACGAGATTACAACCGATGAAGCGGCGCAGGCGATCGCAAAGGAAAAGGGTCTTGAGGTTGAAAAGACAAAGAACACACGCGGCGATATAATTGCGCTGTTCTTTGACGAATACGTTGAGGATAAGCTCGTTCAGCCGACCTTTATAACCGATTACCCGGTTGAGATTTCACCGCTTGCAAAGAGAAAGCCGACCCAGCCGGAGCTTACGGAGCGTTTTGAAGTATTTATTACCGGCCGCGAATTTGGTAACGCGTTCAGCGAATTGAATGACCCGATTGACCAGCGCGGACGTTTTATGCGCCAGGCGGAGCTTCGCGCGGCGGGTGACGATGAGGCGAATATGGTTGACGAGGACTTCTTAAACGCCCTCGAATACGGTATGCCCCCCACAGGCGGATTGGGTATCGGCGTGGATAGATTTGTAATGCTGCTTACTGACAGCTACTCAATAAGAGATGTGCTCTTATTCCCGACAATGAAGCCATTGGAGAGGTAAAGTGAGTGTTTATGCGCTTTTCGGACGCATACAAACTATTTTTACCCACATTTTACCCATTTTAGAATCGCTATATGACAAAACTGCAATGCTTAGCGGCATTGCAGTTTTTATATGCGGCTTATTCATATTTTATAATATCCTCAACCTTGCAATTAAGAACATAACAAATTCTTGCAAGAACATCAAGATCAAGTTTTTCAACCTCATTGTTATACCATTTATTTATAACTTCAAATCTCGAATTTATCATATTTGCAAGCTGATTACGAGTAATATTATGTTCGTCCATGAGTTCTTTCAGCTTGATTCTAATTTTACCATAGTCTTTTATAAGTAATAACGAGTTTATTTCCATTATCCACACCTCAATAATATTCTATATGCATAGTATATTATTGACAATTACTTTTATAACTGTTACTATATACATAGTAATTAGTAATTGAGGGAAATTGATGAAAGAAAAAATGTGTTGCTTTTGTGGTCACAGGGATTGTGACAATTCTATGAGACGTCAAATTAAGGAAACAATAACGGATTTAATAGAAAATCAAGGCATAACAACATTTTACAGCGGCGGAATGGGGAATTTTGATAAGCTGTGCGAGAGCGTTGTGCGTGAATTGAAACAGAAGCATAAAGATATACAGCTGTGTCTGATTATGCCTTATATGACAAAACGGCTGAATACCGACAAGGAATACTATGCCGAAATGTATGATGAAATAATTATTCCCGACTTGGGCGACATTCATTATAAAAGAGCGATAACCGAACGAAATAAATGGATGGTTAACTGTTCCGATGTTGTGCTTTGCTATGTTACACGAAGCAGCGTCGGAGCATATAGAATGAGGGAATATGGTGTGAGAATGAAAAAACCTATAGTTATGCTGTCTGCAATTTAATAGTTGAAAAAAGAGCCTGCTTATGGTATACTATGACATATGGTCGGTTCTTTTTTTGAACAAAATGACGGAAAGGACAGTAATATGGAAAAATATGGTGAGGTTCCGCCGAGATTTACGAAGAAGTGGTGGGGACACATTTGGGAATATTATAAGTGGCATTTTATTATTACTGCAGTGGCGATACTTATCGCGGTTGTCACAATCGTCCAGTGCGCGCACAGGACAGAATATGACGTTGTTATGATATACGCCGGTCATAAGGATTTATCCAATATGACGCAAAATCAGCTTTATGAGCTGGCAACGGAGCATATTGATGATGTGGACGGCAACGGCAAGGTTGTTGTCGATATAAAACCGCTTGTTTTTACCGATATTGACGGTAACGAAGATTATGATTTCGCCATTCAGACAAAACTTGACCTTACATTTGTAGACGACTACACATACATCTACCTTATGGACGAAACTCAGGCGCGCGTTTATTGCGGACGAAAGGACACCACTGACGCGTTTGAGGAAGTGAGCGCATACTATGACGACACCGGTAAGGAGGTTCTCTATACCACCGATGAAAACAGAAGTTTTGCCGTAAGTCTTAAAGACAGCGCGCTGCTTAAAGAAAAGGGCATAAACGCGGACGGGCTGTATATGATGGTGCGCCGCGATAACAAGGCAAGCGAGAAAAATACAAAGTCGCACGATAGCGCAATCAAATTTGCAAAAGAGCTTGTCAGGTGACGACGAAGGAGGAGCAGCGTGGCTGTTGTTAAACCCGAAATAGTTACAAGTGAATATGAAATGTTTTCGGAATACAAGAGAACGCGCGACCCGCAGCTTAGGGATGAGCTTGTTGAAATGTATATCTACATTGCGGAAATACTCTCGCGTCGGTTTATAAACCGCGGCGTTGAGTATGACGATATTTACCAGGTCGCGTCACTCGGTATTCTCTATGCGGTGGAGCGTTTTGACCCCGACAAGGGCGTTAAATTCGCGACCTTCGCCACACCGACGGTACTGGGTGAGATACGCAAATACTTCCGCGACAAGGGTAACTTTATCCGGATACCCAGAAAACTATACGAGATATTCTACCGCGCGGAAAAACTGAGGCGAAAAAATATATCGCGAACCGAAACGGCGAGAATACTCGGTATTCCCGAAAAAACGCTTGACGCGATTTATGAAACGGGCGATGTTTCGTTCATAAAATCGCTTGAATACGAGGCTTATGCTGACGGTGAAATGTCGCTCTCAAACGTTATAGGCGTTGAGGACAAGCATTATCTTATGATTGAGAATGAGGATTTTATCGAGTCGTGTATGCAAAGGCTTACCGAAGAGGAACGCGAGTTTGTAAAACTGCGCTACTACCAGGAAAAAAGCCAGCGCGAAATTTCCGAAATGTTTGGCACATCACAAATGCATATAAGCAGAATGGAAAAAAAGGTGCTGAAAAAATTAAGGAATATGTATTTTAAGGATTAAAGGAGGCAAAATTATGCTCACGGAAAAGAAAAAGGAATTTATTGAGTTTATGATGGAGTCGGACGTTCTGCGCTTCGGTGACTTTGTCACAAAAAGCGGACGCAACACCCCCTATTTTGTAAACACCGGCAATTTCAGAACAGGCAAACAGCTTGCGACGCTCGGCAAATTCTATGCTGCGCTCATAAAGGAAAGCTGCGGCGACAGCTTTGACGCTATGTTCGGCCCCGCGTACAAGGGTATACCGCTTGCGGCAACGGCCGCGGCTGCGCTTTACAACGAATACAAAATCGACAAGCCGTATTTCTTCAACCGCAAGGAGGAGAAGGACCACGGCGAGGGCGGCTCGCTCGTCGGCTACAAGCCGCAAAACGGCGACAACGTTATCATCATTGAGGACGTTATAACGGCCGGTACGGCTGTAAGGGAAACGCTGCCGGTTTTAAAGGGCGCGGCTGACGTTACGGTAAAGGATATGTTTATATCCGTAAACCGCTGCGAGGTTGGTCAGAACCCTGAAAAAACAACCATTATGGAGATAATGGAGGATTTCGGAATAAACATTCACGCGATTATAACCGTTCAGGATATTTACGAGTATCTTAAAGCAAACGGCAATTACGCAGATATGCTGCCGAAGATGGAAGCGTATATGCAGAAGTATTGCGTGTTTAATTAAGCAGGTGATAATATGAGGAAAATATTTAAGGCACTTCCGGCGGCGCTTATCATTGCGTCCACTGTTACGGCGAATGCGTACAACGTGGTAAACCTTCCCGAAAGTATGACGCTTTCGGACGCGATGGAGGTTTTTAACGCGTCGGAAATAACAAGAATTACCGTATCGGATATATTTGACGGACGGTATACTACGTTAAATCAGACGGAAATAAACCAGTTTTTTAATACTGCTAAGGATTTAAAGGTTTACAGAACAGTAAATCCTACCCCGTTCCGCGGCATATCGGTTAACATTTACACGGCGGACGGGTCTAAGTCGTATCTTTTAAATTCCGGTATTCAAATCGGTACATACGGCGAGGAAAACTATATCTGCTACAAGCTCAGCGAGACAGATACGGAAAAGCTTCTATACCTCGATGACAGGTATTGGGATGAAAGCGACAAGGCGGGCGGCGAATATGTTCACCGCGTGACAAGCAAAGATTTTTTGAAACTGCCGGAGGCGCAATGGTCAAGAGGCTTTGTTACTGAAGCAGCGGCAAAAAACCTTATTCCCTACGAATTTACAAAAAGCTATGGTGACAATATAACGCGCGAGCAGTTCTGCAGGCTTATCGGAAACTTCATCGCGGTCAAGAACAATTACAACTCTCTGGAGGAATATATGTCCGACGCGGGCGGCGCATATCTTCGTAACTACTTTGAGGATTGCGCGGGCGCGGATAACTCGATAAACATTCTCTATGCCTTAGGCGTAGTCAATGGTAAAGATGAAACACACTTTGACCCGAATGGCATTATAACGCGCGAGGAGGCGGCAACGCTCCTGAGCAAAACAGCCGACCTTTTCTGGGATTTGGAAACAAATACAGGCCTTAGGTATGATGACAGGGATTACATATCGGAATGGGCAAAATTCTATGTGACTTGGGTTACAGAATATAAGGTTATGACCGGTGTTAACGAAAGGGAGTTTGATCCCAAGGGCTATTACACCATTGAACAGGCTGTGGCGACAATCGTCAGATTATACAACCTGCTGGGCTAATCAAAAACAAAACCTGCGGTTCCATTAAGGAACTGCAGGTTTTTTCTTGCGCTCGCTTCAGCAGCTTTATCAGAAGCTTTTTTATCCGGAAAAAAAGCATAATTGAGGCTTCAGCCTCAATTATGCTTTATTCGTTTTAGTTGCAAATTACAATCAGCTTTGTTGTACCCTTTGACTGGAAGGCTATAATCTTTGAGCAATCCATACCGTAATTCTTGGCATCCTTCAAATCGTTTATTGATAAATCTGTTGTAGTGTCTGCCACGAAACGGCTTACTTCGTCACGCTCCGGTTCCATACGTACAATCTTTGTTCCGGAGGTTATTGAAATTTCTTCATAATCACTGTCGTCAAGAACCAAATTACCGTCAACCTCATCAAAGCCGTTCTTTGTTACGTAGAGCTTCTTTTCATCTGTGAGAACCTGGCTTACGTTGAACACAACCGCTCTTGAATACGGTACCCAGCCGAGGGTTGAGCTTTGATACATCTCGTCATTACCATCGGAATTTTTGAAATGGTAATCAAACAGCATTGACTGATAGTTATTGTCCTCGCTCGGCGTAATCTCCTTCTCCCAGTTGTATATCTGTCCGTTGTACAATTCCTCCATATCAAGAACGGATACTATATCGTCATATTTAAGTACATTTACACGTCCCTGGATAAGGTTATCGCTGTCGTATGCAAACTGGATAACATCGCCCGGCTTCACGTCAGCAAACTCTGTTTGATCATATGTGTTCCACGACTTTATAGTATTTGAAGCGCCGGTGAACATATCCAGCTTAAGAACTGTATCATCCTTGATTGAGCTGTACTCTGATTTTACAGTGTCGGCAATAACAGAGTAATCCGTGTCCTTCTTTACCTTAGTAAGAGTACCGTCAGCGCCGTACAGAATTACAAGACCGGCAACCTTTGAGGAATTTAAGTCATACGCTTCAAGATAGTAACGCTCGCCTATACTGAACGCCGAGGACGGAACCTTTTTGGCAAACTTGTTCTTCTCATCTCTGTCAGCCGGAACGTATATTACAACTGTTGATGAATTTACCGAGAAGGCTGTCTTTCCGCCTACGGTGAAGCTGTTATTGTTGTAAGCGTACTCGTCAAGCTCCTTACCCTTGGTTATCTTTTCCTTATCCTCATTCTGTGAAACAAGCTCGTCGCTTGTTAGCAGAACTATATCCGTCACCTCATTATTAGTGATTTTCACGCGCGCAGGCTGTGAATACTGAGTGTTTGCCGGAGTTTTTCCGACGCCGTATATCTTGTCTGCATACTCGCTTTCATCTGTCGTATAAGCAGCGGCAGCCTGAATTTTTGAAACAGCAGACTCCGCCTTGGTGCTTACACCGTTAATCTTTACACTGTTCTTTAACGGATATGAAGATGCTTCACTTGCGTTTGTGGACGGTGCGTATGCCGTAATATAATACTTGCCGTCCTCTCTGAAGGTGTTGGTTATATACGCGTAGGGCGATGCAACCGTTTCCTGAAGCGTTCCGTATACAGCCGTGCCGAACGCGTCTAAATAGAACGTGCCCGAAGCGCCGACTTTAAGCTCTTTATTATTCTTGTCAAGAATATATGCAGCGCATTTGCTGCCTATGTTATAGCTCGTTCCCGAAATCGTCATTTTATCACCGTTCGACGACATTGAGCTGATCTGACCCGTTACTGACTTGTTTGACACGATAACGCTGTACTGCTCGCCGTCAAGGCTTTGGGCGTAAAGAATAACATCATTAGCCGCAATGGACGTAACAGGGATTTCCGTGTTGTCCTTTACAATGGTGAAGGTATAGGTAGCGCTCTGCGGATCCAATATAAGCGAGTTGCCGGTAACAAGCTTGTCCGTAATACGGTAATCGGTAGTTGAAGGCGCTGAAAGGGCAACTATCGTTTCATAGTCATATATCTGGATCATATCATATGTGCCGTCGTCACCGTTATCGGTGAGCTTTATCGTACCATATGCGGAATCATCCGTGTCCGGTGTCAGCCACTTGCTAAGAGCCTCGCTGCGGGTATAGCTTTCATCGCCTATATCCACCATAGTGCCCGCGTCAACAAGTTTACCGTTATAACGCACTGTTATTTCATCCGGCTTGAACTTTGCCGTCTTTACTTTGCCGCCGCTGCCGTCATCATATTTGAGTGTTCCGGTTTCTACATATCCCGTAACATCATCCGATGTTATTTCAATACCGGAATTTTTTGTCGTTTCCGTATCTATGCTGACAAGCGTTCTCTCATCGTTTGAGGTAAGCTGTCTGTAATAAACGGTTATTGTGTTGCCGAGGTATTTGCTGAGAGATGTCTGCTGGTCTGTATATGTAGAGTAATCAATCAAAATTTCCTGCCCGTTGCTGTCAAGAATGTCAATATAGTTTTCCGGCAGTGTAACGGTGCAGTCACCTGTTACATCGTCATTTACAGCTACGAGCGTACCCTTGAGCTTTTTAACCTTGAGATAGTCGTTCAAAAGCGTCTTTTCCGTGCTGACCCAGTTGAAACCGTTATTCTCATTCATCTTAATCTCAAGAGCGTTATAGAGCATCTGCGCTACCATACCTCTTGTTGCGCTGCCGTAAAAATCGCTGCCGCTTACATTCTTTGTAAGACCGAGTGAATTGGCCTCCTGGATATATCTGTCAGCCCAGCCGTCGGTCGTTGCTACTCTGGCAAGAGCAAAATCCTCGTAACCCAAAGTGCAGACAATCATTTTAAGCGCCTGCGCATATGTAACCTGCTCCTCCGCTTTAAATTCGCCGTCGTCAAATCCGGCAATAATTTTGCGGTCATAGCCGGTCTGGATATAATCCCTTGCCCAGTGGTCTGCAGATACATCGGTAAAGGTGTATGCCTGGTATTTTATGTCCTGAAGTCCGAGCATAAATACGATAAGCTTTGTGAACTCCGCGCGTGTTATTGCTCCGTCCGGCTTAAATGTGCCGTCCTCGTAGCCGGAAATAACCGAAAGAGTTGACAATGTCGTTATCGCATTTTTATACTGATGATCTTCGTTCACGTCGCTGAACGCGGCAAAAGAGACCGTCTGGAAAACAGACGCCGTAAGCATTGCCGCAGTCATCAGCATTGCTATAAATTTTTTCATAAAACCTCAAATCCTTTCTGTCTTGTTTATCCTATCTGAAAACTATTTCCGCGCTGATTTAAACACACCCTTGCGCAAAAACTTTTCATAGCAAGCATATATAAGTATTTTATCACCTTTTATTATATAAGTCAACCTCCGCTATATAGCCTAATTGTGAATAAATTGAGAATTATTGATAAAATCATTGAAAAATAAGCAATTAAATGATACAATACTTAATACTTACACCTTTATTTAAGGAGGAAAATTTTAACTATGAACAATAATAAGGATTCTTCACCTTTAAAAAATCCTTTGGTAATTTTTCTGATAATTTCCGTTGTAGCCACAATTTTACTTAACGCCGCAATGATTTCTCTTCAAGGCTCGCAGAAAAAGGAAATCAGCTACAACGAATTTATCACAATGCTAGAGGATAAAAAGGTTGACGAGGTAATAATCTCAAAAAACGAAATTAACATATATGCCAAACCGGCTAAGGAGGAAAGCGGTGAGATGCGCCTTTCTTCCCTGCTCGGAATGGGCAGCACGGACAGCAATAACCGCGAAATGTTTTACACGGGTTATATATATGATGAAAAGCTAATTGATAAGCTCGACGCGGCTGACGTGAAGTATTCCACGCCTGTGGAGCACGAAAATCCGATTTTGAGCTTTATAGTTACCTGGATATTGCCGCTCGTTATTATTTATCTGCTGTTCTTTCTCTTTATGCGCTCAATGTCGAAGCGTATGGGCGGTGGCGGCGGTATTATGGGTATTGGCCAGTCAAATGCTAAAATGTATAACGTGGAAGACGCGACGGGTGTTACCTTTGCCGACGTCGCAGGTCAGGAGGAGGCTAAGGAAAGCCTTGACGAAATCGTTGACTATCTCCACAATCCGGCAAAATATCAGGCAATAGGCGCTAAGCAGCCGCGCGGAGCTCTGCTTGTCGGCCCTCCGGGAACAGGTAAAACACTTCTCGCAAAAGCGATTGCGGGTGAGGCGAAGGTGCCGTTTTTCTCGCTTTCAGGTTCGGAATTTGTTGAGATGTTCGTCGGTGTAGGCGCGTCAAGAGTGCGTGACCTGTTTAAACAGGCGGCGGCAAAGGCGCCGTGTATCATATTTATAGACGAGATTGACGCGATAGGTAAGTCACGTGACAGTCAGCTTAGTACCAATGACGAGCGCGAGCAGACGCTAAACCAGCTCCTTAATGAAATGGACGGCTTTGACTCGTCTAAGGGGCTTGTTGTAATCGCGGCTACAAACAGACCGGAAATACTCGACAAGGCTCTTTTAAGACCCGGACGTTTTGACCGTAGAATTATAGTTGACAAACCTGATTTAAAGGGCAGAGAGGATATTTTACAGGTTCATATTAAAAAGGTTAAAACCGAACCCGATATCAACCTGCACGAAATGGCTCTCGCAACAAGCGGCGCGGCGGGCGCGGATCTTGCGAATATGGTAAATGAGGCGGCTTTGCGCGCAGTGCGTCTCGGCAGAAGAACCGTTTCGCAGGAGGATTTGATGGAGGCGGTTGAGGTTATCATTGCCGGTAAGGAAAAGAAGGACAGAATTTTATCGGAAAAAGAAAAGCAGATTGTTTCCTTCCACGAGGTCGGCCACGCGCTTGCGACAGCGGTGCAGAAGCACACGCAGCCGGTACACAAGATTACGATTGTCCCCCGTACAATGGGCGCTTTGGGCTATACAATGCAAATGCCTGAAGAGGAGGAGCATTATCTTATGTCAAAGGATGAGCTTCTTGACCAGATTACGGTGCTTTTGGCAGGACGCGCGGCGGAAGAGCTTGTATTCAACACAAAGACCACAGGCGCGTCCAACGATATAGAGCGCGCAACAGAGCTTGCGCGGAATATGATTACAATGTACGGTATGTCTGACAAATTCGGTATGATGGGACTTGAAAGCATACAAAACAAGTACCTTGACGGCAGAGCCGTTTCAAACTGCTCCGAAGAAACAAAGACTGCGGTTGATAATGAAATTATACGGGTATTGAAAGAACGTTACGACATTGCGCTCGGAATTCTCCGCGATAACCGCGACGCGCTTGATGAAATAGCAAAATGCCTTATAGACGAAGAAACCATCACAGGTGAACGGTTTATGAACATATTCGACGGCGTAAAGGAAAAGAGACTGCACACGGAGGAAAATGATGAAAGCTGAAAAAATTATTGACAGGACAAAAACAGCAGCAAGAATACGTAAGCTCCGCGCGGAGAAAAATCTGACACAACTCGCGCTGGCAACAAAACTTTGCATAGCGCGTTCGCGTATATCGGCCTGGGAAAAAGGAACATCATTGCCGGATATCAACCATATAAAATATATGTCCAAGCTTTTTGGTGTTCCGGCTGACTACATACTCGGTATCAGCAATCGCAGATATAATATAAATATACCTGACTACTTTGAATTTGACCTGACAAAGCTGAACAGCACAGGTATGGGTATGCTGTATGAATACTATAAGTATTTATTAAGCCAAGAAAAATACAGAAACCAATAAGCAGAAGAGATTATGTGGGCGAAAGAAGGCGTATTTTATCAGATTTACCCTTTGGGTTTTTCCAGCGTCAGTTCGGCAGCGAACTTGTGCCTTACAGCATTCAATTTTGGAAAATGGAAAAATAACTAAAAATTGATGTTGAAAAAAAGCAAACAATGTGATATACTGTAAATGACATTATTTTATGGAGGTAATATAAAATGAAGAAAATTATTGCAATGACACTTACAGCCGCTTTGGCTGCAGGCGCAGCGGCTATGCCGGTAATGGCTGATAATGAGCCTATTAAGATTATCGTAAACGACGTTGAGCTTGTTATTCCCGAGGGTGACACAACACCGTTTATCGAGAATGACCGCACACTCGTTCCGATGAGAGCCATTTTTGAGGCGCTCGGCGCAAAGGTTAACTGGGACGGCGAAACAAAGACAATCGTTTCGTATGACCCCGTAAGCGATGTAAGCATCACAATGCAGATTGACTCAGCCAATATGTTCGTTGGCGAGGAGAGTGTGGAGCTTGACGTTCCCGCTAAAATCGTAAACGACAGAACAGTTGTTCCCATCCGCGCAATCGCTGAAGGTATGAACAGCGAGGTTAAGTGGGACGGCGAGACAAGAACAGTTATCGTCAAGAAGGACGTTGCCAAGGACGCAGGTGAGGGCGGAACGCAGGATCCCGGTTCAGAAGTAGAAAATCCCTGGACAACATATGCTACACTTGACGCGCTTAACGAAGCTATAGGTGAGGCGGCAGACGTTGTATTTACCTTTGAAATTCCCGATGAGGAAGCACTGGTAGTAAATGAAGACGGCTTCAGATACTTAGCAACAGAAAATATGGCAGAGCTTCAGGGCAGATGGGAAATCGGCTCAGGCGCTGATGTTACTATCAGAATTGCATCAGGAGAGGTGGCTGATATTTCCGGTATCTTCAATACTGAAAAGGGCGAAGAGATCACTCTTGAAGATGGTACAAAGGCAACTCTTTATAAATACGAGGACAACTACTATGTTGTATGGACAAGCGAATTCGCAGGCGAAAAGTTCAGCTACAGCGTTGCTGTAGAGAGCGCTGATAACGATATGACAGCGGTTGCAGAGCTTCTCGCAAACGATCTTGAGACAATCTACAGCCTTGACTGATTTATTACATAAACATTAAAACCGCCTTACGGGGCGGTTTTTTCTTGCAATAAACGGGTATTTATGTTATAATCTCACTAATGTGTTCCCCGCTTCTATCAGCGGTAGGGTTCAAAATTCTAAGCATTAAGAGTACAATCACTTTCGCCGCGAGCTTGAAACGCTTTAATGATACTTTTGCTTCGCAAAAGTTTTCATAGTCTTGTTTGAATAGCGGTAATTTTACTGAGAGAAGGTCTTATTAAATGGTAATACTTTACGAGGTACACAACAATCTTTATGTTAATATGACAAACAAATGCCCCTGCGCCTGCACGTTCTGTTTAAGAC
>ODAI013738566.1_pt1 | contig 12429 bp, 11 predicted proteins | sample 1539321 | NCBI WGS metagenome assembly ODAI01 (sample SAMN02144231, study PRJEB22623) | gut metagenome | biome: sheep rumen | host: Ovis aries | place: New Zealand
AGAACTGCCGCAGCCATCTTTTTTCCATCCCTCATCAGATCATCCCCTGTTTTTCGGCAGCTCTGTTTCACGTGAAACAATCAATTCGTTTTCAGGAAAAATCAGGTTCATGCAAAACCGACGTTTTCATTTCCACTCCCGCTTTGGTCATCGTCATCTTTCCTTTTTCCTGGACGCTCTGTACCTGATAGGTACGATAATTATGATAATCCGCAAGATCTCCTTCATCGGAACAGGTGATAAACGTCTGCACGCCTTCAATCATCTTCAGCAGATTCATTCTTCTGTCCAGATCCAGTTCACTTAATACATCATCCAGGAGCAGAACAGGATATTCTCCCGTAATATGCTGAAAAATGTCCATCTGCGCAAGCTTCAGGCTCAGCGCCGCCGTTCTCATCTGTCCCTGGGACGCATAGAGCTTCATGCTTTTATGATTCAGACTCAGAAGCAGATCATCCCGATGAGGTCCGACGGAAGCTGTTCCCTGCCGAAGATCGTCATCCCGGTTTTTCTCCAGCAGCTTTTCCATCGACTCCGTCTCATCATCCCATGAATAGGAAGGATGATAAGCAATCGAAAGGTTTTCCGTTTCCCGTCCGCTGATCTTCCGGTATATTTCATTTCCCTTTTCGGATATCAGATCGGTTATTTTTTTTCTTTCCCGATAAATCGCCTGTCCATATTCAGCCATTTCCTTTTCAAAATCCGCAATCATGGAATCCGGTCTTCTGTTTTCAAGCCTGGCCTGTCTTAATATGGCGTTTCTCTGATTATAGGCAATCCTGTACTGCTGAAGGGCAATAAAATAGGACCGGCTGATCTGACTGATCATCATATCAAGAAACTTTCTGCGGACAGCAGGCCCTTCCTTGATCAGATTCAGATCCTCCGGACTGAATATCACGCATCGAAGAATTCCCATCATCTCGGACAGCCGTCCGATTTTCTTCTGATTGATCCATACGGTCTTCACCGTTTCAACGCCGGGCTGCAGCCGTATCTCAATTTCATTCTTCACGGAGCTGCCTTTGATTGTCAGGCTGCAGGAGGCTCCCTTTTTTCCGATCATCACCGCATTCTGGTCCTGAGAAATCCGATGGCTTTTTCCGAGAGAACAGTAATGAACCGCCTCCAGCAGATTTGTTTTTCCAGATCCGTTCTTTCCGAAAAATATATTGATTCCCTCATGAGGTTGCAGGAACAGTTCCTCATAGTTTCTGAAGTAATGTAAACTGATCTTCTCAATGATCATTCGGCACCTCATCAAGAAAAGCAGCGCGGCTGAACTCAGTACGCGCTGCATGATGCAAACTGATAATCGGATTACTGGAAAACACGAACCGGCAAAATCAGATAAATATATTCTTCACCGGAAGGCGGCATGACGACGCAGGGGCTTACGCTGCTGTTGAAATTCATGTACAGCTCTTCTCCCTCCACATTCCGGATCACATCAACGATATATCTGGAATTGAAGGCGATATCGATGGGATCTCCGATCAGATCCGCTTCCATCTCTTCTTCCACGTCCCCCAGTTCCGCATTGGAGGTAACCCGCAGAGTGTTTTCATGAAAACTCATTTTGATCAGATTGTTTTTTCCTTCCCGGGCCATCAGGCTTGCCCGGTCGATCGCGTCCGATACTTCGCTTCTCTTCGCTTTTGCGCGGGTTTTGAATTCACTCGGAAGAATTCTTCTGTAGTCGATATATTCTCCGGCCAGCAGCACGGAACTCAGCCTGATATTTCCGAATGTACACTGCATTCTTCCCTGATCGAAAATCAGGCTGCAGAATGCCTCATCATCCGGAAGAATACGGCTCAATTCGTTAATCACCTTTCCGGGAATAATGGCCTTCACAATTTCCTTGTCTTCCGGAAGTTCAAAAGGCTGGAAAATCTTCTGCATGGCAAGGCGGAATCCATCCAGCGCCACCAGTCTGGCTTCGCTGCGGCTCACTTCGAGCAGGCATCCCGTCAGGATCTGCCTGTTTTCATCGGTAGCGATCGCAAAACTGACATGAGAAATCATTTCCTTCAGTTTTTTCTGAGGAATTTTGATCGGAAAACGATTTTTGACTCCCATGATTTCGGGATACTCCGCAGCATTCATGATCGCCAGATTGCTTTTTGCCCGCTGGCAGCGGACAGAAGCTGTCCTGCTGTTTGCCGTCAGAGAAATTTCAACCTCTCCGCCGGGCATTTTTCTGATCAGCTCGGAAAACAGCCTGCCCGGCAGCACAGTCTGTCCTTCCTCAACTACATCCGCCACGTTCGTATATTCAATGGAAAGGGATCCATCCGAACAGGTCAGATTAATCCTGTTATCCTCCGCTACGATCAGCACTCCATCCAGAATCTGTTTGGCCGGTCTGGCTGACAAAGCTCTGGTAACTGTGTTGAGACCTTCCAGCAGATCCTGATTGTTCATCCGAAATTTCATATAACTGCTTCATCCTTTCGAAGGCCCCGTCTCCTGAGAGAGGACCATTATAATAAATTATACTAATCAGTCATCGTAATAGGCACTGTGAAATCTGTGCATAACCCGATAAAAACAAGGTAACACCACTGTTCTGCCGGTGAAAAACCTGTGCATAATTCTTCGAATTATCAACAGTTTTCCCGTATCTATTCCCTGTTCTTCAGGAAAAATCCTTTTTTTTCCTTTCCGGAGGAAAAGAAAAAAAGAGAAAATGTTACACGTGAAACATTTTGGAAACAAGTTTTTCCCCGAAATCACAGATTTCACAGGGATGTGGATAACAGGGTGTGGATAATTACTTCAGCAGATTCAGGTTTCGAATGAAGTAATCACATCCGCTCCAGAGGGTAATCAGGCATACCCAGATTCCAAGAATGATTCCCGCAGGAAAGGAAAACAGGGGGATCCGCAAAATCAGAAGAAGAAGGATCATGATCATCTGGCTCACGGTTTTCAGTTTTCCCAGAGGTCCGGCAGCAATGACACAGCCTCTGGAAATGGCGACGAGACGAAGCCCGTCTACGCTCAGCTCTCTGGTCAGAATCAAAATTCCCGTCCAGGCCGGAATCAGCTGCAGGGAGATCAGCATGATCAGCGTGGAAAGTACAAGCAGCTTATCCGCAACCGGATCAATGAACTTTCCGAAAACGGTAATCCACTGTTTTTTTCTGGCCAGATATCCGTCCAGAAAATCCGTCAGGGAAGCCACCGCAAAGAGCGCAACCGCGGCCCATCTGCACCAGGGTGCGGACAGGGAAAGCAGCAAAACCAGCACCGGAACACACAGAACCCGGAGAATACTCAGACGATTCGGCCAGTTCATATCATTTCTCCTGTCAAATCATAGGTTTTCGCGTCTGTAATACGAACCTGCACGAAGGAACCGATGTCCGGTTTACGGGATCCGCAGGTGAAAAGGATTTCTCCGTCGGTTTCGGGAGCCTCGGTTCTGCTTCTTCCCAGAGCCATCCCGTCTTCATTCAGGTCGGTGACCAGGACGGTTTCGACGGATCCGATTCTCTTTCTGTTGTTTTTCAGGGAAATCCGGCTCTGCAGGGTCATCAGGCGATCCAGCCGTTCCTGCTTGATTTCTTCAGGAATCTGATCCTTCATCCTGGCTGCGGGCGTATTTTCCTCAGGGGAATAGGCAAAGGCTCCCAGCCGGTCGAATTCCGCTTCCTCAACGAAATCAAGCAGCTCCTGGAACTGCTCCTCTGTTTCTCCCGGAAAACCCGTGATCAGGGTGGTCCGAAGCGTCAGTCCTCTGGCTTTTGCACCCCTTACGCAGCGAAGGATATCCTCCCGGGTTCCGCGCCGATGCATTCTTTTCAGAATGTCGGAGTTAATGTGCTGAATCGGGATATCCAGATAGGGACATATATTCGGAGTGCCGGCCATCAGATCCAGCAGTTCGTCGTTGGTTTCATCAGGGTAGCAGTAAAGAACCCGAAGCCAGTCTACCCCGGGAATATCCGCGATTTTTTTCATCAGGGAGGGAAGGAGCGTATGCCCCCCCTCATCCGTGCCCCACCGGGTGGTATCCTGGGCGACCAGAATATGTTCCCTTACACCGCGGGAAGCAAAGCTGCGGACTTCATCGAGAATGTTTTTTTCCCCGCGGCTGCGGTAGGGACCCCGAATCATGGGAATGGCACAGAAGGTGCACCGGTTGGAGCATCCTTCCCCGATTCGGATATAGGCGGAGTAGAAGGGAGTGGTCAGAACTCTGTCATGCTCATAATAGCTGAAATCATCCTGGCAGGAATGCAGGGCGGATCCATGCAGGGCTTTTTCGATCCGATCCGGAAGGGAAGCATACTGATTCACACCCAGCATCAGATCAATCTCAGGCAGTTCCTGAAGCAGCTCCTTTTCATATCGCTGAATCAGGCAGCCCGTGACAACAAGCAGCCTGCATCTGCCGGAAGTTTTGTATTCAGCCATTTCCAGAATGGTATTGATGGATTCCTCTTTGGCCGGATCAATAAAACCGCAGGTATTGATCATGATAATATCCGCGTCAGCCGGATCGGAAACAATGCGGAAACCCCTTTCCTTCAGAAGACCCAGAGCGGTTTCGGTATCCACCCGGTTTTTATTGCATCCCAGAGAAACGGCGCCGACAGAATACGCCATAAAGCTTTCTTCCTCCTTCATAAGATGGAAGAAAGTATATCATGAATTGACACCTTTGAAAAGTTTTCTTTTAGTCCTCTTCCGGGTCTTTCCGATCTGGGCCGGGCTGTCCGGAGAGCCGGGGAAAAGGGAAGACGGAGATGAAACGCAAAACGCGGGACATCGGGAAAATCGGATTCCAGCAGAGCTCCTTGTTGAAACTTGTCCGAAAGAGGAGTATGATGGAACGGAAACGGCAGCGTGTGATTGTGAAAAGGCATTCCGATTTCCGGTTTTCGGGAACGGTCCGGAAAACAGGAACAGATGAAGGAGGAAGATAGGATGGCTTTATCTCTTTTTCGGCATCAGGTCAAAAGGGAGGAATATGACCATGATCGGTTTACTCCTGTCATTCGAAGCAGCATCTGTACAGGGGAAAAGGTGGCGGGATTTAAGGATCGGGAAACAGGAAAAATAGAGGAAATCATGCTGATCCGTTCCAGGGAGGATCTGGAGGCTTTTCAGCAGAGATACGGAATAGAGGGAGAAATACAGACGATATACTGAAATAGAAGGGCTGCGGTTTTCAATTTGCGGGATGGGTAAAACGGGATACGGTCCTTTCTCCGGGACGAAAGGAATTCAAAAAATGATGCTGACGGAAGAATTGAATGAAATACTGAAAGAATATGATCTGGCGGTTCAGGAAGTACAGAAAAAAAGAAAGTTCATGGACGGTGTATTCGGGTTTGGAAATCATCCCGGAAATGCCGCCTGCCATGAACAGCTGGATCAGAAAATGGAATCGCTTTGCCGGCGGGCCGCGGAAAGCGGGGATGAACAGGAAATATACGCGCTGACAAAAGCGGTTTTTGAGGCAGGGGACAGATGGGAAGGGCCGGAATATGCAAGGCTGATGCTGGTCGCGGTTCAGCGCCATGCGATGGATCTGATTCCGATGCTCTCCTCTGAAAGCAGGAAGGAGCTGGCCGCTGCGTATGATCGGAAATATCCGCGCCGAAAACGGCTGCCGGTGCAGGAAACTCTGTACCGTGAGCTGACCGGCAAAAAATGAAGGAGCAGGCAGCTTTTCCGCGGGAAATCCGGATCCGGTCAGGCCGGCATAAGGCAAAAAAAGAAAAGAAGCATTTTTCACTGGACAAGCTCCATGGATCATGTGTTATACTAGGCAGGATCAGATTCGGTGGAGAACAGCGGGAAACGGGCAATCTGAGTCTGAAAAGCAAAAGAAAACGGAAAGCAGAATTTCTGAAGGGAGAAATAAGATGAAAACAAATGAAATTGTAGTTTCAAGCAAAGGCCGTGAAATGGAGAAAGCCCTTCATGAAGTGGAGAAGGTTGCGGTTTATAATGACCTGTCTCCCAAAAATGCGCTGCATCTTCGTCTGCTGACAGAGGAAATGATGGGCATGATGCGTTCACTGACCGGGGAAACGGAAGGAATATTCTGGATTGAAAACAAGGAGAATGAATATTTCCTGCATCTGCAGGTGGAAACCCGTATGGACAGCGGAAAGCGGGATCAGCTTCTGGCAGCGTCCACCAGCGGGAAAAATGAATCCGCCAAAGGTCTGATGGGCCGTCTGCGGGATTTCTTTGACCGGGGAACAGATGAGGATGTAGCTTCCTTCAGCCCCATGCTTCTTTCCGGATTGTATGAGGAGGCTGCGACCTCTCCGCAGGCCTGGGAATGGTCCATGACGAGATATCAGAGCGCGCTTTCCGATGAGAGCCTTCAGTGGGAGGAGCCCAGGAGGAAGGAAGCGTGGGATGAGCTGGAAAAATCGGTGGTTGCCCATGTAGCGGATGAAGTGAAGGTTTCGATTCGCGGGCAGTCGGTGGAAATGGTGATTATCAAAAAGATGGCAGCCTGATTTCAGCTTTTCAGGCTACGGAGCGGTAGTAGGCTTCCAGCCTGGGCCGCGCCCGCCGGTAAGCGGATTCCAGGTTTGGATCAAACTGGGATCCCATCCCTTCCAGAATAATGCTGTTTGCTTTTTCAAAGGACATTTTTTCCTTATAAACACGCTTGCTGACCAGCGCGTCATATACATCGGCGATAGCCATAATACGGGCTTCCAGGGGAATTTCCTCCCCCTGCAGTCCGTCGGGATATCCTTTTCCGTCCCATCGCTCATGATGATAATGCGCGACATTCTCCGCAATCCTCTGAAATTCCGTGTCATCTGTATTCTTCAGAATCTCATGGACAATGCGGGCGCCTTCCGGCGCATGGGTTTTCATGATTTCATATTCCTCGGGGGAAAACCGGCCCGGCTTCCGGAGAATGGCGTCGTCTACGGATATTTTACCAAGGTCGTGCATGGGCGCGGCCTTGATCAGTTTTTTGCAGAAATCATCCTCCAGGGGACAGTCCGGGTTCTTTTTCATTTCGTCGATCAGGATGCGGACGCCCTCGCTTGTCCGACGGATATGCCCGCCGGTGGAATTATCCCGGCTTTCCACCATGGTTGCCATTCCCAGAATCAGCTGGTCATGCATTTCGATGATATGGACGGTGGCTTTGTCCACCTGCGTTTGCAGGTCTGAATTGAACTGGTTCAGCAGGCGGATATAGTTTTGATCCTGGGTGTTGTCCGTAATGACCATCTCATATCCTTTTTTCTTTCTGCCGTTATAGAGCCAGGAAAGATCAAAGAGATAAATTTTATCGCCGATTTCATGATTTTGCCGGTGATCCGTTTCATTTTCCTCGAAGGATCTGATCCATGGGAGCAGCAGGCCGGCGATTTCGGTATTTTTTTTCAGGGGAAAATCCACCGTCATCAGATTCAATTCGGGGAAGAGCTCTTTGGCGGCTTCGTTGCTTCCCAGATACCGGTATCTGAAGTCAAAGTGAATAAACCCTGTTTTACCGGAGCGCATCAGGGAGTCCACCGCCGTATCGGTGATATCGTACAGGCCGATCCGATGGACAATCATCAGATACATGACCTGGGCCAGAAGATAGGCAGCCGGCATGAGATCCAGATCCGGGATCAGGATCCGGCCTCCGAAATAGCAGAACATGCTGATGATTTCAGGCAGAAAAAGAAAAAACAGAATGATTCTGGAAACCTGGTTTTTCCGGCAGAAGGTATAAATGATGGCGATCATGCTTGCGGCAAAGTACAGAATCACCATCGCGACAAAGATATGATGCAGATATCCGTATTCCCGCTGCAGAATGCTCAGATTATTCTTCCGCAGAAAGGAAACGGATGTATAAAAGTCGGATTGTTCTCCCTGGCTCAGCGACAGAAAGAATACCACGTTACTGAGGGCCAGCAGCCCGGTTTTGACCAGGCGGTTCATCGGAAGTCCGCAGAGGCTGAATACGGTCAGCAGAACCATCAGCTGAAGAAAACAGCCGCCCAGATAGGTAATTTTATGCGCCAGCAGCGCTTCCTCCAGCCCCTGGGAGCGGGACAGAAGCCAGAATCCAAGGTTGACGATGGGGACCAGCACGAATACCAGGGTGATATGGACATCAAAATGGCGGTGCCAGATGAACATATACAGACCTGTCAGGAGAACGGACAGGATGAAGGTGAAAAAATAGTAGAGCTCGCTCATAAATTTCCTTTCCGGAAAGCCGGGCAGGCATTCCGCCGCTGCATGCTGATGGGCACAGTGTATCACACCTGATAGTGCTTTTCAAGGCGGCGGAACCGGCGCCTGTCCGCTCCCGGCATGATCCGGGAATCAACGTCCTTTTCAGCGGCTCGGCCGGCTGACGCATTGCCAGTCAGGTTCTTTTCTGGTAAAATCAGAGAAAGCACTGAAGGAGCGGAAAGGCGGATTTCGTCTGCATAAGGAAGGATTCCGGTTTCATCCGAATGCGGCGGCATCCGGCGGGAGCCATGGAGCGCAGGCTCGGAAGGGGTCCGGTGAAGGGAAAACCGAAAGGAGAGAAGGAAAAACATGACGGAGCAGGGAGCCGCAACCCGGCGGTTTGGCTGTCCCTCCTGCGGCGGAGGGCTGCAATATGATATTTTGTCCGGAAAAATGAAATGCGACCGATGTGACAGGCTGACGGCCGTTTCGTCGCTGCAGGAGGAAAAAGCAGAGGATACCATGGAGGTTACGGAATATCACTGCCCCCAGTGCGGAGCGGCGATTTATTCCACCGATACCGAGGTGACCAGCTTCTGCAGCTTCTGCGGCAGCGACGTGGTACTGACGGGGAAAATGGGCAGGACAAAGCGTCCGGCCCGGATTGTTCCCTTTGCAGTGACGCGGGAGAAATGCGAGGAAGCCTACCGGAATCATCTGAAAAAATATCGGCTGGCGCCGGGAGATCTGAAAAAGGCGGAAACGCTGTCCCATTTTCGTCCGGTTTACGTTCCCTTCTGGTCCTATTCGGTGGAGGCGGAAGGCCCGGCCAGGCTGGAAGGGAAGAGAAGCTATACCCAGGGGGACTACAGGTATGATGAGACCTACGACCTGAGCATGGATGCGGAAATCCGGCAGAAGGGAATCCTGTATGATGCGTCCTCTGCCTTTGAGGATGAGACCGCCGCCATGCTGCAGCATACGACCCGGGAAGCCGTTCCCTTCCATTCGGCCTATCTCAGCGGCTTTTACGCCCAGGGGGCGGATGTGCCGGGAGATACCTATCATCAGGAGGCGGCGGCGACCGCGGTGCGGATGTTCATGGACCAGGTCAAAAAAGAGCAGAAGATGGACTCTGTGACCATGAAGGGGGATATTTCCGAAAACTTTGGCCTTCCCCACGCGCGGTATCAGGAGGAGCTGGTGATGATGCCGGTCTGGCTGCTGGCGCACCGGCAGGGGCAGCGGGTCGTCTATACCGCCGTCAACGGGGACAGCGGAGATGTTGTCTGTGATGTGCCTGTCAGCAACGGAAAGGAGATTGCGGTTACCGCGGTGCTGGCGGTGATCATTTTCTTCCTGCTGCAGATGTTCCTGACCATGCGTCCGGAGATCCTGATGGCCCTGTGCGCGCTGCTGAGCCTGATTATCCAGTTCCAGTTCAGCGGGACGCAGAAGCGGCTTTTCAACCGCAGAACCAGGGCTTTTGAACCCCATAAGGAGGATACGGGAATGTCCTCCTTTGTGGGTCCCGCCCAGGCCATGCTGAATGTGAAAAAGGACGGCATTGAGGAGAAAAGCACGGTGGCTGCCGGGCTGGGAGAGAAGCTGGCCGGCGTCGGCCGCGCGCTGACCTGGATTGCGGTGATCCTTGGCTTCGGCCTGCTGCCCAGGCTGATTTCCCGCACCGGCACCAGCGCGGATCGAAGGCTGGTGATCCTCGTAATTCTGGTTGCTTCCCTGGCGGTGATGGTGATTCATACCATCCGCAGAATCCGCAAACCGGAGGCAGGCCCTCTGTGGCCCCGGATTCTGTCGGTTCTTGCATGCGGTGCGGCGCTGGTGAGCATGTTGGCCGGCCAGGTGGAGGATCTGCTCTACTATGGCTGTGCCGGGGTCATGCTGCTGGCCAGTGCGGTGGAGCTGGTGATGATCAACCGGGCGCATAACGAATATGCTTCCCGGCCTGTGCCTTTCTTTGACAGGGAGGAGGATGCAGAATGAAAAAAAGAACGGCAGCGGTGCTGTTTTCGGGATTTCTGATGATTTGTTTCTGCCTGATGGGGTGGGCTGCGGCAGAGCGGGAGCCGGTTATTCAGGATGATGCGGATCTGCTGACATCGGAGGAAGAAGCGGCGCTGTATCAGGAAATGCTTCCGCTGTGTGAATACGGAACACCGATGTTCTGGACCACGACGGAGGCCGGAGATTATGAAACCCTGTCGGAGAATTTTCTTCACAGCCGGGTTGGACAGGGCGGAGACGGCGTCGTGTTTACCATCAATATGCTGTACCGGCAGCTGGTCATCAGCGCGGACGGCGCGGTTTACCGGGTTGTGAACAGGGCAGAAGAAGAAACCATCACGGACAATGTGTTCCGGATGGCTGGAAGGGGCGAATATTATGCCTGCGCCAGCAGCGCCTTTCAGCAAATGCTTCAGCTGCTGAAGGGAGAGCAGATTGACCGGCCCATGAAGACGGCCGGCAACGTGCTCCTGGGGCTGGTTTTGGCGCTGCTGGGCGTGTACATTTATGTCAGTACCAGATATGAAACCCGTCCGAAATTCGGAAAGGCCGGAGCTGCTCTGCCGGTCACCGCCGCCGCGGCGGCGACCTTCGCCGCCGTGAATCTCAACAGGGAAAGAAAAATGATCAAACAGAAGAAAACCGATATCAGTTCAAATTCCCATGACGGCGGGGGCGGCGGCTTTTCCGGCGGCGGCGGAGGCGGAAGCTCCGGCGGCAGCGGAAGTCACGGATTCTGACAGAGGTCAGCCGAGAAATTCTTCCCGCAGGGTTACGCCGAATTCCTTTGCGATGGCGCGGAGACCGTCGTCGGTGATGGTCTGCAGCTCCGGAAGGCCTGTGCTCTTCTGGAGAACCCAGATCTGTGCGCTCTTTTCGATGGTGTGCATCAGGCCGAAGGTAATGTCAAAGTCCGGGCCGGAAACGAACAGGCCGTGCTGAGCCCAGACGGCGGCTTCGAATTCCTTCATCTTCTCGCAGGTGGCCAGGGCGATGTCCGCGCCGCCGGGAACCATCCACGGCACAACACCGACGCCGCCGGGGAAGACGACGGGGCATTCGGTCGCGCTCTTCCACAGGGCCCGGCTGAAATCCCGGTCCGTCAGGGGAAGGACATAGGTCATGGCGATGACGTTCGGAGTATGCGCATGGTAAATAACCCGGGTGGCTCCTCCGGTGGCGGCTGCCCGGACGGAATGGTTCATGAAGTGGGTGGGGAATTCGCTGGTGGGCCGGCCTCCATGGACAAGGCCCCAGCGGACGCGGTAGGAATCGCCCTTCTCATTGATTTCCACAACGCAGAGGCTGTCTTCCGGATCCAGAATCACGTTCCGGAAAAATTTCCCGCTGCCGGTGGCAATGAAGAATTCTCCCGCCAGATTGCTGCCGGTAACGCCCATGGGTACCCAGGGACGGGGCTCCGCATCAAGGAAAGGTTTCATTTCCTCCACTTCTGCGGGAAACAGCCGATAGGTCAGGTTGCCGCCGTTGCGTTCGTGCCAGCCCTGCAGCCAGCCGTCGTTGCAGGTGCGGATAAAGCGTTTCATAATGTCCAGGTCAAGCATGCTCATTTTCAAATTAATCCTTTCTGTACAGATATTGTTGCGTGATTCAGGAAAAACAGGGGCGCCCGGAGGGAAGATCATTCCGCTCCGGGAGCTCTTTTCGGAGGGAAGAAGGAACTCACCGGGTGATCACGTCCACCGGGACATTGAAGATCTTGGCAACCTTCAGGATGGTATCGATATGCCGTCCTGCGGCGGCGGCCATGTGATGGGGGGGGCCGGCTTCGCTCCATCTGTTGCAGAATTCCCTGGCGCTGATGGAGAAGCGCATCCGCATGTTGGTATCCCCGAACATGAAGATGGGACCTTCTTCATTGACGCCTTCCGCGACCACAAACTTGAAATGTCCGTCCCGGTCCTGGGTGATGCCCAGGAAGGTGATGGGGCTGTTCGTGGGCGGATAGAACTGAGTCAGATAACCGCCGCCGGTTTTTCCGTGGAAAACGGGAACGATTTTCATGGTAGGCTTCCGGGCCTGGGAGATATCCGCGTCTCCGGAGCCGGAATGGCCGATGATGCAGATATCCTTCTCGAAATCGATGGAATACATTTCGGAAAGCTGGCCGGTTCCGGCGATAGTTTTCAGGATTCCTATGGCCATGGCGTCCTTGATGTCCCCTTCTACGGCGCAGGCGGTGCCCTGCTTGATCAGCATGGAGAA
>ODAI012039417.1_pt1 | contig 12428 bp, 11 predicted proteins | sample 1539321 | NCBI WGS metagenome assembly ODAI01 (sample SAMN02144231, study PRJEB22623) | gut metagenome | biome: sheep rumen | host: Ovis aries | place: New Zealand
GTTCACAGCCAGTGGCATAAGCATACCAAGGCTGCATAAATTAAGTTAAAAACAAAGATTTTCCAACTTCTTTACAAACTCTTAGAATCCTCATTCACACTGAGGATGTAGAGATTATGGGACCAAGATTCGGACGCATACGATTAATTTGGGCTGACTCTCTCAAAGGATATTTGATGCTGCTTGTGGTGGTAGGTCATGCCATCCAAAGTTTGTTGCATGCTGATTGTTACCAAAATCATGCATGGAATATTATTTATTCTTTCCATATGCCTGCATTTATGGCGATAAGTGGATGGCTTGCATATAGGCCTGTCAGCAATCAAACTGGGGGGGGCAAAAATCAATTAATAAGGAGATTTCGTCAGTTAATGATTCCATTCCTGTTATGGTCGGTTATAAACTATTTGAAGCAGGGAAAAAGTACGATACAGGAATTGTATCAGATAGTAGTCTATCCTGATAGTTACTTTTGGTTCCTTTGGGTACTCTTCTTTATTAATGCGTTACTTATTGGAGGGCAAATGATTTCTAGGAAATTAAAGATTGATGAGATAATTCCATTTTCTGTTATCTGTATCATAATGATTCTTGTGGTAGGTGTGTTTAGTCCTCAGTATTTTGGAATGCAGTTTATAGGCTATTATTTCCTTTTTTATATTTTGGGATATTTTGTTCATCGATACTCCAACTTTACTGAGCAACCGCTCATATCTATTCTTATACTATTTGTAATATGGCTTTTCTTAGCTTGGAATTGGAATATGCTCGCATTACCTTCTTGGTTCCCTGTCATACCCCATGTTCCATCTTCGCTAATACATTATGCATATAGAGGAATTACTGCAATTATCGCTATCGTAATAATATTTAACTTCGCTCCCAGAGTGTTAAATGGCAAAGGCTACGTGAATCAATATATGTCACTGTTTGGACAGGTGTCCTTGGGAGTTTATGTTATTCATCTTATGTTTATGGGGGTTATTATACGAAACTGCAAATTAATTATGCCATCAGCTCCAAATTTGATAATAATATTATCTGGAGTTATTATAGCTTTAATTGTATCATGCGTAATAGTTTATATACTCCAGAAAAATAAATATACGTCACAGTTGTTGTTAGGCAAATTGTAAGCCATTCTAATTATGTCAGAATTAAACTCGAAAGTAAAAACTGCAACAAAGTGGGCTACTATTGGCGAGATAGCGGCAAAACTGGTTACTCCAATATCCAGTATGGTGCTAGCTCGATTGCTGACCCCAGAAGCATTTGGTGTAGTTACTACTTTGGCTATGATTATCTCCTTTGCGGAGATATTTACTGATGCAGGATTTCAAAAATATCTTGTTCAGCATGAATTTACTGATGCTCGAGATCGTGATGAGAGTACAAATGTTGCGTTCTGGAGCAACTTGATAATGTCATTACTTATTTGGGGTATTATAGCTGTTTTTAGCGCCCCATTAGCAGCATTGGTAGGCAATCCTGGGCTTGGTCATGTCCTCATTATAGCTTGTGTGTCCATTCCGTTAGCTGCTTTCAGTAGTATTCAGATGGCTCTGTTTAGGCGCGATCTTGATTTTAAAACATTAGCTAGAGTTCGTATTGTTTCTACACTTATTCCATTGTTGATTACAGTACCCTTAGCTTTTTGGCTCCGTAGTTACTGGGCTTTGGTTGTTGGTACAATATTCGTCAATTTAGTTAATGCCATGCTTTTGACTTATTACTCAAAGTGGAAGCCTCGTTTGTATTTTAGTATCCAAAAGTTGAAAGAGATGTTGTCTTTTACAATTTGGAGTATGTTGGAAGCTATCACTATCTGGTTGACGGGATATGTTGATGTTTTTATTGTTGGAACGATGTTGAGTCAGTATTATCTAGGACTGTATAAGACATCCTCTACTCTCGTAAATCAGATTATGGGTCTTATTACAGCAGTGACGACGCCAATATTGTTTTCTGCATTATCAAGACTTCAGAATGACGAGAAGGAATTTCAAAGGCTTTTCTTCCGCTTTCAGAAATTAGTAGGTTTATTGGTTATTCCTATTGGTATGGGAATATTTATATTTAGTGATCTTGTCACTGAAATAATGATGGGAAGTCAATGGTCGGAAGCTTCTGGCTTTGTAGGTCTATGGGGCCTTACAAACGCTTTGACCATTGTTTTTGGACATTATAGTAGTGAGGTTTATCGAGCTAAAGGCAAGCCGAAACTTTCTGTTCTTGCGCAATTTTTGCATCTTATTGTATTATGGCCAATGGTTCTTTTAACGGTCAGATATGGGTTTGAAGCATTATATATAGCAAGATCTTTAGTGAGGCTTGAGCTTATCTTAGTAAATTTTGCAATAATGTTATTTGTAATAAAGATCTCAGTAAGTAAAATGTTGAAAAATATCGTGCCATCCATTGTGGCTGCCAGTTCTATGAGCTTAGTTCTTCTTCTGCCTCCCTCCGATGAATTAATGATTAATATTATTTACGCCTTTTTGGCAATGATTATTTATGGAATTGTGATTAGCCTATTTTTTGAAGAAAGACAATTGTTATTAAATCTTTCCAAGATAATTAGGATGAAGTAAGTTTGTTGTTTTGTGAAATGTTTTTGCTATTTTTTAATTTAATGTCAATCATATATGAAATTGATAGTCGCAGGTGATTATTGTCCACGCCTTCGCGTGTCTGACGCTGTTGAAAAAAATGATTTTTCGTCAATTCTAGCTGAAATTAAACCGATATTAGCAGACTCAGACTATTCAATTGTTAATTTTGAATGCTCTGTCTGTAATGGCGGAGAAGAGCCTATAGTTAAGTGCGGGCCAAATCTATACAGTCCTATAAAAGGAGTTGAAACGTTAAAATGGGCAGGTTTTGATTGTGTAACATTAGCAAATAATCACTTTCTAGATTATGGTGAAGATGGTGTAAGAAAATCATTAAACTTTTTTTCGGAATTTGGACTTGATTCAGTTGGAGGCGGTATCAATTTAGAAGCGGCATCTAGGGTTTTGTATAAAACTATAGCAGAAATAAATGTCGCAATCATAAATTGTTGTGAACATGAATTCTCGATTGCTACCCCAAAAACAGGCGGCTCTAATCCATTGAATCCTATACAACAATTCTATGCTATAAAAGAAGCACGGAGTAAGGCTGATTTGGTTTTGGTTATCGTTCATGGTGGTAATGAGCATTATCAATTGCCCTCGCCACGTATGAAGGAGTTATATCGCTTTTTTGTGGATGTAGGGGCTGATGTTGTTGTAAATCATCATCAGCATTGTTATAGTGGCTATGAAATATATAAAAGAAAGCCAATAGTGTATGGATTAGGAAATTTTTTGTTTGATCATAAAACTAATCGTAATTGCATATGGAATGAGGGCTATATGCTAAAAATTATCTATAAAAAAGGTGAGGAGGTTAATTTTGAGCTTATACCTTATGTTCAATGCAATGATAATGCTTCTATAAAAATATTGAGGGGATGTGAGAAAGAACAATTTGATAAAAAAATAAAATCACTTTGTACAACAATAGAAGATGATAATGCTTTGCGAGAACAATATGAAAAGTGGGTTAGCGGAGGGAAGACATGGATATTATCGCTTTTTGAACCATACAAAACACGAATTGGCCGTGGATTGTGCTCTCGTCACATATTTCCCTCTTTCATTAAGGGTGAAAGATTGAATTTGCTTCTCAATTATCTTCTTTGTGAGGCACATTTTGATCAGGTAAAATATATTTTAGAATCGTTAAAACATAAAGAATTATGACTCCAATTAGTATAGTAAAACATATTATTAATAAAATAGAAGTGTTTTGGGCTGGGCGTAATGATGAATCAAAACGTCAATATCTTAGAAAGTTAGGTGCAAAAATAGGCGATAGGACACGTTTCGTTGGAGGCGTACCTTATCTTGGTACTGAACCATATCTAATAGAAATAGGAGAAAATTGCCTTTTGACTGATAATCTACACTTCCATACTCATGATGGGGGTGTGAAGGTTCTAAATGCAGCTGGTTATTTTGGAGGTCAGCGTATGGATAAAATGGGACGTATAAAGATTGGCAATAATTGTTTTATAGGTAGCGGAGCTCGCATAATGGGAGGGGTAAAAATTGGTGATAACTGTATCGTGGGAGCCGCCAGTGTCGTTACGAAAGACGTGCCGGACAATTCCGTTGTGGCAGGAATGCCTGCAAAAGTTATTTGCAGTATTGAAGATTTTTACAAAAAAAATCTTGAACGGGGCAATTTTTATGCAACACCTACATTGTCGCCTGATGAAAAAAGAAACTATTTAATAAAAAATGTACCAGAATTAAGATAAAATATTATGTCATTATTATTTTTTGGGAGGTCATTTAGCCAGTTGTTAAACTCTATACTTAGTCGCTATTTTATTTGGTTTCCAGATGAATTGTATATAAGAATAAAGTATAGGCTCGAAATGGGAAAGTGGCCAAACCTTCGCAACCCACATTTGTTCAGTGAAAAAATACAATGGTTGAAACTGTATTGTCGAAAGAAAGAGTTCATAACAATGGTTGATAAATGTGCCGTAAAGGAATTTGTTGCTAGTAGAATAGGTAGAGAATATGTGATACCAACGTTGTGCATATGGAATAAAACCGAAGAAATTGATATAGAAAAGTTACCACAAAAGTTTGTGTTGAAAACTACACATGGCGGTGGCGGGTGTGGTGTTGTGATTTGTAAAGATAAGAAAAAGTTTAACAAAATAGATTCTTTCGCAAAACTGAATAAATCGCTGAAAAGTGATATATATTCCCAGTTGAGAGAATGGCCATATAAAAATGTACCTCGTAAAATATTAGCGGAGGTATTCATGGAGGATACCAAATCATCAACCGATGATCTCACTGACTACAAATGGTATTGTTTTAATGGTGAACCCAAGTATTGCCAGGTTATACAAAATCGCCACACAAAAGAAACAATAGATTTTTATGATACGGATTGGAAACGTCAAGAATTTTTTGGATTAAATCCTGCGGCAAAACCTGCGGCAAAACCTGCGGCAAAACCAGTTAATTTGAATACTATGATTGGTATCGCAACTAACTTGTCAAAGGACATTCCGTTTTGTCGTGTTGATTTGTACGAAATAAACGGAAAAGTGTATTTTGGGGAAATAACATTTTATCCAGCATCAGGACTAGGGGTGTTTACACCAGAAAAATACAATGAAATTTTGGGAGACATGATAGTGTTACCTCGTAAATAAGTTAAATCTGGTTATTTTGAAATTTCACGGGAAAAGTATTTTCCTATAAACTGGATTTTTTAATTTAGATATAGTTAAAAAATATAATGAAGAAATTTTTCACTGATCTTATATCATCATTTAATATTGCTGGTATATATATATTCTTATGGTATTTGGCTTTGTTAACACAAAACGAAATAATTGTAGTACCATATGTTGGTCAGTTGTGTCTATTATCAGCACTTTCTATATCTATATATGCTTTTGTTAAGTTGTGGAATATTAAGTCTATTCCTTATCTTCAGGGGGCAAAGATGTTGGTGATACTTTTTACGTTTTATGGTATTGTTCTAATAATTGACACTCCAGTTATACATTTGTCGTTCAATGGTCAAAATAACCAGTCATACTGGTTCCTGGAAGAGGTATATAAGTCTATATTACCTATATTTGCTTTTTTTTATCTTACAATAAAAGGAAAGTTAACAAGAAGTAATCTGCAGATTTGGACAGTCTTATTCGTAATTCAGGCTTATTATATATATATGAATTTCTATCAAGGAAAAGATATTATACAGAGTAGTTTTGAGACAACCAATATAGTTAACAGTATGGCGTATCTGTTTATTGCCATTATACCTGGTGTCCCATTGTTTAAGAGGCAATACCTTCAATATGTTATATTTGCATTGTGTCTTATAATGGTTCTTTTGGCGATGAAAAGAGGTGCTCTTCTGATAGGTGCATTAACTCTTCTTTGGTATGTTTATGTACAGTCTAAAGTTTATGCTAAGAAAAAAAATGTGGTAAGAATAGTTTTCTTGGCGTTTTTTATTTATTTAATTCTCTATGGTTTGATGTATGTATATAATTCAATTCTTTTAGATAATGCATTTTTCCAAGAACGTTTGGATGAAACTCTTGCAGGCGGCACAAGTGGTCGGGATCGAATTTCACTACATTTTTGGAACTATTATCTTAATGAAATGAATTTTTTAGAAGAGATGTTTGGAATTGGGGCTTATGGAACAATAAGAACTTATATTAATTTTGCACACAATGACTGGTTGGAAATATTAATATGCGAGGGCTTGTTGGGTATAGTCTGTTACATTATTTACTGGTTAAAGTTATATAAAACAATAAAGCTTATAAAGGGATATAATTCAATATTTGTAATATTGACTCTTTTTGCAATTATCCAATTTCTTAAGACATTCTTTTCAATGTCAATAAACGATATGATGTTGTATACTACAGCACCTGTCGGCTATGCTTTGGGGCAGTTATATCTGCAGAAAAGTAATAGAGTCAAGGTAAATGTCGAAATTGATTAAAAAGGCAGCTTTAATAATGGTTTGTTAAATTAAAAAAGTCCTTAAAGTGGAGAAGAAACAAAAAATACTCTTCCTAGGAGATCTCGGAGGCGGAGGGAAAGAACGTAGGATGTCCGAACTGATACGCTATTTGGCAACAAGTGGACAGTACGAAATATACTTGATGCTAAGTGCTTCAGCAAAAAGAGATTACCCTCAAACATTACAGTATGTAAAAGAATATTGTGAGATAGATTTTGCAGGAAGTAAATTGCAAATCCTAAAACAGGTTAGAAAGTATATTGCCGAGATAAAACCAGATATTGTTCATAGCTGGCATGAAATACTTTCTGTCTATGTAAACATTTTAAAACCTATTTTACCGAAGTTTTACTATATTGCAGGATTTGTGGCAGATGCAAATAAAGACGGTTTTGTAAGAGGTATGGCAGACCGTTTTACATATATAGTTAGCGACATTGTGATAAGTAATTCTCATGCAGGATTACTTGCTCACAAAGCCCCGCTTCGGAAATCCAAGGTAATATACAATGGATTTAATGAAGACAGGATTCCAAATGATTATGATGAAGTGTCACTTCGTGAATCACTTAATCTGGCGGGCTATAAAGTAGTTGCTATGGTTGGCAGAATGCAACGTGGTAAAGATTTTGATACTTTCCTAAATGCTATAAAACTTGTAAATAAAGATATTCAAGACGTCAAGTTCCTACTGATAGGTCAGGGTGAAAAGCTTGAGGAGTATAAGACACGAGTAAGAGAGGAAAATATTGATAATGTTATTTTTACTGGGTTTAGAAATGATGTTGAGAATATTATGATGATAACTGACATTATTGTACAGTGTACCAATGCTTCTCATAATGAAGGGGTCTCAAATGTAATTATGGAAGCACTTGCTATGGGTGTACCTGTGATTGCAACTAATGCTGGCGGAACACCTGAAATTGTTGAACATGGCATAAATGGTTACCTTATTGATGCAAGTGACAGTGTGGCATTAGCAGGTAATATAAAAAGTCTTATTTGTGACTTGTCACTTAGAAACAAACTGTCAGAAGGCGGTAAGAATACAATAGCCAAAAAATTTACCATAAAAAAAATGGTAGATGATTACTGTTATGTTTATGATAACGCTTTGATATGAAAATAGCAATTTTATATATCTGTACTGGTAAGTATAACCTGTTTTTTGAAGGTTTTTATACATCAAGTGAAAAATTCTTCCTCGTAGGTAAAGCTGAGAAAGAATACTACGTATGGACTGATGAGGATAGTATCAGAGATGGGAAAAACAACGTACATGTGATACATAAGGAGTGTGCTGGTTTTCCTGCAGACTCTCTATTCCGTTTTGATATGTATTTGCAGGCGGAAGAGGAACTTGAGAAATTTGACTATATTTATTACTTCAACGCAAACGCTGAGTTCATTAGTCCTGTAAACGAAGAACTTCTGCCTGATGAAACAGGTCTTGCAATGGGCGTATGGGGCGGAAAAGAAGGAAAAAGACATCCGATGTTCTGGTCGTATGAGCGTAATAGAAGGTCGCTTGCATATATTCCACCCTTTGGGAAAAACTACAATCTTTTTATGGGAGGACTGAATGGAGGACGTTCTAAAGACTATCTCGAAATGTGCAGGACTTTAGCTAAGAATATCCGTGATGATTATGACCGAGACATCATTGCCATTGCGCATGATCAGAGTCATATTAATGCTTATTTGAGGAAACGTCCTTGTAAGATTATTGCTCCTGAGTATTGTTGGCCGGAAGAATGGAAACCGGACGGATTTGAACCTAAGATTATCTTTAGAGAAAAGACTCACATTGATCCTTCTTTTAATAAAGGAAGAAATATGAGCCTGATAGGCAGAGCACAAAAAGGTTTGTGGTTACTGTGGAATGCTGCTAGATGGTATCTTTTTATATAATTCTTTGTAGTCAATAATCTGTATTTGAATAAATGAAAATAGTTAATTTATTAGGAGGACTGGGCAACCAAATGTTTGAGTATGCCATGTATTTGGCATTGAAGGATGCCCACCCCAAAGAAGAAATAAAGGTATGCACTCGCAGTTTCGGGGGGTATGGATTGCATAATGGGCTGGAGATACAGCGCATATTCGGAGTAGAGTTGCCGGAAGCATCGTTGTGGGAGTTGGCTAAGTTGGCATATCCTTTCTTTAATTACAAAACCTATCAGGTGATGTTTCATTGGCTGCCGCAGAGAAAGACAATGACGAAAGGTACAACATATATAGAGTTTAATAGGAATGATTTTTCCCGTAATGACTCTGTGTTTTATGATGGTTATTGGCAAAACGAAAGGTTTTTTAAGCATATTCGGGAACAGATTCTTAATACTTACTCTTTCCCTTTCTTTAAAGATGTAAAGAATGAACAATTAGCTGGAAAACTTATAAGTAGTAATTCGGTTTCTATTCATATAAGAAGAGGGGACTATCTTAAGGAGCCTATCTGGTGTGTATGTGACCAGGATTATTATGAGAGAAGCATAAAATATGTTATCTCTAAAGATGATGTAGATACCCTTTGTGTATTCAGTGATGACATACAATGGTGTAAGGAAAATCTTAAGAGTATTGCTGGTGATGTAGAGATAGAATACGTGGATTGGAATAAAGGGCCTGAATCATATTGTGATATGCAACTAATGACATATTGCAAACATAACATTATCGCTAATTCTTCGTTCTCTTGGTGGGGAGCCTGGCTAGGACGGAGAGTAGGGAAAATGGTTATAGCACCTAAGGTTTGGTGCAACAAGCCTATTGTAAATGACCCTATTTGTGAAAATTGGATAAGATTATGAATATTTCCAATCCTTCTGCTCTTCGAAGTTGCACAAGTTGCCAGGTATGTGCTGCCGTATGCCCTCATAATGCCATTACCATTAAATTAAATCCTGACGGGTATTATAGACCAGTGATTGATGATTCATTGTGCGTTAACTGTGGAATATGCATGTCCGTCTGTTACAAATATGATAATGATTTCCTTAATTCAACTGCAGAGTCATTAAAGGACAATAAACTCTTTTCTGCTTGGGCTCGTGACGAAAAAGTGTTGATGTCTACTACATCTGGTGGTATTGCAGATATATTAGCACATCATTTGCTACAAAAAGGATATAAAGTTGTTGGTGTATTATATAACGAAAAAAAAAACAGAGCAGAGCATCATGTCGCGGAACAACCGGAACAACTAATTCCTTTTAGGGGCTCAAAATATATTCAGAGCTATACCATTGATTCTTTTAAAGAAGTTATTAAAAACTGCCGTTACGCAAAATATGCGGTATTCGGTACACCATGTCAAATATATGCTCTAAGCAGATGGGCAGATAAGCGCCACCTTGAAGAGAATTTCTTCTTTGTAGATATATATTGTCACGGCTGTCCATCCAGTCTTGTCTGGAATAAATATTTAGAATATATAAAAAAAAACAGTGGATATTCCACATTTGATAGTTTAACTTTTCGTAGTAAGAAAAAAGGCTGGGGCACATATTGTATTGAGGCAATGGTAAACGGAGAATCTGTTTATTTGAGTAAGAAGAATGATAAGTTCTTTGAACTTTTTTTCTCCGATTATGTATTAAACGATTCATGTTATAATTGTAACTTTAGGAGTTCATTTGAATATAGCGACATTCGTTTAGGTGATTTCTGGGGTAGCAAATATATAGGGAATCGCCGTGGTGTCTCTGCAGTGACTATTTCTTCGCCAATAGGTAAGACAATATTTGATGAGATTGATAACTCGATTGAATATCGCGAGTGCAAATTAATAGATTTTTTGCCAAATCAAGGCTGGAACAAACAGTACCCCATTTACAAAGATGGTAGAGAGGTTGTTTTTAATGCACTAAAAAATGAAGGTACCACTATTGATGATGTGATAGAGGTGCTGCGTTCTAACCAGGGTGTTACAAAATCATTAATTAGAACCATAAAATCAATTCTCTCTTATTTGCCATCGCCCTTATCAGATAGTATCAAACGATTAGTTTACAAGATTAGATAATAAATGAAAATAGGTATTTTATCCATGCAGCATGTAAGGAACTATGGTTCGTTCCTTCAGGCATACGCATTGAAAACCACGCTGGAGTCATTTGGACATCAGTGTGAATTTGTAGATATAGAACCGGGTCACCAACTGCCGGGGTTGGAAAGGAATCTGAAGTATCTTGTTGGGATGGCGTTTAAACGCTATTTCAACTGGAATGCCATTGTTTCCTCGTTAGGTAGGATGAAATACCAAAAGCTGTATTATGAACGGTTCGATAGGGAGTACCTGCCAGAACTGGGTGTACATAAACATACTTTTAATTACTATGACCTTGTGGTGATAGGCAGCGATGAAGTGTTCAACTTCAACCAACACACTAGTTATGGATTTACCACTCAGTTGTATGGTGACGTGAAGAAAGCCAAGAAGGTGGTCTCGTACGCTGGTTCGTTTGGAACTACGACAATAGACGTGATGGACAAGTTTGGAGTAAGAGACCAACTTGTTCAGGCTATGAGCAAGATGGCGGCTATTTCTGTCAGGGACACTAATTCTTTCGAAGTGGTGAAGAGTTTGCTGGGCAAGGAACCGTCGTTCAACATTGATCCTGTGTTGATGTTCGATTATCAGAAATACGCCAAAGAGCCTAAGGAAAAGGATTATATCATTGTTTATTCGTACCCTAATCGTATCAAGGGGAAGGAAGAAATAGAAGCCATCAAGCGTTTTGCAAAAGAAAAAGGAAAGAAGCTGATTTCCATCTGCTTTTATTTCCCGTGGTGTGACGAGACGGTGATACCGCATCCGTTTGAGGTGTTGGGTTATATGAAGAATGCTGACTATGTGATTACGGATACCTTCCACGGTTGTGTGATGTCGATGAAGTTCAATAAGCAGTTTGTGGCTTTGGTGCGCGATAGCAACAGACAGAAGATGAGCTCGCTTTTGAATCAGTTTGGACTTGGTGGAAGGATGTGTGAGGAATTTGGCGATTTAAAGCAAAGAATGGATAATGTGATATATTATGCTTCTGTGAATGAAATAATCGCAAAAGAGACAGAGAAGAGTTTAACGTACTTGAAGACTTGCACGGAATAGAGGAGGCAGTATGGAAAAATTCAGTGTTTGTACATCAGTTTATAAAAACGACAAGCCGGAGTTCGTGCGGGTTGCACTCGACAGTATGCTCGTTCATCAGAGTGTGAAGCCAGACGAGATTGTTCTTGTGCAGGACGGGCCTGTTCCAGAAGGGCTTTCTTTGTTGCTCTCTGAGTATGAAAACAAGTACTCGGATGTGATGCATATCATCAGACTGGAAAAGAATGGTGGACTTGGGAATGCACTGAAGCTTGGTGTCGAGAATGCAAAGTGTGATTTGTGTGCTCGTATGGATAGTGATGATATTTGTGCGCCTGATAGGTTTGAAAAACAACTTGCTTATCTAGAATCTCATCCGGAATGCGATATAGTAGGCGGACAGATTACTGAATTTATTGATACTCCTGATAACATAGTAGGGAAACGTGAGGTACCATGTGATAATGAGGCAATATACCATTATATGCGTAGCCGCTGTGCACTGAATCATCCCACGGTAATGTTCAAGAAGAAGGCTGTCCTGGATGCAGGTAATTATCAAGATTGGTTCTGGAACGAAGACTACTATATGTGGATACGTATGATGGAACAGGGTTGTGTGTTTGCCAATCTGCCTGATGTGCTTGTCAATATGCGATCAGGCCTTGACCAATATGGCAGGCGAGGAGGAAAGAAGTATTTCGATAGCGAGATAGGCATCAAGAAA
>ODAI013151785.1_pt1 | contig 12427 bp, 13 predicted proteins | sample 1539321 | NCBI WGS metagenome assembly ODAI01 (sample SAMN02144231, study PRJEB22623) | gut metagenome | biome: sheep rumen | host: Ovis aries | place: New Zealand
GACTTTGTGATCAGCCGCCTGAGTTCCGTCACTCTGGACCCGGCAGGCCTGGGCAGACCCTTTGTGGTAAAGAACATCACAGAGACAGTCATCCGGACCGCGTCCGGAGAGACCTATACCATTGCAGGGGGCTATCTGGACGTCGGGATCATGGATACCATGAAGGATCTGCTGGTCAATTTCGTGGGAGCGGTGGTCTTCAGCGTGATCGGTTATACGGCTTTAAAGAGTGACCGCTATACGGCCATTACGGACAAGCTGATCTGGCGGCCCGTTTCCTGGCAGGAGCATAAGGAAGAAGAGGAAGAGATCCTGAAAAGGAAAGCCATGCTGCAGGAGAGGGGAAGGCGGAAAAAGAAAGAGAGTGTAAAAAAGACAGAGGGCTGACGCAGGAAATAGTTGGGATTTCGGAAGACGGTGAGGATGCCTTCCGGGGAAATAGGACGGCAAAGGCTACTATATTGTTTGGAAAGGAGCAGAGGAGATGGTCACGAAAATTATTACATGGAAAGACAGTGTTATCATCACGGAAGACGGAAGGGATTATTTGTGTGATAATAATCCCGGAGTTATGGGAGATGATAGAATGACGATTGCTGAGTTTCATCCCAGGGGAAATTACAGGAAGACACTGCTGGTAGAATGCTTTGAGGACGAAAATACGAGGACAAGGACATATAAGCCCTTCTCTTCAGCAAAAGATGAAAAGAAGGCCTGGGAGATCTGGGCAGATATCATGGATTGTATGTGAGAGGTAATGATAATGAAAGTACGATTATCAGACATAATTGAGGCCATTGAATTGACGGATCAGTTTACCGAATATTTCATCGATAAAGAGACCGGGGAGCTGGAATGGATCAGCGATATGACAATGACACCGGAGGAACAGGAAGAGATATGCGACCGCCTGGACGAACATGGATTTTACCGTCTGCCCAAAAGCTTTGATATTCGAGAGTACGATATCATGGAAGACTTTGTAGAAACGCTCTCCGGTGCTGCCCATGACTCTCTCTCTTACGCGATCCGGGGCAAGGGTGCCTTCCGGCGGTTTAAGAATACCGTTTATGATCTCGGCATTGACGAGCAGTGGTATGCCTTTCAGGAAGATGCATATAAGCGGATCGCCGCAGAGTGGTGTGAAGAAAACGGTATCGAATATGAGGAGCAGAATTAAATGAGCAGAGAATCCGACGAGGCGCTAAAGAAGAAAATCCATAAGGAATACGCGGAATATCTTGACAGGGCAGGCGTTCCTTACAGGAACAGCCGGAATGGATTTCATGTGTATATTCCGCTTCATAATATCAAAGAGAGCTTTACACAGATATGCGATCCGCGTGACGGGAGAGTCCTGCTGGATGATTACTGTGGAAACTGCTATACGGGAGTAAGGGCTGCGAACCGGGTGGCAAAGGCGATCAGAGCGCAGTGTCCGGAATATGAGATTACGGTGGAGCATTACGGGGCTTCCTTTGAGATTGTGGTTTGTTACCGGTGTGAATATACGACAGCGGAAGCTTTTCATGGATATGTTCTTGGCGTAGCGCATGCTGCAGATGTGGGAGCAGGGATCGGAAAAGAGATGCTCGGAGACAGTTTTAAAAGGTAAGAAAGACGACAGACGGTAAATCTGCCGGATAATGACCGGGATGACAAAGAAGCTGTACTCATTCATACCCGCGAAAAGCCTTCAGGGTTTTTCGATAAGGGTTTTATCCCATCCATGAACTCTATATGGTATAAGGTAATGTCGCCGCTTCCAGAAAAGACAGTGGAGAAGAATGAACCCGCCGCCTAAGGGGACAGGGCGTCCTGCCGTGGAGGAATCTTTGCCGTTTTCACAGGCATGCGATGACAGGATATATTACCATTTGACCGGGGATAAGAGTCCTCAGGTCTTCATCAGATCCCGAAAAAAGATGCAGAAAGACTTACTGGTGAATCGAACGTTGAGAAACAGGAACAGAAACTTACATATGTAAAAGGAAAGGCAGGGATAATTATGGCTGTACCAAAAGCGATGCAGGAAAAATATGATGAGATCGCGGCGATTCTCATACCATACTGCGATGAGCATCTGAACGATGAGTATAAGGATCTGTGTCTGCATGCGCTGGAAAAGCTGTGCAGAAAACGCCCCTCTCCACTCGCATCGGGAAGAGCAAAGACCTGGGCGGCAGGGATCGTTTACGCCATAGGCCAGAATAATTTCATTTTCGACAAAAGCCAGCCGATCCATATGACGGCTGTGGAATTAGTCGAGCCGCTGGGAATCGCAAAAACAACGGCTTCAAGCAAGGCGGCGGAAATCAAAAAACTATTAAAAATTGATCACTTCAACTCGGAATGGGTCCTGGCATCTGACATGGAATCGAATCCGATGCTTTGGCTTGTCGAGATAAACGGCCTTCCGGTTGACGCAAGGACGCTTCCTCTGGATCTGCAGGAATATTGCGCAGAGAGGGGACTGATTCCCTATGTGCCCGGGCATAAAGACAGGCAAGACAAATGAAAGTAACGACGCTATAGAATTTGGATGATGCAGGGAAAAAAGATTTGTCAGATATCCCGGATTTGCCGCGCAATTTGATATCAAACCGGCATGGGATAAGCAAAGTAAGGTCAATGCAATGGAAGATTAATAAAGCTGAAAGTAATCTTCTGCAGGTTGAAGTAAAGCCAGTAAAGTTCTGGTTTATTGAAATATCTGTTATAGTTAATAGGGTATATCTTTATTCTCTTTTTCTTTGCTTCTTTCTTTTTCTCTTCTTTCTAGGGGAAGAAGGAAGGGAAGGGAAGGAAAGAGAAGGAAGGAGAAGGGAAGGAAGGGGAAACCACCTTCGCTAATTAACGTAACAATAAAAAAGCCTCAATGATAATTTCCTCATTAAGACTTTTTGAAATCTCGTTCTCACGATAATTACTGTATGAACTTTTCTTAAAATATCTACGTCACTTCTCTGCTATCTGGATTATGCTTTTCCTTTCTCGATTATTGTTACAACAAATCGGGTATAACATGAGTGATACCCTGACTCTTGTAAAGGGCGGGGGGCAGATGCCTTCTGATGGCCTTTCAGGAAGGGCAGAGGTACTTCTGCAGCAGCAGGATCCGGCCGGAGGCCGGAGAGGGAGACCTGCTGACGGCGGGATGTGAGCCCGGCGTCCTTTTAAAGGACGGACAGAGCCTTACGGGAGAGCCCTTTGTTCTCAGGACCGGCCCTTCCTGACAGGCCCTGGCCGAAGAGTGGGCCTCTGATAAGGAAAGGCTCCTTTGCGGCGGCCGCAAGAATCAGAGAAGCGGGACTGATCCCGGGCATCTGGACCAGCCCCTTTATCGCCCATGAAAGCGCCGGCGTCTGGAAGAAGCATCCCGGGTGGAAGCTGAGGGGAAAGGACGGAGACCATGAATCTGTCCCGGGGAAAGGAATCCATGAGATATGACAGAGCGGCGGATTTTCCGCATATGAACTATATCGTACTGTTTAACAGTAAAAAGGACGCAGTCCTTTTCTGCAGGAGAAGGAAGGACCCCTATCAGGGAAAGTACAATTTTGTGGGCGGCAAGGTGGAAAAGGGAGAGTCTTCTCTGGATGCGGCCTACCGGGAACTGGTGGAGGAGACCGGTATTACAGCCGGGGATGTATCCCTGCATCGCCTGATGGACCTGACCTATTATTATCAGGCGTTTGTTCTGGAGATTTATGTGGGCATGCTGGACAGGGATCCGGTGCTCTGGGAGGAGAAAAATCCCCTGGTCTGGCTTCCTCTCACAGAGGACTTTACAGCAAAAGACCGCTTTGCCGGAGACCAGAACATCGCCCATATCATCAACGTTGCCCTGATGTTTCCGATTCCACGCGCATGAAGGACGGAGAAAGCAACTGACTTTAAGAAGCAGGCAGTCTCTGCAGGAAATGAAGAAAGGACGTAAAGACTATGTACAGCAGCGATATGACAGAAAAACTGGTAAATGTCTTTAAAGATACAGAGAATTGGTACAGTACAGATCCCGGCCTCCAGAAGGCGGTACAGTATGGCAGGCAGAATACCAGGCTTTATAAAGAAGGGAATGATCCTGAAATTCCGGTCCTTGGAAGGCCCCGGGGCCCTGAAGCCGCAGAGGATGCTGCGGCGGCAGATCCTGACCTTCGAAGAATCCTGATGGGATATCCCTCCAGAGATCCGGGGGAAGGCAGGGTCATGGTAACGGACCGGAAGACTTTCGAAACGGCCATGGAACTGATCGGAAAGTATCCCGGAAAAAAGACAGCAGTACTGAATTTTGCAAGTGCCACTAATCCGGGAGGAGGCGTGAAGAAGGGCAGCAGAGCCCAGGAGGAGAGCCTCTGCAGATGCTCTACCCTGTATCCCACTCTGGACAGGAAATGGCTTTATGACGAATATTATACGGTGAACAGAAACAGAGGCGATGTCCGCTATTCGGACGCCTGCATCTATTCTCCCGGCGTCATCATCTGCAAGACAGATGACGATATTCCGGTCAGAATGGAAGAGAAGGACTGGAAGCGGGTCGATGTCATCAGCTGTGCGGCTCCAAACCTCAGGGCAAAGCCTTCCAATAAATATAATCCAGGCGGCGGAAAGCCCATGACCCTTTCGGACGATGCCCTGTATGAACTCCATCTGAAAAGGGCAAGACATATCTTCAGAGTGGCTGCTGCAAACCATGTGGATATGCTTGTGCTGGGTGCTTTCGGCTGCGGTGCTTTCAGGAACAATCCCTGGGTGGTGGCAAAAGCATACAGACGCGTGACCGAAGAGTTCAGAGGATATTTTGACGTTATCGCCTATGCCGTATACTGCACGCCGAAGGACCGGAAAAACTATGATGCTTTCAGGAAGTACCTTGGGGAGATGGACTAGGAGGTCATTTCGGCTCTTGCGGGAGGCAGGAAGAGAAGATGAAAAAGATCAGGACCATACGGACCGGCGGCCAGTCCGGTGCGGACAGGGCTGCCATGGACACAGCGATCAGATATCATATCCCTGTCTGCGGCTGGTGCCCCAAAGGAGGTTGGGCAGAGGATTATCCCAAAGCTCCCGGCCTTCTTGCAGACTATCCACAGCTTATGGAGACGCCCTCTGAAGGAACTGCCCAGAGGACCCTCTGGAATATGCGGGATGCGGAGGCCATACTGACCGTCATGCCCGGGGGAGCAGAGTCGGAAGGTACGGATCTTGGCGTCGGAGAGGGGATGCGCCTGGGAAAGCCCATGTATACGGCTGCAGGCATAGAGGATATTCCCGGTATCCTTGCCTGGTTGGAGACTCTGCCGGATTGCCTTGACCTGTGCGTGGGCGGCCCCAGGGAGAGCGAGTGGCCGGGTATTTACAGACTGACAGAGCATATGCTGGACCGGGTCTTTCGAAAACTGGCCGGGGAATGAATCTGGTTTTTATGCAGTGTATGATACAGACGGTCTGTGGCAGGACCCTGCTGCCGCCTGAGACCGGAAAAGGCTGATTCCATGAAATGCAGCGGCAGAGCTGCGCTTCATGGAATCAGCCTTTTTGAATGCTTTTATGGTCCGGATATCCGGCTTATCATTTTGCCTGAGCCGGTCCAAGTTTTTCCAGAACGGCCCTGTCCAGTGCCTGCATCTCTTCCTCTGTCAGGGACCAGTCAAGGCAGGAAACATTGCTGAGGATCCGCTCCCTTGTCTGGGCGCCGAAGATGCTGGTATCCACGAAGCTCTTCTGCCTGGACCAGTTGATGGCCACCTGGGCCAGGGTGACTCTGTGCCTGTCCGCCACGGGCTGCATATCTTCCAGCAGATCCATGACTTTGGAGAAGAGGGGCTCCCTGAAATATGGGTAGAAACGGTTCCGGTTGTCCATGGTCTCATAAGTCTTCAGAGTCCTGTAGCGGCCGGTCAGGATCCCTCCGCCCAGTGATCCATAGGTCATGACGCCCAGGTCGTGGCCATGGGCCCATCTGAGGACTTCCATATTGTCCTGGTTTACCATGGAGAACTGAAGCTGCAGAGCCTCTACGTCCGCGCACCTGAGGGCCCTCTGCAGCTGTTCCAGGCTGAAATTGGAGACGCCGATATGGCGGATGCATCCTTCTTCCTTCAGCCTGTTCAGGGCTCCGAAAGTCTCTTCGTAGGGAACGACAGGATCGGGCCAGTGCACGATCATCAGATCTATATAGTCAGTTCTGAGGTTTTGGAGAGACTCTTCGCACTGCTGAAGGATCAGGTCTCCTCTGCCCGAGCGGACATACTGGCCGTCAATAAAGGCGTTGGCGCACTTGGTGGCGATGTGGACCTTTTTCCGGCTGCCTTTTCCCATATCCTCCAGGGCTTTTCCGATATACCGCTCTGCAGCTCCTGCATTGTAGGCAGGGGCTGTATCTATAAAGTTGATGCCGCATTCCACGGCGGCCGCGATGGCGTCCAGCCTTGTTTCATCTGAGTTGGGATCCCATCCGGCTCCTCCGATGCCCCATGTACCCAGGGTAATGGGGGTGACCATCATTTCTGTTCTGCCAAAACGTACTTTATCCATTTCTGCCTCATTTCATAAAAGGTATATACTGGGTCTGCCGGGAAGGAAGCCTGTATTTCTCTGTATCCGATACCTATATTTTCCATCACATGCAGAAAGGCGTCAAGCGAATATACAGGATGCGTCCGTGATGGTAAAATAGCGGTGCATGATGAAGGAAGATTGGCAGATATGTATGGAAATATAAATAGCGCGGCATTTACAGAGTTTTCAGGCGGAAACAGGCAAAATACAGATTCCGGCCTGTATGCGGAAAGGAGCATGGAGTGAAGAATACGGTTTTGATCAACTGCCCTCTTATTGACGAGGAAGACCTGAAGGAACTGAGAGAGTCACCCTGTGGGGCGGATACGGAGTTTGATAGTGTCTTGGTCCACGGTCTCTTTGGATCGGAGGTCGTTCAGGTCACCTTTGTGATTCTTCAGGGGATAGGAATCAATGCCGCCTATGATCTGATTAAATATACCCTGCTGCATGTTCTGAAAAGGGTCTCTGAAAGAGGAAAGGAAAAAGGCGGTACCGGGACCACGATTCAGGTAGAGGTGGCTGAACAGGATGAAAACGGTAAGATCGGAAAACGCAGAAGTGTCCGAATAACCACTTCCTATGAAATGGAGAGGGAGGAAAGAGAAAAGGCTGTCGGCAAATTGACAGACGATCTTCTGGTCGGAAAGGGAAAATAATGGATTACGTGCAGTTTTTGCGTCTTTTACAGAGACAGGTCGATACTGGTCGGAAAGAAATTGATGAAACAGTGCAGAATCGGGACATCTTCGATCAGAAAGTCCTGGAGAAATGGAGAAATGAGCCGGACTTCATTGAGAGGATCATTCTGACCCACATCGTGGAGAGCTTTGAGCTGGAGATTTATTTTGAATATATCAGCGGCGTTTCGGCAGAAAGCAGTGCTTTTGCCTATAAGGCTAAAGACGGGGATCCTTCGGCTTTTTTTCTGGATGCAGTTTTTGACAAGTCCATGATGTATCTTTTTCTTACAGTACTGGCTGTCTGCTATCATCCAGAAAGTATAGAAAAATGCAGAAGCATGTTTCGTTTTCTGGTCAGGGATGTTCTGGTGGGCAGAGAAAATACAGATGGAGAATGGGAGAATATCATAGAAGAACTGCATATGGATGATCGGGCTGTAACCCAGGCCTTTGACCTTTATTGGGCAGTCTGGACTTTTATGGCAGGGCATGAGATTTACCATATTATGAACCGGATCAGTTTTTCCACGAGGGAGGAGGAATTCCGTGCGGACAGATTTGGTTTTCAAGTGCTGATACGTCTTATTCAGGAACAGAAAGCCGGAAAGCTGCCTGAAGAACTGGACTGCTTCTACGAAGAGTATTATCTGGCTCCGTGTATGCTGATGGAAATATTCCGGAATATGGATCTGTACAGGGAGAAGATGCCTGCCTATGGAACAGATGACTGCCACCCTTCTCCTGAGGAGCGTATGCAGGCGCTGATCGACCTGTTCGATACAGACGTACCGGATGACATGGATACAGAAAACGGTAATGCCTTCCTGAGTGCCTTTCTGGATGCGGTGGAGCTGATCAATGGGGAGACTTAATTATAGAAATCATGTTGCTCAGGGCAGAAAGTTCTTTCTCTGCACGGAGAAGAGCTTTATGTGAAAAGAATTGATATTAAGAACCGAAATCCGGTAAATAAGAAGGATAGTTATGCATATTCTCAGTTACAACAAGAAATACCTTATCGAGGCAGGAGATGTCTATGTTGAAAAGGAAAACGTTACTTTACCTGCAAAAGGCCCCTTTGGCCGTGAGGAAGAGGTGACGGCTTATGCAGTTAAGGTAAGAGCGAAAGCTTCCAAATCGGATGATCCGGAAGCTAAAGTGTATGAGATGGTGTTATACCGGTCTTACGATGAGGCCAGGAAAGAAGTAGAGGGAATTGCAAAGGCCCTTCAAAGAGGAGATGCTGTCTATCAGTGCGGAGTTTCTTATGTTTGAGTGGAAAGATTACTTTGAGCCCCATATACTGGCCCGCGGACGGGATTATTACAGACAGGGGGCAGTACGGAATTTTGTCAGAAAAGAGGATTCCATCGAAGCTGTGGTGGAAGGGACGGAATACTATAAGGTAAAGATCGGCTTCAGCGGGTCTATGGTGTCAGGAGCTTTCTGCTCATGTCCCTACGCAGAAGGCGGATACTGGTGTAAGCATATAGCGGCTGTTCTGTACAAAGCTGAGGAGCAGGAAGGAAAGGCAGACCCGGGTGTGCTGTTCGAGGATGCGGACACAGTTTCTGACGGGAACATGATTCCTGTAGAGGAACTGATAAAGAACGCGGACCGGGGGCAGCTGGAAGAGCTCCTGATAGAACTGGCGTCCATGGACGAAGAGAGTGAGCACAGGATCCGGGCCATGCTGTCAGGAGAAGGGCTGCCTGAAGATATCGGAGATCTGAAGCGGGAAGCTGACAGCATATTTCATTCGCATTTCGGACGCGGCAGCTATATCGATTACTATAACCGGGATGACTTTTGCGATGAACTCATGGGATTTCTTGAGGATACAGCAGGCGCACTGATGAGCGAGAGTCAGTTTATGGAAGCCTTCGAACTGTCCACTTACGTTTTTGTAAAACTGGGAAATACGGATATCGACGATGACGGACAGATCCAGATGATATCGGATCTCTGTTACGGAATCTGGCAGGACATCGTTTCCGCATGCTCAGACAGCCAGAGAAAGCAGATCAGAAGATGGTTCGAGGAACATGCGAATGACGGAACCGTAGTGGATTACATGAAGGATGATCTGAAGGATTTTCTGGAATACGAGCTGGCTTCCAGACAGGAACTTCTTGCCAAAATAGAGGGGCTGGATAAAATCATTAAAGAAAGCGGATCGTCAAGTGAGTGCGGAAGTGTCTTTTCCTCGCATTACGGATATCGTATCGAAGCCATAGAGCTCCGGATCATTCTGATGAAAAAGCTTGGCAGTACAGAAGAAGAGATAGATGACTTTCGAAGGAAGCACATACATTTCCGGTCGGTCCGGGAATACTTCATGAAAAAAGCCCGTGAGGAAGGAAATACACAGGAGGAGATCCGTCTCTTAAACCAAAGCAGAGAACAGGATGCGGATTCCCCTGCTCTCGTACATCTATATACCAAAAGGCTGATCGAAATCTATCAGGGGCTGGGAGATCTGGACAACGAAAAGGCAGAACGCAGGGGAGCTCTTATGACGCATCCAATGACTACGCTGGATGATTTCAAAGTCTATAAAAGTCTTTGCGGCAGGGAGGAATGGGAAAAGGTAAGAGAAGATATTATCAGGGCCAGACAGGACAAGGGGAAAAAAGCAGAGTTTCTGGCGGAAGAGAACATGCTGGAAGAACTCTATCAGCTGATCTGTGAACAGAAGGATATTATCAAATACCTGGATAAATACGGATTTCTTCTGGCGGACCTGTATCCGGATCAGATTCTGGAGCAGTATGAGACCTATGTCTGTGCTATGGCAGAAAGAGCCCGCACCAGGGCCTGGTATGATGAACTTCTCCGGTATCTGAGAAGAATGCAGCAGTACCGGGGCGGAAAAGAAGTGGTGGAAAGACTGTGCCGGAACTGGATCCTTGCATATCCCACCAGAAAGGTCATGGTTTCGGAACTTGGAAAGATGCTTCGGGTACTGGGACAGATGTGAGCCTCTGCCTTCCCGGGGGCCGGGATTGGACGTACAATGCCGGCAGGATGGATGCTTGAAAAAAAGAGAAGAACATGAATGATTTTTTGAAAGAGTTTCAGGAAGATCTTCCCGAATGGTGGACGAAAAAGTTTAAAAGTCAGAAGCTGATCGATCTGGTGGCGGAACAGGGACAATGGTTCGGACGGCCCAGGCCTTTATCGGCAGAGGGAAAAGAAATACTGAAACGGAATCAAAAGCTTTTCCGCTATGCGGATTCCCTGGGGGATTTTGCCTATGCCTTTGAGCCTGTGAAGGATATTCTTTTTGAGCTGATTCCTGAAGATCCCAACAGACAGGGTTCCGGGATCAGCATGGATCTTGAGAGGGGGGCGCTGGAGCTGGATCTGTATTTCTTTCCCTGTGACTATTCCATGGATAAAAAAAGAAACCTTCCTTTTATGTACCTGCGGGTCCCCGTTGTCTCTGTATCTGATCCGGCCCTGATCGACGGGTATGTCAGGAAGCATTTTCCGAATGACCAAAAAGGCATATCCGCTGTCATTCCCTTTTCGCTGGACCGTGCGGCGGAACTGGAGGGATATTTCATGGACGATTATAAAAAGACGGCAGGAATCTGCCGTGCGGCAGTCCGGGGAGGCACCGACTGGGAGATCAGAAACTGTGAAAGGTTCTTGGATTTTGTCCGTACAGCCGGAACCTGATGGGGACTGCCATTCCTGCCTGCAAAGAAAGAACAGCATAACAGCGGGGGGCGGATATTGCCCTGTTCCCGCAGACAAAAAGGAGGCTGCCACGGATGTGGCAGCCTCCCTTGTCGTTATTTACTTGTTTCCTGAAAATCTGGCCTTATCCGGAGGCCCGGCCCTGGGCCCTGGATAGAGCCGGTTTTCTTATCAGCCCAGCAGTTCGATGAAGTCGTCGCCGACCTTGACATCGCCGCTCTTTAACGGACGAAGTGTGCTGTAGTCTTCCCAGTTGGTCACGATGCAGGGGGTGGTTACCTTGTAGCCTGCAGCCTTGATGGCAGGGATATCGAACCTGATCAGGACCTGGCCCTTCTTGACCTGATCGCCGTCCTTGACGCAGGTCTCGAAGTTCTTGCCTTCCAGCTTGACGGTGTCGATGCCGATGTGCATCAGGACCTCGGCGCCGCCGGCAGTGGTCATGGATACGGCGTGCTTGGTATCGAATACCATGGTGACTTCGCCGTCAGCGGGAGCGACCAGAACGCCTTCTGTAGGCTCGATGGCGACACCGTCGCCCAGCATACGGCCGGCAAAGGCTTCGTCTTCGACTTCGTTCATCAGGAGCATCTTACCGGTCAGGCATGCGCCCAGGATTTCATCCTCCATCTTGGGAGCTTCGGGAGCTGCTGCGGGAGCTGCTGCGGGAGCTTCCTCGTCTTCCACTGCGGATAACGGGATGGTGCCGTTGCGGAGCTTGTCTACCAGTTCTTCGAAGTTGGACTTAACAATGGTTACGGAAGGTCCGTAAATGACCTGGATGCCGTTGCCCTTGACAACAACACCGGAAGCGCCGGTAGCCTTGAGCAGAGGCTGGTCGACCTTTGCAGAATCGATCAGAGTCAGACGGAGTCTGGTTGCGCAGCAGTCGATGTCGCCGGTCAGGTTCCCAAGACCGCCGATGCCCTTCAGGATGGCTGCGGACTTGGCATCGATGTCATAGTTTGCAGCTTTGCCGCCTGCAACGCCGACACCGGTGGCCTTGCGGTATTCATCCTTGGAGATCAGCTTCATTTCTTCGTCGTCGGCTTCACGTCCGGGAGTCTTCAGATCCATCTTGAGGATGAAGGTACGGAATACGAAGAAGTAGAGCACGAAGTAGACGGCGATCAGAGGCAGCAGACGGATCCAGTGGGTCTTGGCGTTGCCGGGAAGGATACCGTACAGGATCAGGTCGATCAGACCGTCGGAGAAGGTGGTACCTACCAGTACGTCAAACAGGTCGCAGAGCAGGAATGCGAGCCCAGCCAGTCCTACGTGAACTGCGAACAGCATGGGAGCCAGGAAGAGGAATGTGAACTCGATAGGCTCTGTAACACCGGTCAGGAAGGAGGTCAGAGCAACAGAGAAGAGCAGGGAAGCTGCTTCTTTCTTCTTCTCGGGTCTTGCGCAGGACCACATAGCCAGAGCTGCACCCGGAAGACCGCCCATCATGAAAGGATACTTGCCTGCCA
>ODAI013528260.1_pt1 | contig 12427 bp, 9 predicted proteins | sample 1539321 | NCBI WGS metagenome assembly ODAI01 (sample SAMN02144231, study PRJEB22623) | gut metagenome | biome: sheep rumen | host: Ovis aries | place: New Zealand
GACGACCGTATACGCAAACAGTGATTTCAGTCTCGTCCAGTAAGGCTGAGAAGCACTGAGATGCAGGAAACGCAAATCTTGATTGGCTCACAGAGTGTTCTGCACTTTGTGAGCCAAATTTTCGAAATCACGGTTCTCCTGATTTATTGAAGAAAAACAAAAATGGCAGTCTTTTCCGTCCGTTTTCCTCAAAATCATTAAAAAGGGAGCGAAATGTTTGCAAGTTTCGTGGAAGAAGAACTAAAAAAGTCAGCAAATAATTGGACATCAATTATTTGCTGACTCCTTAAGGTGATTCCGTTGGGACTCGAACCCAAGACCCACAGCTTAGAAGGCTGTTGCTCTATCCAGCTGAGCTACGGAACCCCAAAATAACTTTTGCGGCTGCAAAGGTACGAATATTTTTTGAAATACAAGCCATTTAATACAAATTATTTCGTACCTTTGCATTTTCATATCAACAAACTATCCTCACGAATGATTGAGATAACCACATTAGACGACCCTCGCGTCAGCATGTTCAGCCGCCTCACCGAGGCTCAACTGCGCATGGAACTCGAACCGGCAAAGGGGCTGTTTATAGCCGAAAGTCCCAAGGTGATACGCGTAGCACTGGATGCGGGCTGGGAGCCAGCCGCCCTGCTCTGCGAGCGCAAACACGTAGAGGGCGATGCTCGCGACATAGTGGAGCGCATAGGCAGTCAGGTTCCTGTCTATGTGGGCAGTCGCCAGCTGCTGGCCGACCTGACAGGCTATACCCTCACGCGCGGAGTGCTGTGCGCCATGCATCGCCGACCGCAGCCCGCTGTGGCCGATGTGCTGCGCGATGCCAGACGAGTGGTGGTGATCGAGGCTGTCACCGACACCACCAATATCGGAGCCATCTTCCGCTCGGCTGCTGCCTTGGGCATCGATGCCGTGCTGCTGACACGCGACACGTGCGACCCGCTGAACCGTCGTGCCGTACGGGTGTCGATGGGCAGTGTGTTCCTGGTGCCTTGGACATGGCTCGACACCCCCATTGCCTCGCTCCACGACTATGGCTTCCGAACGGCAGCGATGGCACTGAGCGACGACTCCATACCACTTGACGACCCTATACTCGCACAAGAGCCTCGCCTTGCCATCATCATGGGGACAGAAGGCGACGGACTGCCCCAGCAAACCATCGCCCAGTCTGACTATACTGTCCGCATACCGATGGCTCACGGTGTCGATTCACTCAATGTTGCTGCCGCTGCTGCCGTTGCCTTCTGGCAGCTCCGCGTCCGCTGAGGGGTCCCCCTATGTTTCTCAGGAATCACATTACCTCATAGTATCGATAATAGGGTTCTGACAGTAGAACTGTCCCCTGATCCATTTCCTGCTTACGCAAAACTTAAATAAATATTAATTTATTTTGCCGTTATGGCTTTTTGCGTTACCTTTGCAGCTTGTATGAAGAGAATAGCGACGATAATATGTTTGCTGTGGCTTGTGCTGGGCATCAGGGGACAGGAGCTGTCGGTAAAAATCACCATCAACTCGCAGCAGGTGGAGGCATCGGACAAGACGGTGTTCGAAAACCTGCAGCAGACGCTGGAGCAATGGATGAACGACCGCCAGTGGACCGACCTGCAGTTTCAGAAGAACGAACGCATCACGGTGAACTTCAACCTGACGGTGAGCAAGTGGGACCAGACGAACCACCGCTTCACCTGCACGGCACTGATACAAGCCAACCGGCCAGTATGGAACTCTGCCTACACCACTGTCTTATATAATAACCGCGATGCCGACTTCAACTTCGACTTCACGCCTTTCGAGCAACTGAACTACAACGACGAGATGGTGGACAACCAGCTGACGGCCCTGATGGCCTACTATGCCTATCTGATTATCGGGCTCAATCTGGACTCTTTCTCGCCTATGGGCGGCACCGAGGTGCTGCAGCGCTGCCTGCTGCTGACCAACAATGCCCAGAATCTGGGATTCACGGGATGGGCGGCATTCGAGAACTCGCGCAACCGTTTTATGCTGATTAACGATTATCTGGACGAGGCCATGAAGCCTTTCCGCCAGTTGCAGTACGACTACTACCGCAAGGGGCTTGACGAGATGTCGACCAATGCTGAGCGCGGACGCACCAACGTCACTGAAGCCCTGGGACTGCTGCGCCAGGCCCATGAGGACAAGCCGCTGTCGCTGGTGCCGCAGATTTGGACCGACTACAAGCGCGACGAACTGGCCAACATCTACAAAGGCAAAGGCACGCAGAAGGAGAAGCAGCAGGTGTACGACATCCTGTTTGGCATCAACGCCGCACAAAGCGATGCGTGGAACAAAATCAAGGAGTAAAACCCTTGAAATTAAGAAATAAAAGAAAATGAGACTATAAAGATTTATGTTAAAAAGGCTTTATATCAAGAACTTTACGCTGATTGACCAGCTCGACATTGAGCTGTACCCAGGTTTCTCGGTGATTACCGGCGAGACGGGTGCCGGCAAGAGCATCATTCTGGGAGCCATCGGCCTGCTGCTGGGCCAGCGAGCCGACTCGAAAGCCCTGAAGCAAGGTGCTGACCGATGCGTGATAGAGGCCCACTTCGACCTGTCGAGGTACCACATGGAGCCACTGTTCGAGGAGCAAGAAATAGACTACGACGCCCACGACACCATCGTGAGACGCGAGCTGACGGCTCAGGGCAAGAGCCGCGCCTTTGTCAACGACACCCCCGTGCCGCTGAGTGTGCTCAAGGAGCTGGGCGAACAGCTGGTCGACGTACACTCGCAACACCAGAACCTGCTGCTCAGCAAGCAGGACTTCCAGCTGAGCGTGGTAGACATCCTGGCCCGCGACAAACAGCAGCTCGACAGCTATCAACAGGCCTACCGACAGCTGCAACAGACAGAACGCCAGCTGCAGCAACTGAAGGACGAGATAGAGCGCAACCGCCAGCAGCAAGACTTCCTGGCCTTCCAGCTACAGGAGCTGGAACAGGCCCGGCTGACTGAGGGCGAACAGGAGGAACTGGAGCAGCAGAGCGACACCATGAGCCACGCTGAGGACATCAAGAGCGCCCTCTACGAGGCCAACCAGGCACTATACGACGACCAGGCGGGAGCCGTGGGCCAAGTGCGCACAGCCCTCAGCGCCCTGCGCGGCATCACCAGCGTACTGCCCAAGGCCGAAGAGCTCTGCACACGACTGGACAGCACCTACATCGAACTGAAAGATATTGCCGACGAGGTGAACAACATGCTGGAAGACACCGACTTCGACCCTTCCGAGCTCGATCGTATCAACGACCGTCTGGACCGCCTATATGAGCTGCAGAAGAAGTACAAGGCCGACAGTGTAGCACAGCTCATCGCACAGCGCGACATCCTGCGCCAAAAGATGAGCAATATTGAGAACAGTGACGAAGCACTGCAGGAGATGGAGCAACAGTGCCGGCAGCTGAGAGCACTATGCCAGCAGCAGGCCGACGCGCTGACCACCCTGCGCCAGCAGGCCGCCAAGGAAATAGAACGTCAGCTGGGCGAGCGTCTGGTTCCCCTGGGCATGCCCAACGCGCGCTTCGAGGCTACTATCAGCCAAGGCGAGCTGGGAGCCAACGGTCAGGACGAGGTGTGTTTCCTCTTCTCAGCCAACACCTCTACCCCACTACAGCCCGTGGCACAGGTCGCATCGGGCGGTGAGATAGCCCGCGTCATGCTTTCGCTCAAGGCCATGATTAGCGGGGCCGTGAAGCTGCCTACCATCATCTTCGACGAGATAGACACAGGCGTGAGTGGCAAGATAGCCGAGAAGATGGCCGAGATGATGCGCGAAATGGGTCTGCAGGACCGACAGGTCATCTCCATCACCCACCTGCCCCAGATAGCTGCCTTGGGTTCGCACCACTACCGTGTGTCGAAGGAGGAGACGGCTGCTGGCACCGTGAGCCGTATGACGGAGCTAACTGCTGAGGAGCGTGTCAAGGAGATAGCCCAGATGCTGAGCGGCAGCGACGTGTCGGCAGCAGCCATTGCCAACGCCAAACAGCTATTGAAATTGAGGAATTGAGAAAATAAGAAAATGAGACATCATAACATGAACAACAAGACAATGGTTGAGAGACTCGGAAGAGGGCTGGCATGCGCTGTGCTGCTCATGCTCTCTTTCTCGCATGCTCTCCATCTTTCTGCCCAGCCGTGGGCCAAGAAAGCCTCACAGGCAGTATTCACACTGAAGACCTTCAAGGCCGACGGTACGCTGTTGGGCAGCAGCAACGGATGCTTCATCGGTGAACACGGCGAGGCCCTGAGCAGTTTTTCACCCTTCAAGGGAGCCGACAGGGCCGTGGTCATCGACGCCCAAGGCAAGGAATGGCCCGTAGACTGCATGATAGGTGCCAACGAGATGTACGACGTGGCCAAGTTCCAGGTGGCCGTCAAGAAACCCACCGCCCTCACCGTAGCCCGTACAGCAGCCGCTCAGGGCAGCAAGGCATGGCTGTTGCCCTACGCCGTGAAGCGCGACCCTGCCATGAAGAGCGGAACAGTGGTGAAGGCAGAACAGTTTCAGGGCAACTACACCTACTACACCCTCGACTTCGCCAGCGACGACCAGCAAGCCGGTTCGCCCGTGATGAACGATGGCGGCGAGGTGATAGGACTGCTGCAGCCCGCCACCGACAGCCACGTGGCCAACAGCTATGCCGTGAGTGCTCCCTTCGTGGCCGACATGCAGGCCAACGGACTGAGCCTGAACGATGCCGCCCTGAAGGCCACCACCATCGCCAAGGCCATTCCCGATGACTATACGCAGGCCATGCTGGCACTATACATGTCGTCGACCGCACTCGACGAAGTACACTATAGGCAGTATATCGACCGCTTCATCCAGAAGTTCCCCAATGCCCCCGACGGCTACATCTACCGTGCACGTCTGCAGGCTGCTTCGGGCAACTTTTCCGGTGCCGACAGCGATATGCGTCAGGCTGTCAGCGTGGCTCAGCAGAAGGACGACGCCCACTACCAGTTTGCACAGCTCATCTACCAGAAAGAGCTATACCAGTCCAATCAACCTTATGCTGACTGGAGCCTCGACCTGGCCTTGGAGGAGTCGCGTGCAGCCTATCAGGAAAATCCACAGCCCGTCTACCGACAGCAGCAGGCCCAGATACTATATGCCCAGAAGAAGTACGGCGAAGCCTTCGCCATCTATGATGAACTGACGAAGGGTGTGCTGCGCTCAGCAGAGACCTTCTATGCCGCAGCCCTGTGCAAGTTGCAACAAGACGACAAGCGAGCCGCCCTGGCGCTGATGGACAGTGCTGTGAGCACCTTCACCCGCCCCTACGTGAAGACCGTAGCCCCCTATCTGGAAGCCCGCGCGCAGCTGTCGATGGAGGTACGCCGATACCAGATGGCTATCAACGACATGCAGGACTTGGTGGCACTGGAGCCCACCAATGCAACATTGTGGGCCGAGAAGGCCAGCTATGAGCTTCGCGTGAACCTGCTCGACCAGGCTTTGGAGAGTGCTCAGGAGTGTCAGCGGCTGGACGCTGCCAACAGCGATGCCCCGCTGATTATCGGCATCGTGCAATGCCTGAAGGGCGACAAGCAGCAAGGACTGCAAAACCTGAACCGCGCCAAGGATATGAACAATCCCCAGGCACAGACCTTCATCGACAAATACCAGTAAGCAGGAGGATACAAAAATAGAAGTCCCCACTCGACCTTCGAGCGGGGACTTTCTATACAACTATCATTAGAATGGTAACGGTTCATCCTGTTGCTCCAAGGGTGCGAACGGTGTGGCTCCATCGACGGGTGGCTGCTGGTCGGCATTGATCTTGCTGCCCAGTATCTCGCCGCCGTTGTCGTCCTTCGACTGGCTTGACAGACGCCCGTCCTCTGGATTCTCGAAGCGTGTAAACTCGCCCCGGAACGTCAGCAGCACATCGCCCGTAGCACCCTTACGATGCTTGGCAATAATAATCTGCGCCATACCATGAAGGTCGCGCCCGCTGTCGTCCTGATAGATATGATAATACTCCGGACGGTGCACGAAGAGTACCATATCGGCATCCTGCTCAATGGCTCCCGACTCGCGCAAGTCGCTCAGTTGTGGACGCTTGCCCTCCAGTCCCTCGCGACTCTCCACGCCACGGTTGAGCTGCGAGAGGGCCAGGATGGGAATATCGAGCTCCTTGGCCAGTCCCTTCAGCGAGCGCGAGATGGTGCTGACCTCTTCCTGACGGCTCGAGAAACGCATGCCGTTGGCATTCATCAGCTGCAGATAGTCGATCATGATGATTTTCACTCCGTGCTCACGAACCAGACGACGCGCCTTGGTGCGCAGTTCAAAGACCGACAGACCCGGTGTGTCATCAACATAGAGTGGAGCACCCAGAAGTGTGTTCAAGTTTGAGTCCAGGCGGTTCCACTCGTCGGGGCGCAGCTGTCCGTTCAGAATCTTAGAGCCCTGTATCTCGCAGGCATTGGAGATGAGACGGTTAACCAGCTGTACATTCGACATCTCAAGCGAGAAGAAAGCCATAGGCACCTGATAGTCGGCTGCAATATTCTTGGCCATAGAGAGGGCAAACGAGGTCTTACCCATAGCCGGTCGCCCTGCGATAATCACCAGGTCGGAGGCCTGCCATCCTGAAGTGATGTCGTCGAGCTTATGATAACCCGTAGGCACACCCGTCAGACCGTCTTTGTTGGCCGCAGCCTTCTGTATGCCCTCGACTGCATTTTTGATGACCGGGTCTATCTGGGTGTAGTCCTTCTTCATATTACGCTGACCCAGCTCGAAGAGGCTACCCTCAGCCTCCTGCATCAGATCGTCGACATCTATGGTTTCATCGAAGGCTTTGGTCTGGATAGTACTGGCAAAGGAGATGAGCTGTCGGGCCAGCGACTTCTGGGCGATGATGCGGGCGTGGTACTCGACATTGGCCGACGAGGCCACACGCGACGAAATTTCCGTCACATAGCCAGGGCCTCCCACATCTTCCAAATCCCCCTGGCGGGCCAGCTGCTCAGTGACCGTCCATACGTCGACAGGCGACTCATGCATGGATAGTTCCTGGATAGCGGAATACACCTTCTGGTTGCGAGGTTCATAGAAACTCTCGGGCGAAAGCAGTTCGCACACCACAGCATAGGCATCCTTGTCAATCATCAAGGCACCCAGCACGGCTCGCTCCATTTCGGTGGCCTGCGGCTGCACATGGGCATAGGGAGTGTCGATAGCCTGCTGGCGTCGACGACGCGCATTAGTATTGTTATTGCTTTGTTCTGGCATAGTCTTACAGTTTACGGCTTGCAAAAGTACAAAGAAAACCGCGAAAGACCAAACGATAGTCAGATATTTTTTGAGGAAAGAAGTTCGGCAATGCCCGTCTGCTTGTGTTGTTTCATGTAACTGTCGGCAGCAACCACATTGTCGTTGGCAAACACCTTACGCCCCACAATCTCGTTGACCACCCATTGTATGCGCCCCATGTGCTTGTCACGTACCTCAGTATTGCCGATAAGATTGGGCGACAGCGGGAACTGGCTCAGGAGGAAAAAGGCCAGACAGTCGGGGACTATCATCTGGCGTACCATCAGTCTGCGCTGCTCTTCCGTGTAGTGGTCGATGTAGAAAGGGTAGTCGCTGCCCAGATACTTGTCCAGACTGATGCCCAGCATGCCCATGCCTACGATGATGCTCTGGTCGAAGGATCCAACCTGTGTATAGAACCGCGGAATGGTAATGGTCGGCAGTTCCTCCTTTAGGCGCAGGAACGATGACGTGAGCTCTTCCTGCACGTCGTCCATGTTGTCATACTGTTGTTTGACATCCACCAAAAGCTGCTGCAGGGTGGTGTCCTGAAAGAAGTGGAGGAACTTGCTATTGATCTGTGGCTCGTTCACCTTGCCGATGCGCAGGATGTCTTCTATCAGCATGCGGGTCTGCATGGGATAGCTGGTGTTCATCTGCTGCAAGGCCGAGGGGTCGCCCGTCGACAAGTAGAGTGTCTCTATGCGGTCGTAGCGCTCAACTTGCACAGCGGCATCGACAGTATCTGTGCTGTTAGGCTTCAGCTGCCACTCGCAACCAACGCATAACAACATTAATAGAAACAATATTCCGTAAACCTTTTGCACTCGTTGAGCCTATTAAATGTTAAATACCGATGCAAATTTACTAAAAAATATTTTAAAAACCAAATTTTAACCTAAAAAAGATAAAAAAAAGTATGCTATCCTACCGTGTTTCGTTTATTTGTGTGAAATTTGCAAGAAGAAAACATCTAATAATTAATATGAAGAAACTACTCTCTACCCTACTGCTGTCGGCCTGCTGTGCTGCCGTAGCAGCCAACCAGACGATTACCGTCACCGTGAGCAACCCTATGAACATAGCCCGACAGGACGTTCCTGTGGTCATTCCGCTCAATCTCTATGGCGACATCCGCTCGGCACTGGTCACCGTCGGCGGACAGGAGATACCTTGCCAGCTGGACGACCTGAACCAGGACGAGACCTTCGACGAGCTCTGCTTCCTTGCCAACCTGGACAAGAAAGAGCAGAAGCAGTACACCGTGACGCTGATGGAGACTGGACAACCGCGTAGCTACCCAGCTCGCGTCTATGCCGAGATGGTGCTGCCCAACACCAAGGACAAGACGCTCAAGAAGCACCAGCAGAACAACTATATCGAAGCTCTGACAGCCCGTGGCGACGCTGCCTACACCTATAACGTGCAACACCACCACGGAGTAGACTTCGAGAGCGAGCTGAACGGCATACGCATCTACTTTGATGCGCGCCAGACACTGGACACCTACGGCAAGTTCAAGAAGCAGCTGGAGCTGAAGGATACACAATTCTACACCACCGCCGAACAGAAAGCACAAGGCTACGGCGACGACGTGCTGTGGGTGGGACAAACCTTCGGGTTGGGTGCATTCCGAGGATGGGACGGCCAGAAGCCCACGCTGGTGGAACCCGTACGCTCGCGCACCCAGCGCATCATCAGCTACGGACCGCTGCGCGCCATCGTAGAGGTTGTAGACCGCGGCTGGCAGGCACCCTACCCCGCTGCATCAGCCAGCGGACAGCAGCCATCAGCCTTCAACATGACGCTGCGCTACACACAGTATGCCGGCCACCGCGATACCGATGTAGATGTCTACTTCAACAAGGACGTCAGCAACTACCGCTTCTCGACGGGAATCATCAACGTGAAGGGGTCTGAGGAATTCTCCGACAAGCACGGGCTACGAGCCTGCTGGGGAACCGACTATCCCTCGACCGACACACTGAAATGGAAGCGCGAGACGGTGGGGCTGGCCGTCCTTGTGGCCCAGCAGAACATCGTAAGCGAGGAGCCAGCCAACAAGGACAACTATGCCTTCGTGCTGAAGGTTACCGACCGCCACATGGCCTATAAAGTGACCTACACCTCGGCTAACGAGACATTCGGTTACCATTCGGCCCGCGAGTGGTTCGACTATCTGAAGGCCTGGCGCAAGGAGGTTGACCAGCCTGTAAGGATTGATATCAAGAATTAAGAATGCTCAGGGAGCTGGCTGAACACCTTGCGCCCCTTAGCATAGTACTGCCAGAGCAATGAGAACGACCGTTGCTCTGGTATTTCGTTAGTCTTACGCGATGCCTGTATCTGCCGACGGTCAGCGACAAAATCGCTGCGCCAGCGGCTGAATGCCCTGCGCGCCCGGAAGATAGCCAGGAAGTCGCCCACATTACCCTGCATGAGTAGCGTCTGGAAGGCTGCCAGATAGTCCAGAAAGAAGCGCCATCGCATCACGTGCTGCAGCTCGCCGTCGGGCAGACACTTGTAAAGCATGGTGAGATTGTTGCGGAAATTGAGGAAGGTCTTCATAGGGTTCGACTTGGGCAGTGTTCCTCCACCGACATGATAGACATAGCTCTCAGGCAGACAGTAAATCTTGCGCCCACGGATGCGGAGCCGCCAGCAGAGGTCTATCTCCTCGTTGTGCGCAAAGAAACGGCCGTCGAGCCCGCCACAGTCCCAATAGTCCTTCGAACGGATCATCAAGGCAGCACCTGTTGCCCAAAGTATCTCCTGCTGGTAGTCGTACTGCCCCAGGTCTTCCTCTACGGTATCGAAGATACGCCCTCTGCAGAACGGATAGCCATAGCGGTCGAGGAAGCCCCCGCTGGCTCCGGCATACTCGAACATATCCTTATTATATATAGATAGCAGCTTGGGCTGACAGGCTGCCACCTCAGGGTGGACATCCATAAACTCGATGAGAGGCGTGAGCCAATGGTGGGTCACCTCGATGTCAGAGTTAAGCAGCAGATAGTACTCTGCCTCTATCTGGCGCAGGGCCTTGTTATAGCCCTCGGCAAAACCCCAGTTCTTGTCGAGCACGATGATGCGACACTCGGGATAATGGCGACGCAGCAGGGCGAGTGAGTCGTCAGTCGATGCATTGTCGGCCACATAGACGGTAGCCTCGTCGCGCGAATATTTCAATACCGTAGGCATATACTGGGCCAGCATCTTGGCCCCGTTCCAGTTCAAAATGACTATTGCAACCTTATCCATCTTTGTTCTCAATATCTCATTTTCTCAGTTCTTCAACCTTCAGCGCACTCCTATCGTGGTTGAACGCGCCAAGCGTACAGCGCATAAGTTGGTTATCATACTCGGCCCGCGCCTCAGCCGCTGGCAGTTCCACACGGATATAGTTGCGCGTGAAGCCATGCATAGCCTTGCCGCGTGGTGCTTTCTCGAACAGCACCTCCGCCTGCTGGCCTATATGCCGATGATAGAACGCCTGCGTCTTTTGGTCGGAAAGCTCCAACAGACGCTGGCTACGCTGACGCTTGTCCTGGTCGGCAACGACATAGGGTATCTTGAGAGCTGCCGTCCCCGGACGCTCTGAATAGGGAAAGACGTGCAACTGCGTGATGTCGAGTTGGTCGAGAAACTGATAGGTCTCCTCGAAGCACTCCGGAGTCTCGCCCCTGCAGCCCACCATCACGTCAACCCCAATGAAGGCATCGGGCATCAGCTGCTTGATGCGATGAATCTTGTCGGCAAACAGCTGTCGGTCGTAATGGCGATGCATCAGGCGCAGCACGGTGTCGCTGCCGCTCTGCAACGGAATGTGGAAGTGGGGCATGAAAGCACGGCTCCTGGCACAATAGTCTATCAGCTCGTCGCTAAGCAGGTCGGGCTCCAGACTGCTGATGCGGTAGCGCTGTATATCCTCGACTTCATCCAGCGCCTTCACCAGATCAACGAAGCGCTCGCCCGTGGTCTTGCCGAAGTCGCCAATGTTAACACCCGTCAGCACTATCTCCTTGCCGCCTTCGCGAGCCGCCTCCTCAGCCTGTGCAACCAGTGAGGCAATGGTGGGATTGCGGCTGAAGCCCCGGGCATAAGGTATGGTGCAGTAGGTGCAGAAGTAGTCGCAGCCATCCTGCACCTTCAGGAAGTAGCGTGTGCGATTGCCCCGACTACAGCTGGGAGCAAAGGTCTTGATCTCCTTTGTCTTCTGGGTGTAGAACGCAGCTATCAAGCCGCCCTCTTCCTCTCTATGACTCCAGGCATCAGAGAGAAACTGGATGAGATTGGCCTTCTCGTTGGAACCCAACACCAGGTCGACCCCCTCGATATGAGCCACCCGCTCAGGTTCGAGCTGGGCATAGCAGCCCGTAACAACGACAAAGGCTCCCGGATGCTGGCGCACCAGACGATGGATGGCCTGCCGGCACTTATGGTCGGCAACCTCAGTGACGGAGCAGGTATTGATGAGACATAAGTCGGCCTGCTCACCTTTCTGGGCTGTCTGCACCCCCATCTGCTGAAGCATCTTCGCAAAGGTTGACGTCTCAGAAAAATTGAGCTTGCATCCCAACGTGAAATAAGCAGCCCGCTTGCCTTGAAAAACCGATGTAGCTATCATTTATCTAATAGGTATACACTTACTGGGGGGCAAAGGTACACAAAAAAAGTCATTTTTAGCCTATTTTTTGCAAATATTCAAATAAGTGTAATATTTGCACGAAATTTAACATTTCACAAGACATTGATTTACAGTCATTTACGAAAAAGTTACAAAAAAGGGCAAAAAAAAGTGGCGAAAAAAAGTACAACGTATCAAAAAAAAGCGTAACTTTGCAGCGTTTTAATAAACAAATGATTGTTTTACAGATTTAAAAGCATTAGAAAAATGAAGAAATTAGTATTTATGTTCGTAGCTGTTGCAGCTATTTCGTTCGCTTCTTGTGGTAACAAGACTCAGCAGGCTGAGGCCGTTGATTCAGACTCAATTGCAGTTGTTCCCGCTGACACTGCTGCTGCTCCTGTTGACAGCGCCGCTGCTGACACTACCGCTGCTGACACTACTGCAGCTGTTAAGTAATTAGCACGAACTAATTGAGAGAATGCCGTCGAACC
>ODAI012345410.1_pt1 | contig 12425 bp, 10 predicted proteins | sample 1539321 | NCBI WGS metagenome assembly ODAI01 (sample SAMN02144231, study PRJEB22623) | gut metagenome | biome: sheep rumen | host: Ovis aries | place: New Zealand
CACTTTTTCACGATGCCCAGCGTGATAAAGATGAGGCCGATGCAGATCATCGCCAGATGCTGCCAGGTGCAGTTGGCAAATCCCGTGAACTGCCAGAACTGCTGCAGGCTGTCTAAAATGGTATCCATTAGCCGATGGTTACAATGTCTGCGCCTTCCAGGACGGAATCTCCCTTGCGGGTGTGAACGGCGGTAACGGTGCCGTCACTCTCGGCGAGGATCTCGTTCTCCATTTTCATAGCCTCGATCACGGCTACTTTCTGGCCCCGTTTGACGGCCTGTCCTTCCTTCACATCTACGGAGATGATGATGCCGGGAAGCGGGCTCTTCACGGTGACACCGGCACCGGCGGCCTTGGGGGCGGCAGGTGCGGCGGCAGCCGGAGCGGCCTGGGCCGCGGGCGCAGCCTGGACAGGGGCGGCGGCCGGAGCATTTTCCAGCTCTACCTGGTAGTCTGCACCGTTTACATTCACGGAAAGCATCTTGCCTTCGGCTTCACCGACGGTTACATCGTAATCTTTGCCGTTGATCTTGAACTTATAATTTTTCATAATCTTGGTAATTTTCTAAAATTCAGGGATTTATCATTCCATCCGGACTCTTTTCGGACGATGGTTACAAAGCCGGGTTCTGCATCGTGCACGGTATCGTTCAGGTACAGGTGCACGGCTGTGGCGATGGCGGCGTAATCCTCACCGGAGAGCTCCATATCCAGGGCCAGGGCAATGGCGGCGGCCACCTCGTCATCGGCCGATGCCTTCCTGGTCTTTTTCGGGAGCTTGATCTTCCCGGAGAAGATGCTGCCGGAGAGGGGGTACACGAAGTACAGCACGATGAGGGCGGCAAACACCACGGAGACGCTGATGAGGGTGAGCGTCCAGCCGTGAGGGTCTGTCTGCATCATCCGGTCTCCTCCCGCCGTGAGTACTAGATTAAAGAGGTAGGTTGTCATGTTTCTTGGCGGGAATTTCTTGCCGTTTTCCGGCTAACTGTTCCAGGGCGCGGATCACGCGGAAACGCGTGTTGCGCGGCTCTATCACATCGTCAATATAACCCTTCTGGGCAGCCTGGTAGGGGTTGGAGAAGAGCTCTTCGTATTCTTTCTTCCTGTTTTCGAAGATGGTCCGGGCATTCTCCGGATCTGCTTTCATCTCCTTGTCATAGAGGACGTTCACGGCACCGTCGGCCCCCATCACCGCAATCTGGGCGCTGGGCCAGGCGTAGTTGACGTCTCCCCGCAGCTGCTTGCAGCTCATCACGATGTGGGCGCCGCCGTAGCCCTTCCGGAGGGTAACGGTGACCTTCGGAACGGTGGCTTCACCGTAGGCGTACAGCAGTTTGGCCCCATTGGTGATGATGGCCCCGTACTCCTGCTGCGTGCCGGGAAGGAAGCCCGGTACATCCACCAGGGTTACGAGGGGAATGTTGAAGGCGTCGCAAAAGCGCACGAAGCGGGCGGCTTTCCGGCTGGCATTAATATCCAGGGCACCGGCCAGCACGGCAGGCTGGTTGGCCACGATGCCCACGCTGCGGCCGTTCATATGGGCAAAGCCCACGATGATATTCTTGGCAAATTCCTTGTGAACTTCAAGGAAAGCCCCGTCGTCCACGATGCTGCCGATGACGGCATACATATCGTAGGCCTTGTTGGGATTGTCCGGGACGATGCTGTTGAGGGCATCGTCTACGCGGCCCACCGGATCGGCGGTTTCCTGGAAGGGGGCCGGTTCCAGGTTGTTCTGGGGAAGGAAGGATAGGAGTTTCTGAATGGTCTCGATGGCCTCCTCTTCGCTATCCGCCGCAAAATGCGTGACACCGCTCTTGGAGGCGTGCACGGAAGCGCCGCCCAACTGCTCCTGGTTCACCACCTCACCGGTTATGCTCTTCACCACGGCCGGCCCGGTGAGAAACATATAAGAGGTGTTTTTTACCATCAGGGTAAAGTCCGTGAGGGCGGGGGAATACACCGCACCGCCGGCGCAGGGACCCATGATGCAGCTGATCTGCGGGATCACTCCGCTGGAGAGGATATTCCTTTCGAAGATTTCCCCGTAGCCGGCCAGGGCATCGATGCCTTCCTGGATGCGGGCGCCGCCGGAGTCGTTGAGGCCGATGCAGGGCGCTCCGTTTCTGAGGGCCATATCCTGCACCTTGCAGATCTTCTCGCTCATCGTTTTGGAAAGGGAACCTCCGGAGACGGTGAAATCCTGGGCAAAGACGTAGACCAGGCGGCCTCCGATGGTGCCGCAGCCGGTGACTACCCCGTCTCCGTCCGGATGGGATTTTTCCATTCCAAAGTTGGTGCAGCGGTGCTGGACAAACATGTCGTACTCTTCAAAACTACCCGGGTCCAGCAGGAGTTCCAGGCGCTCACGGGCGGTTTTCTTGCCCTTGGCGTGCTGGGCCTCGATGCGCTTTTCTCCTCCTCCCAGGCGCGCTTTCTGGCGTCTTTCCACCAGTTTTTGGATGTTATCTGTTTGAATACTCATTATTTGAATAATTTATCTACTTCTTTCACGGCATCGGGCAGGGCGAAGACGGCCACGCGGTCGTAGGGCTCGATGCGGGTATGTCCCACGGCAATGAAGGTGTCACCCCCGCGGATGATGCCTCCGATGATGGCATCGGGAGGGAAATCTATGTTTTTGAGGATGTCTCTGGTTACCTTGGATCCGGGGGCGGCCGTGTACTCCAGCACTTCGGCATCCGTTCCGCTCATATACCGCACAGACCTCACCTTGTCTGAGAGGGTGAACTTGTAAATGCGGCTGGCGGTGATCAATTTCTTGTTCACCACGCTGTCCACGCCCATTTCCTCCGCAAGACGGATGTAGTCCAGGTTCTCCACCTGGGCAATCACGCGCGGCACGCCCATCTTCTTGGCGGCCACGCAGGTGAGGATGTTCACCTCGTCGTTGCCGGTGACGGCCAGAACCGCCTGGTAGCCCTTGAGGTCTTCTTCCAGCAGGAAGTCTGAATCCCGGGCGTCTCCGCAGGTGACGTTCACTTCGCTGGGAAGGGCGGCCGACAGGGTGCGGCAGCGCTTGGGGTCTTTCTCGATGAGCTTGACTTCGTCCAGTTTCTGGGCGGCCAGTTTGCCGGCTACCATGACGCCGATCTCGCTGCCTCCCAGGATCATCACCCGGCGGATCTCTATCTGGTCCTTTCCCACATACTTGATGAGGGTGGACATGGCGTCCCGCAGGCTGATGATATAGAGGTAGTCGTGGTATTTGAAGCCGGTGTCGTAGCTGGGGATGATGGTCTTTCCTCCCCGGGAAATGGCTACGATGCGGAACTCGGCATCTTCCTTCTGCTCTTTCACCTTGTGGGCGAATTCCTTCACGTTCATATCCAGCAGCGGGGAATCGTCGTCCAGCTTGAAGACGGCCAGCTGCAGTTTGCCGCGGGCAAAGTCCATCGAATCCGTAGAGGCGCTGTGGCGAAGCATGCCCAGGATTTCGTCGCTGGCGCTCTTTTCGGGGTAGAAGACCAGGTCCAGGCCCATATCCTTGAACAGGAGCTTGTTCTCCGGGGCCAGGTAATTCTCGTCGTCGATACGGGCAATCACGCGCTTGGCACCCAGTTTTTTGGCCAGGAGCGCGCTGACGATGTTGACGCTTTGGTTCTTGAAGGGGTTGACGGCTATGAAAAGGTCTGCCGAGTCGCAGCCGGCGTCCCGCAGCAGGCCGATGGAACTGTTGGGCCCCAGCACGGTGGTGACATCCGCCGATGTGGCCAGGGCGCGGATGCGCTCCGGGTCGTCGTCGAGGACGGTGATGTCACTGCCCTCGATGCTCAGCATCTTCGCGAGGTGTGATCCCACTTGTCCGGCGCCTTCTATAATAATCTTCATAGTGCTTTCCCTTTAATCCTACAAAAATACTACTTTTTTCCGAATAGTCCTATCGGCACTATCCAGCCGCGGTAGAGTCCTTCGGGCCGAGGGGCCTTCTCCAGCATCTCTCCCGGGGTGCGCAGCCTGCGGTATTCCCGGTGCGCCTGCACCACGGCACGGAAAAAACTGCCCTTCCCCTTGAACAGGTATACAAGGGCCGACAGGCCATCCAGGCACATTCTGGTGAGGATTCTCAGGCGGGTCCTGAAGCGGGAGTGCAGGGTGGAAGGCAGGTTGTTCTCCAGCAGAAGGAGGTTGTTCCGGAAATTCAGGCGAAGCTTGAAGGGGGATTCGTTGGAAAGGGTTCCGCCGCCGATGTGGTATACCTTCGACTGGGGAACCACGGTGACTTTCCAGCCCCTCAGCTGCATCTTCCAGCACAGGTCTATCTCCTCCATATGGGCGAAGAAACGCTCGTCCAGGCCTCCGAGGGCCTTCCATACGCTGGCCCTCACCAACAGGCAGGCACCGCTCACCCAGAGGACGTCGGCGGGCTCATCGTACTGGCCGTGGTCTTTTTCTATCTTCTGCAGGATGCGACCCCGGCAGAAGGGGTATCCGTAGCGGTCCACGAGGCCTCCGGCGGCCCCGGCATACTCGAAGGTGTCCCTCTGGTGGTAGGAGAGGAACTTGGGCCCGCAGGCCCCGCACTGCGGGTGTGTGTCCATCCATTCCAGAAGGGGCCGCAGCCAATCCTCCGGCACCTCTATGTCGCTGTTGATGAGGAGGTAATAATCGGCCTCTATCATCTTGAGCGCCCGGTTATACCCGCCGGTGAAGCCGAAGTTCTTCTCCAGCTGGATGACGGGAACCTGGGGAAAATGGCTCTGCAGATACTCCTGGGAGCCGTCTTCCGAGGCATTATCGGCCACATATACTCCGGCATCCAGGCCCTCGCAGGAGGCAAGAAGGCCCGGCAGGAACTGCCGGAGGTAGTCCTTGGTGTTGTAATTGAGTATGACAACCCCTGCTTTCATCAGGCGCTGAAATCTACGTCGGAGAAGGCGAGGGTGGGAACCAGTTTCGACAGGCAGGGACGGGCGTCATCGGCCGCCACTACCAGATGGTTCCAGAGCGTGAGGAAATTGCCGGTGATGAGCATTTCCCTGACAGGGTGCAGGCGTTTTCCGTCCTTGATGACAAAGCCCTCGATGCCGTAGGAGAAGTTGCCGGTGGCGGGGTTGGAATTGCCTCCGTTGAAGCCGGTGACAAGGATGCCGTCCTTCACTTTCTGAAGGACCTCTTCCTGTGTCCGGCAGCCGCCAAAGGGCATTACCTTCACGCGGGTGGCATCTTCTATGGTGGGTTCCATCTCCATCTTCCGGGAGATGTAGGTATTCAGGAAATAGGTTTTGACCACCCCGTTTTCAATGACGGGCATCTCCCGGGTGGCTACGCCTTCGCTGTCGAACAGGCGGCAGCCGGTGTCTCCCTTCGTGCGGGGCACATCCAGGATGGTGAGTCCCTGCGGGAAGAGCTGTTTGCCCAGACTGCCGGTGAGGAAAGAGTTCTTCTGTTGCAGGCTGTAGCCGCCAAGGGCGCTTAGAACGGGGGTAACCACCTTGGAAGCGCACTCGCTGTCCAGGATTAAGGTGTATTTTCCGCTGGGAACGCTCTGGGGATTCCGCTGGTCCCGGGCCCTTTCATAGGCTTTTTGGGCGCAGCCCTTCAGCTGAAGGTCTTCGAGGCGGGGGGCGGCGTCCCACCAGTAGCTGGAATAGTGGCGGCCGTCGGCATCTTCCACGGTGGATTCATAGCCAATCTCGAAAGAGGTTTCCGTATGGCGCGCCTCCAGGCCCTGGGAGTCCAGGGTGAGGCTGTCAAAGACGGAATCAGAATATTCGCCTTCCTCGGCAATCAGACCTTCCTGGGGCCATGCCACAGAGCCAAGGGCCATTTCCCGGCGGGCTTCGGCGGTAAGGGTCTCGCAGGCGGGGTCGTACAGGCCCAGTTCCTGTCCCGTGACGGCATCCTTGGCCAGCCGCTCCGGGGAGGGGAGGGAGCGGAAGGCATCGGCCTCCAGCATTCCGACGGTGTCCAGGGCTTCCAGGATAAAGGCTTCCAGGCCTTCTTTGTCCAGCCGGTTGGAGGAGAAGGAGCCGAAGCGGCCCTTCGCGAACAGCTGCAGCTGCAGGCTGCGGTCCAGCGCGTGGGAAGTCTTGTCCACTTCTCCGTTAAGGACGCCCACCAGGTTGAGAAGACTCTTGGTGAGGGTGATTCTGACGGCATCGGCCCACTGGCTTCTGGCATATTCCAGGCAGTGACGGGCAAGCGCAATTTCCTGCGGGGTAAGTAAAGCTTTTTCCATTCTATTCTCCTCCTACCGTTAATTGGCCGATCAGGACCGTGGGAATGCCGCAGGAAACGGGGACGGACTGCTCTTTCCCGCACGTCCAGGCACCCGGGTCTATGGAAAGGTCGTCTGCCACGCCCCGGATATCGGAGAGGGCCTCAGGACCGTTTCCTATGATGTTGATGTCCTTGACGGGCTGGGTGAGGCGGCCGTTTTCAATCAGATAACCGGACTTGACGTAGAAGGTGAAGTCTCCTTCCCCTATCTGCACCTGTCCGTTGGAAAATTCGTCCACAAAGATACCCTTGGATACCTCCGAGATAAGGTCCTCCGCCTTGGCGCTGCCGCTTTCCATATAGGTGGAGCGCATCCGGGGAAGGGGAGCGTAGCGGAAGCTTTCCCTTCGGCCGTTGCCGGTGGGCTTCACTCCGTAGTGGGCGGCCGATATGCGGTCGTGCAGGTACGAGGTAAGTACTCCGTCCTCTACCATATATGTCTTCTGGCCGGGGATGCCCTCGTCGTCAAAGTTGAGGGATCCGCGGTTGGCCTCCAGGGTTCCGTCGTCTATGATCTGGATGCCTTTGGGGCAGATCTGTTTGCCCATCTTGTCTGCAAAGATGGAGGTTCCCTTGCGGTTGAAATCGGCCTCGAAGGCGTGGCCCATGGCCTCGTGCAGGAGAATGCCGGAAGCTCCGGCGCCCATTACGACGGGCATCCGGCCGCCTTTCGGGCGTTTGGCGGCAAAGCGGTCGTCTATGCCTTTGACCACATCTTCGGCCATTTCCTTTGCCAGCTTTTCGGAGAGCATTTCGGCCCCGCAGCGGAAGCTCCGGGAGGTGGATTTGTTCTCCGTTACCTCTCCCTGGCGGAAGACCACCGAGAGCGAGACGCTGCCCATTGGGCGGGTGTCCCATTTGAGCTCTTTCTGGGAGTTGTACATCAGGATGTCGCTCACCTGGAAGGCGAGGTTCACCATCACTTTCACGATGCGGCTGTCGCGGCTTCTCACATCGGCCTCCAGCTTCTGCAGGAAGGGGAGGAAGGTGCTCATCGGGGTGCCGCGCCAGGGCTGGAGGATGGGGTAGCGGTCTGCGTGGGGGTTGGGTTCCCCGCGGCTGGGATTGCGGGTGCCGTAGGGGCTGACGTCCGTGGGGCCGCAGGCAATCTGCGCCGCCGCCCGGGCCGATGAGAGCATATCCTCCCAGGCCGTGCTTTCGGAATACGCGTAACCGGTTTTTTCTCCGCTGAGAACGCGCACACCCACTCCGAAATCTATATGATTACCTCCGGAAGTGACTGCGCCGTCTCTGAGGAGCAGGCTTCCGTAGGTGGTGTTTTCAAAGTATAAATCGGCATAGCCCCCTCCGGTGGAAAGGGCTTCTTCAATGAGTTTGTCCAGGGCGGGTACATCCACCTGGAAGATGTTCAGATAATAGTTCTTCTCTCCAATCATTTCTCTTCTTGGTAAGGGACTCCGTCGTGTGCAACCGGGGCTTTGGCTATTTCCCTTGCTATGTATTCCGCTACATCCCTGATGGGAGTATGGCTTTCCGTCTGGTCTGTCACCAGGCTTTTCACCGTGTTGTAGCGTTCCATATCCCGGATCACGAGTCCCTTTTTGGACCCTTCGGCAATCACGTCGAAGGGCGGGTTGGAATTATCGGCCAGAATCCACTTGTCGCAGGTTTGCATATAATCGTGGAACAAGTAGTTCAGGCCCATTATGTAACGGCGCCGGATGGTTTCCTCCGGGATGTCGTGTCCTCCGGCCTTTACCCGGGCGGCCACGCGTTGCACGGCTATGTCCGGACTGTTGAGCCAGAAATAGAGGACGGTGACATAGTAACCCTTTTCCTGGGCGTTGCGGGTTATCTTCAGCAGGGCGCGCGTGGCCAGGGTGGTTTCTATGCAGAAATCCTCCCGCCGGTCAAACAGGTACTTGACCTTCCGCATCATCAGGCGGCTGGCCGTGATGTATGCGCTTTCCGGCGAGAAAGGCGAAAGGTGTTTGGCGAATTCGTCCGAATTCACGAATTCACTGCAGTCCAGCAGCTCCGGGAGCACGCCGTACGAAGCCGTCGTCTTCCCGGAGCCATTGGGACCGCATATGATATAAAGTCTTGGCACTAAGTCACTTGTAAGATTATGCCGTGGCAGCTTCCAGTTTCTTCAGCATGGAGAACATCACCAGGCCGGAGATGACGCAGAGGGCCATCAGGACCGTCCAGTTCACCCACAGGGGAACATTGTCCCACAGCATGGAAGGAATGGAGCTGAGGTAGTTGCCGATGGCGGTGGCTGCGAACCACAGACCCATCATCAGACCCTTGAACTTGGGCGGGGCCACCTTGGACACGAAGGAAATACCCATCGGGCTCAGGAGCAGCTCGGCAAAGGTGAGGACCAGGTACGTGGAGATAAGGTAGGTGGGAACCACGGGATCCGGGGAAACGCCACCCACGTTCACCAGCTCGGACGGGGCCGGCTGGCCCTTGGAAGCGGCCAGCATGATGAGGTAGCCGAGGGCGGCCACGAACATGCCCAGGCCGATCTTACGGGGTGCGGAAGGCTCTTTGCCCTTGCTGGCCAGAGAAGCGAAGATGGCCATGGAAATGGGCGTGAGGGCCACCACGAAGAAAGGATTGAACTGCTGGAACTGCTGGGGCAGGATGTTGATGACATCGGGCATGCCGGCATACAGCAGATAGGCACCGGCCCACAGGGCCACTGTCACGATGCCGCTGATGGTCTTTCCCTTGGCGGTTTCGGACTGGAAGGTGCTGAAAAGCGTATAGACAGATACGGCGATGAGGGCGAGGGCCCAGATGTTGAAGCCTATCTTGAGCGGACCGGCAACGGTGCTCTGGGTGTAGTCACGGGCGAAGTAGGTGAGCGAGGAACCGTTCTGGTGGAAGGCCATCCAGAAGAAGATAACCACGGCAAACACGAAGATGAGGGCCACGATGCGGTCCTTGGTCTGCTTGGGGGTAAGTTCCTGCACCGGAGCGTTGCTGGCGGCAGCCTGCTTGGCGTTGACGTCGGCGTGCTTGAACCAGCTGCGGCATCCCAGGTAAATGGCGATGGAGATGATCAGGGACACGCAGGCCACGGCAAAGCCCAGGTTGTAGGCCGTTGCCAGGTTGTTGATGTAGTACTGGCTGAAGTCCGTGAGGTTCATCGCGGTTACGTCGGAACCGGGCATGGAGGCCTGCAGGGACTGCAGGAGGCTGGTGTCGCTCAGGCTTCCGTTCAGGAACTGATGGGCCAGCGCCGGGATATCGGCCTTGTAGATGAGGCCGGCCTTGGCCAGGTGGCTGTTGGTGAGGGCGGTGGCGGCGGTAGGAGCGAACATGGCGCCGATGTTGATGGCCATATAGAACAGGGAGAAGGCGCTGTCCCGCTTGGCGGCATACTGGGGGTTGTCGTAGAGGTTACCCACCAGCACCTGCAGGTTGCCCTTGAACAGGCCGGTGCCTACGGCGATCAGAAGGAGGGCACCGATCATCAGGGTGAGGGCGAAACCCCTTGCCGCGAAGGCGTCCGTGGGGATGGCCAGGCACAGATAGCCGGCGAACATCACGCAGACGCCGGTGATGACGCACTTGCCGAAGCCGATCTTGTCGGCCAGCCAGCCGCCGATCACGGGCATAAAGTAAACAGCCGCCAGGAAGATGGCGTAGAACTGGCCCGCGGCGGCAGCCGAGAAGCCGAATTTGGCCTGCAGGAACAGCAGGAAGATGGCCAGCATGGTGTAGTAGCCGAAGCGCTCACCGGTGTTGGCCAGAGCCAGGGCGAAAAGGCCCTTAGGTTGTCCTTTGAACATAAATGTTAAATTTATTGTTAACGTTACCCCCTCCCGAAACCCCTCCCCTCGGGGGAGGGACTTGTAGGAGCAGAGATTCAGCGTTGGATATTATTTGACAGGAATATTGGCAAGTACGGCCTTAAGGTACTCCCAGGTGCGGGCGACGGAGGCAATGTTCACCTTCTCGTCCGGGCTGTGCGGGTACTTGATGGTGGGGCCGATGGAAACCATCTCCCAGTTGGGATACTTGGCTCCCATGATGGCGCATTCCAGACCTCCGTGGGTGGCCATGATCTTCATCGGCCGGCCATACACTTTCTGGTACTGTTCCATGCAGACCTTGTTGATTTCCGTTCCCAGGCGGGGCGTCCAGCCGGAATAACCTCCCTTGAACTCGATCTTGTCTGCTCCGGCCAGCTCGAAGATGCAGCGCACTCTCTGGGCCAGGGCGGCCTTGGCAGAGTCTACGGCGCTTCGCATCAGGCTGGTAATGGTGATGTTGCCCTTTTCCGTTCTCACGATGGCCATATTGATGGAGGTTTCCGTGAGGCCTTCCATGGTGCGGCTCATCCGGATCACGTTGGACGGGCAGGCCAGCAGGGCCTTGACAGCCCGCAGCATCACGCTGTTCTGGATATACTTGGGGGCGGCGGGAACCTTCTCCACGATCAGCTTGGCGGAAGGGTCCGACTCGGCGAATTCGGCCTGGATCTGGGCGAAGGAATTCTCAATGCCCTTGATGACGGCATCCACATTCTCTTCGGGCAGGACCAGCTCCGTCTCGGCCTCGAAGGGGATGGCGTTGCGGAGGCTGCCGCCGGTGAAGCTCACTATCTTGACGCCGAACATCTCCATCATGGGAAGGAGCATGCGGGCCATTACCTTGTTGGCGTTGGCGCGGTACAGGGAGATGTCCATGCCGGAGTGGCCGCCCTGCAGGCCCTTGACGGTTACCTTCAGGCCTTTGCTGCCTTCGGGCGTATTGTTCTTGCGGAAATTGAAGCTGGCCTTGACATCCAGGCCGCCGGCGCAGCCTACGCACAGTTCGCCTTCTTCCTCGGAGTCCAGGTTGAGGAGGATGTCTCCCTTCAGCAGGCCGGGAGCCAGGGAATTGGCTCCGTCCATTCCGGTTTCTTCCGTGTAGGTGGCCAGAAGCTCCAGGGGACCGTGCTGGACGGAGGGATCTTCCGCGGCGGCCATCGCCAGGGACAGGCCGATGCCGTTATCGGCCCCGAGGGTGGTGCGGTCTGCCGTCACCCATTCGCCGTCCACGTAGGCGCTGATGGGGTCTTTCAGGAAATCGTGCCCGCTGTCCGAAGTTTTCTGGGGTACCATATCCATATGGCCCTGCAGGATCACTCCTTTGCGGTTCTCCATGCCGGGGGTGGCGGGGACGCGGACAATCACGTTGGCAATGGGACCCTTGCTGTCCTTGATGGTTTCGAAACCATGGGCGATACCCCAGTTATACAGGTGGTCTACTACCTTTTCCTCGTGATAGGAGGGACGCGGAAGCTGGGTGAGAGCATAGAAGTTCTTCCAGACTACCTTGGGTTCAAGTTCTTGAATACTCATTGTTCAGTGTTTTGTTTTATAGTGTTTGTCTATTTCCATCTCTTGTGGGTCCAGAGGTAATTCCAGGGCTGTTCCCGGAGGTCTTCCTCCAAAAGCTCGAAATACCTTTTCATAATGTCCAAGGGCTCCATCTCCCGGGCGTGCTCCGTGATGGGGATGAATTCCCAGGTATAGCCCCCTTCCTCCCGGCAGCGGTACCGCAGGTATACGACGGCCATATCCAGCTTGGACGCCAGACGGGCGCCGGCCGTCATCACTTTGGTGGGCTGGCCCATGAAAGTGATGACGCTGCTGCCCTCGGCATAGGGGTACTGGTCCGTGATAAAATTATACAGGAAGCGCTTCTGTTTGTTCTCCAGGACAAAGCGGAGGATGTGCTCCGAATCCACGTAGCCGTGGAATCCCTGGTCCAGCACCGGGGCGGGCCGATTGTGGGCCATCACGCTTTCCCAAAGGGGGCTGCTGAGGCGGTGGTAGGTGACGGCCATGGCCGATACGTCTACTTCCATCGGCCCGTCGTATCCGTACTGGCCGATGCCTCCGAAGATTTCCCAGTTGCCGCTGTGGGCCTGCAGGACCATGATCTGGGGACAGCGCTTGTAAAGGTCCAGGAATTCCTTCTGGTGAACGATCTCCACCAGGCGGGCCCGGTGCAGGCGCTCCCTTCCCCTGGGACCGCGGCAGGCCCCGAACCAGATGCTTTCCGTAAGGACGGTGGCAAAATGGATGTAGAAGCGTTTGCAGATGGCTTTGAGCTCATCGTACTTCTTTTCCGGGAAGCAGCGGGAGAGATTCACCATCACCACGTCTTCCCGGTAGCCCAGAAGGCTGTGGCAGACCCAGGACAGACGCCGG
>ODAI012892530.1_pt1 | contig 12424 bp, 15 predicted proteins | sample 1539321 | NCBI WGS metagenome assembly ODAI01 (sample SAMN02144231, study PRJEB22623) | gut metagenome | biome: sheep rumen | host: Ovis aries | place: New Zealand
TGGTTATTGGATTTGAACAAAGGCAACAGAGAGTATTCAATGCAGTATGATTGTTTCTGGGTTTAAATCTTTTATAATAAAAGAAGAACTGTTATGCTGTTTATTGTTTACTTGCTTTAAGGTGAAAAAAATGGTTGTATTATCTATTATATATGTTTATGGAAGTTTTTTTTTCTTCTTGACTTATATGAGTAATACTTTTTTTTGTTTTAAAATACTTTTGGCCAAGTCTCTATTGGGAGAAGATAATGATAATCTGTTATTTGACAAAATAAAATGGTTATTGTTTAAAAAAATTAAGAAAAATAAATGTTTTTGAGTCACATGAGAGGATGTGTATGGAAGAATATTTTATAATCCTATTTGATAATAATAAATAATAATTATGATATATAGAATTTATAGTATGAACTTAAATTATAAACTTGAAGGTAACGGCAAAACATTGGTTTTTATACATGGATTATCAGATAACCTTAATTACTGGCAGCCTTTGGTAGAACACTTAAAAAATGATTATCAAATATTACGATATGATCTTAGGGGTCATGGATTGTCTGAAGAAGGATATGACGATATAACCATGGATGTCTATTTAGAGGACCTGCTTTATTTACTGGATGAATTGAACTTAAAAATGGTAACTCTTGCAGGTCTTTCCTTAGGGGGAGCCATTGCACTTAATTTTGCAATCAAACATCCGGAGAGGGTCTCTTCAATGCTCTTGATGTCAACTTTTCATAAAGTGGATGGAGAGTCTATTGTTATATTTAAAAAATTAAAGAATTCCTTAGAAAAAGGATTTATAGAGTTTTTTGATGAGATTATTCCAATGGTATTATGTCCAAAGGTAATAGAGGATAATATGGAAGCATTAAATTTAATCAAAGAGGAAGCTTCAAAAACAGCTAATATTACTGCTTACATCTCAGCTATAGATGTCTGTTTAAATCAGGATGTTGAAGATAAATTAAAAGATATAACTATTCCAACTTTAATCTTTGCCGGTAAATATGATGAAATTAGTCCGCTAAAAATACAGGAAGATTTAAACAATAAATTAAACAATTCTGAAATAATCATTTTCGACAACGTTAAACATAATATTCTCATCGGTGAAAATATTGATAAAATAAGTAATATTGTGAAAGAATTTATATAAATCGGGAATGTGGAGGTTAAATCTCGAATTCATACATTTTTTCACGTCTTCAAGGTATTCATGTAATCCTCGAGTAATTCTATCAACTCTTCTGTTGTATTCATTGTGAATATTTTTCTTTTAACTTCTACACTACCCCAATGACCCTTAACATAGTATGCAGCATGTTTTCTCATCTTCAAAAGACATACCTCTGGAGTGGAATGTTTACATAGCAGTTGTGCATGTTTTTTAATGATTTTAATCTTTTCTTTCGGATTAACTCTAGTAGGTTCAATATTATTGTCCAGATAATCCACACACTCTCTGATAAGCCAGGGATTTCCAAGCACTCCTCGCCCAATCATAACCGCGTCACAGCCTGTTTCATCAAGCATTCTTTTAGCATCATAACAGGAGGTTATGTCTCCATTTCCTATTACTGGTATTGATACATTTTCCTTAACCTCTCGTATAATGTTCCAATCTGATTTTCCCATATATCTTTGTTCTTTTGTACGTGGATGAACGGTGATGGCTGATGCACCGGCCTGTTCAACAGTCTGTGCTATTTCAACGGCGTTGATATGATTTTTATCCCATCCGCTCCTTATCTTGACAGTCACTGGTACATCTACATTTTCAACTACACTTTCTACTATTTCACGTGCTTTATCAGGGTTTCGTAGCAATGCACATCCTGATTTACCTTTTTCAGCTACTTTTCTGACAGGACAGCCCATATTTATATCAATGATGTCGGCCGACGTATTGTCTGATATGAATTTGGAAGCTTTTGTAAATGAATCCAACTCCGATCCAAATATCTGTAGACTTACAGGTTTTTCACAATCATTAATCTCCAGCATTTCCCTTGTTTTATCATTGTATTGAAGTATGGATTTATCTGATATCATTTCGGTTTCAACAAGTCCACATCCCATAGATTTTACTATGTATCTGAATGGTAAATCACAGATACCACTCATCGGGGCAAGAACTACCTGATTATCTATTCTTACATTGTCTATATTCCATTTCATATTCTTCACATCATCTTTATAAGGGGGAGTATTGTTTATAATAATATCATGTTATAATTTTTTAGCCAATTCATAACTGTCTGTTAAAAAGTGTTTAGGCATCATGTTAACTGTTCCTGAGCCCCTGGCAATTATTCTACCCATATTCTCATAATTCATGTAGTCAACCATCTTTTCATAGTGCCATATGACGGGATTAACGGTTGAATCATCGGTGTTCCAGCAGGTTGTAATAAGCACGCTTTTTAATCCTTTACTGCTTATTCTCATGGTCTGTGAGTAGAATCTATCGATACATGCCTTAAGTGGTGCAGTCATTGCAAAGTAATATATGGGCGTGGCAAATACAATCAAGTCACTCTTGAGAATGCTTTTTAAAATCTCGTTCATATCATCATCGAAAATACATTCACCATCCATTCCACACCTATTGCAGCCAGTACATGCATGAATATCCAGGTGTGCTGTATCATATCTATGAATTTCATGACCATTTTCACTAGCTCCACGAATAAATTCATTAACAAGTGTATTTGATGTTCCATTTAAATTATAACTTCCTGTTAATATTGTAATTATCATAGTATAATATTTATCCTTTAAAAATAATAAACTATATCCTTTTTTTTTAATTTTTATTATTTAGGGGCGTTTTACTTGATTTAAAGTTGTTAAGTATTTAAGTTTATTTTTATATAATAATAATTATATATTAAAATTCTATGGGATGTATACTTATGCATAAAATGATTAAAAGGGTATTAGCAATAATATTTATAATATTGATGTTTAGTATTGCATTGTTAAGCTACACCTATTTTACGGGTCATCGTACCAGCGTCATAGCCCAAACGGATATTGGTTATGTAACAAAGGAAGTTGATAATCTTTATGAATCAAACAAGACCATGGTTATTATCACGGGTATTCATCCAAGAGAGACGCTTGCAATAGATCCGGAAATAGAATCGGCGAGACTCTTTGCATTGCATAATCAGGTCAACATGATTATTTATAACGTAACTGTAACAAAGGATCCTACTGATTATGCCAAAGGCAGAGCTAATGGTGAAAAGTTGGTGGCTGATTATATAGTACCCGATATAATGAATACTAATGCCAAGGTGGTTATAATAAGCCATTCACATATTCCTACATATGGTGAGGGTTATTATGTTGCTACACCCGAGATGGATGAGGCTTCGGTTACCTTAGCCAATAATATTAAAAATGGTGGCATTGACTTTAATTATTATCCAAGAACAGGTAATGAAGAGTATAAAAGCACCTCTGCAGTACTTGTATCTAAACCGGTAGCACAGGCTGGTTATCCTACACTTGTATATGAGGTTCCCGAGGATGTATTAAGTCAGGAAATTACTCTTAAAACTCATGATTTATTAGCTAAGTGTTATGAGTTGTTGTTTTGAGGCTTTCTCTTCTTTTTATTTTGTAAAGTAAACTATACTATACCTGAAAACATGAAAGCCAAAGATTACATAATAACAGTAACATATACATCAGCAATATATGGTACATTAACCAATAATGCAACACTAACTGTAAACTAAAACAAAAAAAATTATATTCTTTTTTAAAATAATAATGGAGATGGAAAATGTATAAATTATTTACATTTTCATATTTTTTTTTTTTAATCCAAAAAAAATAACATTTTAGGAAGTGATTCTCTTTATGAAAATAAACACATCTAAAATATTAATATTCACACTAATTCTATTTATTGGATTAACAATAGTATCAGCAACAGACACAAGCAATACAAATACACAAGATGACATTAATCAAGATACAATAAAGGAAAACATAAAAAATCAGGAAATAACCAAACAACAAACAACAAATACCTCAAACAATACTAAAATCATAGAAAAAACAAACAATAACTCTTTAAAAAAAGAACCCAAAACAATCATACTAAACAACACCAACTTCGACGAATATGTAACAAATAGAACTTTTAATGATGAAGTTAATGCTGGAGATACTATAGATATACAAGGATTATTGGATGGTGTACATTTTAATTTGGATATTTATAAACCATTAAACATAATATCATCTATTCATGATGCATATATAACAAATATATTGAAAACCGGTAGAAATGAATTTATCATTCATGAAGGCAATAAATTACACAATTCCATCAAATATGGAGGTTAATAATTATAATTTAACAGTAGTATTTATTTCTTCAGATTATGAAAGAGTGGAAAATACTGTTAAGTTAACTATTGAATAAATGATTGTAACAATCATTTATTTCTTATTTTTTTTGAAAAAAAATAAAAAAGTAGTTGTCCACTACTTTGATTTTATTCTTTTTCAGATAGTTGTTCTCCGGCTGCTCCAACATTATCTGCTGGTATTTCATCAATTATTACAGTGATTGTTTGAATTGGTAGTCCATAGCAATCTGATACTGTTTTTGATGTTTTTTCAATTAACTCTTTTTTTGTTTCTTTGGACACATTTGCTGGTCCTGAAATTCTTATAACTGGCATGGCATTTTCTCCTATTTTTAGTTAATAATATATTAGTTATTTAATATTTTATATATTATTCCATCCTGTAGTGTTACATTAGACACGTATATTTTCTTTATATCATACTCTAATGATAGTGCTTTTACTATCAAAAGGCTTGGAAGTATGGTGTGAATTCTTTCAGAGTCGACTTGTAGAAGTGGTTCAAAGCATTCTTTGGTATTGTTGGATAATTTTTCAAGTAAAACATCTACCAAGTCAATATCAATTACATTACTTGTGTCTGTTTTTATTTTCATATGTTCTATTAATTTTTTTATGGTTGTGAATGTTTTTCCTATACCATATAGATATTCTTTTTGATAGGAACCAAGATTTAATTCATGTATTTTATCGGTTATGTCTTTTATTATTATTTTTTGTTCTTCTTTGTTTGGATATAATAATGAAATATGTTCCTTATATATTTTTAGTACTCCCGTAGGGATGCTTTCCTGTTGTTCTACTTGTTTTTCTTTGAATATTGTTAGTTCACTGCTTCCTCCACCAATATCCAATAGTATTCCATCATCACAGGGTATTTCCATCATATTAAGTGAATTAAAGCTATAATCTGCTTCCTGGTGTCCTGTCAAAATATTTATATCTACATTTAATTCACATTTAACAGTTTCTAATACTTCCTGGGTATTGGTTATATTTCTTAGGCTTGCCGTTGCAAAGTAGTAGGATTTATCCACATTCAATTTAGAGGAGTATTCTTGAAATTTCTTTAAGGTAGAAAGTAAAACTGTCATACCTTCTTGTGTTAATTGATTATCTTCTCTGTATGAAATTAATCCTACGCGTTCATCATTTTTTATTATTGGTTCTATTGTCTTATTGTCATAGTTATATATCTTATATTTGATAATGCTAGAACCAATATCTATTATAGCATATTTCATTCTTTATCCACATTTAAAGTTTATATTCTTTATATTTATCTCTTTTAATATATAAATTAAATATAAAAAGGATAGTAATGTCTATAAAAAGTAGGATTTTTAATAAGAAAGATATAATCGATGAATAATAATAAAAAAATAGTTGGGAATTAGTGATTATTTATCACTATTCCAGTTAATAGCACCATATGCTATACATATTAACGTGATAAGAACACAGCCAAGGTATCCTCCAAGAATCCAAGGATCGGACAAACCTAATATTTCAATCATGCTTTTTCACCATCCTTAGCCTTAAACATAGCATCAATTTCTTTTTCTTCCTCTTTTGTGTTGTGCGTAAGAAGTGTTACCACTATTGTTATGATAAAGGATAACGGTAGAGCTATTACCATCGGATCAACGTATGGCCATGGCATTGATGTGAATAAAACAGCCTGTCCTGTCAACATCTTACATAAGCCTATTCCCGCTGCTTCCTTTTGATGGGTAAATAACAAACAGAATAAACTGATTATTGTTCCGCCAACAATACCTGCTATAGCTCCCTGTTTTGTTGTACGCTTCCAGAACAATGCACAGATATATACTGGCATGAATGCGGCTGCACATATTCCGAAGAAGATTGTAGTACCCTGTGCTACTACACCAGCCGGTAAGATAAATGCCAATATTACAGCGATTATTATTCCGACAAGGATACCTATACGATTTAAACGTAGGCTTCCCCTTTCATCCTTTCTTGTTGCCGAGAATACGTCATGACCCATGGCAGATCCCTGTGCATGGAATTGTGTACTTAAGGTACTCATTGCCGCACATAATAATGTCAGTGTAAATATGTATGTAAACCACTGTGGCATGGATGATGAGATGAATGTAGGGATGATTTTATCCACATTTCCACCGGCTGCCTGAATGGCTATTTGACCTGTTGTCTGATAGAAGTACACGTTTGAAAGTGATCCTACTACATAAGCTGAGAATGTGGCGACAAATATGAATATTCCACCAACAAGTACTGCCCTGTTTAGTTCCTTATTGCTGCTTACGGTCATGAATCTAACAGCCAGTTGAGGCTGAGCTATTGCTCCTACTCCTACACCAAGTATAATTGACGTTACCAAGTTCCACCAGAACACACTACCGGTCTTGGGGAATGTTGTCCATCCTGTTGCCCCGGTGGCCTTTGCACTTGCCGGAAATAGTGGTGCCATATTGCTTAATGCAGTATGTGCATTTGTTACTCCACCTAACATCCAATATATGCTGATGAGTAATACGAGCATTCCGAAGAACATGATTACTCCCTGTAATGCATCTGTATACATTACTCCTTTTATTCCACCGAATATTACATAGAATCCAATGATTACTGCCAGTATTATAATTGCGAGTTGGAATTCTACACTTAATGTTGTTTCTAAAAATCTTGCAGCTCCGATTAATACGCTTGCTGCATATACAGGCATTGCACCAAAGACTAACAATCCACTGAAGTATTGTATGAATTTACTGTTAAATCTTTTTGATAGGAATTCTGGGAAGGTCATGGCATTTAAATATTTACCCATGGCTCTTGTCGGTTTTCCAAAGAAGATAAATGCTAAAAATATCCCAACGGCAATATTTAAGAATACTAACCATAGGATACCCATACCATTTGTACCGGCCAGTCCACCAAAACCTACTATTGCCGCGGTACTTATGAATGTTGCACCGTAACTTAATGCCATAATGTATGGATTTGTTTCACGTCCGGCAATTAAGTAATCTTCATTACTTGTTGTACGTTTCCAGGCGATATATCCTACCAGAACCATCATTGCAATGTAAACCAATATTATTATTGCTAATAAATAATTCATGATATCTCCTTTTACTTTTTTTTTGTTTTGAAAAGTATTTTTTTCTATAATATTTATTTTGTTTAAACTACTTTATTAGCTTATTGTAAATATTTCATTAACTATTTAAACTTTACTTTAAGCTTGCTGTATTAATTATAAAAAAAATGGTTTTTATTAAACAATATCATATTTTAATCAGATATTGCTGGATATAATCTAAACATAATTAAAAAAGAGATAATTATTAATAGAATATCGTCAATTATTTTAAAAAAAATAAAAAGGTGGTTATTTCTTATTTTTACGATAACTTGATGGTAAAACGCCCATTTCTTTTTTAAACGCTTTTGTAAATTTACTGCTACTTTTATAACCAATCATGTTTGCAATTTTGGATATAGGATAATCCGTGTTTTTAATTAACTCCTTTGCTCTTAAAAATTTGTATTCTCTGTACCATGTGTATAACGGTTTGCCGTACATATCCCTAAAACAATTTTTTAAAGTAGTTAAGTTTATACCATAACTGTTTGCCAATACCTCCAATGAGATATAACTTGCTATGTCTCTTGACAGATGGTTTTTAATCTTTCTGACAACACGTATCTGTGCATCGGTATATGTCTTATAATTGTTGTCCATAGCGCTAATGTTCAATTCATATAAATATGTTATTATCTCGATAATTTTTATCTGGTAATATACTCTCTGTGATATATCATCTTTTGCGTCATATACTCTCATATCCATCAGAATATCTTTAATCTTGTGTTCTGATTTAAATATGATGTTTTTTTCATTTTCAGTTATTGAAAAGAGTTTATTTAATAATTTGTAGTATTCGATTGAGTATGTATCCTTGCGTTTTTCTATTTCGCTCTTGTCTAAGACTATATGCAATAACATTGTTTCTCCATAAAAACTAAATGTGGTTTCATAAGTCGGTATTGCGTGTATGTATATGTCATCTTCTTTTATGGGGATATATTTATTGTCATCTACGCCTATTTGTGCTTGTCCTTTAATTAGATAATTAAACACGGTCATGTTTTTGGGATTGGTATATTGAATAATTGGATCGTTGTTGGTATATCTTTGAATCAAATCACATTTGTTGAAATATAATGTTATTCCAGGTAGTAAATCATATTCTATAAAATGGGCTTTTAATTTGGCCGGAATATTAACAAAGATATGTCTGTAACCTCTTTCATCATAAAAACTTTCTTTATAGGAGGAATATTTATCTTGAATCTTTGTGGAACGTTTGTTTTCATTTTCTTTCATAAAATACTCTCCTTAATTTGTTGTTGCATAGTAAATAATGATATTACTAATTATGTATTAAGCAATAATAAAAGTTGTTATATTTATTAAAAATAGGGTATTGAAAAAGGATATTTGTCGCATAATGATATCCTTTCCAAATATTTATTAGTTGATTTAAAAATTCATTTCTGTGATATATCTAACAATGTTAAATATATTACATTATCTTTTTTATTCATATAAACAAAAAATTATTTTTTGTTATTATTAAGTATGGTGTTTGATTGATATATATTTTATCATAATTTGTCATATTTTATTCTATTAAATATACCGATTTTCTTAAAATAATACTTTAAAAATCATACTTTCATATCTAACTAAGTTATTGCATGTGTGGAAAACTATGGGGCGTTCATGACTAAATATTAACCTATCCTTCATCTAAAAATTAAATGCCAAAAAAATGACATGTGCCGATTATTCTCAAGTACAACAATGCATATTATTTGAAAATAATAAATAAGAGGAGAAATGATTATTGTTTACATTTCACCTTCTAAAAACTTTTTTATAAAATAATTAAAAAAACAATTAAATAGTATTTTTTCAAAATATATAATTAATACATACTAAGAAACTTATGTGGAGTTTATTATATGAGTGATTTTGATACATTAAAAGAAAATATGAATAATGACGATTATGAAATTAGAAAACAAACATGTATTGAATTAGAACAATACCCTGATGAAGCAATAGATTTATTAATAGAAACATTTTCTGATGAAAATCCTCATGTCAGGTTTCAAGCAGCTAAATCCTTAGCAAATATAGGTGCTGATTCTATCAAACCATTGATAGCTACTTTAAAAACAGATAATCCTCAAGTACAAAAATATGTAATTCTATCATTGAAGGATATTGGTGATGACACAGTTGCAAAAGAATTAATAGATGCATTAAATTCCGATGATTTTGCAATAAGAAAATTTGCAGCTAAAGCTTTAGGTGAAATGGAGGTTGCCAGTGCAGTTGACCCTCTTATAGAATTATTAACAGATGATGATTGGGGTGTAAGAACATCCGCTACAAAAGCATTAGGTGATATTAAAGATAAAAAAGCAATTGATCCTATTAAAAAGGCTAGACGTGCAGCAACCGGAGATAAAGAATTCAAAAAGGTAGCAAATAAGGCACTTAAAAAGATTGACCCTAAACCTAAAAAGAAAAAAGCTAAAAAATAAAAATATTAACTTTTAATATAACTTGTTAAACACTCTCTTTTTTATTTTTTTTAATTATTAACTGGTATTCGAGTATTTCTGGAATTAAACTATTTTTTAACATACACTGTCTTGTAGATGTCATCTCTTTTATTTACCTGTATTGGAATCTGATCTCTTGCAGAGTTAATCAATTCAGGATTTAAATTTGAATAAATAATTTCCTCTTTCTTATCTGCCTGAGACAATATATTTCCCCATGGATCGACAATCATGGAATGACCCCAAGCAACATAAAAAGGATTATCCACTTGGCTAGGGCTGGTTGCAGCTACAAAGAACTGATTATCAATAGCACGTGCCCTTAAAAGTGTTTGCCAGTGAAGTGGACCGGTTGTCTTATTAAATGCTCCTGGAAGTAACACTAAATCCGTATCGTTTTCATTCATCAATGTCCACATCTGATTAAATCTAACATCATAACATATTGCAATGGATATTCTAGCAAAGGGCGTTTTCACAGTTGTAATCTCATCACCTGCAGTTAACGTATCCGATTCGGTAAACTTCATTGTATTGCAGTTAATGTCAAATAAATGCATCTTTCGATGTTTGGCTATTATCTCTCCATCAGGACTGATTAGATATGCCGTATTGTATATATCATCCTCTTCACGTTCGGCCATGGAACCACATTGCAGGTAGATATTTTCAGCGGTGGCAACTTCACACATTGCATTCAACGTTGGACTTTCATCTTCACTTTCTGCATTTTCAACGAATTTATTGTTGGCATATGGCGTGTTAAACATCTCTGGTAATGTAATTAAATCTGCATTATTTGCCGATGCCTCCCTAATCAACTCTATGGCATGGGTTATGTTTCTTGTTTTATCATCCACGACGTCCATCTGGCAACTGGCAATCTTAATGTTTTTCATAGTCATCACTCATATTATTATCATATAATTATTTATTTATACTTGAAAATATAACTATATTATAGTAAGGATGATAATATGTATGAAGTTGAAATTGACAGAGCAAATTGTAAAGGATGTGGAGCATGCACTAAAACAAGTCAACTGTTATATCTTGATGAAAACAATCTCATAGCTATGGAGGGTGCATTCATAGGTGATGACACCGTTGAAGGAATGGTTAAGACTCTATATGAAATAGAAACTCCAGCAAGCATATGTCCAAACGATTGTTTTACAATATATGATGATGATACAACAGAAGAAGTGAAAATAGAAAGACGTTCATTAATTTAGGTGATATTATGTTGGATTTATTTCCCGAAGAAAATAAAACATGGAACTTATTTATCACATATCCTATAGATAGTCAAGATTATAATACATTCATGGAAAGGTTATCTACCGCAACGGAAGCATTCAAATGGGAAGATGTGACGGATACCAGTGATAACTTCGCAAATGCAATAGCCGATAGTGATGCATTGATTGTGCTTTCAGGTTTATGGGAATCAAACAAAGAAATTATACAGGAACATATAAATTATGCACAAACATTCGATAAAGCCATTATTATAATCAGGCCATATGGTGCAGAGGAAATACCCCTTGAATTACAGGATGTGGCAACAAAAGTAGTTGGATGGAATACTGCATGTATCGTTGACGCGATATTGATAGGAATAAATGGAGAGGATTATGAATTTTTAATGTAACCATTTAAAAGAATGAATCTAAAGTAGAAGCTTTTTGTTTCAATAAGTCTAATGGCGGATTCATTTCAATAAATTCCATTTCTAATTTTTCCAACTCTTCACGAGCATTATCAGTTATATCCGGTGCTACAATAGCAGCCCTTACAAAATCCTTGTTGTCTAAAAAACAATCGACATATCCTTTCAGTTGTTTTACAGCATTGGTTCCTGCTTTTCTACTTTTAAATTCCAGTATGACCAGATGACCTTCGCTGTCTTTACCCATCAAATCAATAAATCCATTTTCAGTCTGATATTCCCGTCTTGTCGGTCTGAAACCTTTTTCTATTAATTCCGGCTTTTCCCATGCTAAATCAACCATATGTTTTTCATATCCTCTGATTTCCAAGTTCTTGGTATCTACACAGTTGTAATAAGTAACGCTATATGTTTCATCTATGTAAACTATTATCTCTTCATCAGGTTTTGTTTTTTTACTAGTTAATATAACAGTATCGTCTTTTAATTTGACCTTGTTTTTACAGCCTGCAGCCTGCCAGTTAACTGGATCTAAATTTAATTCTTGATGAATTATAAATGTTCCATCTTTTTTTACTACAATCAATCTATCTCCAACATCAAGTTTACTTCTAGCACGTCCATTATATTCAACATGGCATTTAGCAAGTAAGATAATCATTGATTTCTTGTCTAATCCTTCGGTTATCAGTTTGTAACTATCCTTAGAACTTGGATTTTCCAA
>ODAI011422745.1_pt1 | contig 12423 bp, 9 predicted proteins | sample 1539321 | NCBI WGS metagenome assembly ODAI01 (sample SAMN02144231, study PRJEB22623) | gut metagenome | biome: sheep rumen | host: Ovis aries | place: New Zealand
AATAATTATATTTGCGCAATGTTTAAAGATGAAAAAAGTGGAGATTACGGTTTTTCATATGCGGATATATCCACCGGAGAATTTAAAGTAACTCAAGCTCCGCTAAATTTAGTAATGGCAGAATTAGCAAGAATCAGTCCTGTTGAAATAGTGGCACCTGCGGTGAACCAAAAGCTTATGCCGTTTCAAATAGTTCCTGAGCAAAAGATTGACTTGCCTGATGACATCCAAAAGTTATACAATTGCTCTAAAATTCCTGCAAATGTATTTGATTTAAATTTTGCCGAAAACAATTTAAAAGCTGTATTTGAAGCTTCTACATTGGAGTCTTTCGGGTTTTCAAAATATAAATCAGGATTCAGGGCGGGCGGCGCATTGTTGGCATACATTTGGGAAACAATGAAAGACAATGTCCCTAAATTTGAGAGAATTGAAACGTATGAATTATCTGAATTTATGATTCTAGACAGCAGCACAAGAAAAAATCTTGAATTAACAGAAACGCTGAGAGAAAAGAATAAATACGGTTCACTATTATGGGCAATAGACAAAACTAAAACGAATATGGGCGCAAGACTCTTAAAAAGTTGGATTTGCCAGCCGTTAAAGAACATCCAATCCATCAAGCAAAGACAAAATGCTATTAGTGAATTAGTAGAAAGAACAGAAACACGTAAAAATCTTATTGATACTTTGGAAAAGATTTATGATATCCAAAGACTGGCAACACGTATGAGTAATGGTTCTGCAAGCCCAAGAGATTTTATAAGTTTAAAAGATTCACTGCTTATTTTACCGGAACTTTTGGATATAGCAAAAGAATTAGAGTTTAACCCGTTTGTACCTGTTGAAGGATATCGTGATAGGATAGAAGAATATGTACGGATTATAGACAGAACAATTTCCGACAACCCTCCAATATTAATAAAAGAAGGCGGAATAATTAAACAAGGCGTAAGTGAAGAACTTGACTACTTTAGAGATTTGCTTACAGGCGGGGAAAATTGGCTAAAAACCTTTGAAGAAGAAGAAAAAGAGAAAACAGGAATAAAAACACTAAGAGTTTCCTATAATAAAGTGTTTGGATACTACATAGAAATTTCTAATTCATATTTAGATATCGTTCCTGCAAATTACGTAAGAAAACAAACGTTAACCAACGGGGAAAGATTTATCACCGAAGAATTAAAGAAACACGAAGACGATGTTCTGTCAGCCAGATTTAAATCTTCTGAATTGGAATATAAATTATTCTCCGACTTTAGAGAATACTCAAAGGAATTCGTAACAAAAATCAGAGAAATTGCGGAATGCATATCAAGAGCAGATGTATACTCATCATTGGCAGAAGTTGCAGTAGAAAATAATTACTGCAGACCGGAAATAGACGAGTCAGATGATTTTATTGTAAAAAATGGCAGACATCCGGTATTAGAAAAAATTCTTCCGCTTGGCGAATTCGTATCAAACGATTTGGAATTAAAGAGTAATTCTGTTGATGCAACACAATTTATGATACTAACAGGACCAAATATGGCAGGGAAATCTACATACATGCGTCAAAATGCATTAATAGCGTTATTGGCACAAATAGGTTCTTGGGTTCCTGCTGACTACGCAAAAATCGGTGTTGTAGATAAAGTATTCACGAGAGTCGGAGCCTCAGATGACTTAACCCTCGGGCAATCAACATTTATGGTCGAGATGGTTGAAACATCATTTATCTTAAATTCAGCAACAGACAGAAGTCTTATTCTACTGGATGAAATAGGCAGAGGAACAAGCACATATGACGGTGTAGCAATAGCGTGGGCAGTTGCAGAATATATTGCAACTAAAATCAAGGCACGCTGCATTTTTGCAACTCACTACCACGAATTAAATGTTATGACAAAAACTTATCCGCAAATTAAAAATTTCCGTATAACGGTTGCTGAAGAAAACGGGGAAATTCAATTTTTAAGAAAAATTGTTCAAGGCGGAGCTAGTAAAAGTTACGGGATACAAGTAGCTAAAATGGCAGGACTGCCTCAAAGTGTCGTAAAACGTTCACAGGATTTAATGAGCAGAATGCAAAAAGATTTTTCAAATAATCTTGCAACACGCAAAAGATCCGCTGACACACCACAGGTTGAAGTACCACAGCTTAATTTGTTTAGCAGCTAAAAAGCAAGGTTTAAGAAACCTTGCTTTTCAGTAATATATCAATATTTGAGAAACAGAATTTATGCGCAAGCGCAGCCGCTTAAAGATTGGGATTTTAAACTTTCAGCCTTATCTGTTTGCTCCCAAGGAACAACAATATCTGTTCTTCCCATATGCCCGTATGCAGCAAGCAATTGATAGAATTTGCCGCCATTTTTGGAAGGCAATCCTCTTAAATCAAATTGGCTTATAATAGCAGCCGGTCTTAAATCAAAATTCTTTGATACAAGTGCAGAGATTTCGTCATCAGAAATTTTACCGGTACCAAATGTATCAACCATAATAGATACAGGTTCTGCAACACCGATAGCATATGCCAATTCGATTTCACATTTATCGGCTAAACCGGCAGCAACAATATTTTTTGCGACATATCTTGCAGCATAAGCAGCTGAACGGTCAACCTTCGTCGGATCCTTTCCTGAAAAAGCTCCGCCGCCGTGACGGGAATATCCGCCGTAGGTATCAACAATAATCTTACGACCTGTTAATCCGGCATCTCCTTGAGGTCCGCCAACAACAAATCTTCCGGATGGATTTACCAAAATCTTTGTATCGCTTGATAAACCTATTGGTGATTCATTTTCAAATACATAATCTATTACGTATTTTTTGACGTCATTTTTAATTATTTCCTGAACTTTTGAATTATCAGAAATACCGTTAATTTCAGGATCATGTTGAGTAGATATCAAAACAGTATTAATGCTTGACGGTTTACCGTCTACGTATTCAACAGTAACTTGAGATTTGCCGTCGGGTCTGAGATAAGGTAAGATACCTTGTTTTCTGACCTGAGTAAGTCTGTAAGAAAGCTTATGAGCTAAACTTATAGGTAACGGCATTAATTCAGGGGTTTCATTACATGCATAACCAAACATAATTCCCTGATCACCTGCGCCAATATTAGCAGTTTCTGAGCTGGAAGTGTCAGCATTTTCGCTTCTTGATTCAAAAGCTTTATTGACCCCGCCGGCAATGTCACAGGACTGCTCATCAATACTTGTCAATACAGCGCAAGTATCAGCGTCAAACCCGCCGCCGTGCGAACCCGTATAACCTATATTTTTAATAGTATTTCTAACCACTGACGGAATATCAACGTAACAGTCAGATGTAATTTCACCGCAAACAAGAGCCATACCTGTTGTAACCGTAGTTTCAGCAGCAACTCTTGATTGAGGATACTTCGTTAAAAATTCATCCAAAATAGCATCAGAAATCTGATCGCATACTTTGTCGGGGTGACCTTCGGTAACTGATTCCGAAGTAAATAAAAAGTTTCTTGGTGTCATTTTTCATATCTCCTTAATTTATATTTTTGCCGGTAAGGTTTTTAATTCCGACCCGGCATTACTCTTGATACAGTCTACAACAGAAAATTTATAAAATCAAATTTATGTGTCATTTTTACACTAATTGAAATGTTTCTTAATAAATAATTAAAATAATCTTAATATTTTAAGTTGCGGAGAAGTTTTTGTAGTACAATGAGAATAAAGTTGATATAGGGAAAGAGGATTATTGTTATGGCAATGAGATTTGATGCAGGTGAGATTATTACCGCTATGGTTACTCCGTTTGATTCAAAAAGAGAAATTGACTTCAATAAAGCGGAAACATTAACAGACTATTTGGTAAACAACGGGTCAGATACTTTGCTTGTTGCAGGTACGACAGGGGAAGGTCCAACGTTGACTCATGAAGAAGAATTTGAGCTTTTAAGCACAATAAAAAGAGCAAACAGAAATCGTGCAAAAGTTATAATGAATGCTGGTTCAAATTCCACCGATACAGCGGTTCGTTCTGCTAAATGGGCTGAAAAAGAAGAAGTTGACGGCATTTTATCAGTTGTTCCTTATTACAATAAACCCTCCCAAAGCGGTATGATTGGGCATTTTTCCGCAATAGCAGAAGCTACATCTCTGCCGATTATTATATACAATATCCCCGGCAGAACAGGGGTTAATATGCAGCCCTCAACCGTAAAAAAACTTGCAGAAAAATACGACAACATAGTAGGTATTAAACAAAGCTACGGAGATATGGATGCTATATCGGAAATGAGAATGATATGTCCCGAAGATTTTGCAATATATTCGGGTGATGACAGTCTGACACTGCCGATGATTGCATTGGGGGCGTACGGCGTTGTATCAGTAGCTTCTCATATTGTTGGTTTTGATATGAAATCAATGATTAGAAATTTCAAAACAGGCGATGTAAAATCCGCACTGAATATGCACAAAAAATTATATCCGATAATGAAAAAGCTATTTATGGCGCCAAATCCGGTTCCGGTAAAAGCGGCTTTAGCACACTTCGGAATAATAGAGGATTATGTCAGAAAACCGCTTACAGAACTTACTGCAGAAGAAAAAGAAGAACTGTTTAAAGTTGTAGACAGATATGAAGTAGCGATTAATCCGATAGGGTAATCAAAATAGTACATAAATAATAAAAAATAGACATATATAAGGGGAAAAAAAGTGAAAAACAAAATTATCATGTTTTGGGCAATCGTTTTGATAGCAATAGCTTCTATATGGCTTATTTGTACAAAACCGACCAAATTAGGGCTGGACCTTGCCGGCGGATCAAGATTAGTCCTTGAAGCTCAAACGACAAAAGCTATTCCGCAAATTACAGATGACGTTATGAATACGTTACAATTTTCGATTGAAAATCGTGTAAATAAACTCGGTGTATCTGAAACAATAGTCCAAAGAGTCGGTGAAAAAAGATTAATGGTTGAAATTCCCGGTGAAACTGATTTAAAAAGAGCTAAAATGTATATCGGTGAAACCGCACAATTGGAATTTAAAAAACCCGGTACCGGTTCTAACGGAGAAAGAATTTGGATTGATACCGATTTAACCGGTAGAGATTTAACCAAATCTACACTGACAACAGACCAAATGGGTCAATGGGTTGTATCTTTAGAATTTAATTCAGAAGGTTCTAAGAAATTTGCAGAATTAACAAAAGCACTGGTTGGACAAGAAATGGCAATATTCTTTAACGGAGAATTGCAATCAGCTCCAAGAGTAAACGAAGCTATATATGGCGGACATGCTCAAATTACAGGCGGCGGCGAAAGCGGATTCTCACAAGAAGAAGCTCAAGAAATGGTTAATTTATTGAATGCAGGTGCACTTCCGGTTCCGGCAAAAATTGTTGAAGAAAATACGGTTGGTGCAACTTTAGGTGCTGACAGTATCGCTAAATCAAAATTCGCAGGCATAGTTGGTTTAGGTTTTGTAATGTTATTTATGATATTCATATACAGAGCTCCCGGTGTGATTGCAGATATTGCGTTAATCATATACAGTTTAATATTATTCGCTATATTCAAAACAGTCCCTGTTACATTAACGCTTGCAGGTATTGCAGGTTTCATTCTTTCAATTGGTATGGCGGTTGACGCTAATATATTAATTTTTGAAAGAATGAAAGAAGAATTAAGAGCAGGCAGAAATTTATTTACAGCTATTAATTCAGGATTTGACAGAGCTTGGACAAGTATTGTTGACTCAAATATGACTACAATAATTGCTTGTTTGATTCTATATTACTTTGGTACAAGTATTGTAAGAGGATTTGCTCTGACACTTGCGATAGGTGTATTGGTATCAATGTTCAGCGCAATTACTATTACTAAGAACTTTATGCATCTTATATTCGGGACAGGTGAACTTAAATATCCGGCTCTGTTCGGGTTGAAGGCATCTGAAATCGGTCAAGGCTACCAAGCTACCGAAACAAAACGTGAAGATGCTCGTTTTGGTATTTTGGACTAGGAAATATGAGGTGAAAGAAAAATGGCAAATGAGATAACATCAAGAAATATAATAAATATAGTAAAATACAAATTTGTATGGCTATGCATTACAGCATTATTGCTTTTACCGGGGACATTGGCGCTTATATACGGCGGGGTTGTTAACCATTCTCCGCTTAAAGTAGGTATCGATTATACCGGTGGTACAATTTTGCAATACGGAATACAGGAAAACATTTCTAACGACGGCTTGTCAGCTCTCAGAAGTGATTTAGTCAAAGCCGGCATTGAAAATCCAAGTATTCAAATTATTCATGCAAACGCTGAAAATCAAAAAAATAATGTTAATATCAAAAATATTGTTTCTATCAGAACAAAATTTATAAGTGAAGAAGTAAATACTGAAAGCAAAATTACTGAAGTTGTTGCAAAAGACCATCCGGGTTCAGAGTTAATGTCTGTAACATCAGTCGGTCCGACATTAGGTAACGAATTATTCAAAAAATCAATTACCGCTTTATGTATAGCAATATTGGGTATGATAATTTATCTGACTATCAGATTTAAATTTACATACGCTTTGGCTGCTATATTAGGGCTTGTTCACGATACATTATTCGTATGCGGCTTCTTTGCAATACTCGGTTTAGTATTCGGAGTTGAGATAGACAGTTTGTTTATTACAGCAATATTGACCTTGATAGGTTTCTCAATTAATGATACTATCGTTACTTTTGACCGTATACGTGAAAACTTGAGATATTATTCAAAGAAGATGTCTTTTGGAGAAATCGTAAATGCCTCTGTTAACCAAACAATCAGCAGAAGTATTAATACTTCATTCTCCACATTAATCACATTATTAGCATTGTACTTATTTGGCGGAGTCACAACAAGAGATTTCGTTTTAGCAATGATGATAGGTGTAATCGTCGGTACTTGGTCAAGTATATTCTTCTGTACCGTACTTATCTCTATATGGGAAGATAAAAGTAATAAAAAAGTTGCGGCAAAACCTGTCGTATAGCAATTAAATAAATTCTAAATTCCTTATTGGAACCGCAGCAACAGTTGCGGTTCTTTTTTATCTTGAAACGGTATAATCAAAGATAACAAAATCTATTCGATTATCGTAAAAATCCTCTTCAGAAACATTATCTTTGAATGGCATAATTTTACCAAACCCGATAGGGAATATTCTGTCAGCACTTATCCCTAAATTATAAACCATATAATTGGCTACAACATTTGCTCGAACAATACTGATTTCCCAGTCTTCTTTATATATTCTGCCATTTTCAAGTATTTCTTCCGTATGAGCTTCTATTGTACAATTATTATTGAAAGTATCTAACAGCCTTGCAACATACTTCAAAAGGATTTTTCCGTTATCAGAAAGATACGCCGAACTTCCGTCAAACAACTCCGATTGTGCTATACTTAAAATAATTCCCCTTGGAACTTTTGTGTAAGTAATCGTATCTTTTTGCGGAATTGAGTACAAAATCTCTTCTATTATATAAGGCTTTTTTGCATCATAATTTACGCTTTGGGCCGGCTCTGCAAAACACATAACAAAATTCGTAAAAAATATAGCAACAATCAACCCGATAATATAATTCACGCAAAAATCCCTCTGATTTATTATGCGTTTATAAAATTAAAAAGAAAATTATCCTGTTGACTATGGTTTTAGAACGGCTAAAACAGACTCTCTTGAAAAATATTTCTTTGCGCACTGTTGAATTTGTTCAACCGTAACTTGTTTCAGTCTTTCTTTTGCTCTGTCATTAAAATCGAAACCTAAATTTAATATGCCATAATTTGCATACAATATTGACTGATTTTCATTTGTTTCTTGCATAAACGCCCATTTGCCAAGCATATTATTTTTTGCGTTTTCCAATTCTTCTTCACCAACCGGAATATTCTGAATTTTTTCTAATTCTTCTTTAAAACCGGCAAGAGATACATCAATATTCTTAGGCTCGGTTGCAATATATATATAAAAGTCTGCACACTGTCCAAATGTTTCATAAGAGCTCCTAACGACATATGCAAGTCCTTTTTTATCTCTCAATTCCAAAAATAGCCTTGAAGATAAACCGGAAGAACCGAGAATTACATTTAAAAGGAGTAACGCGGGATAGTCATCACTTTTTGAAGTATCTGTAATCCAGCCTTTTATAATATGGGCCTGATTTGCATCAGGTTTTATTATCTCCGCATATTCTGACTTCTCAAGTGGCACAATGGCAGAAGTAACAGGAATATCAACTGATTGTGGCAACTCCGACAATGTATTATTCAGTTGTTTTTCAACTTTCTCAAAATCTATATCTCCCACAACTGAAATAACCTTCTTACCGGTATTAATTAATTCATTATAGTTATTTATAACTTTTTCTTTTGTCAAATTTTTTATATTTTCTAATATAACAGAATTTGTCGCACCGTACGGATAGCTGCCAAACATTGTAGAATAATATTTATCTCCAACCTTTGCTCTTGGAGAATCTAATTCCGCAACGATTTCTCCTTCCATTTTTGCAATTTCTTTTTCTATATCATTGAACGTTGTGTTCTTTATAACATCATCCAATATTTCAAGTGCTTTATCAAAATCTTCATTTAAACATACGAACTTTAATCTTATATAATCGGGTTTTACATCAGCAGAAAACTCAATGGCATAAGCGTCTAACTCATTAGCCAACTCTTCTGCCGTGCGATTTTTTGTTCCCTGCATAAACAATCTCGCCATTAGCGAATCCACACCCGGTTCTTTACTGCCGTTATCAGCTCTCAAATTAAAGCATAACGCAACTCGCGGAGTATTAGGGGTTTTCTTAAAAAATACTTCAGTGTTGTTTTTTAGCCTTAATAACTTTGTATTCATTTTTCCCTCCACAACTATATGTATATTGTAACACGAACCTTAAATTCAAATGTTAACTTTTGTAACAATAATATAATCTTCTGAAATCAGTAACTTTGAAAAACGTTTATATATATAAGAAGAGTAAAATAAGAGAGGCACGAGAGTTATGGCTATTTCAAACTTACAAGAAGCATTGTTATTCTACGCAAAAAACAAATCAATGATATCAAACAAGATTAACGACCTTGAACTTAATCTGTTAGCCGGAACAAGAAAAGTTCTTGATTTGCAGCAAAAGTATAATGAAAAAGAGCAAGAGTATTATTATTACTACAACAGAAGCGGTATGGAAGATTATCAGGATGAATATTCATACCTTTGCGAGGAGATGGAAAAAGAATACGAATATACTCTGCAAAACATTAACTCTTGGAACGCAGAAATAGAAATGCAAAAAGATAACTATGAAACGAGATACAATGAAGTAACCGCTATGGAAAATTCGTTTAAAGCATTACTAAAAAACAATATCAAAAACGACTTTACATACGGCGGCGCTCAACAAAGCTAATAGAAATAAACATAAGGAAATACAAATCAAGCGGTCAAAAGACCGCTTTTTTGTTGTATTATATACTTATGATAAATAAAGATAAACTTGGAATATTTATAGTACCAACAGGAATTGGAGCATCAATAGGAGGATATGCAGGAGATGCTTCCGCTTATGCAAGAGAATTTTCAAAATATGCTAAGCTTATTGTAAATCCGAATGTCGTTAATGCCGCCAGTTTTTCAGGGATTAATGACAATATGCTGTACGTTGAAGGATATACTCTTGACGAATTTTGCAGAGGAAATATTAAACTTCAACTGACAGAAAGGTCGAATAAAATAGGAATAGTATTTGATAAAAGTATACCCGAAGATGTTTTAAACGTTCACATAAATACAATGAATGCAATAAGAGTCGTTTATGGTATTGATGTCACTGAATACGAAATAACAGAAGAACCAATCGGGGTAGGATTTGCTTTGTATAACGGAGTATCTGACGGACAGGTAAAGAATCCTCAAACAATGCTGGCAGCTGCAAGCAAACTAATAAACAAAGGCTGTAATGCAATTGCGATAGTTGGTATGTTTAAAGATGCCGATGAATTGAATAACGAGTACGCTGATGGTGTAGGAACAGACCCCGTTGGCGGTGTTGAAGCGATATTATCTCATTACATATCAAAAGAACTTAAAGTACCTTGCGCCCATTCTCCCGCATTTGAGGATTACCAGATATACCCTAATATTGTTAACCCTAAAGCAGCTGCAGAATATGTCACCCCGACATTTTTGCCTTGCATTTTATTAGGCTTGTCACAGGCTCCGCTAATAAGTAAAAAAGAAGGTATATCAATTTGTGATGCAGACTTTATAACCATGCCGTACAATTCTTTAGGCAGTCCTGCAATTTTTGCGGCGATAGAAAAAGGGATAAGTGTTTATGCAATCAAAGAAAACTGCACAGAACTAGATATCACTGCAGAAAAGCTTGGACTATCAGATAAAATTATTGTAACGGAAACATATAATGATTGTTTAAATCTTATTAAACAACAGTAGCATCTCCGCCGAAAGCACTCCTTGAATTAGTGTTTATACCATCCAGCAAGGGTGATTTAGGGGATGCGAAGTCAATGATTTTAAGCATTGCAAGCAATCCGCCTGGCTGATTTTCATGATTAGGTTCTTCAGGTCTTATTCCGTTAACATTTTTAGCATCTATACCCGCGGCCTCCATGACACTTTTTTGTTTTGATTCACTCAATAACGGTAAAAATTTATCTGTAACGTTTTTAGCGTAAAAGACACATAACGGTTGTTCAAATCTACCGCTATAACTTGCCACTCTTGCCGCTGATACGGTAGTAGTTTCTGTAAAATAATTTACCCCGAGTAATCTCGATATTTCTTGGGATGTCATACTTGGAAACATTTCCTGCAATGATTTTACTGTTAATTCGCTCATTATTAATCCTTAAAGTTCTATCTCTCTATATGTATAAAGTTTTTGCAGACCGGTAATATTCAAAAAATATAAAAAATTTTAAAAAAGTTAATATTTAAAACTGAATTATTAATTTTTTGTTTATTTTTTTAAGAATTATAAAAAATGATGTTATAACAATAAAGTAAGGCAGATGAGCATGTAAATTCAAACCAATTAAAAATTAAAGAACTTTAAGCTCAAACGACAATTAACTTAACGACTATAATAATAAAGGAGATAAAAAATTATGGCAAAAACAATTGGTATTGACTTGGGAACTACAAACTCGGTAGTTGCAGTCATGGAAGGCGGTAAACCTACCGTTATTGCCAACGCAGAAGGTTCAAGAACAACCCCTTCAATTGTTGGTTTTTCAAAAACAGGTGAAAGACTTGTCGGACAATTAGCAAAACGTCAAGCAATCTTAAACCCTGAAAAGACAATCGCTTCAATTAAAAGACATATGGGCGAAGATTACAAGGTAAATATTGACGGAAAAGATTACACTCCGCAAGAAATTTCTTCAATGATATTGAGGAAATTGGCAGACGATGCTTCCGCTTATTTGGGAGAAAAAGTTACATCAGCAGTTATCACAGTTCCTGCATATTTTAACGATGCTCAAAGACAAGCAACTAAAGATGCAGGTAGAATTGCAGGTTTAGATGTACTTCGTATCGTTAACGAACCGACAGCAGCAGCTTTAGCTTACGGTTTGGAAAAAGAAAAGGCTGAAAAAGTTTTGGTATTCGACTTAGGTGGTGGTACATTCGATGTATCTATCCTTGAGATTGGTGACGGAGTTCACGAAGTTCTTTCAACATCAGGAGATACTCACTTAGGTGGTGACGATTTCGACCAAAAGATTATGGATTGGATGTGCGACGAATTCAAGAAGCAAGAAGGTATTGATTTAAAAAATGATAAACAGGCTATGCAGCGTGTAAAAGAAGCTGCTGAAAAAGCTAAAATCGAATTATCATCTGTTCTTGAAACAAGCATAAGCTTACCGTTCATTACGGCTGATGCTAACGGCGCTAAACACTTAGAATTGTCTTTAACAAGAGCTAAATTTGAAGATTTAAGCAGAGATTTGTTAAACAGATGTAAAGTTCCTGTTGAAACTGCTCTAAAAGATGCCGGCGTTTCTAAAAACGATATAAACGAAGTAGTATTGGTCGGCGGTTCTTCAAGAATCCCTGCCGTTCAACAATTGGTTAAAGAATACACAGGTAAAGATCCTAACCAATCAGTTAACCCTGATGAAGTTGTTGCTGTTGGTGCTGCGGTTCAAGCCGGTGTATTAGCAGGTGAAGTAAAAGACATCGTATTGTTGGATGTAACACCTTTAACACTGGGTATCGAAACATTGGGTGGTGTTATGACTCCGTTGGTTCCGAGAAACACTACAATCCCGACATCAAAATCACAAGTATTTTCAACTGCAGAAAACAATCAAACCGCTGTTGATATACACGTACTTCAAGGTGAACGTCCTATGGCAAAGGATAA
>ODAI013784289.1_pt1 | contig 12423 bp, 9 predicted proteins | sample 1539321 | NCBI WGS metagenome assembly ODAI01 (sample SAMN02144231, study PRJEB22623) | gut metagenome | biome: sheep rumen | host: Ovis aries | place: New Zealand
CAATAGGTAATTTCTGGTACTATGCCTTTTCCGTTGTTTTTTCTTCGTGCAGGATATCATCCAGCCGGCGGATCAGGTCATCTCGGCCCGTCCCGTCCTCTCCGCTGAAGCAGATGATCTCCCAGGGCTGAACGCTCAGCGCCCGGCAGATCGGCGCCAGATATTTCATTCTGGCGCCGCGGCTGACCTTGTCTGCCTTCGTGGCGACCACGCTGAAGGGGATATCCATCTCCCGCAGGAAACGGTTCATGGTCCGGTCGTCCTCTGTGGGCTCATGGCGAATGTCCACCAGGCACAGCACATGCCGCAGCTCCGCTGCCTGCTCAAAATACTGCTGCATCATCTGGCCCCACCGCTGTTTTTCCTTCTTGTCCACCTTTGCGAAGCCATATCCGGGCAGATCGATCAGATGGAATTCCCCATTGAGCAGAAAGACGTTCAAAAGCCGCGTTTTTCCGGGTGTCGCGCTGGTTCGGGCCAGTTTGTTCCGTCTGCACAGGCAGTTGATCAGCGTGCTCTTCCCCACATTGCTCTTTCCGGCCACGGCGATCTGGGGAAGTCCCCTTCCCGGAAACTTCCCGTATTCCGCCATGGATGTGATAAACTCCGCCGTCCTGATCTCCGTCATCTGTCGTTTCCTTTTTTCTGTCGGTTCAGTCCCCGGAACCGGATGATATCCGGGTTCCAGGTGTCTTACCGGATGATGGCTTCCTGCAGCACTTCATGGATGTCCCGGACCGGTACCACCCTGAATTTTTCCAGTACGTGAGCCGGGATTTTCTCCAGATCCTTCCGGTTTTCATCCGGAATAATCAGCGTATTGATCCCTGCCCGATAAGCCGCCAGCGTTTTTTCCTTCAGCCCGCCGATGGGAAGCACTCTGCCCCGGAGCGTAATCTCGCCTGTCATGGCGACATTCTGCCGGACGGGTTTCCCGGTCAGCGCGCTGACCAGCGCCGTCGTGATCGTCACGCCTGCGGACGGCCCGTCCTTGGGCACGGCGCCTTCCGGCACGTGAATATGGATGTCCAGCGTTTTGTGAAAATCCTTTTCCAGTCCCAGCGCCTCGCTGTGGGAGCGGACCCAGCTGAACGCAGCCTCGGCGGATTCCTTCATCACATCACCCAGCTGCCCCGTCAGTTTCAGCGTCCCGTTCCCCGGCATGGGCATACACTCAACCTCCAGCATTTCCCCACCGACGGTTGTATAGGCCAGGCCGTTCACCACTCCGATGCGCGGCTCCTTTTCCAGATCCTCGCGGATATACCGCGGGGCACCCAGCAGCTCGTGCAGCTTTTTGACGGAAATGGTAATGCTCTTTTTTCCGTTGTCCAGCATGTATACCGCGCTCTTGCGGCACACGGAGGCAGCCGTTCTCTCCAGCGTACGCACGCCCGCTTCGCGGGTGTAGTCCTCAATCATGGCCTTCAGCGCGTCGTCATGGATCCGGATGGCGTTCTCCCGCATCCCGTGCTCCCGAATCTGTTTGGGAAGCAGATGCCGCTTGAGAATCTGAAGCTTTTCCTCCTCGGTGTAGCTGGGCACCTCGATCAGTTCCATCCGGTCCAGCAGCGGCGCAGGAATGGTGTCCATGCTGTTGGCCGTGGTGATAAACATGACCTTGCTCAGGTCGAAGGGCAGCTCCAGGTAGTGATCCCGGAAAGCGCTGTTCTGCTCGGCATCCAGCACCTCCAGCATGGCGGAAGCCGGATCCCCGCGGAAATCGCCGCTCATTTTGTCGATTTCATCGAACAGGAATACCGGGTTCATCGTTCCGGCCTGCTTCATGCCGCTGATGATCCGGCCGGGGATCGAGCCGATGTAGGTCCGCCGATGCCCGCGGATCTCCGCCTCGTCCCGCACGCCGCCCAGGCTCATCTGGACAAACCTGCGGCCCACCGCTTCCGCGATGGCCCGGACGATACTGGTCTTGCCGACACCGGGAGGGCCGACAAAGCAGAGGATCGGTCCCTTCATGTCCGACTTCATCTTCAGCACGGCCAGGTATTCAATGATTCTGTCCTTGACCTCTTCCATGCCGTAGTGGTCCCGGCTGAGCACTTCCCGTGCCCGGTTCAGATCCAGATTGTCCTCCGTTTTTTTGCCCCACGGCAGATCCAGGATCCATTCCACATATGTCTGGCTGACCCCGGCCTCCGGCGTACCGGGTGCCATGCGGCTCAGCCGCTCCAGCTCCTTCTCGCACTTGGCGCGTGCCTCTTCGTTCAGCGGCGTTTTCTCCATCCGCTCCCTCAGCTCGTCCGTTTCCGAGTCTTCGCTGTCGCCCAGTTCGTTCTGGATCGCCTTGATCTGTTCCCTCAGATAGTAATCCTTCTGGTTCTTCTCGACCTGCTTGCGGATCCTGGCCTGAATCTGCTTCTCCGTATCCGCCAGATCCGTTTCCCGCATCAGAATGGCGCAAACCTTCTCCAGCCGCTGAAGCGGATCCAGTTCATCCAGGATTTCCTGCCGGTCTTCCCGCTTTGTCAGCACGTTGGCAGCCAGCAGGTCGGCCGTCTCGCCGCATTTTTCCAGCCCGCGGATCGCTTCCACGGTGTCCTGGCTGACCCGCTGGGATGTGCGGGCAAACTCCTCGAAAAGATCCTGACAGGTCCGAAGCATCGCCTTCGACTCGGCGGAGCGGAGCGTCCGGTCCTGGCAGACACGGATGCTGGCCGTCACGCACGGTTCATCCCCGAGCACATTTTCGATGATGCCGCGGCTTTTGCCTTCCACCAGCACGCGGATGTTTTCCCCGGGAAGGTTCATGATCTGGCGGATCTCCGCAATGGTACCGACCCGGCAAAGATCCCCGAGGGCCGGATCTTCCGTTTCTTCGTTCTTCTGGCTGACCAGGAAAACCTGCTGCTGGCCGGACATGCCCGCTTCCAGGGCAGCAACCGACTTGGGCCGTCCCACGTCAAAATGAAGCACCATGTTCGGAAATATCATCAGACCGCGCAGGGGCAGCACGGGTAATTCAACGATCTTTTCTTTTTTCATTCATTCCTCCGAAGTGTTGAAACCATGACCGGGCTTCGTCCGCCGCGTGTCAGGAGGCGTCATTGGCCGTGTCCGCTTTCCTTTCGGTGCGCTTGACGCCTCTCCTGCGGACGCCGGAGATCAGTTTCGGTTTTCCGCCGCTTAAGGCTTCCGGCGTAATCACGCACTCGTTGATCTCGCTCATGCCGGGCAGGTCAAACATCGTATCCAGCATGGCATCCTCGATGATGGCGCGAAGGCCGCGGGCGCCGCATTTTCTGCTGATCGCCTGCCGCGCGATTTCACGGACGGCATCCTCCTGAAAGGTCAGCTTCACGCCGTCCATATCCAGCAGCGCCTCATACTGCTTGCAAAGGGCATTCTTCGGCTCCGTCAGAATCCGGACCAGGGCATCCTCGTCCAGCCCGTCCAGCGTGACGACGATCGGAAGTCTGCCGACAAATTCAGGAATCAGGCCGTACTTGGTCAGATCCTCCGGCCGGACATCCTTCAGCGCATCCGTCCGCGACGGATCCCGCTGGCTCTGCACTTCCGCGCCGAAGCCCAGCACCTTCTTGCCGATCCGGTTTTCAATGATCGGTACCAGCCCGTCAAATGCGCCGCCGCAGATGAACAGAATGTTCGTCGTGTCGATCCGGATCATCTCCTGATGCGGGTGCTTTCTCCCGCCCTGGGGCGGAACGGCGGCTTCCGTCCCTTCCAGGATCTTGAGCAGCGCCTGCTGAACGCCCTCGCCGCTCACGTCCCGGGTGATGGACATGTTCTCGCCTTTCCGGGCGATCTTGTCAATCTCGTCGATATAGATGATGCCGCGCTGCGCCTTGGCAATGTCCCAGTCCGCCGCCTGAATCAGCCGCAGCAGAATGGTCTCCACATCGTCGCCCACATAACCGGCCTCGGTCACGCTGGTCGCGTCCGCAATGGCAAAGGGAACCTCCAGGATCTTGGCCAGCGTCTGCGCCAGATAGGTTTTTCCGCTTCCCGTCGGCCCCAGCAGAAGAATGTTGCTCTTCTGGAGCTCCACATCGTCCTTCTTCTGCTTGCGGTTGATGCGTTTATAGTGGTTGTATACGGCCACGCTCAGCGCCTTCTTGGCCCGTTCCTGGCCGATGACATACTGATCCAGCGTTGCCTTCATCTCGGAAGGCAGCGGCAGCTTCTTCGTGGCGGTTTCCTTGGCGGTCGGCTGATCGTCCGTATATTCCTCTTCGCCCAGAATATCGTTGCACAGCGCGATGCACTCGTTGCAGATGTATACATTCGGGCCGGCCACAAGGCGGTCGACCATGTTCTGCGTCTTGCCGCAGAAGGAGCAGCGGGGCCCCTGTCGGCTGTAACTGTTGTTAGCCATCCGGCCTCATCCTCACTTTGCCTGTTTGTCTCTGGGCTGGTAAATCTCGTCGATGATATGGTACTCCAGCGCTTCCTCCGCGCTCATGAAGTAGTCCCTTTCGACGTCCGTCTGGACCTTCTTGAGAGGCTGGCCGGTCATTTCGGCCATCATCGCGGTCATCTTTTTCTTGGTCTTCATCAGCCATTCCGCGCGGATCGCCACATCCGTCGCCTGGCCCTGGGCGCCGCCCAGCGGCTGATGAATCATGACCTCCGCGTTCGGCAGCGCCAGCCGCTTTCCCTTTTCCCCTGCCATGAGCAGGAAGGCCCCCATGCTGGCCGCCATCCCAATGCAAACCGTCCGCACCTGGGGACGGATGTACTGCATCGTATCGTAGATCGCCATTCCCGCGGTCACGGAACCGCCGGGGCTGTTGATATACAGGCTGATATCGCTGTCCGGATCTTCCATTTCCAGAAACAGCATCTGCGCCACCACCAGGTTGGCGGTATCATCCGTAATCTCTCCGCCCAGAAAAACAATCCGATCCTTCAGCAGCCGGGAATAGATATCGTAGGATCTTTCTCCCCGGTTGGTCTGTTCGATTACCATTGGTACAAGGGGCATTCTTTTTCCTCCTTCATGACAGGAATGGCGGCCCGGCAGGGCCGCCGATTACCGTTGCTGTGTGATTACTCTTCCTTGCTGGCCGCTTTCTTTGCAGCCGGCTTCTTCGCGGGCTTTTCGCCTTCGGCGTCCGCTTCCTTCTTCGCGGCTGTTTTCCGGGCCGCGGTCTTCCGGGCGGTCTTCTTCTCCGCCTTGCTTTCCTCAGCCTCCTCCGGCTGCTCTTCCTTCTTTTCGGAAACCTTCGCGTCCTTCTTCATCAGGTCCAGCGCCAGCCGGATCGCAGCGTTCTCCTTCAGATAGCTGCGCTGCTCATCCGTCAGGTCCTTCTTGAACTGTTCCAGATCCACCCCGGAGCGCTCCGCCTGATCCGCAATGGCCTTCTCAATGTCTTCCTCAGAGGGCTCGATGTTTTCCGCCTTGATGATGGCATCCAGCACCAGATCCACCCGTACGCGCTTCTCCGCTTCCGGCAGATACATGCGCTTCATATCGTCGGGCGTCTGCCCGGTATACTTCATGTAGTCTTCAAAGCGCAGGCCCTGATAGCTCATCCGCATCGCCATTTCGCGAACCATGTATTCCGCCTGGTCGTTGATCATCGCCTGGGGAATATCCATCTCCGCATTCTCCGCGGCCTTCTCCACCAGCGCGTTCTCCGTCGCCACTTCGTTGCTGCGGTCCGCCTGCTCAGTCAGTTCCTTCACGATGCTGTCCCTGTATTCGCTGAAGGTGTTGAACTCGCTGATATCGGCGGCGAAATCATCATCCAGCTCCGGCTTCTCAGTCACCTGAATCCCGTTGACCTTCACATGGAAAACGGCATCCTTGCCCTGAAGCGCTTCGGAATGATACTTCTCGGGGAACTTCACGTTCAGGTCCTTTTCCTCGCCGATGTTCATGCCGATCATCTGCTCTTCAAAGCCTTCGATGAAGGAATGGCTCCCGATCTTCAGCGTCTGATTCTCAGCGGTACCGCCGTCAAAAGCGACGCCGTCCACCGTTCCCGCGTAGTCCAGATTGACGGTATCGCCTTCCTGAACGGGACGGTCCTCCACGTCGATCGTGCGGCTGGCTTTGTCCTGATCCTGGCTGATCCGGGCGTCGATCATCGCATCGGTCACCTTCTGCTTGTCGATCTCGACCTCCAGGCCCTTGTACTCGCCCAGCTTCACGTCGGGCCGCACGAACACTTCCAGATGGAATTTCAGATCCTTGCCCGCGCCGATCTCATCGACGTTGACATCGGGCTGATCCACGGGATGCAGATCGTATTCCTTCACAGCCTCCTGATACACATCCGGGAAGATCATTTCCAGCGCATCGTCATAGAAGACGCTTTCTCCATACAGGGTTTCAATCATCCTTCTCGGAGCCTTGCCCTTGCGGAATCCGGGGACATTGATCCGACCGCGCAGCTTCAGAAAAGCCTTCTGCAGCGCTTCATCGAACTGTTCCGCAGGAACCGTAAATGTCAGTTTCGCTTTGTTACCGGATACCTTCTCATAGGTGTGGCTCATGGATTTCTTTCCTCCCGTGTTTCTCAACTGCACTCAATCAGGCGTCAACAACGCCGGAAGGCATTGTAACATAAGTTATCTGGCTTTGCAAACTTTTTCACCAAATATTCATTCTTGTGTCCGGAATCGCCCGGTATTTGTCCGTTCTGGCCCGGAGATTGACAATTTTGCTCTTGAAGGAACCCCCGTGCAGATGATAGAATATTTCATACTTCAGAGAGCGGAGGAGTATGGCATGCCGGAAATCGGGGCTGTTTTGCGGGAAGGCAAGGGAAAGAAGATTTATGCTACCGATAACCCGGATGAGGCCATCGTATTTTTTAAGGACGAGGCCATGGCTTTTCACGGGCTCAAGCGCGGACGGATTCTGGGCAAGGGCGAAGTGAACAACCAGATCTGCGAGCATCTTTTCACCCTTCTGGCCGACAATGGCATTGAGAGTCACTTTATCCGCCGGATCGACGCGCGGCACAGCCTGGTTCGCCGTTGCGACATGCTGCCCTTCTGGGTCAAGATCCGCAACCGCGTGGCCGGCCACCTTTCCGCCCGGACGGGGATGCCGGTCGGTATGCCGCTGGATCCGCCTGTGGTCGAGTATGTGATGCGTTCCTCGGAGATGGAGGATCCGATGATCAATCACACCCATATTTATGCCATGAAGGCCGCCACGCCTGAGGAGATGGCGGAAATCGACCGGATCTGTCTTCAGGTGAACGATGTGCTGATGAATTATCTCCGGGATATCGGCATCGAGCTGATCGATTTCAAGCTGGAGTTCGGCCGCTTCCACGGGAAGATCCTCGTGGCGGATGAGATTACGCCGGATACCGCCCGCTTCTGGGACAGCAGCACCCATGAGCCGCTGGACAAGGATCGGTTCCGCCGGGATATGGACAATGTTGCGGAGGCATATCAGGAAGTGCTGCACAGAATGATGGGCGTGGGCTGATCCCGCGTCTTTTTTTCACGAAAAGGAGTATGTTATCATGGATCATTACGGAAAGTTTCGCCGGGAGGGTCTTCGGGTCTACTCGGCTGCCATTCAGAATAATACGGATCCCTATCTGCCCGTGCTTGAAAACCGGGTTTCCAATCTGTCCCAGCTGAGCCGCCTTTCGCTGGGCGTGATGTCCGTTCCGCTCAGCCGGGTGATCGGCTCCGTTTCCCAGGGGCGTTCCTTCGCCTTCACGGAGGGATTCCTGCCGATTCTGGAGGGCGGCAGTGAATTCGCCTCCAAATGGGAGCGCCTCTATGAAAGCGTCGAATCGGAAGGCCTGCATCAGCCCATCACCGCCCTCGAATATATGGGCTATTACTATGTGATTGAGGGGAACAAGCGCGTTTCCGTCTCGCGGTGCATGGAAGCCGGCGAGATCGATGCGGATGTGACCCGTGTCCTGCCGGAGAAAACCGGCGATCCGGATGTGGTCGCCTATTATGAGTACTGCGATTTTTCCCGGGAGTCCGGACTCTACGATATTCTGTTCACCCGGCCCGGCTCCTATCAGAAGCTGGTTTCCCTTCCCGGGGTCCGTCCCGGTGAGCAGTGGGCCGAGGACGATATCCTGTCCCTGCGGAAGATCTTCCATTATTTTGTGGATGCATATTTCCGGACGATGAAGGGCAAGAAGGCCATTCCCGCCGGGGATGCGTTCCTTTCCTATTTAATAGCCTTCGGTTATCAGAATGTCCGGAATGAGGATCTGGAAAAGACGACGGAACGCGTCCGCCTGATGTCCGGTGAATTCGAGGTGCTGGACGGCAAGGTCAAGCTGGTCACGGATACGGATTCGACCACTGTGCAGGCCCCGCTGCTGACTTCGCTGTTCCGTCCGTCCAAAGTGCGTGCCGCCTTCCTTTTCAACCGCTCCATTGATGATTCCGCCTGGAATTACTGGCATAATCTGGGGCGGCTCGAAGTGGAGGAAAAGCTGGGGGACAAGGTGGAAACCGCAGCCCGCATCGTTCCGTCCCGGGCAGATTTCACCGATGCCATCAACGATCTGATCAAAGACGGATACACGGCCATCTTCGCCACTTCGCCCGTCATGCTCAACAGCACCATCCAGCCCGCGCTGGAGCATCCGGAGGTCAGCTTCCTCTGCTGCTCCCTGCTGTCCAATTACAAGAATATCCGGGCATACTACATCCGGTTCTATGAAGCCAAGTTCCTGCTGGGCATGGCCGCCGGCATTCTGTCGGAGAGCGGCAAGATCGGCTACATTGCGGACTATCCGATCTACGGAACGCCTTCCGCGGCGAACGCCTTCGCCATCGGTGCCCGCATGGTGAACCCCTCCGCCAGAATCTATCTGAACTGGACCTCCGCCTCCTGGTACAATGCCTCGAATCCCTTCGAGGATCCGGAAATCCGGGTGATCTGCAACCGGGATATCACCGCGCCGAATCATAACGCGCGGGATTACGGGCTTTACCTGCGGAACGGAAGCGAGATTATCAACATGGCCACCCTGATTCCGCGCTGGGGCCGCTTCTACCGGGCCATGGTCGAGATGATTCAGAAGGGCACCTTCCATGCCGCCGCGGAAAAGGAAGCGGTGACCAACTACTGGTGGGGGCTTGGATCGAACATCCTGGATGTCGCCTTCTCCACCCGCTTCGATCCGTATGCCGCGCGTACCATCCGTTACTTCCGTCACGAGCTGGGCGATGGTTCCTTCTCCCCCTTCGAAGGCGAGATCCGGGACCAGCGCGGCCAGCTCCGCTGCGCCGCGGACCAGCGCCTGACGCCCGCGGAAATACTCTGCATGGATTACCTGGTGGACAATATTGTTGGTTCCCTTCCGCAGGAGGAAGACCTGATCGAAACCGCCCGGCCACTGGTGCGGCTGCAGGGCATTCACGGGGAATTGGAGCCGGATCTGTCTCAGTTCAGCTGGAATGGAAAGTGAGGAGCGTTCCATGCATATTCTGGTCATCTCGGACGAGCCGTCCAGCAAGCTCTGGGGCGAGCGCTGCAGGGAATGTCTCAGCGGCGTGGACCTGATTCTTTCCGCGGGAGATCTGCCCTCCAGCTATCTGTCCTTCCTGACCTGTTTTTCCAGTGCACCGGTCATCTATGTCCACGGCAATCATGACGACTATTATGAAAAAAAGCCGCCGGAGGGATGCCTCTGCGCGGACGGAAAGATCGTTCAGATCAAGGGAGTCCGGATCCTGGGGCTGGGCGGAAGCATCCGGTACCGTCCCGATGCGGTGAATATGTATACAGAGAAGGAAATGGCGGATCGTATCCGTTCCCTCAAGCGAAAGCTGAAGGCCACCGGCGGCTTTGACATCCTGCTGACCCACGCGCCGATCCGCGGCGTCGGTGACCAGGATAATCTGACCCATCGGGGGTTTGAGTGCTTCGGCCCGCTGCTGGATCTGTACCGCCCGGCCGTCATGGTGCACGGGCATAACCATCAGTCCTATTCCGCCTTTTTTCAGCGGGAACGGGAATACCACGGCATTCCCGTCATCAATGCCTCCACCTCCTTCGAGTTTGACCTGCCTGAAACCCCGGATCGCAGGGAACCCTCCCGCCGCGGGCTCTGGCTGATGGCAAGAAACAGCCGGTTCGACTGAACCGGCTGTTTTCAATGATGCAGTTATTGGCAGTATTTGGCTCTGAATTCATCCGGCAGCATCGGCCTGTCAAAGTAATACCCCTGCAGCAGCACATCCCCGAAGGACTTCAGATGATCCCGCATCTCCTGCGTTTCCACTCCCTCGAAGCAGATGAAGATGGAATCATGCGTACTGGCTTCGCAGAGAATTCCGGCAAACCAGCTGTCCATGGCATTTGCCTGCATGCTGGCGGTGAACTCCATATCCAGCTTCACTTCATCCACCGGGAGATGCAGCAGCAGATCGATCGTGGAAAATCCGGTGCCCATATCGTCCAGCGCAACGCGGATGCCGGTTTTTCTCAGCTCCGCTACTTTTTCCTTCAGGAAGCTGAATTCCATTTCCTTGCAGCGCTCCGTCAGCTCCAGGATCAGCCCGTCCGGCGGATAATTCTCCTCCGCCAGGATCTGCAGCACCATCGGAATAAAGTCGTTCGCGCACAGCTGCAGCGCCGTGATGTTCACATTGATCCGGAATGTAGGCAGCTTTTCCCGGATTCTCCGGGCTTCGCGAACCGCGTGGCGGATAATGTCATATCCCAGGGCTGAATAACCCGGATCGTTTTCCAGAAAAGCGATAAATCGCGCCGGCGAAATTTCTCCGTATGTCGGGGATTTCCAGCGGAGCAGGGCTTCCGCGCCGGTCACCTCGCCGGTCTGGGCACGTACGATCGGCTGCAGGCGCAGATAAAAATTTCTCCGTTCCTTCAGTCAGTCCCGATGAATGATCTGAAGCAGCTTGATATCCCTTCCCTGTACATCCGCAACATCCCGGCTGTAGAACATCACACGGTCCTGGGGAGAGTTCTGTGCCTCCTCCATTGCGAACAGCGCAGCGCCTCGGATGGATTCCACCGTGGTCAGCGATTCGGATGGCAGCTGAACCGCCCCGGCGCAGATCCCGACAGGAATCACCTGCTCCCCGACCATTACACCGGCCGAGCAGTATTCCCGGATCTGGTGATAAATCTCATTGACCTCCGCGGGCGTACTGCCCGGCAGATACAGCGTGAAGTTCAGCCCTGCCCGGCTGAAAACCTCCCCACGGTCCCCGACGATTCTCCGGAACATGTCCGCAAGGCTCCGGAAGATGGAATCCGCCGCCTTATAGCCGTACAGGGCGCGGATCCGGTTGATGTTGCGCAGGCTGGTTCGAACCAGAATCGCCGGCTTTTTCGTCTGCAGTCCTTCGCCCAGAACGTCAAACATCACCGCGTGATTGCGCAGACCGGTCGCCGGATCTACCATTTCCGGCGCTCCGTGATTGATAATGTACCCGCTGAAGATATCCGGTTCCCCGTCCCGGCCATGATAGAGTCCGCCGCGGCATGAGACCTCGACATACTCGCCGTTTTTGCTCTTCGCACGGTACCTGTAATAGTGATATGCCTTGTTGCCCTTCATGGCTTCCCGCAGATCCTGATAGTAACCCTCCAGATCATCCGGATGCACCTTTTCATTCCAGATTTCGGAGAAGTTGTCCATGAACTCGTCCGGCAGTCCAAAAAACTCCACCATGGCGGGAGAAACCCGGGTCACATTGGTTTCCAGATTGGTCATATAGGGATAAAAGCCCTCACTGGTCAGACACATGGCGTCGAAAACGCGATCCGTCAGCCCCGATAGATTCAGATGCGTGCCTGCCGAATCGTGCATCACGCCCATGGCGGCCTCGCGCTTCAGATCGGTCTTGTTGCGATACATCATATAGTCCGACACGCGGAGCACATCCCGCAGGGAGGTGTACTTGACGTTGGATACCGCATATCCGATCGCCAGCTCCGGCATGTAGTTCTTCTTCTCGCCAACCTTCCGGCACGCCTCGCGCACCCGTTTGATATCCCGGATGACAGTCTTCTCGTCCGATCCGTGATAGATGGCCAGAAACTCGTCCCCGCCCATCCGGTAGATGTGCTCCGCGTTTTTCAGGTTGGTCATCAGCAGCACGGCCACCTCGCTGATATAGGAATCGCCTTCCTGATGGCCGAAAAGCCCGTTGACGGAGCGCAGATTGTTGATGTCAATAAATACGAAGATGAACGGAACGGACTTGTCCTTCAGGAATTCCTGTTCATATTCCACCATGTCGTGCTCATAGCCGGACCGGGTCCCCAGCCCGCTGATCACGTCCATCATGACCTTGCGTTCCAGCACGGCCGCCGGATTTTCCAGCGTGAAGAATAATGCCACGGTAACTGCCGTCACCGCGCCGCCAGTGAACAGGAACTCCTTAACCCAGATCTGGACGATTTCCGCAATGATCAGGAGCAGGAGCATGGGCGTGAGCATATAGCGGATATGCCGCCCGATCCGG
>ODAI014173029.1_pt1 | contig 12420 bp, 31 predicted proteins | sample 1539321 | NCBI WGS metagenome assembly ODAI01 (sample SAMN02144231, study PRJEB22623) | gut metagenome | biome: sheep rumen | host: Ovis aries | place: New Zealand
CCCGCCGCCCTCGAATCCCGCCGCCGTCACCAGCCGACGCAGCAGCCCCGCACCGCTCGACCCCGCCCAACTACCCCAGCCAGCACCAGACCGCCCGCCCAGCGACCCACAGCGACGCCACCGACCTCCTCGCACACAACCCGACCCCCGACCGACGCCCGACCGACCCCGGAGCGGAGCCCCATACAGCCCCGACCGCCTTTTTTAGCCCGTTTTTTCAGCCGCCGCCGCGACCCGCTATGAACAGGCCCGCGTCTCCCCACAAAATTTTTCCAGCGGCCCGCCTTCGCCGCTATGAACAGCCGCGCGGTTTGCCACAAAAATTCTCCCGGTTTTTCCAGCGACTCGCCGCCGCCGCTATGAACAGCCGCGCGGCTCCCGGCAGGTTTTTCCAGCGGTCTGCTTTGAGCGTCATGAACACCCGCGCGGCTCCCGGAAAAGATAGAAAGATATATATTGCGCTACATATGGGAGCGTGTTATCATGAACGCACGTCAACAGGACAAAGCCGCACGAGCGGCAGAAGGGAGAGTCGGATATGACACGCTGGGTTGACTACGAGCCGTACAAGGACAGGAGCAGCGCGGAGTTCCGTGCGAAGCGCGAGATGTGCGGGCTGTCGCTCTACGACGTGGCACAGACACTCAAAATATCCGTCAGCACCGTCAAGCGTTGGGAGAACCCGAAGTACTTCCCACCGTCACCGGAGGCATGGAACTACATCGACCGGATGTATGCCGCGCACCAGCTCTCGGTTGACAGCGAGCTCGACCGACTTCTCGCGAACGCCAAAGACGGAGAGCCCATCGTGGTGACGTGGTGCCGCAACGGCATGGGCGCGAGCGATGCTGACGTGGGCAGGTTCAATGCCGTCTCGCAGGCCGTCGCGGAATCGCTTATTCAGCTGGGCCACGAGGTCACGTTTCGCTGGATCGACGCGAAGGCAGAGGAGACTCAGCGCGAGGTCACCAGCTCCTTCTACCGCACCATCGACCCCGACTCGGGGCTGTAACCGAATTTTTCCCGCCCTCGTATTTTTCCGGGAACGATTTTTCCTTTGGCACGATTTTCCTTGCGCGATTTTCATTTCAGTGGCGATTTTCCGGGGACGATTTTTGATTTAAGGCATTTTTTCTACCGATTTTCATTTTCACTGGGCGATTTCGTAGGTGATTTCGATTTTTCTTACACGATTTCGTAGGCGATTTCATTTTCAAAGAAAAAAGCCCCAACCCGATTTTGATTTCGGGTTGGGGCCAATGAGTGATTTTCCCTACCTCTTCAAAAGGCCACGGATATTCTGGGCCTGATTTTCAACCTTCTTTCGCAGCTGGGCATTTTCCTCGCGGTACATTTTCAGTACCAGCTCTAGGGTCTGGCATTTCCTCCGCATGTAGCGGCAGAAGGACTCAAGTTCCTCGTATGACATGCTGGCTATGTGCTCGTCGGAAGCAAACTCTGCCATCTATTTGCTCCAATCACATCTGTGCAAGCAAGGGTGCATCATGCGCCATTCTCAACGAGCATGCACGCGAGCGAGCAGTCTGGGACGATGATTTCATTTCGGCCTCGACCTGGCTCAAGCTCGTCTAGGAACACGCCGTTGATGCAGCTGTGTCCGATTTCACGCTCCTGCTTGGCACGCCTCTTGAAGACGGCTGGGAAGTCCTCGCGTATCTTGTTCCAGTAGCCCATGCCACCCTTGACGCACCCGATGCAGTTGTTGTTCGGGTAGCCAAGATCGTACATGGCAGGTCGCTTTATCCCCCAGTCCTCGCACAGCGCGTGGCAATCTTCCTTTGTGAGCCCGTTTTCAATCAGCGGGAACTCGTGGTTGAACTCTGGCATTGACTCCACCGTGCGCTCTGCCCTGCTCGTCTCGGTAACGTCGAAGCCCCAGACATAGGTGTGACGCTCGAAGTGTGCCTTCTCCCACTCCTGCCGCACGCGCTTCTTCAACTCCAACGTGCAAGCCGCACCCGCTGGGCCGTTTATGTAGCGTTTGGTGGTGATAACGTCATCTACCCCGACGTATTCCATGCTTTGCAGGATTTCAATGTCTCCAAGCCCCCCCCCCGCCTCACTCAAGAAGCGGATGGTATCGGGGTGTTGGTTCGTGACATGGATGTAGATGACCTTATCTGGCCTAGCCAGCTTGCACGCGACAAGCGAGGAACAGCCGCAGCTGAACCAGCCTACTCGCATTCGTCACCGTCTCCCATCTATCCATTCCAATCGTCATAGCTTCCCTTGCGGGCAAGGAACCTCTCCTTGTCAACGACCCACTTGCCGCCGCGCACGAGAACGAACATGTCATCGTGGAAGTCCACAAGCCGCGTCCAGAGCCCCGCGTCGAACGTCTTGATATCTCCGTCCTTGTAGATGACCTCAAGAACCTCGTCACCGCTGATGACCTCCAGCTTGGCAACGACGATTCTCTCGTCATCTAGGTCAACGTCGAACTCGTGCGGCTCGTCTGAGTAGTCGTAGAGGATCATTTCGCATCACCTGGCATCTCCCAGACCTCATGCACGATGGGCTGGCCGGCCTCGTCCAGCTTGGCGAACTCAAGTCGCGTTGTGGCGAAGCATTCCTTCTGGCAGCAGTCCTTGGGACAGCCGACGTTCTTCTCGGGGTCGCACTCGTAGGTTGTAAGCAGCATCTAGACTCCCCTATGGCTCTCGTACACGCCCATCACGGCATTCCACACGAGCGAGTAGGCTTCCTGATAGGTGAGGTCTGACAGCATCGAGATTTGGTCAGCTATCGACTCCACTTCCTCGTCTATGTCCAGCTGCCGCTCCCGCTTCATCGGCGTGTCACCCGCCCAGAACGTTTCGGATTGCAGGAACCTGTCTCGCCCGCTCACTGCTCCTCCACCATCCTCACGAAGCGGCCAGTCCTGCTACGGCCCCACAGCTTGCGGGCGAGCGCCATGGCAAGCCCCTTCTCGGGGTCATAATCCTCATCGTGGCACTTGACCACCGTCTTGGTGCCGTCCTTCCAGAACACGATGGTGGCGGGACCATTGCGAACGACCTTCTTTGGCGTGGCCTCGTCCTCGGTCACGTGGTAGGGAATGTTTTGGAGCCAGTCATTGCCGTGGAAGCCGCCGTGATTGGTTGGCTTGCAGGTGAGCGACACGCCCTCGCCCAACTTGACTACCGGCCCGCCACTTATGTTGAACGTCAGCGTCGTTGTCCCGAACTCCTTCTCAGGTGGCATCTATGCCCTCCTCGTCTTGTAGTAGACGCATTCCTCGGCGCGAACCTCGTACCGCTTGCCGCACACGTCACAGGTGGTGTCTATCTTCTCTGCCGGGTACTGCAAGGCCGTAAGCTGCCCGAACTCGTCAAACCAGCCGCGCATCTTCTCGGCCCCGCACCACGGGCAGATGATCTTGTCCTTGCGGGTTGTCACTCGACCACCCTCCTTCCGCACGCGCTGCAATAGCACGGCCTCGTGCTGCCATAGACCTCGTGGCCGCAGGACAGGAACCACGTGGGCGGGGCATAGGCGTACCACTCGCCATCCATGCCCTCGTCCATTCCATCGTCGTAGCCCTCGACCTCGCACGTGCCTACGTCGGGCTTGTAGCATACGGTGAGCTCCTTGACGCTTGCCCATGTCCTGATTCCATCGGGGCCGGTACTCGTGAGTCGCGCGGCCCTCTTCTCGGCATCCTCGCGCGTAAGGTAGCAGCGCTGGTCAAGGTACGACTCGCCTATGTCGCACAGATCGTCGCAGACCTCGCAGACGTAGACGTGGCTCATTCGACACCACCCTGAATCTCGCTCACGGCGTTCTCTATCGCCGCGCCAATCCTCTCGGCGCATGACGGGCAGAGCGTTCGGTACTTCCACACGAGCATGGAATTCCACCCAGCTGGCTTGTCCTCGTACCTGCGAATCTTCGTGAAGCCGCCGTCGTACTCGTCTGTCTTGACGTACTTGAGGAACACCGTCCTGCCGCACACGTCGCACACGAGGTTCTTTCCCTCGACAACGCTCATTCGTCCTCCCCCATGTACTTGCGCCGCACCGCGCACACGTCTTGGTGCGAGCATCGCAGGACAAACCCGTAGGTCACCTGCGACTGGTTCCCGCTTATTTTCGTCGGGACAAACTTGAGGTCGTTGTTGGCGCACACGGGACAGTAGCCCGTCACCTGGTCATCGACCTCGACGTATAGGCCCTTGGTCACACCACCACCTCCCTCACAGCCATCTTGACCCCGGTGAGCGCCGTTATTTGCTCGGCGAGCTCGTTTGCCGCATCCTCGCTCTCAAGGAGCGCACAGCTTGCGTCGGTGCGGGACACCACCCAGACGCGCTTGCCCTTGGGCTTGTCGAACACCGCCTGATAGGTCTTGTCGGCCTCGGCCTTCTCCTGCCGCCAGCGCTCGTAGCACTCCTTGGCAGTCTCCCGCGTGTAGCCGTGCAGGTTCATATGCTCGAACGTCCCATCGGCGTTCTTCCACGTGCCGTGGAAGTCGCCGTTGCCCTGGTCCAGCAGCAGCCCCGAGAACTTGTCGCCACACACGATTCTGTCCTCGCGCTCCTTGGCACGGTTCTCTGCCCGCTGGTGCTTTCGGACGTAGTACTCAAGCGTCTCGGCGTCGCAGCCGAAGTCCGGTGCGAGTTCCGCGAGCCCGTAGCCCTCTGCCACGAGCTCCATCAGGTCTGCCTGCTGCTCTGCGGTAAGCGTCGCGTGCTTTGCGGGCTCAGATGGCTTGGAAGGCTTGGAAGGCTTGTCAAGCCTACTGAGCACCCTGCTCACCGTGGCTTGGGTGGTGCCTATCTCCCGCGCAATCTCTGCCTGCTTCATCCCCTGTGCCGAGAGCTCGGCAATCCGCACCCTCTGCTCGTCTGTCATCCTCATTTAGTTCCTCCATCGCGGCATCGTAGCCGTCTGACCAACCTTGGTCGTAGTACTCCTGCCTGACTTGCTCTAGGTCGGCGTCAAACGAGGCGAGGGCTTCTATGTCGAAACCCTCGTCCTCAAGTGCCAGTCTGTACTGCTCGATCCAGTCAGCTATCGCACCCACCGTCTTCGACCTCCTGTAGCCTCTTTCCAAGCCAGAGCATCACGGGAACCGCCATCGAGTTCCCTATCGCCTTGTAACGAACCCCGTCAGCTGCATGCTCCTTGCCCTTCCAGGGGATGTCGGTCCAATCGTCAGGAAAGCCCTGCAACCTCTCGCACTCCCTCGGAGTGAGCCGTCGCACCACCCAGCGCGTACCGTCGTGGATTGTGACCGCATGCGTGTCAGCCGTATCCTCCGTCAGTACCGGGTTGGTGCTGTTCAGGCTGTTGACCTTGCTCTGGATGGTCTGAGAGCACTCTGGCTCCTGCGTGCCGGCTCGGATGTTGCAGCCGTAGCTACTCACCGAATCCCCCCCCCTCGTCATTACGAACGTAGCCTGCTTGAGTCCCGGCTGTGCAGGCAGGGCTCCAACGCTCTGTCCGTCACCGCCGAAGTAGCGCAGCACGTCCTGCTGGTTCTGGACGAACGCCCTGCAATCAACCGTCATCAGTCCTCCTCGCACATATCGGTGGCTCGTGAAGGAGCGTCAGCGTGGGTGACACCCCCCCCAGCTCGATTTCTGCGTTTGCCTGTCCGCTCGCCATGACGATTGGCTCCTGCACCGCTAGATACTGGTCCTGCGTCGCGGCTATGGTATAGGCCGTCTGGTCATCGCACAGGACTCCCCTGCCAGCCGTGCCACGAGAACCGTCCCACTTGACGTACTCGCCGCCGCCGCAGCGAACCTTGAACGTATAGGCGGTGGCCTCGGGGCCAGTCGTGTCTACGGTGTGGGCGCATTCCTCGGAGATGCCGCATCCATTGGCACCCGTGTTGGCGGTACGAACGGCGTAGGAGCACATGTTTGGTCCCCTGCCGTCCATCGTTATCGAGCCGTCGTACTCGGTGGTGAGCGTCTTCGCCAGGTCATCACCCGTGTTGGTGATAATGGCTGGCTGATGCCAGTCTGTTGTGAGTGTCGGCGTCTGCTCTTCCTCGAAGCCGATGTTCCCCGCGCCGCTGCCCTGATGGAACTTGAAGCCGGCACTTTGGGCAACTGCGGCATTTGACCCGCCCTCACCACCGACTCTCAGCGTTGGCGAGCAGTTGTCGTAGAACTTCGGTGTGGTGTCGGCGTAGATTCCGGTTGCTTGCAGCACCGTCGGCTGGATGTTCATGCCCTCCGTCGTGCCGCTGCTGAGCGTAGGGCCGCATGCGTCGTCCTCGTAGACGCGCTTCGCCTGTGCGTCCCACGGTGTCAGGCAACCGCCCTCGCCGCCACCAGATGCAGTACCTCGCCCAGCGGCTCGGGCAAGGGCTTTCCTCTTCTCTCGGCTCGACGGATTATCCCAGCGCAAGCTTTCGGACTCAAACAGAACCTCGCAGGCACGCATGTCTCCAAGGTGTCCGACAAGAAAGACACGCCTGCGTCGTTGAGCGACGGGGCCGATCCCCCCCCCCCCTGCTGGGTACTCGCACAAACTGCGCGTCCAATATTCGCCATGCCAGACCGTACCCGAGCTCATCCAGTGAATCGAGAAGCTGGGCGAATGCACGTCCTCGCTCGACGGTAAGCGCCCCTGGGACGTTTTCCCAGACGAACCAGCTAGGCATGACATCTTGAACGCATCGAATGTACTCCCACATGAGTCCGCTTGCCCCTGCAAGCCCCTCTCGCTTGCCGGCGACGGAGAAGCTTTGGCAAGGGCTTCCTCCGACCACAACATCAACTGTTCCACGATACGGACTCCAATCCACCTTGGTTATGTCCCCGAGATTGGGGACGTTGGGAAACCTCGCGGCAAGGACGGCGCTGGGGAATGCGTCGATCTCGGAGAACGCCACGGGCTCCCACCCAAGCTGCCCCCATGCGACCGACGCGGCCTCGATGCCGCTAAAGACGCTGATGTACCTCATGTTCCAACCACCTATCGAAGTACGGCCACCTGCCGTCCTCTAGCCACCGATAAACCAAGGGCCAGAAGTCTTCCTCTGGCCCGTCGTACAACCTCTCGAACACTTCCCGCAGGTCGCGTTCCATCTGTTCGTCCACGCTCACCGCCATAGGAGCCCCCTCCTGTCTATCTCGTCGCACGCGGCGTCGCGCCAGCGCATGAGCGTCCTCGCGGTCTGCCCGTACTCGTCGGCCAGCAGCGTCCACGTGACCCTGCCGCCGTCTTCTACCAGGTAGTAGTCATCGAGGACCTGCCCGTGACGAACCGCGTGCGCTATCTCTCCCGCACGTGCGACCTGAGCAGCCAACTCGTCGTAGCGCCTAGTCAATGACTCCGCTCTCGCCATGCCCGTCAGCGCCGCCCTCATGGTCGGGTCAGAGATGTTCGATGACCTCACGCCAGAGCCGCCGCCGCCAGATGCCGGGAGCGTCCCATCGGCAATCTCGACCGCGCACTCTGCCAGCTTCCCGCAGATGCCCGTGGGGCCACGGAACGCCTCGAAGAACTCAAGCGCGTTCATTTGGTACCTTCCTGCAACGGTGTTCACACAAGCTGGCGTCGAACACGCTCAAGACCTTGGGAGCGCCCTTGAACAGCCCTATCGCGTGCTTCTCGTAGCACCTGCCGTGACCGTCACCGGACTCCCTGTAGTACATGCAATCGCCGCAGACGTGAACGCTCTGGTCTATCACGTGCTGGCGACGCTTCTTGTAACACAGCCCGAGCTCCTTGGCCTTGTAGTAGATGGAGCCGCTTGGTCGCGACGGCAGGATGTCGGCCCAGTCGTACCAGTACGCGCCATGGTCCTCGTAATACGTCCTGAGCAGGGATATCTCTTCATCAGTCCAAAGCGCCATAGCGCCCCCGCTCCCTGTTGTGCTGCTCGACGGCATCCAGAGCAGCCTGTAGGTCGATGCCGTAGCGGTCGGCCAGGTTGACGCAGGCCGTGATGCAGTCGGCGATCTCACAAGCGAACGTGCTGAGCCAGAACATGTAATTGCGGATTCCGTCAGAAGAAACGATTTGGGACTCGCGTTGGAGGTCCTGCCACGCGCCGAAGATTTCTGCACTCTCTTCCAGCGGCTTTAGCGCCGCTTCTTTGTCTGAGCCCATGCGGAACGGGTTTATCTCTAGGTTCACTCGTCTTCCCTCCTGTCCCCGAACGAGCAGAAGTCGGAATCATCGACCATCTGCATGAGGTACGACCAACGCCCGCAGTACCGGGCGTTCCTGCTACCGTCCGGGTACATGTCCGTCATGTCGTGGATGTAGGAGTGCTCGCAATCACGGCACCTGACAACCTCGGTGGTTGTCTCGCGCTCTGGATCTACGTAAGACGGCACGGGCCAGTAGTAGTTGTTCGTGCTTCTCTCGCAAAGGACAACGAACTCTCGCTCGTCAATCACTTGACCACTCGCCTTCCGCAGTTGGGGCAGTAGTTGGGCGGCTGACTGTTCGGGTCGGTCAGCGCGAAGAGCAGATGCCCGCACTCCGAGCAATTGGCCCATGCATCGCCCGTCCCCTCGCTCTCGTTCAGGTTGTCACTGATGATTGGGCGGCACGTCCCCGGCCCCTCCTTGCGAACCCATCCAAGTTCGGCCATGTGCTCGTCCACGGTCTGCTCGTTCTGGTTCCACTGTGGGTCGGAGCCTACTGGCAGGCTCCCTAGTGAGTAGCCGCTGACGAACGCGCGCTCTACGTCCTCGCGTGTGTAGGCGTCCTCTGGCCCCAGCGTCGCGTCTATGGCCTGTTCGGGGGTGAGGCTCCCCACACCAGCCGTCGAAACGCTGAGCAAGCCAGTCTTCATTTCGCTTGCACTCCACACGTGTCCATCCGCGTCATTCCAGTATGTCAACCATTCGGCTGGGTCAGTGTGTTTCACCCCGCGCTCGTCCAGCAGCGCACGCAGACGCTCGGTCGCGCTCATGGCCTTACCTCCTTGAAACAGCCGCACGGCGATGCTTGGGCTGGCATCCATTCGAGATGAAATTCGCTATCGCCGTCTATGTAGCTTTCCCTGACGCACACGCCGTAGATGTTCCCCGCTTCCGTGTCGAAGAACTCACAGTCGATACAGCTCTTACGCTCGTCGGTCGCGCTAGTCATGGTCAGCCCTCCTGTTCCATCGCGCGACGGCCTCCTCCTTGGTGTCAAAGAAGGCAATGTGGATGGGGCATTCAAAATTCACGTGCTTGTGTTCGACCATCCAGAACCCCGCTTGGTGCTGTGTCATGAACACTTCGCCCCCGCAGAATGGACAGGGTTTCAGCTTGTCAGTCATGCGTCCCTCCGTTCTCCCCAAGAGCAGAAGCCGTCAGGGTCGTTCGTCACGTGCTTGAAGTAGTCGCAGTAATCGGCACCCCAATAGCTCATGCAAAACTTGCAGTCACGGCACCGCACGACGGGCGTCAACTCGTCAAAGATGATTTGGCCGATGTTCTTGCCACCCGTATCAAGGCTTGCGAGATATGCGGCGATATCGTCTATCGCGCTCATGGCTCTACTCCCAGTTCGCGCATGTCGTAGTCGAAATCGCACGCATCATCTGCGTAGTCGCACAAGACGCAGACGTTATGCCGCGTGCATTCGCGCAGATGCCGCACAAGTTTTCGCAGTTTGTCGTTCTCGTCGTTGAGGTTGGCGATGTACCTGCGGAGCATCTGCATTTCCTCGTCCGAGATGTAATGCACGTCAAGCTCGACGCGATAGGACAGTCCGTGCTTGGTGACGGTGATGGGGTTTGGGGTACTCACTCGTCCATCCCCTCTGCCAGCCGTAGTTTTGCGGCGAACGTCTCGATGGGATTCATCATTGCCGCGCCGTCCTTCCACTCGGCCCATGCGTCGATGAAGTCTTTCAACACGTCCTCGACGGTGGGTGCGTGATGGTGACGAATCTCAAGTTGCGTGTACTTGCCGCCGTCAATCGCCCAACCAGAGGCGAATAGCTGCAATCGACAAACCCTGAACGTCTCGCCATCGTCTGACTCCATCACGTCCCCGATGTGGATTGGCTCTCCGTCTGCGGCCAGCGGAAGCGTGACCCAACCGTTGTCCCGGTCATGTACCCATTCGTCATGCTCCAGGCGCATGTTGTACTCGCTGCTCGTAAGCTTGTCCTCGACTTCGCGCTCGATGGCGTCGGCAATGTCAAGCAGCTTGTGGTTCACGTACAGCTCGTAACCACGTGCATATGTACGCAGCCTGTCGATGCTCTCCATCTAGTCCTCCCTGAGCCGCAGACGGCCCGCGTAGTCAGCGACCATCTCGCCGATGGTGCGCTCACTTTCGCCGTCGAACCACCTGTGATGCTCGTCAAGCATCTCGCGAAGAACGTCCTCAACGTCCTCTTGGGCGCGGTGAAGAAAGCGGCTGGCGCTGTACTGGTGGAAGCGCCCGTCATCGTCTGACCACGCGAAGAAGCAGTCTTTGCCGATTGCCGCGACCTCGCGCACATAGCCGGCGTGTTCCAGCACGTCCCCAATCCTGATTGGCTCTCCGTCAGCGTCGAGCGGAAGCGGCATCATGTCAATTGCCGCGACCGCAGCCTTGGCCCATCCAGAGTCAAACCCGGCACGGTAACGCTCGTCCAGGTGCTCTGCCATCTCCTCGGCCCGCTCACGCCACTCGTCGCGATCCTTGCAGACCCTCTGGAACTCTGCCTCGGTCCTCATGCGTCCCTCCTGTACAGGTAGCACGTACCCTTGTCACCGCCACGAACGCAGACGGCCAGACCAGCGCACGTCCTCGGGTTCTTCTTGATGTACGACGCCAGCGACGCGCGGATGCTCTTTGCGTCGCGGCCCGGATACTCGAACACGGCTGCGTCATATCCCAGCCGCAGGAACTCGCGCACGTCCTTCGCCACGAACGATTCCTTGTTCTGCTGCTTCGGCGCGGGAACCTCGCGCACCTGCCTAATCGTCATCTCCGCTCCATCCCGTCTATGTACTCGTCCAGGTAACAGGCGAGCTGTTCCGTCCACTCGTAGGTTTCCTCGTCAAAGGGCTCCCGGCGCTCGATGTGCTCAAGGAAAGCCCAAAGCGTCCTGCGTGCTTCTTTAAGCGTTTTAAGGGCGCTTCGCTCGATTGTGATACCCACTGCCACAACCCTCTCAATCTCGTCTCAAACGACGGTTATTCACGTCAGAAGCCATGTCTCTTGATGCTCTCGGCGTACTCCGCGTAGATGCTCTCAATCTCGGCTATCGCCTCGTTGAGCTTCTTCACGTAGCCGCGCTTGGCGTGACGCTCACGGAGTTCCCGGTCCACCACGAACCTCAGAGCGCCGTCAAGCGACTGGAAGTAGTTGCCCGTGCGCTTCCACTCAGGCTTCCCGATGCGGGACTTGTCCTTGAGTCGCGGGTTGTCGGTCACGACCTCCCTGTGCTCCAAGGCCCAGTTGCGCTCGTCGTAGGGTGCCAAGCGCCACTCACCGAACTGGATCATCGGGCTCAACCTCCATCCCCATGTAGTCCACGAGCACATCCCTCGCGGCCTTCCAGCCGTGGCAGCACTCGGCGCGGTATCCCATCGCCCTCAGCCAGTGGAGCCAGAGCTTCTGGTTGTAGGACAGCTTCCCGCCGTCCTCGCGCTTCATCTCTATGAACAGGCCGTGGGAGCGTCCCATGGGGATTGGCAGCACCAGGTCTGGCACGCCGCTTCTCACGCCCATGTCGGTGTCATGGTGGTGTCCCTCGTTCGGGACGTGGAACAGCAGCCGTCCCCACGGGAACTGCCTAGCCCACTGGACCACCTGTCGCTGTTCCCATCGTTCAGATTTTTCGGTCAAATCCAAAACCCCCAATTCCTATCCGCAGACAGGACAGGGTAGGGGGAGGGGGGCATCAAGCCCCTCCCCTCCCCTCCCGTCCGTCTGCTGGATTGGTAGTCAGATATGAGGTATGAGATATCCCCCTATAAGGGGGTTTCGTATCTCATATCTGATGGTGTGTTTGCGACCCTCGCGGATGCCATTGGCGGGACTTGATAATCGCCCCCGCCTTGGACCTTTCGGGGACGTACTCGCGCCCTTCGAACGTGAACGACTCGGCATCTGCCGGCAGGACCACCGGCACGACGTTGAGCTCGTCAATGCGGGCCGTAGCCGCCATGAGTTTGGCCGCCTCGCGCACGAGCGAGTTCAGCTTGGACTCGCTGCATTCGAGAACTCCCATGAGAACGTCCTTGGCAATCGCGGTGTCCCCGCTCGCCACGCACTCCATCTCGTACTGGTCAAGCAATTCCTTGGCACCGAGCGCCTTCTTGTGCTGCCCCTTGCCGACTCCATGTTCGCCCCTGTCACTCACAGACGCGAGGACTCGCCCCTCGTCGGGTACGTGGAGCGGCCAGTCAAACCAGATGTCCGTCTCCGGTGGTGTGGGGAACTCTCGCAGGGTGGCCGATCTGCGCCAGTCCGGAAGCATTGCTCTGCCAGGGCCG
>ODAI010794669.1_pt1 | contig 12418 bp, 11 predicted proteins | sample 1539321 | NCBI WGS metagenome assembly ODAI01 (sample SAMN02144231, study PRJEB22623) | gut metagenome | biome: sheep rumen | host: Ovis aries | place: New Zealand
CATCAGTCATGTAGCGGCACTCAAAGGGAAGATTCCGACAAGGATTGAAGTGAGCAGAAAACCGGGAAGCCATTCTGTCAGCGAAGTGGAAACGATAGGATAGATTTTGCCGGACAAGGCCATTTTCCGTATCTTTGCGCCCGAAAATAAAAGAACGATGATTGACGTAACTGCATATTCCGCCTCCCTGGGAGCCCACCTCACCTCCTTCCTCAAGGAGAAAGGTCTTCTGGAAGGCATCCTCCCTTCAACCCCCGATATAGATTCCCGGTGGACCGAACTCGGACCCCTTTACTGCGCCGAAGCTGTGAGGGAATACAACGCCTACCCTGACGTGGCCCTGGCTTGGCCTGCTTTCCTCGGAATGGCCGTGGCCTCCTGCTGGGACTCCGACTGGGAGCATACCGCTCATCTCCCCTATTCCGTTCTCCAGGGAGAAAAGGGGTACGACTACATGGATGAGCACATCATGGAGAAGTTCCTCGGAATAAAGGTCGGAAGCGAAGAAGCCGAAAGCCTCTCCAACACCCTGAGGGAACTTTCCGTACAGGCCAATTCCCTGATGCGCCACTACGGCGCAGAACCTGGAAGCACTGACGCATACCGTCTCTTCCTCGAGACCTGCCGTGTCATGTACTGCTTCGGAGCGGGACTCCACCTCAAGAGGCTCGGATACAGTTTCCAAAAGATCTGACCCCATGGAGAAAAAAAGTAAAAAAAGGATAATGTTCCTCTGCCACGGCAACATCTGCCGAAGCCCTATGGCCGAGATGGTCATGAAGGACCTCGTCAAAAAAGCCGGAAGGCAGGATGATTTCATCATAGAGAGCGCCGCCGTATCGGATGAGGAGACCGGAAACGGAATCTACCCTCCCGCCAAAAGGGAGATGTTCTCCCGGGGGATCCCCTTCACCGAGCACCACGCCCACAAGATAACGAAGGGAGAATTCGACTCTTCCGACATCGTCATCATCATGGATGAATCCAACCGAAGACTGCTCCGCCACATAACCGGAAGCGGATCCGACACTTCGAAAGTCCACCTCCTGATGGAATACACGGGATTCCCCAGAAGCGTCGCCGACCCTTGGTATACCGGAGACTTCGATACCGCCTTCGATGACATAATGGAAGGGTGCAGGGCTCTATGCTCACATCTCGGAGTGACGATCCCCGAAAAATAGCACATTGGCGGATTTCCCTTTGGTTTTCCCGCTTTTAATGCATACATTTGTCCATATGCGCCCTCGCATATGGACTTTTTCATTGTGATGGCAAGCAAGACGGAACAAATATCCATTCAAAAATACTACAGCATTATGAAGCTTAACAGAATCCTTTTGGCAGCCGCTATCGCCGTCCCGGCGGTCGCACAGGCGCAGGCGCAGCAGCCCCAGACCCCTGAGCTCGAGTTCACGATCGTGAAGGAGAACCCCATCACATCGGTCAAGAACCAGAACAGCTCCGGAACCTGCTGGTGCTTCTCGGCCATCTCATTCCTCGAGTCCGAGGCCATCCGCATCAACAACATCAAGGACAAGAACCTCTATCCCGACTTCTCGGAGATGTTCGTCGTAAGCCACTCCTACCAGGACAGGGCCGACAAGTACATCCGTCTCGACGGTAACCTCACCTTCGGTGCCGGTTCCGAGTGCGAGGACGTTATCCATATCATGAGGGACTACGGCCTTGTTCCCAACAGCGTGATGACAGGTCTCAACTACGGAACGACCCTCCCCGTCCACGGTGAGGTTGACGCCGCCGCCCTGGCTTATGTACAGGCCATCCAGAAGAACCCCAACCGCAGCCTTTCCACCGCATGGAAGAACGGTTTCAAGGGAATCATGGACGCATACTTCGGAGAGTGCCCCGAGGAGTTCGAGTACAACGGCAAGAAGTACACCCCCGCTTCATACAGGGATTCCTACAAGCTCAACCCCGATGATTACGTGACCCTCACTTCCTTCACCCATCATCCCTTCTACACCCAGTTCGCCATCGAGGTATGCGACAACTGGCGTTCAGATATGGCATACAACGTTCCCATCGACGAGTTCTGGGATGCCATCTACTATGCCATCGAGCACGGATACACAACCACTTGGGGTGGAGACGTTTCCGAGACCGGTTTCACAAGGACAGGTTCCGCACTCCTTCTTGACACCAGCGCTCCCGCAGCCGCAGGTTCAGACCAGGAGAGATGGGTAGGTTCCGACAGGAACCAGGGCGCAGCCGCAAGACCCGCCGGAGCTCCCAAGGAGAAAGTCGTCACCCAGGAGAGCCGCCAGAAGGACTTCGACAACAAGGCTACCACCGATGACCACGGAATGCACGCCTTCGGTATCGCAAAGGACCAGTACGGCAACAAGTACCTCATGATCAAGAACTCATGGGGCGAGACCGGAAAGTACAACGGTATCTGGTACATGTCCGAGGCTTTCACAAGGGGTAAGGCCATCGACTTCATGGTCCACAAGGACGGTCTTCCCAAGGCTCTGAAGGACAAGCTCGGAATCAAGTAATTTTCCGGATGCAGATAAGAAAACACATCCCGAACACGATCACCTCAATGAACCTCCTCTGCGGGGTCCTTGGGGTGATTTTCACTTTGCTCTTCCCGGACGGGGTCAAGACCGGTTTCATACTGATGCTGGCCGCATCGGTGTTCGACTTCCTGGACGGATTCGCCGCAAGGAAACTCGGAGCCTACTCCGAGATCGGCAAGGAACTCGATTCGCTCTGCGACATGGTGAGTTTCGGAGTGCTGCCCTCGGTGATGATGGTCATCACGATGGCGACGAAAAGGGGTGAGACTTCCTGGATCTGCTTCATCCCGGTCGTTCTCGCCATCTTCTCGGCCCTGAGGCTCGCCAAGTTCAATGTCGACACCCGCCAGAAGGAAACCTTCCTGGGTCTCGCGACACCTTCGGCGGCCATGCTGACCGGTTCGCTCTGCTACTACGTAAACGCCGTTCCCTACAGCAACCTCTCGTTCCTCAGCGGAACCTTCTGGTTCATCCCGGCGCTCGCCCTCATTCTGTCGGCACTTCTCGTCTGCGAAGTTCCGATGTTCTCCCTCAAGGCCGCCTATCCCAAAGGAAGCGCCGCCCACATGGGAAGGATCTCGTTCTTCTCGATAAGCGCCATCGCGGCCGTGATGGTAGTCGCCCTGGGACTCAACTGGTCCCTCATCGTCACGATGGTCTTCGCGGCATACATCCTGATAAACCTTGTTTTCCACGCCTTTCCCTCGACAAGGGGACTCGGGCTGGAATAAGGGGACTACGCCATATATCACAATGAGGGAGGCTACGGAAGGTGGTCTCCCTCATTCTTTATCGCGGGGGTTCTGCCTTCCAGGGTGAATGAACACCATAATTTTCGTAAATTTGTTCCCCGATGGCGTCTTCATCCAATACCCGTAAACCGGTAAGTCCCTACTGGGCCCAGAAATACTCCACTTCCGAAAGCGGAGCGGAAGGATCGTCATCTTCCCCCGTAGACAAGCCGTCTTCCAAAAGTACTGCGTCCAGGCGGAAATCCCCCACCACGGGAACTACGAAAAAAAGCACCACGTCAACAGGTTCTACCAAAAGGACGGTCTCCGGAAGAAGTTCCGCTTCTTCATCGAAAGGAAAAAAGAAGTCCACCTCGAGGAAGAAAAAGGGCAAGAAGGGGATATTCCCCCTCGAAATCCCCAATTGGCTGGCATGGGTACTGGTCGTGCTTATCCTGGGGTTTCTCCTCTGGCCAAGGCACATTCCCCTCGGTGAAGAGACCGGGGACTCCCTCCCCCCGGGAATATACAAAGTCGGCATCGACATCTCCCATCACAACGACCCTTCCATAGAATGGGATTCCCTGATGGTGATGACGGACATCCTGGGAAGGACCACGACATCCCTCAAAGCCGCCAAAAGGATGATTCCGGTGTCATTCGTATTCATGAAAGCCACCGAAGGAGTCACTTTCCGTGACCGGAATTTCAAAAACAACTGGAAGGAAGCCGGGGAACGGGATCTCCAGAGAGGAGCGTACCATTTCTACAGGACAAGCCGCGACCCTTCTGCACAGGCGAAGCATTTCATTAGGACGGTGGGAGATCTCCGTTACAATGATCTTCCTCCCGTGCTGGACATTGAAACCACCCATTCAGGATTCAACAAGGCCCAGCTGAACAGGGATCTTCTCATCTGGCTCAAGGAAGTCGAGGCCCACTACGGGGTAAGGCCCATAGTGTACACGTACGAGAGCTTCGCCAAAGACTACCTTTCAGGTGAGATCCTTTCGGATTATCCCATCTGGATAGCGCACTACGGAGTGAAGACTCCTCTGAGGGATGACTGGATGATCTGGCAGTTCACGGACAACGGAGCCGTATACGGAGTAAGGGGCAACGTCGACATGAACATCATGAGATAATCTCTCCCGAAAAACAATCCAAACGATAAGAAAGTGCTGCAAAGCGCTGAAGCGACCTATGCGCATTTCTTCGCATCGGTATCCCCAAATGTGCCCCATTGAAGAGTGTTTCGTGATGGAATTCAAGGTTGTGGAATAGCCTCATCCCGAGCAAAGTAAAGGCCGCGGAACAATCCGTAGCCTTTTTGTTTATCTTCTTCCGGAAAGAGAGCCGAAGCTTCTATCTCTTTTCCATCGACACGTCAACGTTCACGGTGAATTCCCCCAGATACTTCCCTTTCTCTTCCTTGGTCCTCTCGACCGCGGCGGATACGGTAAGGGTCTTGTAATCTTCCCTCGGGTCAGAGAAGACGAAAGTGACTTCATCGGGGATCTGGGCAGTTTCTGTGCTCTTCGAAAATGATCCGTCAGAAGCGGTGGAAAGGGTCTGAGTCTCTATGTACTCGGAATATTCCCTATAGATGGACGCTTCGATCCTGATACCGGAAAGGGGATTTCCGTCAGGACCCGTCACGGTGCCCTTCATTATGAAATCCGCATGCTCGGTGTCCTTGTCGATGATATCGTCAATCCATGAAGGAACCTTCCAATCCTCGCAGGACGAAAGGCTTCCGGCCGCAAGAACGGCGGCTGCGACAAACGATATTAAGCGTGATGCTTTTCCCATGACTGGGACAAAGATATCAAAAAAGGGCCGAACCCCAAAGGAGCCGGCCCATAATCGGATGATTCAACCCAAAATTACTTGGTGATGACCTTAGCCATTTCAAGAACCTTGTTTGAATAACCCCACTCGTTGTCATACCAAGCGCAAACCTTTACGAAGGTAGGATCGAGCTGGATACCAGCCTTCTCATCGAAGATGGAGGTGTTGGGGTTGTTGCGGAAGTCGGTGGAAACGACAGCCTCGTTGCAGTAAGCGAGAACGCCCTTGAGTTCACCCTCAGAAGCCTTCTTCATAGCGCAGCAGATGTCCTCATAAGAAGCGGGCTTTGCGAGCTCGACGGTGAGGTCAACGAAGGAGACGTCAGATGTGGGAACGCGGAGAGACATACCGGTGAGCTTACCGTTGAGTTCAGGGAGAACCTTACCAACAGCCTTAGCGGCACCTGTAGAAGAAGGGATGATGTTCTCGAGGATACCACGACCACCTCTCCAGTCCTTCTTTGAAGGGCCGTCAACGGTCTTCTGGGTAGCGGTAGCAGCGTGAACGGTTGTCATGAGGCCACGGACGACACCGAAGTTGTCATTGAGAACCTTGGTGAGAGGAGCGAGGCAGTTGGTGGTGCAGGAAGCGTTGGAGATGATGTCCTGACCAGCATAAGTCTCATGGTTTACACCGTAAACGAACATAGGGGTAGCGTCCTTTGAAGGAGCGGACATGATGACCTTCTTGGCACCAGCCTCGATGTGCTTGCGTGCCTTCTCGTCGGTGAGGAAGAGACCTGTGGACTCAACTACGACCTCAGCACCAACCTCGTCCCATTTGAGGTTTGCGGGATCCATCTCAGCGGTGAGGCGGATTTTCTTGCCGTTGACGATAAGGGTGTTGCCCTCGACAGCGATTTCACCATTGAACTGGCCATGAACTGAGTCATACTTGAGCATGTATGCAAGATACTCAGGATCGAGAAGGTCATTGATACCTACAACCTCAACTTCGCCGGCGAAATTCTCGACAGCAGCACGGAAGACCATACGTCCGATACGGCCGAATCCGTTAATACCAAGTTTTACCATTTGTTTGTAATTATTAAATGTTGTTTTGAAATGATTGCAACTATTCTTACAGTGTCCCCTGCAAAAATCACGCAAATATATTAAATTTCAAGGCAAATACCAACCATTGGCAGGTTCTTTCGACAACTTGTCGTTCCCTTTCGGTATTAATAACGTTTTAGGTCACGTCATCCCTGCGGGAAGAGTGCCATAGTGTCAATTCTGGGGTGTCTTTCCCTTCGGGAAAAACGGAGGGAAATGCCCTCCTTCCTCATCCTGTTCGTCGACCCATCTGTCAGCGAAATCCCCGAACTCATCCTCTTCGCCCCAAAGGTCATCGTCGTCTTCGGAAGAATCCTCGATCTCATAATCGATCTCCAGTTCATCGAGATGGTCGATGATCTCGTCATAGTGTTTGAGGCCGAACTCGGCGAACATATAATCCACAAGATCCTTTGTCGTATGGAGAGAATGTTCCGCCATGAATTCAGACACGCTGAAAAGGTTTATGTTTCGCATCACATGACCCTTCTCGAAGGTTTCCATCGTCAGTTCCTCGAATAAGCTTCCGTTGTATACGGAAGTATCGATATAAAGATCACCGTTATCCGTAGTTACTGAAGTGAAATGCATGGTGATGTTTCCACCACCGTGATCTTCTTCCAATGCTCCGATACTGAATGCGAAATCTCCGGACTCGCGGTAAAGGGTCCATGCGATGGAGGAATTGAGCCTCAGAGAGAAATAATCGCTGTTCCTGGAGACGTAAGCGTCGAACGCCTCAGCCACTTCCCTACCCTCCTGGCCTTCGAGGATGATGTTCTTGGGTTTGGTCAGAAGTCCCTTCCTGACAAGAACCGGAATTGAGCTTATGGTCAGCGGTTCAACGTCCTCGGGAGAGATCACGTAGTCGAACTGGAGTTCAATTTCGTACGCCCTGTTGACGAATAATTCGTTGCCGACAACTCTTGCGCTGGCATAGATGCCTGGTTCCCCTTTTCTTTGGGAAGTGCCTTTTTTCATAGCCAGAAAGACTCTGTCACCCAAATCCATTCCGCTGGGAGTTTTGGAATGACAGGACAGGCAATGATCATACTCACCGAGGCTGATGTTGGTATAAACCTCACCGGGAGACAATTTCTTTTCGCTCTTCCCTACAAATACTATATGTGTTTTCATGGCGAATTTTGGTTTTGGCGAATACTGTGTACCATCCACGAGCCGAGGCCCGGCCCGGGAGTGTCAAAGTTATGAAATCAAAACCTAAACCGCAACACGGAGATGACGGGAAGCAGGAAATATTTTGGCCGGAGCGGATTCCTGTAGACTGATTTCAGACCTGCCTCAGCCAATCCCTGAAAATCGGATCAGAAATCACTTTCTTTCCGGAATTGTCCGTAACGAAATTATTCTTCCTCAATGCCGAGCATGCGGTCTGGACGGAACTCGCCGCCCCGAGGCCGTACTTTGAGAGGAACTCCTGCGAAGTGATGGAGGCTCCTTCCCTGTCTTCACGTGAAAGCGCTACCAGCAATGCCTTCTGTTTGAAGGAAAAACGGGAGAAAAAATCCTGGTACGAGAAAGATTGCTGAGCTATTATCGCATCGTATATTGAGCCGAAATCCGAAGCCATGATTTTGCCACCGCGATCCGTTTGTGCGAATGCCTCATTCATCAGGAGCTGGTTGTACCACGTGACGCCTCCGAAATATTCATAACACCGGTCAACCAAAGCCGGGTCGACATCTTTGTCAAACATCCGGAACATCCTTATGGCGAATTCCCTGTACGCTTCTTTAGCGATTACGCCCAATGTCATCATGACAGCACTGTTGTAAAATGGCTTGTCGGGAGATTTGAACATATTGTTCAGAGAATGACTGATGCTTCCGGTAAAAACAAAGGTCACATTCGAACAATTCATGAAGGTTGACCGCAAAAAAGCCTCGGCATTATCTTCAGTGAATTCTCCCACTTTCTGGAATTCATCTATAGCGACGACGCAGGGTTTGCTCAGAGAGTCCAGAGCCGTAAGAATTTCCTCCAAAGTTTTCTCTGGATGCTGGACATAAGTCATACCCGCGGATAAAGAAAATGTGGAAGTCAGTTCATTGTACTCAATTTTTGGCGTTATGGAATGAATCCCTCTCATTATTTTATCCCCCACTCCCAGCATTTTCGAACGGGAAAAAACCTCTTTTGCGAAAAGGGCCGCGAATTCTTTCATACTTCCGGCGGAATAGATGTCGACCATGAAGGTATTGTATTCCCGTTTGATATCGTCAAGCGAAAAACAATGACGTATCAAACATGTCTTGCCAAGCCTTCTTGGAGCAAACAAAGCGACATTCCGACCATTCCTTATATGTTTGCACAGTTGATCTGTCTCGGAGTTTCTGTCACAAAAGAACGGTTCCGGAACTATAGGGGTCAGAATAAAAGGATTACGGACATCGGACATAGCACGATAGTATTGATGAAACACAATTACGCAAAATCACGTTACGTAATTTTACGTAACGCAAATTTACGTAATAAATTTCTAAATACAAACTTTTCCGGAACAGACGCTTCTCTTGCACCACCAAGTTTACATACAAAAGTCTTCCGACGAGGTTTTGTGCAAGGAAAATACAACCGCGAAAATAGTTGTATATTTGCACAGCGAAACAACATGAAATGAAGATTCTGCTCACAAACGACGACGGATACTACGCTCCCGGCATGAAGGTCCTTTCGAAGATCATGGCCGCTGAGGGCGAAGTCACTGTCGTGGCTCCCAAAAAGCACCAGTCCGGCATGGGAATGGCCGTATCCCTGGGGCTCAAACCCCTGGCGTACAAGTTCCTCGGAGAAAAGGAAGGAGTGAAGTGGTCATATCTTGACGCCACTCCCGCAAGTTGCGTCAAATACGCCCTCAACTACAGTTTCCCGGACGCTCCGCCGGATGTCGTCGTCTGCGGAATCAACCATGGGTCAAACGCTTCAACCGCAGCCTGTTACTCCGGAACTCTGGGAGCCGCCGAGGAAGGCGCCCTGAACGGTATCACCTCTATCGGAATCTCTCTCGACAACGTCAGACCTGACGCGAATTTCGACTGTGTGGAGGCTCTTTTCCCCGACATCTTCAGATTTCTCATCAGCCACGCCAAGCCGGGCGACGGAGTCTTCTACAACATCAATTTCCCCGACCTTCCCCCCGAGAAGATAAAGGGCGTCAGGGTCTGTACGATGGGCAAAGGAAGATGGGTGAAGGAACTCGTGGAATGGGATCCCGAGGTGTTCCGCAAAAGGGGTATCCCTCCGGAATACTTCCGCGGAGACAACGAACCCCATCCCGAAGAAGGCGAAAAGATCTATATGATGGCCGGACAGTACCAGGACGATCCCGGGAACATGATTTCCGCGGACCACAGGATGCTGGCCCAAGGATACATAACCATCGTGGCGCACAACCTTGACTCCACCGATTACATCGAGGACGAAAGGCTGAAGTCCCTAGGTATTGAGAAGGACTTCTCCGCTCCGGACCAAACCCCAGAAACCAAATGAAATACTACATCATAGCTGGAGAAGCATCCGGAGACCTGCACGGATCGAACCTCATGAAGGGACTCTACAGCGAGGATCCTTCAGCCGACATACGCTTCTGGGGAGGGGCCCTGATGGACGGAGTGTATCACTCCCACCAAAGCGGGCAGGGTCTCGTCCGTGACTATAACGAAGGTGCGGTGATGGGATTCAGCCAGGTTCTTCTCAATCTCGGCAAGTTCGCGAAGAGGTTGAAAGGCTGCATGGAGGACATCGACCGCTTCCATCCCGATGTGGTTATCCTCATAGATTATCCCGGATTCAACTTCAGGGTAGCCGAGGCCGCCCACGAAAAGGGATACAAGGTGTTCTACTACATAGCACCGAAGGTCTGGGCCTCGAGGGAAAGCAGGGTCAAGAAGATAAAAAAGTACGTCGACCGCCTTTTCATCGTTTTCCCTTTCGAGAAAGAGTACTTCAAAAAGAAGGGCATAGACTATATCTACAAGGGTAACCCCCTTGTGGACGCCATCGACTCCTCTCCCCTTGTGAACATGTCAAGGGAGGAGTTCTTCAAAGCCAATTCCATGCCCGAGTGCAAGTACATCGCCATCCTTGCCGGTTCCAGAAAGGGTGAAGTCGGAACGATGATGCCCGTGTGCGCCGAGTTCATAAAAAAGATGTCATCAACTCCCGGATACGAAGACTACCGCTTCATAATAGCCGGTGCGCCGTCCAGGACGATGGACGACTACGCCCCTTACCTTGAAGGGATATCCGACAGGGCGAAGGTCATTTTCTCCCAGACATACGCTATCCTCAAAAACGCCGAAGCGGCAGTGATCAATTCCGGAACGGCTTCGCTGGAAGCCTGCCTCATCGGCACACCCCAGGTGGTGGGATTCGTGCTGTCCCCTTTCAACTTCACCTTGGGAAGGCAGATAATAAAGGTGGACATGATAAGCCTCGGAAACCTCATCCTCGGAAGGAAGGCCTTCAAGGAACTGCTTCAGCACTACTTCTCGGCGGAGAATCTCCTCAGCGAAGTGCGGCGTCTTGTGGAAGACTCCGCCTACAGGGAAACCATGAAGGAAGACTACGCCACCATAAGGAAGGAACTTGGCGGCAGCGGAGCTTCCGCTGCGGTTGCCGAAGCGATGGTCGGGGAACTGAGAAAAGGCTGACCCCACCTGACAGCAAAAAGACATATCATACCATACGCACAAAGGATCCGTACCGGAAAACACGATACGGATCCTTTGTAATACGGTAGAACCGGTAAGATGGAAGCGCCTATCTGCTTCCTCCTCCGAAGCCTCCGCCGGAGAATCCTCCGCCGCCTCCGAAGGAGATGTGGCCACCTCCGCCCTTGAAACTTCCGGCCTTATAGCCCGCAACCCTGTTCACGGCTCCGTTGTAGGAGTTTCTGGAGAGTGAATCCAGGACGATGATATTGCGGCTGAGCGGAGTTCCGATCGTCTGTTCGACCGTCGCGAACTCGGCGGGATAGAGTTTCTTGAACTCTTCGGCCACCTTGGAAGCGATTCCGAAGATCTGTCCGTAGATGAGGTAGCTCTTCCATAGACCCACTTCCGAAGAAGACCTCTCGGGAATGAGGGTGTAGTCGTTCAGGAAGTTCTTGAACTCGACCACATGGACAAGGTCCGCCATTCCTTCGGGTGTTGCCGCGGTGTCGGTTTTGAGAAGATTCTTCTGTTTGAGGAAGGATTTTCCTTCAGCAAGTACCTTCTTGGGGAAGTTCATCACCCTCTCGGCGTACTTGGTGGACCATTTCTGGAACTCGTCGGTCTCGAGGATACGGTTTTCGCCTGCAGCATCAAGGGCCATGTCGTAGAGGGTCCTTTCAGCTGAGTCTTCCGGAATGTCAGCCACGGAATCCGTGAAAACGAGGTTCACCCTCTTGCCGTTCTTTCCCTCCGCCTGCGCCCTGACCCTTCCTTCGAGGAGCCACTTGAGGAAATAAGCCCCGATGAGGTTCTTGGAATAATCCGAAGTACCGAAACGTCCAGCCTTGGAAAGGATGTAGTATGAAGCGGGAAGGTTGTCATCAAGAGGTGCTTCCCTGAACCATCCCTTTATCTTGGAAGTTCCGAACAGGCTCTTCCTGTACTTGTATCCGAGAAGAGAAGCGATGAGGACGTAAACGAGGGCTCCAATGGGAATGATGAAGAAAAGAAGCGCGAAAAGGAAGAGGATCCATTCTCCTTTGTCATCCTCGTACTGGCTTCCTTCCATCGCGGTAGATTTCATCGTCTCGAAATCCATGTCCCTGGACAACGTCGGGGAGAACATGCCGCTGTCGAAACGCACCATCGCTATCATGGACTCACCCGAACCCATGGGTCCTTCGGTTTCCATGACGACACTGCCGTCGACGACATTGATTTCACCGAGCGTCCCGAATCCCCACACCTTGGTGTTGTCGGAGGTCCACTTCTCGCTGCCTGTATTGTTCACGATAGTGACTTTGGCATGCTTGGGCGGAGCCGCCAACCCGGGGTTGACGAACATGAAGTTGAAGGCGTCGGCGTCGTTGAGTTTCTGGACCAATCCGGTGACGGTGAAGGAAGCGGTCCACACATGAGGTCCGAGGCTTCCTTGTCCCCAGCAGATCTCGACACCGTCATTCGTCGGAACTATGCCGCAGCGGCCCCTCTTTTCTTCGATGGTACGGTGAACATCCCACGAGGTGCCCTCGGAGATGAACCTCTGTCCGTTCTCGCTC